>Ga0315282_10007580_pt1 | contig 17772 bp, 18 predicted proteins | sample YL17G07_20_MG_FD_203693 | JGI IMG/M metagenome (GOLD analysis project Ga0315282, IMG submission 203693) | Sediment microbial communities from Yellowstone Lake, YNP, Wyoming, USA - YL17G07_20 | ecosystem: Environmental > Aquatic > Freshwater > Lake > Sediment | place: USA: Wyoming | collected... | reverse complement strand
AAAAATCTACCGGCTCTGGGAAAAGTCGGGCTATTTTAATCCGGATAAATTGCCCGGCAAACGCAAAAAATCTTTTACGATAATCATGCCCCCGCCTAATGCCAATGGCTCTCTTCATATCGGGCACGCAGTTTTTGTAACCCTGCAAGATATTTTGACGCGTTACAAAAGAATGAAGGGTTATAAAACTTTATGGCTGCCAGGCGCAGACCATGCTGGCTTTGAAACCCAGGTTGTCTACGACAAAAAATTAGAAAAGGAGGGCAGATCAAGATTCAAAATTCCGCCAAAACAGCTTTATTCTGAAATATTAAAGTTTACCCTGGCCAATAAAAAAATAATGGAAGGCCAGGTGCGCCGGCTTGGCGCTTCTTGCGACTGGTCGCGCGAAAAATTCACGCTTGATAAAGACATTATTAAGGTTGTTTACCAAACTTTTGATAAGCTGAAAAAAGACGGCTTGATTTACCAAGGCCAACGCATAGTCAACTGGTGCACCAAGCATCAAACATCCCTGTCCGACGTTGAGATTAAATACGAAGAGCGGACGGATCCTTTGTACTATATAAAATACGGCCCACTGGAACTGGCGACAGTCCGCTTGGAAACAAAATTCGGCGACACAGCCGTGGCGGTCAACCCAAAAGACAAGCGCTACCAGCAATATATAGGCAAAGAAATTGGAATTGAGACAGTTTTAGGTCCGGCGCAAATTAAAGTTATAGCCGACGAGGCGGTTGATATGGAATTTGGCACTGGGGTTGTTAAGGTAACTCCGGCGCACGACCCGGCGGACTTTGAAATCTGGCAAAGGCACAAAAAGGAAATTCCCGGCCCGAAACAGGTTATTGACAGATATGGCAGGATGAACGAACTGACCGGCCCATACCAGGGAATGAAAGTTAAAGAAGCGCGGGCAAAAATTGAACAAGACATGATCGCCAAAGGATTGCTTGACCCGGCAAAAACAGACCATAGTTATAAGCATAATGTAGCGGTCTGCTATAAATGCGGTTCGGTTATTGAGCCAATGATTCTAGATAATCAATGGTTCGTTAAAATGACTGCTAAACCTAAATCTAAAAATCTTTCCCTGCGGGATGCGGCAATAGAAGCTGTCAAAAAAGGCGAAATAAAATTTATTCCCAAGCGCCTGGAAAAAGTTTTTTTCCATTGGATGAAAAATTTACGCGACTGGAACATATCGCGGCAAATCATCTGGGGTATAAAAATTCCCGATGAATCAACAAAAGATGTTTTTGACACCTGGTTTTCCTCGGGCCAATGGCCGTTTGCCACTTTGATGGCAACCGGCAAAAATGATTTTAAGAATTTCTATCCGACTGATGTTATGGAAACCGGCTGGGATATTTTATTTTTCTGGGTGGCGCGGATGATTATGCTGGGAATATATGCAACCAATAAAGTTCCGTTTAAAACTGTTTATCTGCATGGCTTGGTCCGCGACAAAGAACGCCAAAAGATGAGCAAATCCAAGAGTAATGTTATTGACCCTTTAGGCGTTATTGAACTTTACGGTTCTGATGCCCTGCGCATGGCTTTAGTTGTCGGCAACACCCCGGGCAATGACCCGATTATCTATGAAGAAAAAATCCGCGGCTATAGGAATTTCGCCAACAAAGTCTGGCAAGCAACCAGATTTGTCTTAATCAACACAAAAGATTATAATATAAAAAATAAACCGCAACTTGTTGCCAAAGATAAAAAAGAATTAGAGCGCCTTAAAAAATTCATCGTAGAAATAACCAAACTGATGGATGATTTTAAATTTTATAGCGCTAGTGAAAAAATCTACCATTATTTCTGGCATACTTTTGCCGACAAAATAATTGAATCTTCCAAGCCCCGTCTTCTCCGCCGGTTGGCGGATTCCGGCGGGCAGGCGCGCCTCACAATCAAAGAGAAAAAAAACCGGCAAGCCGCGCAATTTGTTTTATTAGAAATTTTAAAAACTAATATTAAACTCCTCCATCCTTTCATGCCGTTTATCACAGAAAGAATCTGGCAAGAACTGGCTGCTAATAAATTAGTTGATGGAAAGATGCTGATGGTTGAGGAATGGCCAAAATAAATAGTATAAAGTATTAAGTATAAAGTATTATGCTTTTTTCTCTGCAGCTTTATACATGATACATAATACGTGATACTTACCTACATTTTTTATATTGTCCTCGGCTTCCTGCCCAGCCTCATCTGGCTGACTTTCTATTTGAAAAAGGATTGCCATCCTGAGCCCAAAAACCAAATTATCCAGATTTTTATCTGGGGCATGCTGGTTGCTCCTTTGGCGGCATTATTAGAGCTTTTTTTATTTTGGCTAACCAAACCTTCGTTTGAAATTAATTCCCTTGTCGCCTCCCTAAACCAATTCCATGATGGCTGGCGGGAATTAATAGGCCTGGTTTTTTTCGCGCCTTTGGTGGAAGAATATTTGAAATATAAAATCGTTGTTTCCAAAACGCTGAAAGACTCTGATTTTGACGAGCCCTTGGACATAATGCTATACTTGATTATAGGAGCACTCGGTTTTGCGGCTGTTGAAAATTTAATTGTTGTTTTAAAAACCCCATTGATGCCAATTGGCGATGTTCTAGGCATCATCAGTTTCCGTTTTATCGGCGCAACTTTTCTGCATGCCTTAGCTTCGGGCATAGTCGGCTATTATGTTGCCAAATCGCTTCTGGCAGCAAAAAATAAATCCCAGTTAATATTGAAAGGATTGTCTATTGCCATAGTTTTCCACGCGGCGTATAATTATCTTATCGGCCTGTTAGAAAAATACCCTCCAGCATCTTTATTGATTGTTCTGCTTTTAACGGCCATGGCCTTGTTCGTTTCCTCTGGCTTTAAAAAACTCAAAAATCAATTGTCTGTTTGCAAAATATAATCTTTAAGCCTGAAACATGAAACCTAAAACTCTTAGAAGTGTTTCAAGTTTTAAGCTTCAAGTTTCAAGAACAATGGCAAAAAAACCATCATTTTTCCAAAAATTAACCGGAGCCGAAGAAGCCGAAGAATCAGAAACTTCAGCCGCTGAAAATGAACAAACTGATCAAACAAATTCTATGGAAGAAAATCCTCCAAAAGAAAATATAATTACAAATATTCCTAAGCCGAAACCTGCCAGGGTTAAAAAAACTGCTCCAATAGAAAAAAACGGGCCTGCCTCGGCCGGAGAAGAGTGGCTGCCCGAATCAGAAGGGCAATTGACAATTGATGTCTACCAAACTCCTTCGGATATTATCATTAAATCAACCATTGCCGGAGTCAATCCGGAAGACATTGACATCTCTATTTCCAATGATATGGTAACCATCAAAGGATACCGGACTAAAGATGAGGAAATAAAATCAGAAGATTATTACTACCAAGAATGCTATTGGGGGGCTTTTTCCCGCTCGGTCATCTTGCCTGTTGATATTGAAGCTGATAAAGCAGAAGCGTCTATGAAAAACGGGATTCTGACTCTGAGCCTGCCAAAAATAGAAAAAATCAAAACCAGAAAAATTAAAATCAAAACTGTTTAGATTATAAAATGCTAATTTATTGAAATAAAAAAACGGCTATAGCGAGCCGTTTTTTGGTATACTTTTAAAAATTTAATGCCGTCCTTTTTCTTGAGCTAAAGACATTTGAAAAATTTGGTTGAATTCCTTTAAGTTATTTTTTAGTTCTTGGTTCAAATTTTTTTTGTCTGCTAAAAATTCTATCTGCGGACCTAAAATGCGGTGGAAAAGATGGATAAACAGGTCTTTTTCTTGGTTGGTTTTTTCTTTAAAAAAAGATAGTTGCCTTAAGCCCCTGTCAATATGGGTTTTTCCCAAAGCCAAATAAAAAACAGGAATATTTTTCCGTTCAGCAACTTTTGCCATATTTGGCCGCTCCAATTTAAGCCCGTAGGATAATTCTACGCCGCTGTTTCCAAGCTTATCGCTTTTGATATTTTTTTCAAAAGTTTGATAGCATTTGTCAGCATTCCCTCTATCTTCTATAGCTCCCACCTCATTGAAAGCGCAAACCAGGCCGCCGGTCTTCTTGTTTAAAATAAGTATGCCGACTCCCTCTTTCTTTTTGTCATAAAGCGACGACCTGACTGCCAGAAAATTTTCTCCCAAAAATTTATTAAAAATAATAACAACTAATTTACCCAATTTTTCCTCGTACTCTTCTCTTGCCTCAACTTGCTCCCGCACTTTATCCGCTAATTTTTCCCGCTTGGCTGTTTCCCATTCTTCGGAACGCTTTAAATATTGCAAATGCTCATCCTTTTGGGGATGTTCTGCGGCTAACATATCAATGCGCAAATCCCCATCTAACATTACGCCCATATCTTTAGCCCTTTCCCTGATAGCAAAAATATTGTTATCCAAATTCTCCTGCTTTTCAAATTTTGCAACAGGAATTTGCTGAGGAATTGCTTCAAAAGAGTGTTCAAATTGTTGGCCTTCGGGGGACATAATTAACAACAACGCGGATGACCCGGATGACCACCCCTTCATCCCCTCCTTAGTAAGGAGGGGAAAGAGAGGAAGTTGAAATTTATCTGCGCCATCCGTGTGCTGATTGCTAACCGTGTATCGGTTTCACAATTATTTTATTTCTTCAGCCGCTCATAAATCTCCGCTTCAACGGAATTTCTTTCCCGGCCGTATTTGAAGCGGGACAATTGCTTGATATTGCGCGCCATATCCATATTCCCTTTGGCCGGCGGATAGGTTTCTATATTAAAAGGCTGGGTGGTTGCCCCGTTTATTAATAATTTAACATAAGCATTATAATTATCAATATTAATCAGGTCGTTCTCATCAAAAACTGGCGCGAACTGCTTGACCAAAAATTCCGAATCTTCGGCGCCGATCCTAAAAGAAACAATTGAACCAATATTGCCAAAAACAGCATTGCGGATTTCTTCAGGCAACTGGCCGATGAATTGGTGGGCAATGCTCAAAGCCAAGCGGTATTTTCTGGCTTCGGACAAAGCAGTTTCAATGCTCTGGGTGGTAAAATTCTGGAATTCGTCCATATAAAGAAAAAAATCTTTTCTCTGCTCCTCGGGCATATCAATGCGGGCAAAAGAAGCCATGACAATTTTTCCCACCACAATCAAACCCAGCAAAGAGCTATTTATTTCCCCCAATTTTCCTTTAGGCAAACTGATTAAAAGAATCTTCCCTTGGTCCAAAACTTCCCTGAAATTCAAAGTGCTTTTCGGCTGGCCGATAATTGGCCGCATATAGTCATTGGCGATAAAAGTATTAAATTTAGAGGTGATGTAAGGAACCATATTAACCAAGGCGGCTTCGCCGCCGGCTTTTTCCGCTTCTTTCTCCCAAAAATCCTTAACAATAATATTGCGGCATTTAACCAAAAGGCGCTGGCGATAAACTTTGTCAGCTAAAACTCGCGGTACCTCCATTAAAGTAGCGCTTTCGTTTGGGTCATCCATTAAAAGCAATAAGGCATTGCGTGTATATTGCTCAAACATCGGCCCTCCGGTTGTCCTTAAATCATAAAGCTTGTCAAAAATATTAATCAGCTCATTAACAATAAAAGTTTTCTGCTCCGGCCGGTTGGCGTCATATTCCAGCATATTCAAGCCCAAAGGCCTTTCCAGGTCCGAAGGGTCGCATAAAATAACATCTTCCGCCCGCTCTTTTGGCACCAAGCCCAGGATTTTTTCAATCAAATCTCCGTGCGGATCCAAAACTGCCACGCCTTGGCCGTTTTTAATATCCTGCTCTATCATATTCTGCAGAAAAGCGGACTTGCCTGTTCCGGTCTGCCCAATGATGTAAAGGTGACGGCGCCGGTCATCAATTCCAAGGCGCGCAACTGTTTCCAGTCCCCGGAAAATATTCCTGCCTAAAACTAACCCTTCTTTAGGCAAGTCGGGCGGCGGGGTAGCAAATTTGGCTTTAATAAACTTAACCTTGGGAGTTTCAATGCTGGAAGCTGTAAAATGAAAAAGGCTGGTTAATTCTTCGGTATTGAGAATAATTTTCTGGCCGGGATCAAAAATACGGAAGGAAAAATTATAAACCATTTTTTTCAGGGACCGGCCGGAGACTCGCGAGCTTTTTAATTGGTTGAGATTAGGCGCGTTAAATTGGGCAAAGGCGCTTTCCAAATGATTTAATAATTGTTCTGCCCGCTCTGGGCTAGTTGCCGAAACCAAGAGCCGTAAATTAACTTCAAAATTAACTTTTCCTGCCTTATTCTCCAGTGCCTTGATAATTTCCTCCTGCAAAGGCGTCATCTGGCTGCTGATTTTAGCTTGTTTGTTTATGGCCTCCTGCTCTTTTTGGCTGCCTTGTTCGCCTCGGGCGATATCAAAGGCCTGACTCGCTTTCCTTAGGCTGAATAAAACCGATTCATCTTTAGCCAACCTGAATGATTTTCCGGCCTGCATTTTTCTGGCGATTTTTAAGCCCAGGCGCTGCCATTTCTTGCCAGCCGGTTTAATAATTATCTGGAAAGCCGCGCCTTCTTGCTTTTCACCCATTTTAGACAAGGCATTAACTATCTCTGTTAGAGAATCTGCTTCTAAATTCTGGTAGGTTTTAAAAGGCAAAACATTATTCTGGACAAGCTTCAAATAAGAGCCAGCGGAAAATCCATTGGGGCTGAAAATATTATAATCCTTGATTTTTTCCACCCTGGCTTCTGGATAAAATCCATTAATTTGTTTCTCAACCATCTCTTCCCAGCGCCGCGGGCAAGCCAGATAAAAATAAATTTCTTCTCCGCTATGCGGATTGGCTATCTCTAAAACAAGCGAGGGCTGGTCATGGAAAAAAGATTTTTTCTTGCCTTTCAAATGCGCTAAGCTGGCATAAAGCTGTTCCATAACTCCAATAATTTCCGCCCTTCTTTTTGGCGCCTCCCTTTCATCTTTTGGCCTGCCTTTTTTGGGCAAAGTAACTAAAAACAAGCTCGTGTTAAGAGCCCGGTTGACATTTTCTTTTGCCTTGAAAAAACGCAGCAAAACCCAGATAGGCAAAAAAACCACTAAAAAAGCGGCGAAAAGAAAAATAAAAAGAAAAATTTGAGAAGAAGGCACAATTAGAACTCAAATCTCAAAATTCAAATCTCAAAACTATTAAAAGTTTTTAGTTTTAAGTTGTAGTTTTGACATTTGACATTTGACTTTTGAGTTAGATTAAATTTCCCTAATCTTCTTCCCCTTTCTAGTATTTATTGGCCGTGCCATCAATGCCACAAATATCCGAATTGCATCTTCATTTTACCAGAGGCAGGAAGCCGAAAAATTTGCTCTGTCAAAGGCTTCATTATTATATCATTATAAGACAATTCTTAAAAGAAAATTCCCCAACCCCAAGCCCCAAAATCCAATTGCCCCAACCAAAGCCAAACTCCCAAAGCTCAAAATATTGGGAGAACGGCCGAGGAGCGGCAACCCCGATCGGAATGAGGACCGGAAACATAGGAAACCACCCCGACCTGCCGACCGTCGGAAAGCCAAAACGCCCCCAAAACAAGAGAAGACGCAAGCTCGCTGTCTAAAAGCCAGGTAATGTATTTATCTTCCGGATGTTGCTTGTTCCTCTGGGTATAGTCCCTCTGGAAAATGAGGTATTCTGATAAGGTGAGGCCTGTTTCCTTCTTTTGATTCAAACTATCCCTCATTTGCTCGGCTGTTTTGTTTCTGGTCTCATCATCAACTTCTTGGTTATCCTTGATGAACAGGAGATAGGGCTTGTTGGAAGGACGATTGAGGTTTTTGATGCTGCTGGGGAATTCCGGTTTAACTGTGTCTGACAGCCATATGCCTTTTTGGCCAGAGGAATCAGGCTGTTCATTGTACTGCTGATTAGCCGCTAATCCTGGCATTGCCTTCTCTGTCTCATCCTTGATCTTGCTTAAGTATTACTCTTGGATTTCTCTAGGAGGCATTAAATAGAATTTATTGAACCCTTCTTTGGCTTTTTGGATGATAATGTCTGTTTGTTCCTTGGTTAATTCTATGGTTACGTTTTCTAGGCTGGCAGCTAATTCAGGCAGATTGAAATTATTGAACATCTCCCTTGATTCTTCCTTGATTTTCTCCAGATCAAAGATAATCTCTTTTCCTTCCTTTGTTTCCGCTGAGATGATAGAAAACAGCCCTTTGGGCTTTTCTGGCTTAGGGATCTGTTTTTTCTTGAAATCCTCCAAACTCTTCTGCCCTTCCTTTGGGGGAGGGCCGTAGAGTTCGTCGATAAGTTGTTCAGGGGTAAAGCGGGGCATAATTGAATTTAGCTCTTTTTCGCCCTGAAGGCGTCTAATTTCTTTTTATCCAAACCAATAATCGCGAATTGTTCCACGTCCCAATCCGCAAAAAATCCAAATCTACAGAAAAGCTGAGTTAAATAAATTTGGTCTTTCAAGACCGTTGCTTTTTTAATAAACTCAGTGTGAATATAATTGTCTATTGGCTTATCAAAATGGCGCGCAAGTTTTATGGTCTCAATTTTACTTTGAATATTCTTTTGATATGTTTCAATAATCTGTTTATTAGCGGATAATTCGGCTATCCTCTGTTCAGCTAATTTTATTTCTTGCCGGCTCTTGGTCATTGATGCCTCTATTGATCTAGCTGGGTCAAATCTACGTCCTAATTTTCTAAAATCAACCTGATTAAAATCGGTTTCTCCAGCAACAATTCTTTCTGGTTTCTCGCGCTTGCCTTTCCCCGCCAAGACCTTTTCATCCGATAAAACCGACTGGATTAAATCCTGTTTTTCCAATGTTAAATCCATTAATTCTTGCGTGCCTTCTTCTATTTGGACGGTCTCCAAGTTTTCCTGATTTTTCTCCATTTCTCCTTTGTTTTCACGTCTTAACCGTTCAGCCATATATTGAGAAATTTCCTCAGGTAATTTAGGTTCTTCAGGTATAGGTTGAGAAATTTCCTCAGGTAATTTAGGTATTTCGGACATATTTTTTGAAATAGGCCTTGCCTCACTAAAACAAAACCTATTATTAATTATTATTTAAAAGTTTAGAATTTCAAATTTCTTTAATTTTTTTCTCGCTGATAAGTTTCTCGTAGAATTTATCTACCAGAGCATCGTGGAATTCATCCAGGATATAAGGATTATTCAGCTGCTGCGCGGCTTTTATCGCAGAGTCAAGGCCTTTTTGGAAAGCCATTTCGCAAAGCATATCAACTTGGTTTTGCGAATCAATAGCTGGCGCTGGAGGCACAACAGGAGGCGGAGCTGAAACCGGCGCTGAAAAAGCGCTCTGCATTTCTTTGCCAATAGTTCCTTCGCCTTGCTTTGCCTCGCCTTTTTCTTTTTCCGCGCCCTGCTCAACAACGCCTTTGGCCTCGGCTAATTTTTGCTCCATTTTAGCCAGCTCTTGCTTCATCTTTTCCAGCTCCTGTTTTTTTTGTTCCAAATCCGCGCCTTGGCCAGCCAAACTACTTTCAACATTGGCACCTGAATATTTTTTTTGCTCGTCTTGAATCATATTTTTCATTTGTCATTCCCGCGAAAACGGGAATCCAATAATAATCATTATCGTAGATTCTGTGTCAAGCACGAAATGACAGGACATATTGTTTAATAATTCGCACCAACCTAACTAAATCATACCACAAAACCCCGAAATCAAGAATTGCCGATTGGGGATTATTTTTCCTATTTCAGGGTCATTATAACAAATGCAGTCATAAGCGCGATAGCTGTTATAACTGCATTGCAGATGTATAGCATTTTAAAACGGCTGCCCCGAGCGTCTTTCAACTTCTTGGCTATTTTAGACTATCACAGAAAACGACAAGCTTGGCATATTTCCAGTTTATTTGAAAATTAGGCAAACCATGTTATTATTTTCTAATGAGGGTTAAAATTCGCCGCAAAATTTTATTTTCCTCGCTGATTTTTTTTCTTATTCTTTTCTCGCTTTTTCTAGCGCTGGAAATTTTTAATTATAATAAAATCGCTTATGGCGTCAGCATTGCCGGAATAAAAGTCGGCGGCCTGACTAAAAACCAAGCAAAAGATTTGCTTAACACAAATTTTGAAGATTGGCAGAATAAAAACATTGTCCTTGCCTATCAGGAAAAATCGTTTTTAGTTTTACCCGGAGAAATAGGAATCTCTTTTGGCCTGCAAAAAACAATAGACCAGGCCTATGCCTTCGGCCGGAGCAGGAATATTTTAATTGGCATAACCGACCAGATTGCCGCAGTTTTTTCCGCACCCAAAAGCCGTCTTGCCCCTGTTTATTTTTTTGACCAAGAAAAATTTGAAAAATTATCTAAAGAAAAATTCACTAGTTTAGAAAACCCGGCGCAAAACGCTTCTTTGGTTTATGATTTCCAAGCCCGATCTTTTGAAACAACTCCAGCCAGCGAAGGGTTTGTTTTTGACCGGGAAAAATTAAAAAAAGACCTGATAAAAGCTCTTGATAATTTAGACAACAGCGCGATCTCGCTTAAGCTTATAAAAGATTATCCGGATGTAAGTGAAAGCGAAACCCAGCAAGCAAAAGAAAATGCCAGCCAAATTCTTGCTAACGCGCCTTTTTATCTGAAATATAATGATAAGACCTGGGCAATTGACAAAGCAACCCTTCTTGACTGGCTTGAATTTAAACCAGTAACAGACACGCAAAACAGCCCCCTCTCTCCTCCCACCCTTAGTAAGGGGGGGATTAAGGGGGGGCCTAATAAAATCTTGGGAGTTTCTTTAAACCAAGATAAGATAAAAGATATTTTGGATGAAATCTCTCCCAGCATTAACCAGGAAACAATCAACGCGCAATTGGCTTTTAGCGAAGGAAAAGTAACCGCCTTTTCCCTGCCCCAAGACGGAATTAGAGTTGATCTTGAAGCCAGCGCCAAAAAAATCAATGATGCCCTCACTTCTCCGGGCGGATTCGGATTGGCCAGCGCTCCGGCTGGTAAAAATATTGATTTAATTGTTATTAAAAGACAGCCAGTAATTACCTTGGAAAGCATTAATATCCTGGGGCTAACTTCGCTCTTAGGCACAGGGACTTCAAGCTTCAGCGGTTCGCACAAAAGCCGCATTCATAATATTCAAGTCGGCTCGGAAAAGTTCAATGGCCTGATAATAAAGCCAGGCGAGGAATTTTCTTTTGATGACAATTTGGGCGAAGTCGGTCCAAAACAAGGATACTTGCCGGAATTGGTTATCAAACAGGGCAAAACAATCCCGGAATACGGCGGCGGCCTCTGCCAGGTTTCAACCACCGTCTTCCGCGCGGCAGTTAATTCGGGATTAAAAATAACCGAACGCCATCCGCACGCTTTCCCGGTCAAATATTATAATCCCCAAGGGTTTGACGCAACAATTTATCCGCCGAGCCCGGACTTAAAATTCATTAATGACACGCCCAATAATATTTTGCTTCAGTCTAAAATTGAAGGCAATAAACTGACTTTTGAAATTTATGGAACCGCGGATGGCCGCGAGGTTAAAATAAAAGGGCCTACTATCTTGCAAGCCAACCGCGATGGCTCAATGAAAACTATTTTCTACCAGGAAATTTGGAGAAACGGCCAAATGGAAAGGCAAGATAAGTTTCCCTCCAATTATAAATCGCCTGCCCTATATCCGGTTATCCAAAATCCGCTGGAGTAAAAAATATAGTTAATAACTAATAACTGATAATTAATAATTAAGACAAGTAATATAAAATGGTAAACAACAGAACTATCAAAAACTTTTATGATTTGCCAGTATGGCAAGAAAGTAGAAAACTTGTCTTAGATATATATAAAATTACAATTAAATTTCCCAAAGAAGAAACATATGGTCTTATCAGCCAAATAAGAAGAGCATCAATGTCAGTAGCAGCGAATATAGCAGAGGGGTTTGGCCGATTTCATTACAAAGATAAAATCAAGTTTTACCTGCAAGCCCGTGGCTCATTGATAGAAGTCCAAAACTACATTTTTCTATCACAGGATTTGAAATACATTGACAAAGAAGCCGCCCGCGTGATATTCAAAAAGTGTAATGATATACAATTTCAGCTAAATTCTATAATAAAAAAGAACAGAAATATAAATTCTTAATTCTTAGTTATCAATTATCAGTCATTTTCCCGGGCAAGTGGCGGAACTGGCATACGCGCGGGCCTTAGAAGCCCGTGGGGGAAACCCCGTGGAGGTTCAACTCCTCTCTTGCCCACAAAAATAAGATAATTTAATATAAACTATGAATCGAAAAGCAAGGGTAAAATCCTTGACTTTTTTATTATGATATGATATAATAGCGACATACTTTGGGCTAAAGTTCTCTCCTTTAAAAAAGGAGGGTTAGGGTGGATTTTTACCCTTTATACTGCCCCGAAGAGCCTCTTTGTCAATAAAATATAGAATTATACCCGGCCCATTAGGGCTCGGGTTAAAAAATTCTCTGCGAGGTTGGAAAAATGCCTTTAAAGGTGAAACTTGGCAAAAGAGTCGGCAATATTGCGACCATCCTGGTCAACGTGACCGATGATCGTAATCGGCCAATTGACCAACAACCGGTAGAATTATTAGTTGCCGGCGTAAAATTAACTCATAATGATACTAACGATGAAGGCGATGTTAGTTTTGACAACGTCCCCATCGATCCGCAGGCGGACATTCTAACCATCACTGCCCGCACTTTAATGGGCGGCCAGTGGATCATGAAGGACCTACAGATCAATAAGCCTCCAAGTCAAAAAACCCAAAAGCCGTTTGACCTCGAGCTCAAAAGCGCGGGGGGAAAAGATGGCAAATGGGTTGTCTTTGCCACTATCGTGGCAGAAGATGGCATGGGAGTTCAGGGGAAGATTGTGGTCATACGGGCCGACGGTACAGTGTCTTCTAAAGACACTGATCCGAACGGAACAAAGGAGATAAAACCGCTCGACGTCACCAGCCGCCAAGAAGAAATCCGCTTCCTGGTCGCGGGCACCAACATTGATAAGAAACTGGTGCTTCACGGACCAAAATCTCAACGTCCCAGCTTCGTCCCTGATAAAACAAATCCGCCTGCTAGTTTCTGGCAGGCAACGAAAAATGCATTTGCAAAGTGGAGGACACCATGAGAAATTTTCTTAGAAGATTATACGAAGGAATTTTTTCCTTCGTCACTTGGCTTTTTATGGTTAACAACGGTCGGTGTGTCCTTCTCTGGATTATCACCGGCTACCTCCTTTATATTTCTATCACGACCGGCCTGGGCGAGCCAATTCTCAACAACTTTGCCGAACGGATTGGCACAACTAGCGGCGTGGCAAGCGAGCAAGTAGATATGTTGTATAAAATCCACTATAACCTGCCGCTGGACCAACCGCTCCCAGCGCCTCCAGCCAAAGCTTCGCTTTGGTGGAGCTGGCGCTGGTGGATTGCTACTTTCTGTTTTTTTCTCCTTTCCGTCATTTATACTCCCATTGCCCTGCGCGAAGAAGTTGTTGAAATTGGCAAGGGGGCCTGGGAAAATTTGCGGGAAAGAGAAGAGACAGAAACCCAAGCGGCTCCTGCACAACCCCCTGCTGGCGCAGGCACTCCGCCAACCCCATCAACAACCCACAAAGTCCGGGATTCTTTTTCCCGACTCTTCTCTATTGACCTTTTGGCCGAGTTCGTATGGGAAGCTATACGCCATCTTCCGGCCAGATTACTTGCAAGGAGATAAAAGATGAACCAAAATATCAGCTTTTGGCATTTTGTCGGCGCAGGCATCTTCATTTTTATTTTGTGTTGCCTGCTTCCCTCTTGGGTCGTGATACTCGTAGCAGGCGTTCCGCTCGCCATGGGACTCTCTGGCCTCCTGAACAGATGGTTCGGCGCCGACGCCAACGCGACTCGGTGGATAGTGATTATCACCGCTGTCGCATTCGTTAGTTCCATTGGCTGGAGCTACGGAGAGCGTCAATATCCGTGGCTCTTTGAAAACTTTAAAATCAATAGCACCTGGCGTAGCTTCCAAGCTACCCAAGCTATTGACCCTCAGCAACCGCTGGGGCTCCACAAATCGGTCTATGATACCCGGCGCGACCGGATTGTCCACAAGCAAAAAGCGTGGGCAGAAGTTTTACAAAATCTCCGGACCGGCGCCAATCCCAGTTCAGCATACCTAGAAGGTATGCTTCAAAAAGCCGAGCTTTTGAATAACATCTCTAAAGCAGCGAAAGAAAAAATCGCTGCTGGTACCTTGTGTGCCGAGGATGTCATCGAAGAGGCCGAGGATCAGCGGCCTCTTCTCCAGCAGCAGCTGGAAAAAATTCGGCTTACTCCGCTGGCAAATACTGCCGCGGATAGATCGTGGTGGGGAAGTATCGCTACTGGTAGTTTTCCCACCCGACTCCTGGCGCTCGGACTGATTGTTCTTCTTGTCGGGCTTCTCGCCCGCAGAAAGAACAAGTCCGAACTTCTGGGCTGGGTAACCATTCTCGGGGGCGTAGCGATCATTTGGTCGCTCATGCTAATCTTCACCCCCGAAATCGCGCCGACTCCGGCAAGTATAGACGGAATTCAAGTTAGCGCCCCCGGGCAGAGGCAGATAAGAATTCAACCCGGAGGGAAATATTTTACGGTTCCCGCCAGGGATAAAATCTCCACCGGACTGTTCGTAAAGTCCGGATACTTTCAAATTTTCAACCCCTCGGAGGATGTGTATCTCCTCATCGCCGGGGGCAGGGAAAAATTGGTGCCTAAAGGCACCATCGAAACCCGAAAAGTAACTACTCCGGGGACCATTGACCTCCGTGGCAAAAATAAAACCGCCACGGTACAGGTTGTTATCATCCCCGGATAAACCAAAGCCAGTAAGGCGAAATATGGATTAAGCGCCAACAGGCGCTGTCTATTCGCTGCGTGATGCAGCGCGCCTTACCGGCTTTTGCCCATTTATTCAAAATCTTTGATTTTGCGTAAAAATGGAGCACCCGCCGGAGTCCGGAAAGGACGAAGGCGGGTATTTTTTTAAAACAAGAAAACCCCTTCAAGGGGGGTTTTCTAATACAAAATTTAATATTAAATTTCTATTACTCCTGAAATATGTTTTTCCTTATTGCGGCTTAACTACATTTGCATTCAGATATTGCGCAATCAAATTAATCAAACCCCAGGCAGCAATAACAATCGCCGCGCCAACCAAGCCCCAGATAATCCTTTTCTTGGCTGTGCCCAATTTTGTTTCGTCTCCGCCGGCTGTCATATAGCTTATGCCGCCGAAAATCATCAAAATTATTGCTAAAACAATCGCAAAACTAAAAACCCAGTTCATAGCATTAACGAAAAGCTGGTAAACACTGTTAACATTAAGATTAACATCAGGGACAGCATTGTTAGCAGCTGCCATAGTTTGCGAAGCAAGCATTATCAACATCGCTGGATTTAATAAGTATATTACTTTTTTTATTTCTTTTTTCAACTACATTCACCTCCTTTCGATGAATCGCGAATAAACACAAATAGCGCTAATTATCGCGAACTTCTATTTTATTATTGACTATTCTCTTATATTTTACTCCTGATGGAGAAAAAAGCGCAAGTATTCCAAGCTTCATACGCCTGCTCTCAAGATAACTCAATAGCTGCTTGATATCATTTTGGTGGAAAATGGCTCCAACTTTTAATTCAAGAATAATTTTATTGTCTATAATAAAATCAATAAAATATTTTCCAACTGATTCTCCTTCATATTTGATATTAACAAAAGCTTCTTTTGAATAAGTTAATCCTTCTTTTTTAAAAGCTATTTCGAGCGCTTTTTGATAATTTTTTTCCCGATAGCCATACCCAAGTTCATTATAGACTTTAAAAATAATTCCAATAATTTTGAAACTCAATTCCGGATAAATTAAATAGCCCATTATTAGCGATTATTTGTTAAAATTAGCGACTATTAGCGATTAGTTAAAAAGTTTTGCACCAAATAAACAATTCCTTTGCTGGCTATGGCAATGGCCACGCCAACTAATGACCAAATAAGGGCTTTTCTGGCTTTGGTTATTTTTTCTTCGCTGCCGGAAGAGGCCATAAATAAAACTCCTGCCCAAATAATCATAATAACAGCTAAAACAATTGCCAGGGCAAAAACCCAATTAGCCAAATTATTCAAAACAGTAACCACGCCCGAGCTGGTTAAATTAGCGCCGCCGCCAACCGGACTTAAAATATCTTGGATTAAAGTTGTAAATCCCTTGCCAATAATAGCAATTGCCAAGCCGACGATTGACCAAGTTAAAGCTTTTCTGGCAGTAGTTACTTTAGTTTCGTCGCCTGCGGCTGTCATAAATAAAACTCCCGACCAAATAATCGTAATAACCGCTAAAGGAATGGCAATAGTAAAAATCCAGCCGGCAATCCGATTAACCAAATCCTCAAAACTGGAAGAAGTTACGAAATTACTGATTGACCAAGGACTGGCATTGCCCGTACTGCCAGCCGGGCCAGCTGAAACGCTTCCTGTTGGGCCAGCTGAAACGCTGCCAGCCGGACCAACCGAAACGCTGTCCGGAACATTAGAGGTATTTCCTGGCCAAGAAGTATCATCTGCCTTGGCATAAATTATGCCAACAAACAAAACAAAACAAAAAATCAGCAGCAAAATAATTTTAGAAATTTTATAAGAATCTGAATGCATAATTCTTGCCATCTCCCTCTATTTTCTCATTTCCCTGCCCCTAAAATATCCTTAATCAAACTGACAAATCCCATGCCGATTAAAGCAACTACTAACCCGATAATCGCCCAAGTAAACATTTTTTTGGCTTGGGTAATTCTGTCATCTTTGCCAGCTGAAGTCAAAAACAAAATTCCAGACCAAACAATGGCAATCACTGCCAAAGGAACAACTAGCTTTAAAACAAAATTCAGAATACTCGTTAAAAGCTCACCAATGCTCGTTGGCCCAGCAATGGGAAGGCTCTGATCAGCGAAAACGAAAAGTGGCAAAAATACTATCAAAATGACCAATGACCAATGACCAATGACCAATATAATTTTTTTTTGGCGCCTGTGCCAAACTTGTTCCATTTTGAACTGCAATTTTGACATTTGACTTTTGACTTTTGACTTTTATTTAGTGCACTGCGCTTGGTTCCAGCCAGCCGGCACCCAACCCTCAGTTTGCCTGCCCAATGCCTGAATAATCGTATTAACTACCAGCCATGAAGAATAAACAATAATTAAGCCGATAATAACGCTAGTAAACATTTTCTTGCCCATGGTTTTGGCTGATTCAGAGCCGCCGAAAATCAGAATAATGCCGGAAACAACAATCATCACTCCAGCTGCCGGCGGAGTCAGGGTGAAAACAATGAAGTTAATAATATTGGAAAAGCCGGCAAAAATATAGCAAGGCGTGCAATCCAAACCATTGCAGGGAACAAGGCCAGCGGCAAAAACTGGCAAAGAAATCAAAAACAAGACACAGGTAAAAGCAAAAAATGTGGATAATTTGGGAAAAAACATTTTGAAGCTAAAAACTAAAATGTAAAATGTAAAAACAACAACTAAAAACTTAAAACTGCTTTAAACTTTAACATATTGCTTTTACTTTTTCGCTCTTAGCTTTTAGTTTTTATTCTGCTGCATCAAATCCGTCACCTGATTTGCCGCCCGTTCCAGCGCGTCTTTAACCGACGCTTTGTTATAAACAACATTTTCAATCATCTGGCTGAAGATTTCTTTGATTGCCTCGGAATCCGCTTGATACCAAGACCGCGCTGACAAAGCATGGACAGCGAAAGTCCCTAAATTGGGATCATTTTTCTGCCACTCAATTAAAT
>Ga0315282_10007579_pt1 | contig 17772 bp, 21 predicted proteins | sample YL17G07_20_MG_FD_203693 | JGI IMG/M metagenome (GOLD analysis project Ga0315282, IMG submission 203693) | Sediment microbial communities from Yellowstone Lake, YNP, Wyoming, USA - YL17G07_20 | ecosystem: Environmental > Aquatic > Freshwater > Lake > Sediment | place: USA: Wyoming | collected... | reverse complement strand
GTGTTAGGCTCCTGCATGGCGTATTCCTCCTGTTCCTGCTGGCCTACCAGGGCTCGTCAGGTTTTTCTTTCAATGGCTTTCAGGAGAATACGCCATTCCTTTTTCTACAGAAATCGGGACGGGACCCTTCCTTTAATGAGATTGTTGAGATTCTTCGCCAACGGAATGTAGCTCTTTATGTAGCTCTTTATCCAAGAAATGGGGGTTCTCATTTTAGAGCTCTTGGCGTAAGTGAAATGAACAACGCAAACTCCTCCGTCGTCTAAGTGCCGCATTAGACGTTTGAAAATGGCCTCGCCTCTTCGAACGGGGAGCTGCTGAAAGACGATAAAGGAATGTATAAGGTCGTACTTTTCGCCTAATAATTGCGAAAGCTCGTCGTCACATCTAAGAAACGTGACATTTGTTATAGATGCGGATTCACAATTCTTTTTCGCCTCAGCAATCATTGACTCAGAGATATCAATACCCACTACGTGCTCAGCGAGCTTTGCGAGAGGAATGACTAACCTGCCTACCCCGCAACCAAAATCCAGAGGTTTTCTGGGAGCATAGCTTGAGTCGAGATGCTTTCGAATACTTGCCATTACTTTGGCGATGTGTTCCTCGCCGGACTTGAAGAAACTCTCTTTGGCGTTTGGCGTCAAATTCCCTTTTCGATATTTCTGGTCGGGGAAGACTCCATAATATGGGTCCGTTGCGCCGAACCTTTCCCATTCTCGATCAGTGTTGCCATCAATCATCGGCACTTTCTCCTTCCTCGATATTGTTGAAGCCAGGAAGAATCAAGTGGGTCCGAACAGTATCGTCCGGAATTTCCGATTTCACTCTATCTCTGCGCAAAACCATACGCCTGCTGTCCTCGCGCATCAAGTTCATCAGATCGAGATAGCCGCCCTCGGGTCGCATCGCGGCTCGTCAGGCCGAAGCCTACTCATCTTCTCCAAGTCGAGATGGCGGGATAGCCGGAAGTTCACTCTCTTGTTGGCTTCTTCGACCCGGCCACGGGGACACTCCGAAACAGATTCAGACCAAGTGCAACGGCTAACCTCATCCGAATCCCGAGCCGGACAATCCAGTTCACCAGAAACGGGTAGCGCGGGGCAAGATGCGTTCGGTAGAACCTCCACAGTGACTGATAAAACTCGACTGTGGCTCGAAACGGCCGAGAAAGCGTGCCACCGCGGCCGCCGTAGTGAATGATTCGAGCATCAGGCAAGTAAAACACCTGCCATCCTGCCTGCCTTGCACGCCAGCACCAATCTAGGTCCTCGGCAAACATGAAGTAGCCTTCGTCCGGGTAGCCGATTTGGCTTAAGACCTCTCGACGCGCCATCAAACACGCGCCCGAAACAGCATCCACCGAGGCAGGCTGATCCTCGTCCAGATGAGTTAGCAGGTAACCAGTGAAAACTGGGTTCTTCGCGAATACATGCGAGAGCCCTGAGACATAGCAAAGGGCCGCCCATAGACTAGGCAACCCGCGACGGCACTGAAGCTGCATGGTCCCATCGGAATTCAGAACCTTTGGACCTACAATCCCGACTTGAGGGTGCTGCTCAAGGAATCTCACAAGTGCGTCAAGAGCACCTGGCAGCACCACGGTATCATTGTTCAGCCAAAGAAGATATTTGCCCCGGGCGACTCGGAGTGCGATATTGTTCCCTCGGGAGAACCCCATATTCTCTTTATTGCAGATCAAGCGTACTTGGCGGTACTGCGTCAGAATCATGTCTACAGAGCCGTCAGAGGAGCCGTTGTCGACGACAATGGCTTCAAAACGGGCCGCCGGGGGGTGGTCAAATATCGACCGCAAACACGGGTGCAAGTACTCCTTTGCGTTATAGTTTACGATGCAAATCGACAAAGTCGTCTCGCGCTGGTTCGCCACGGGGTCCATCATGCCTCCCAGAGTCAAAAACCCCACGCCAGGCCTTTTTCCGACCGCGAATTCATCCCTTCGTCATACTCATTCGTGGGGGTGCGATGCCGCTCACTTCGCTTGCCGCCGAAATCACGTGCCGAGGAAGATTTCCCGCAAGATCCGAAAATAAGCTCCGCTCACCCCCCTCCACCGTTTCCTGACGTGGGCTCTCGGCGAGAACGAGAATATCAGAAGCAAGGGCAAGCGAAGCACAAGCGCCACTGCGACCATCATCTTTACAAGAATAAACCGACCGAGGGTAAAATGCTTCTGGAAATAGCGGAGGAGACTGCGGAACCGCATCAGGGAGTTCTCGGACAAACCCAACTTGGCAAAAGACGCACCCCCGTAATGAAGGATCCTGGCTTCAGGCACGTATGCAATTTTCCATCCAGCTTGAAGACAACGGTAGCAGAAGTCAACGTCTTCATACCAGAACTGAAACCCTTCATCGAAAAGCCCGATCTTTTCCAAAACCTCGCGGCGAACCATCAGACATGCACCAGATATCTGGGTGGTGGTGGAAGGCTTGTCGAAGTTGAAGGTTTGGGACGGCGCGTAGCGGCCCCACGGGTTTTGCGGCCAGATTCGGTCCAGCCCCAAAAGCTCCACAAAGCAGGATTTCACCGAGGGTAGGTGCAAAGGATAATAGGCCACCTGCGTCGAGCCATCGGCATTCATCAGCCTCCCCCCGACAATTCCCACCTCGGCATGAGCATCCAAATAATCAGTCATCTGGGCAAGGCAGTCATCAAGCAGGATCGTATCGTTGTTCAAGACCAGGAAGTGGCGGCCCCGACCCTTGCGAAGAGCTTGATTGTTTCCGGCAGCGAAGCCGACGTTGCGGGTATTGGCGATGACTCCGACTTCCGGAAAATCCCTCCGGACAACTTCTCCGCTCGCATCCTCCGAGCCATTGTCTACCACGATGACCTCATAGCTAATGTGATTAACTCTCCGAATATCTCTCAGAGACTTCAGGCAAGCCACGAGGAGATCGGCTGCATTCCAAGTTAAGATACACACCGTGAGATCCATCCCGGGGACCGCGGGAGTAAGGTCAACATGCTGCTCGGAGCTGTATGAAATCTGGCTAATCATGCACCGCATCCTGGAGGGAGCGAAGGGTCCCGCCCGCGTGGACCCTTGTCCTTCCTTTCTCATCGGCAGCCAACCCAAGTATTCCGGGGCGGAAGAGCATCAAGTAGATAAGCAGTCCTAGAAAGCCGGGGTCCAGTTTGAACGCCCGCCAGAAAGTCAGGAGAGGCCCCTTGAAGGACCCGTGAGCGAAACCATAGAGGGCGTGCTTAACAAAGGCTCCGGCCAGGCGACCAAAACCGATCGTCCGCACCAACGGGCCGGTTTCCATTGTGCCCAGGAGGTCAGCCGTCAGACGAAGGACGGCATCCTGGATATGTCCCTCTTTTCGGTATTTTTGGGTCGCCATACCCGGATGTCGTCGAATGGAACACAGGGAAGAAGCCATGTAACCCCCCGGGCCCTGGTCGAGCACCCTCAGCCACATCTCCAGGTCAATGGCAGTTGAGAGACCGTCCTTAAATGGACCGGCGCGTACCACAGCTTCTCTTCTGGTCAGGGTGGCGGAGGGTTCTCCAATTACGTTGCCGTAAAGGAGTATCACGGTTTTGAGGTCGACACCGCGTAGAACGATATCCCTGGAAAACCACCGGACAATCTGCAGATCACGCCCCTGGGCGTCAATAAATTGCCTGGCGCAAGTCACTAGCACAGCATCTTGATGTTCATCCAGAAACTTTGCCTGCAATTCCAAGGCTCGTGGATGAAGAACATCATCGGAACAGAGAATCTTCAGATACTCGCCACGCGCCATCCCTACGGCCTGATTGAAATTATGGGCCATCCCTCGGTTCTGATCTGCGCGGGTTAGCCTGATCCGGGGATCCGAATACGATTGCACAATCTCCCAGGTGCGGTCAGTGGAGCAGTTATCGGAGATGATGAGTTCGAAGTCCTGGTAGGTTTGCGCCAGAACACTTTCAATACACTCGCGCACGTAGCTGGCGGAATTGTAGGCGGGGATGCAAACTGAAGCGGTCATGGCCTAATCTCACCCGCGTCCGTCCAGGCGAGCAATGTTTCCTTCCCGCCCCCTGCCTGAATGGATCCGAGCAACGGCAGCTCATGTGGTGGTACGGTCGTGGTCTCTCCACCAGGCTATCGTGTCACGCAGACCTTCTTCGAGGCTCAACGTCTGTCGCCATCCTGTCTCGCGGATCAACTTTCGCACGTCAGCGACCAAGAGAGGAGGTTCCTGCGGGTCTTCCGCAATGGCACCCCACTCAATCGTCCCATTTCCCTCGAGGAATCGCGCAATTGTCTCCACGATGGTTCGCACGCGGACGGGTTCCCCTGACCCCACGTTGACAGGACCCGTCACCTTGCTCTTGGCGACGGCCCACACCCCCGACGCCACGTCTTTGACGTGCAGGAAGTCCCGAATTTGCCTGCCGCTGCTGCACCGCGCCGTCTCTCCTTGTAAAAGAGCCGTAACTACCGAGGCAATAAGCCTTTCACGAGCCTCGCCGGGACCGTAGAGATAGAAGAAGCGCGTCCACGCGAAGCTCATGCCGGCTTGCCGGCAGAACACTTCCAGAATCTCGCGCGTGGCGTTCTTGCAGGTCCCGTACAAGGTGCGGGGCTTGAGAGGGGTGACGTCCTCGGAAAGGAATCCGTGATCCCAGTCGTACTCGGCGCAAGTCCCCGCACCAACCAACCGCGCGCAGCCCGCCTCGGCGAGGGCCTGCGCCAAGCCGAGCGTCATGGATACGCAATCGAGGTTCTCCACGGCCGACCAGTATTTGCCCGGGACGGCATACCAAGCCAGATGGATGACCAACTCGGGACGTGCTTTTCTCACAAGATCCTTGACGGCCGCGGACTCGCGAAGGTCAAGTGATGCAAGAGACAGGCTGTTCAGAACATCCGTGAGCCGCTCGGTGGACTCGCCGGGAAGAATGACCCCCGAGACTTCGTGGCCTTCCTGAACAATCTGGCGCGTCACGTGCGACCCGATGAACCCCGCTGCTCCGGTAACCAGCACTCGCATCGGTCAAATTTCCTAGTGATGCTTCACGTCCCATTTGTACGGGATGAAGTTGTTGAACGGGTCCATCCGCACCGTACGTGAAGGATCGTGAGGATGGGTACAGCAGTTGGCCACAATCGCGTAGGGAGCGCTCATCCCTTTGAAGCCATTCCAAACGTCCGGGGGGATGATGACCAGCGAATAATTGTCGGGCCCGAGGAAGACCTCCATCAACTCGCCTTTCGTCGGAGAATTCTCGCGGTCGTCATAGAGGACCAGCTTGATCCTCCCTTCGACGCAGGCGTAATTCAGTGTCATCTCCTGATGCTTATGCCAACCCTTGATGATGCCCGGAAAGATGGTTGAGAAGTAGATCTCTCCAAACTGCTGGAAGTGCGGGTCCGTGCACTTAAGCATGTGCATGATGGTCCCGCGCTCGTCGGGGATGCGCCTCAAGAGAATGACCTGAACGCCGTCAATCATCGCTATACCACATAAGGTTCCGGGATGGGAATGATGAACCGGCCGCCGCGCCGGCGATAATCAGACTGCTGCTCCAGAATTTCGTCGGCGAAATTCCATGTCAGCAAAAGAACGTAGTCGGGCATTGCTTCCAAGAGTCTGGAAGGCGAATAGATCGGCAGCCGGACGCCCGGCATGTATCGGCCCTGTTTATAAGTGCTGCGGTCAACCACGAATTCCAACAGGTCGCGGCCGATGCCACAGTAGTTCAACAGCGTCGCACCCTTCGCGGCAGCGCCATAGGCGGCCAGGCGCTTTCCCTGTGACGCGAGGTCGCGGAGGAGCCGGTTCAGATCGGCCTTCACCTTCTCCACGCGACGGCCGAAACCTAGATAAGATTCCGGCTGGTCCACGCCCCAGCCTGCTTCCTCCTCCAACATGGCGGTGACAGCAGGCACACGACGAGCGCTAACTTCAGGCACGGCGAATATCCGCAACGAACCGCCGTGGATGGGGAGTCGCTCGACGCTTTCAATGACCAACCCATGTCGAGAGAACAGGCGATCGAGAGCCGCGAGCGAGAAGTAGCACAGGTGCTCATGGTAGATGGTGTCGAACTCGCAGCGGTCGAGCATCTCCTTCACGTAGGGGACCTCGATGACGGCCACACCGTCGTCCTTGAGGAGGAGTTGCATCCCGGCGACTACGCCGCCTAGGTCCGCCACGTGCGCCAGCACATTGTTGGCGTGCAGAACGTCCGCTCGCTCGCCGCGCTGCCGGAGCTTCTGCGCGACTTCCCTGCCGAAAAACTCGCAGAGGGTTCGGATACCGCGCTCGCTTTCAGCCTGGCGGGCGATGTTTTCGGCCGGCTCGATGCCAAGCACCGGAATTCCCCTCTGGCGGTAATACTGGAGGAGGTAGCCGTCGTTGCTCGCGACCTCGACGACGAGACTCGCTCTGCCGAGATTGCGTGCCTGGATCATCCGGCAGGCAATCTGCTCGGCGTGGCGCAGCACGGTGTCGGAAAACGAGGAAAAGTAGAGATAGTTCCGAAAGAGCGTTTCCGGCGGGACAGTCTCCAGGATTTGGACCAGCGAGCAGCTCTTGCAGAAGGCCAAATCCAGCGGGTAACGCCCTTCGGGCTGCTCCAGTTGTTCAGCGGTGAGCAGAGCGTTGGCGAGTGGAGTCCAGCCAAGCGAGAGCACCATTTCCAGGTCGGAACTCCCACAGGAACGACATATTCCCCCGATGGCGCTCAACTCAACCCCTCCGCCAGGAACTTTGTGTACCAGCCGATGGTCTCCACAAGGCCACGGTCGAGGCTGTAGGAAGGTAGCCACTGAAGAACCTGCTGCGCCTTCTCAGATGACAAATACTGATTCCGAATCTCGCCCTTGGCTTGATTGAGGACGGTGGGCTGGATGTGCTCGCACTTCATGAGCTGTCGAATCTTGTCAACGATCTCAAGCACCGTGACTTGGGATTCCGGACTGAAATTGAAGCTCTGGCCGCAAACCTCAGGTGAGGTCATCTGCTCAGCCAAGGATAAATACGCCCGGCAGACGTCTTTGACGTAAATGTAGTCACGAATATATCGGCCGTCGCTCCGGATGAGGGGCGATTCGCCGCAATAGAGTGAGCGGATGGTCCCGGGGACAATCCTTGTCCAGTTCAAATCGCCGCCACCGTAAATGTTGCCGCACCGGGCGACGGTGACGGGCAAGCCGTAAGTGTGAAAGTAGGACTGGGCAATGAGATCCGCGCAGCTCTTGGAGACTTCATAAGGCTGGCGTCCCTGAAGCGGCATCTCCTCGGTATAAGGGAGCTCGGGGTGTTCACCATAAGCCTTGTCGCTCGAAGCCACCACGACGCGTTTGACCAAGTCGGGATGAAGACGGCACGCCTCAAGGGTGTTCCACGTCCCGCGCACGTTGGCCTCGAAGGTGGCCAGCGGCGACCGCTGGGCCACGCTCACGATAGCCTGCGCGCCCAGATGGATGACCGTGTCGCACTCGTGAGCAACAATCGCGCGCTCCACCGTCCCAAAGTCTTCGAGCCTGCCGTTAATCACATGGATGCGCTGGATGTAACCGCTGCGGTAGAGTTCGGAATAGGGGTCGGCATCCATCACCAGCGCGACGAGCATGGCGCCGCGATCCACCAAGTCTTTCGTCACCCAGGAGCCCACGAGGCCCGTGGCGCCGGTGACCAGGACGCGTTTTTCCTTCCAGAAATTCACAGGAGGGGTCATGGGTTCCAGACTTTCCACGCAGGATTCTTCTTCCACATCTCGTTGAGCGCCAGGAAATCCCGGTAGGTATCCATACACTGCCAGAACCCCTCGTGGAAGTAAACCATGAGCTGGCCGTCGCGGGCAAGGCTTTCCAGAGGTTGATGCTCGAGCACGCAAGATTCGTCGGCAGAGAGATAGTCAAAGAACTTCCGGCCGAAAACGAAGAACCCACCGTTCACCACGCCTTCGGCCACCTGGGGTTTTTCGCTGAACTGGCGGACCTGGCCATCCTGGACGACGAGTTCGCCAAATCGCGAGTAAGGCCGCACGCCGGTGACCGTGCCGATTCGGCCGTGTGAGCGGTGGAACTCAATCAGGCGCTTAATGTCAACGTCCGCCACCCCGTCGCCATAAGTCAGCATGAAGGTGTCGGACCTCACAAAGTGTTCGATGCGCTTGATGCGCGCCCCGGTCAGCGTCGTCTCCCCGGTGTCCACCAGGGTGATTGTCCAGTCGTCGCGAGGGCCACATTGATGCAGTACGGGTTGTTCTTCCGCACCCAGCTTGATGGTGAAATCACAATTCAGGGTCTGATAATTGAGGAAATACTGCTTGATGATCTCGCCCCTGTATCCCAAGCACAGGATGAAGCGCCTGTAGCCGTGGTGGCCGTAGATTTTCATAATATGCCACAATATCGGTCTGCCCCCAATCTCAACCATGGGCTTGGGGCGGTATTCCGTCTCCTCACGGAGACGGGTTCCCATGCCACCGCACAAAATGACAACATCAATGTCCTCGTTGACCACGCCTACTCTTTCTTCCTAACGAAGGCGATATGACTGCGGTACCCCCCGAAACCTGCAAGCAGTTCCAAGCACTGGAGAAAAAAGCCCACTGTAAGCAAACTCCTCGAGCCCGTTGACCCTATTGGCCTGACTTTGGGTTTTCTTGAGATCTCGTCCCTTCGACCTGTCCAGAACTCACCTGCCTTTTCGCCCATCTGGGGATAAGGATTTCTCCAGCACGAGGATATCCTGGTAGGACGTAAAATCCTGCCTGCCGCAGCACGAACCATACCTCACCGGGCCTCGAACTTGAAGATGGTTTCTTTTGAGTAGCTCGCTGACGTAATCCTGACTGTACGCCACTGCGTACTCGGGATCCCTCTCATCCTCCAGAGCATAGTTATCGAATCGGTATTTAAATTCATAGGCGCTCTTTCCTGATCGAGCCAACTCCAGCGACTGGTCATTAAGAAGAAAAAACGTAGCCAAACACCGGCCGTCAGCTTTTAGCATGCGTGAAATCTCGGCAACATAGTTTTCCGTATCGGCTTGCAACAAGTGGGTGAAGACAGAGGTCAGGAAGATAAAATCGAAAGCCGAATCGGGGAAGGAGAACTTGTACTCTGCGCCTGAGATTTTCCCTTTGGGGTTACACTTTCCATTGAAAACGTCCATATGTCCGAACTGAAAATTGGGAAATCTGACGCTGATGTTTTCCCCGCACCAATCGACGTACTTCTTCACGACCTCCAGCCCCTGGTATTTACCCTCGGAGCTCAAAAAAGAGGTAAGCGGCCAAGCCATGCGCCCAACCCCGCAGCCAATATCCAACACCGAGTGCCCAGGTCGGAGGCCACAAAGCTTCTTGAAATACCCGAGAAACTCATTTCCAGTCTTCTCATAGTCTTGAAAACCACCCGCTCTCAGAGCGAGACTCCGGGGGGGTAAGCCTTTGCGGGGACGCAAGAATATATCATGTATTTTCAGCATGATTACGTAGGTTCCCCTGACCAGACGTAAGATTGGCATCGGAAAGGATTTTCTAATCCGCGACAGCATATGCACTCCCCCAGAACCTGCTGCCTGGAGTTGGTAGGTGTCATGCTAACCGACCTCGACCAAATCCTTGGCTAACGGGTAGATAGTTGATGTTGACTCCTTGCGAAGCGGAGACATGATGTTTTCGGCGCCCGACCACCGACTGCGGTCGCACTGACCTGCCGAAATGAGTGACCGCTCTATCGCAGCCGCGTCCCCAAGCCACCACACAGGATCACAACCGGAATCTCGTCGGTCATGACATCCACCGTTTACTCTCTGTCCCCCCGCGTAACGACCTTCCGGACGCGATTCATTGACCCGCCTCACCGGAAGGAACTAACTCGGCACCGAGAGTATCATGGAGACCGACCCAGGTAGGCGGCGGGCCCGTCCAGACCCTCCGGAGAAGGCCCACACCCCTAGGCTTAGGTCAAGGGTCAACTCTGAATTGAGCAGCCCTAAACGGCAGATCTCCTCCGCGAGGCGTAAGTAGCGTATTCATATGGCCCTTTCTCCCGCTGTGGGAAATGAAAGCCATGATTGCCGCCATAGAAGCTAGGTCAATGAACCAACCGGCGTATTCCGAAAACAGGTTGACATACGGAAAGTAAGTTAGGCAATAGATAAAAAGAGCCTGTGCGTAGATCCAGTAGAGGCTGCTGCGCCGGACTGCCCGTTTGTATACGAATGAGTAAGCATAACCCAATAGAAATGAGCCTGCTAGGATTCCCCAAATTCCGTAATCGGCATAAAAATCGGCAAGGTACGTGAAGACTACGCCTCCCGGGTAATTACCCCATTCACCGAGACCTTGCCGGGGGATGAAGCGATGCAAAAAGTAGAACATATGGCCGCCACGAGCGGATCCGCCGGTTGGCAGATCTGACGTCATACGAGAAAACTGCTCGAAACCGATAGTGACAGTATAGTACCCATAAACTAGCGAGTCCCCCAGCGGCCCACGAGGCAGATCACTCATTGCGGCAACGGGTTCCAAAGATGCGCGCGGATCGCTACGGACAGAGCGGAAATAGCCTCCGAAAGCCAAGAGCAGAAATAGCAAAACTGCTGCGAAAGCAAGATGCCTGTACTTAAACGGCCGGCGAATATAGTGATAAAGAACGCAGGCCAGGACCAACAGTTCGTACGGATACTGCCGGCCACCTTGTGAGGAGTGACCGAGGAAGGCAACACTTGCGATCACCCAGGCTTGAACAGTCTGCCGCATCGTTTTCTTGCCAGATGAAAACAGGAAAAAACACGCCAGGATAAAGGCATACTTCTCGAAAATAGTTATCAGGTAAATAACTTTGAATATGATATGGTGGAATCTATAATCAAAGAACATACCCCTGTAAAGATCGATGTTCTCGGATAGAATTGGGATAGCGCCTATCCGGCTATACTCATATGATAAGGCTGCAATTCCTAAAGCTACGCATATCGCTGCGGTCCTCAAGAGGATTGATGGCTGCAGTGGTGTCGGGCCCTGACGCCTCACGTCAGATGCCAAGACGCGCGAGTTTCCTTGCGAATGGGACTTTTTGTTGTACAGCAGGAAACCCCCGATGAAACTGGCCGGCCCAGACATTAGACAGAACCACGCGTAGCTATTCCATGAGGAAATAATGATAGTCAGATGCAGAGACGCCAGCCCCAACAGAAAGCACCACAACGCCCCGAGAACCCGGACGGGGTGCAAAACATCGACCTCCGTCTGGTGGTATGGGAGCAAGAAAAGAATCGCGACTGCAAACAAAAGAAAGACTCCAAGAGAAGCCCCCTTGACCGCCCCGGAAAGAATGGCCGAGCCAAGCAGCGAAATCCCCACTCCAGCCAGCCCTAAGGGTAAGAACTTGCTTCTGCCTCTAGCCTGTCGGGACTCCAGGAAGAGGCTCATCTTCGAATCCTGAGCTGCGTTATGCGCTCGTGGCGTGAGCCGTGATGTTCTTGAGGTCAGGCTAGGGTCCTTAGCGTAGCCGCCCAGCATAGTTCCTCCCGCATGTTTTCTATGAGGTGGAAACGCGATTCCATGACGAGATGGACCTCAAATCAAGGCAAAGTAAGGAAGGGGCACAATGAATCCGCCCCCGGATAACAGATAGTCTTTCCCGCGTTCCCGGAATTCCTCGATAAAGTGCCATGGCAACCCAGGGAAGTAATCGGGCTTGGCGGCCCGGGCCTCCTCTTCTGAGATGATCGGGATACGCGTTCCGACTGTCACTTTACCCCATTTGTCCGGGTCGTGGAAGGCTATCCTGATCGAACAGCGAGATCCAATCGTGCTTCCTACCTACAGCGTAAGTAAGCGAAGTAGCACATGCCCCGCCTACACCTGTATTTGTATGCAACGGCAGCAACGTTACCTGGGGGTAACACCGCCGCAGAGTATCGACGGTTCCGTCGGTTGAGGCGTTGTCGATTACTATAATCTCATTCAACGGGCGAGTCTGGTAAAGGAGTGCCTCCATATGTTCTGAGAGCATCCCACCGGCGTTTCTGCTCACGGTAACACTCGCAATCGACCCTTCCCGTTTCATTGGCAACCCGAAACCCAAAGGCCGGTCATTCCCCAGCACTGTCTTCCTCGACCCCCGCCTGGAGGGCGGCGGGGCGGGTGGCGTAGTAATGGTAGAAGGCACGATAGAAGATCCTCGGCAACCTGAGCTGCGAGTCGAGCAGCGGTTTCATCGGCGACAGGAAGGGCACCAGCGTGCGAACAAGGAGGCGCTTCATGCGACTTGCCAGCCTGGCCTTTTTCTGGGCCTCCATCCGGGCCAAGACCATCCCAGCTTCCTTGCTCTCAAAGAGCTTGCGTGCCGCAGCCACCACCTTCGCCCAGCGGCAGGCATCCTCAAACGACATGAACTTGTAATGATATCCAACGGCCGCGGAGTTGTAAAGCAGACGAAGGCCTCCTTTCTCAAGCCGGTAACCAAGCTCTATATCCTCGAAACCGTATCCTTTGAAGTCCTCGTCGAATACTCCATGTTCCCTCAAAAACGTAGTTTTCAGGCTTATATTTCCGGTGTAGAAGGACCGGAAATCCAGGTCGGCTCCATCTTTGCATCTTGCGAGGTTCAGTAGGGGTCCCCCTGTGGCGAACCATTGCATGAATGGAGTAGGACGGACCTCCGGGTCCCAGCGGATGTCCCCCAAGACAGAAACATTCGATTCCCGATTCTGTTCGTGCCAGGTGAGGTGCTCACTAACCAAGTGCGGAGAGGGGATCACGTCGTCATCGGTGAACAGAACCAGTTCTCCACTGGCGTTCTCTATTCCGATATTGCGAGCGGCAGCAGCCCCTCTTCGGTCTTGCCGAAAGTATCGGATCGGAACTGGCGAGACTCGGCTGAATTCGGCAACCATCGCTGGGGTGCCGTCCGACGAACCATCATCCACCACCAAAAGCTCGCGAATCTCCTCCCGGGCTGATTGGTCTTGATAAGCAGCGAGAGCCTTCTTCAGGATATTTTCCCGGTTGTGCGTCGCAATGACAACGCTTAAGGGTTTTGTTGAGAGCATAGGCTCGCTGCCATTCCCTTGGTCAGGGTTGCGCTAACACATCAGAGCGGTTGTGCCAACGCCGGTTGTCGCCGAACGCGACCCCAGGGTCTCCTTCAGTCCTTTCGTACAATACAGGTTGGCATACCAATTAGGCGTCCTCTCGGCTTCCAGCAAAATGGAGTCCGTGACGGCTTTTAGGAACTGAGATTTCTCATCGATGAGCTCTGTCGCACTCTACTGACGAAGGCCAATTGACAAATCCAAGAACGCACGACATAGTCACGGAAAAGTTCACAATACCATCCGATCTGGTTCTGCCACTAGAGACGATAAGCGGTGCACTAACTGATCGCATTCGGCAATCCGTTTATCCAGCAAAAACACATCAGTATACCCATACGCCCGCTGAGAAACCTCATCAACAAATCGACCAATTTCGGAGGGGGTGATGAGGTTAAAGCGTGTGGGATTTGGAGAGTAAAACAAGTCGAACAGGTGAAACGATCCACCTAGTTTTCTGAGATAGCCTCCGGCTTGCTCGAAACCGCCAAGCGACCAGGAGGGTGCAAACTCAAAAATGATAGAGACAAGCCGCGTTGGAAGCAGTTGCAACAGACGATTAATCACAACCGAATCGAACCCTTCTATGTCGATCTTCACAAACAGGTGTTCATCGCGATCATGCTGCTCCAGATAACTTAGGATATCGACGCCCCGGACGATCAGGTTATATGATGAGATGCGCGCGCCCGCAGGTGTTAATTTGTGGAGCTTGAGCGTTAGAAACTTGCCGATGGACACTGCTTTCCCTCTCAGCGATCTGCACCAGAAATTGTGCAGCCGGGTGGAGACTCCCCTGGTTTCAGGGTAGTTTTCCCGGACGATGTGAGCTGAATCGGAAAAGCCCGGACTATAGTCGAACAGCATCAAGCCATCAAATTCTGAGACCGCCAGGTCTTCATGCTTCACAATTTTGCCCAAACCGTTCAATTCTATATTGTAGTCCATTAGCGCTCCAGCTTCAGTCGGATCAAAGGCAATCACTCGGTTGGCTTGTCCGAAGGTCCGAATGCAGTTTCCCATTTTCAGACTGAAGTCCCCAATGTGGCTGCCAATGTCCAAAACCGTGAAGTCGACACCGTGTTGCCACAAATGGTGCATGAAAAGATAGGCCCCGAACCGGGCTTGGGAGAGGCTTGTTACGTTCTCAGGGCTAACCATCGAACGAGGGTATCCATGTTGACGAATGAATTCTTGGTATTGCGCGAGTGACTGGTTTTTGCGTGCTTTAGGGATAGCGATGTCATATAAGTTGTCATGCTTGAACATGAACAGTTTCAAATCCTCAAAATCAACTAAGTCGATCTGTTTATTGCACACAAAAGGATTCATCCTCAGAACTCCTCGCAAGAGCAGGTCTTAAGCAGAGTCTCCGATTTTAAGCTACCGCCTTCGCAGAATCCAGCGCCGGCTCCTCCATCGATCCAAGCGTGGGGCTGCTTGCCGTCTCGCCAGCCGCGTCGCGGCTCTTTTTGCCCGATGCGTCCACTTGCCTGGTCTTTCTCCCGCTGCGCACATACCTCCCTGCTAACAGTTATCCTCGCCGGGTGAGTCTCGAGCACGCCATTCGCTGTCTCGCCGGTTCAGTACTCGCCCGCCCGGCGACGGCGCCGCGAGCACCCTCAGCATGTGCTCCAGCCAATCGGGCCCCATTTCAACGTCGTCGTCAACGAACACGACGAATTCACCACTTGCGAGGGCAATTCCCACATTCTTTGCCTCGGCTACTCCGATACCAGCGGGAAAACTCACCACTTTGACCCTAGCAGAACTAAGCCGTTCTTGAAGCTTTGCGAGATAGTCGTTTGGATATCCCTGGCACACCAATGTCACTTCGATCTCCGCGCTCCACTCCCAAGCGTTGTGTTCATCTGTTTATGCCAGCGCGGCGCTTGATCCACCATCGCAGTGGGTGCAACCCCAGCATGTGGGCAACTGTGGCAGCCGCATCCCAGACGGGGAGAAAAAGCACCTTGCTCCAAAAGTTATAAGTCAGATCTCTCCAGTCGCCGTACCTGAGTGCAATTCTCACATAACCCCATCGGTCTGCCCACTTCTTCCGTAGCGCCTGGTTATCGCCAGTAAAATAGTAATCTACCACTCGATCGTTCATAATCCCCATCTTTACCCCTGCTCTGGCTGCACGAACGAAAAACTCGTGATCACCGGTGACAAAGTCTGTGGCAAAGCCGCCGATTCTGTCGAATACCCTGCGACGAAAGAACGCCGCCTGATAACAAGGTGGAGTTTTTGCACGGCGGATCCAGTTGCGGGTCGTCAACAAACCAGGATCAACACGGGGTTTCGCATCGATGAGCACTGGGTTCTCATCCAAGCGCATGTCCCAGAATGCTGTCTGCCCAAATACGATGTCAACTTCCGGATGTTCGAGAAAGTAACTTGCAGCAGCTTGTAATGAACCCGGCAACTGCACATCGTCGTCCGTCATTTGCTTGATGATCTCACCTGTGGAGATACTAATTCCTTTGTTGGTGGCATCGTATTCGCCCCTGTCCGGCTCGGATACCCATTTGCAGATTCGATTTTCGTACGATTTGAGCAATTCAACTGTGCCATCGGTTGAGGCCCCGTCTATAACGATAATCTCTTTATCAGGATAGTTGTCTCGAAGTAATGCGTCTAGCGACCGCTTCAAGCCAGAAGCCCGGTTCCGAGAGGGAATGATGATAGAAATCCTAGGTGGTTGCATGCTGCCTCACCTTCTAGCTCTGTAGAGCCAATCGCACTCGGTCCAACGCATTTCTCATATCGCTGGTACGTATCGCTCCTGTGAAGAAAAGCAAAATCGGAAACATAACCATGCCCGCTATCGCAGTCACCAAGCGCTGTTTGAATCCCGGAATCATAGCGGCTGCGCAGATGAATACTGCACTGAGCAAAGTTCGAATCAATCGTCTATCAAGAGGCATCTGCTGGTGGCGCACGAAGGAAAAGTACATTACGCCAGCGAGCACTGTCTCCGAGACGACGTTGGCAACGGCCATCCCTAGAGCGCCGTGGGATGGCACTAGAAGCGCCGCTCCGGCTATTTGGGTTAGAATCGTGAGCACGTACGCAAGAATGAGGATATACGATTCACCGAGAGCAACCAGGCCATTCAAAGATATCCAGTGAATCATTAGCGGAATGCACGTCAGCCCCAAGACGCGCAGGACTTCCGCTGCAGGATGAAAACTCCTCGGAAAGAGCAAGGAAATAACCTGATCGGAAACTCCAATCAAACCGATAGTCATCTCGGTTCCCAGCAGCACCACGAGGAAAAGACTGTTACTGAACGCGCGCTGAAAGGCCTGACGGTCTGCGCGAGCTTGCGCAATAAGCACGGGAAACGCCGCCATGGTCACCGCCATAGCTAAGGAACGCAAGGGTGGCAGAAGGCGGATACCCGCTCCCAAAATTCCGAGCTGAATCGGGTCGGACAGCCAGTTGACCAGAAAAGAATCCACTAGCCAATGGATCTGCTGACCTAACGCCACGAAAGTGAGTCCAATTCCTAGCGCAGCTACCTCCCGAAGTAACCTACGACTGGGCAAAGTGGGGAGCCCGCCGACGTTACGAGAAAAGACGATGTATGTCACCACGCAGACAACACTCGTCGACAACAGCATGGCGGTGGCCGGCGCCAATAAACCCAATGGATATCTCACGAACGCGAGAAGAAGAAGGACAGTTCCGACACCTTGGAAAGCGTTGATGAGTTGCCACTGCATGCGATTCTGACCAAAATAGATCGACGTAGGCACTCCACCGATAGTCCCGATCACCGCCATGGCGCCCATTAGCAAAGTAGGCAAAGTGGTGTCTCCTCCTTTCAAAGAGAACGAGACCACGGTCAGTGAAACAGACAAGATCGTTACCGCAGAAAGGGTCTGCAAGATTACTCCGGCTCCTCCTAAGGGACGCAGCGATAACTCTCCCTCAGCTGACTTCCGCAAGATTGCAGTACCGATTCCGCTAGCTGCCAGACCAGCAAAAGCCGCACCTGAACTGATCAAGGCCCATTGGCCAAAGGCTATTAACCCCAAGTAGTGAGAGATGATGTAGCTTGAGGCAGCTCCAGCGGCTAGCGCCAGACCGTAGCTGATTAGGAGCCATAAACTGTTTAATAGGATTGTTCGCGTTTTCGAGGCTCGACCGCCGGTAGAGTTAGTCACAATTGCCTGGTGAGAATTCAATGCCTGCCTCCCAGAGAATCTTCCCAAGGCCGAAGAGGTCCCAGCAATAAGCGCAATAAACAATACCAGGTCGAGGGGAGTTGATGGGAGAGTCGCCGACGTATAGGCGGTATCGAAGCAGCATCTCATAGGTGGGGGCCGCAGAAAGAAGAAGTAGAAGCGAGGCGAAGATCTCAGAGAGGCCTAGGCTTGAAGGCCCACGGCGGATTGCCGCTGGCGCCCACGGAGGAACGTCTTCCGGCTCACCCGAAGGCCAAGTCGTCGCAGCCAAATCCTCGAGCATCGATCAATCCCCTTGGCATTTCGAGCCGCATGCACCGCTACCTACCGCTCGCTGACGCCCGAACCATCTGATGCGTGCACGCCGATCTAGTGTAACGTAACATTTAAGAATTGACCATAAAGGGTCGATGTTGTATGCTGGGCGCATGTTGAGCCCAGGCACGGTTATCAGCATCAACAGCCAGGTCAAGACTACTTTGGAAACCCTGGCG
>Ga0315282_10007578_pt1 | contig 17774 bp, 14 predicted proteins | sample YL17G07_20_MG_FD_203693 | JGI IMG/M metagenome (GOLD analysis project Ga0315282, IMG submission 203693) | Sediment microbial communities from Yellowstone Lake, YNP, Wyoming, USA - YL17G07_20 | ecosystem: Environmental > Aquatic > Freshwater > Lake > Sediment | place: USA: Wyoming | collected... | reverse complement strand
CGGCATTAACCGGCATAATAATTCGCTGATTCTTTTTGACCGCTTCTCCCTGGAAAACTATAATATGGTTATTTTTGCCAAGGCCGGAGCCGGCAAAAGCTATTTTGTTAAACTGGAAATTATCCGTTCCTTGATGATGGGAACAGAAGTTATAGTTATTGACCCGGAAAGAGAATATAAATATCTGGCAGAGACAGTCGGCGGAACCTTTGTTGATATTTCCCTTTCTTCTCCCAACCATTTGAATCCTTTTGATTTGCCAATCCCCAGGCCGGACGAAAATCCGGAAGATGTTTTAAGGAACAATATTATTAATTTGGTCGGTCTGTTGCGGGTTATGCTAAGCGGCCTGACCCCGTCTGAAGACGCGCTGCTGGACAAAGCCCTAAAAGAAACCTACGCCTTGCACGACATAACGCCCGAAGCTGATTTTTCAAAAATCACCCCGCCTCTGATGGGAGAGCTCCAATCGGTTTTGGAAAGCATGGAAGGCGGCAAAGACTTGGCCTTGCGCCTGGAAAAATACACTCAAGGCAGCTTTGCCGGCTTTTTCAACCAGCCAACAAATGTGCAGATCAAAAACAAGCTGGTTGTTTTCTCCATCCGCGACTTAGAAGAAGAACTCCGCCCCATGGCCATGTATATTATTTTGCACTATATTTGGAATGTTGTGCGCGCGGAAATGAAGAAGCGGATTTTAGTTATTGACGAGGCCTGGTGGCTGATGCAGCATCCAGAAGGCGCTTCATTTATGTTCGGCATTGCCAAGCGCTGCCGGAAATACTATTTGGGGCTAACGACCGTAACACAGGACATTGGCGATTTTATGAACTCGCCTTATGGCAAGCCAATTATAACCAACTCTTCGCTCCAGCTTTTAATGAAACAATCGCCAGCCACCATAGGCGTTATCAAGGATACTTTTAATTTAACCGACCAGGAAAAATATATGCTTTTAGAGGGCGGTGTGGGCGAGGGGATTTTCTTCGCCGGCTTAAAACACGTGGCAATTAAAGTTGTCGCTTCCTACACCGAAGACCAAATCATCACCACTGACCCGCGGCAATTATTGGAAATAGAAAAAGCCAAGGAAGAGCTGCAACAAAAGCAATAAAGCTTACCCAAAGCTTAGCTTTGAAAAAATTCTAAGCCATACATTATATATGCCCGATGAAACACCAAACATCCCTTATCCCGCTATCATGCTAGTTGTGGCAATATTTTTTGATATTGTTGGTATGATTCCCTTTATAAATTTTTTCACCGAGCCATTAGCCAGCTTGATAGTCGGCTTTTGGTATTTGACATATGAATCCTCGTCCGATATATTGCTAAATTTCCTCAAAAATAAGCTTATTGACATCTGCACTTTTGGCTTATGGTTTTCCAACACCGCGATTGTCAGGAGAGCTTACAAAGATAAGGTCGCTAAAATGTCTTCCCAGCCCGTAGCCAGACAACATAGGTTGAAATTTGGCCACCGGGTAGCAGTATAGTAATACTATATTAAAACAATAACTCCTCCCCTCCTCAGTTGCAGCGTAGCTGATGCTACTCTGAAAGAGTGGAGGGGAATTAAAGGGGAGGTGTTGTTGAAATGTATTTTTATCTTTCAACACCCCTCCGCCCCTCGGCTGCGCTCGGGGCACCTCCCCTCAGATGAGGGGAGGAGACATAATTTAAATGTTTAAAAAACTTTCTTTTTCCGCTAACAAATTTTTACCATTGGTTATCGCTTTTATCCTAGTGGCTAGTGGCTATTTCCTAGTGGCTCATACTGTTTCCGCCCAGCTCCAGGTTCCGGCTTCTTTGAATATTTTAAACCCGCAAACTGCTGCCAAGCCCTCAATTTCTTTAACCTCCAATGATTTAACGCTAGTTTGGTCAGCCAATACATATATACCGCCGAATTATCCAGGCAAAGCCCTGCCGGTTTTTGGCAGCGTGATTGAGGTTTTGGCCTTCCCCATAAGCCCCGCAGGCGGCAAAATAGCCAACATAAATTTTAACTGGTATTTAGATGGAACATTTCAAGATTTTGCCTCGGGCGCTAATAAGCAAAAATTCGCTTTTAAGACAGATCAAATTGCCTCGGGCCAGCAAGTTGTTAATTTGAAAATAACCGACCAAAACGACGCAGAAATTCTATCGCTTTCAACTGTTATTAATATTGTTTCTCCTGAGGCCATTTTATATCCAACTGACAACCAATCCTCTAATTTCTCGCTGGCCAGAAACGAAGCTCCTATTATGGCCCCGGGTGGAGAAAAAACATTTGTTGCCCTGCCTTATTTTTTCAGCGTTTCTTCGCTGAATAATTTAAACTACCAATGGACTTTTGAGGGCAAGACCATGGACCGGACTGAAGAAAAAAACAAATTCACCATCAAAACCGCCGCCTCTGACCTAACCGGATCCTTCCAAAGAGAACTGGATGTTTTAGCTGTTAATCCCTTAAATGAAATCCAGCGGGCTGTAGGGAAGATTATTATAACAATACAAAAATAATTCAAAATGCAAAAGTCAAAAGGCAAAAGTACAATTAAAAAGTCAAAAATAATTATAACTAAATTATGGAAACTGTTAAAAACTTTTGACTTTTGACTTGCAATTTTGATTTTTGAATTTTGACCTTTGACTTTAAAAAATTATATTTTCCCCTATTTCTCTTTTTATTTTTTGTTGTTTTTAGTTTACTTAATATAAAATTAGTTTCATCGGCTGAACCCTATACATTAGAAATGCCTCTTAACCAAGGCAGCACTCAAGTCCAAGGCCCGGCAGCTTTTGTCAGGATGGTTTTTATTTATGGCTTGGGCTTGGTTGGCATAGCTGCCTTGTTCGCCCTAGTTTACGGCGGCTTCCGTTATATGACTTCCGGCGGCGGATCAACAGGAGTTGCCAAAGGAAAAGAGTGGATTTTAAACGCCTTATTGGGCATAGCTCTTCTGCTTTGCTCTTATTTAATTCTTTATACGATTAACCCTGATTTAGTTTCTTTCCGGGAGCCGACTTTGGAAAAAATCACGATTGAAACAATCCAAATAGGTCCAGACAGCTTCGACCCTTACGGAGTCACAGATAAATCGCGCTCACTGGTGATTAATCCCATTGCTTCAACCTTTTCTAATTTAACAAACTATAAAGGAACTTTAAATTCTCAAAATAGCTATTTAGAAGTGGACACAAAGAATAAAGTAATGAATGTTGTCTACAATGGCCAGATAATCGGTTCTGCGCCGATAAATATTGGCACAAACGGTGTTGGTACAACCAATGGAGGAACTGGAACATCTGGAGACAAAACAACGCCGCTTGGGGATTTCTCTATTGAAAATGTCAGAAATACACCTGGCACGCAATATTTCAGCAGCGAATACGGTTCAAATATGGGTCCGGCTGTCATAAACCTTTCGGTGCCAGATAGAAGCGGCATTGCTATTCATGGTTCACAAAATGACAACCTAAACAATACTGCGGGCTGTATCAGACTGCATAATGCAGATGCTATCGCGGTTTCGCAGGTTGTAAACAATGGCACTACGGTAAGAATTAAATAAAACCAATCATTAATAAAATTAAGATAAAAACCTTTTTTTCCAAAATTACAAACTTTTTAACTCTTTACTTCGCAAAAAGGTGGACAGGGTGGATTTTAATTTTTCCTTTCCTAGTTCTCTTTTTTATTTCCAAAATCCCTGCAGCTTTTGCCATCACCGACTATACATTAGAAGTGCCGCTTAACAGCGGGCAGACATCTGTTACCTCGCTAAGCCAATATATAAAAATGATTTTTATCTTTGGCTTGGGCCTGGTTGGCGTTGTGGCTCTGTTTGCTGTTGTCTATAGCGGGTTTAGATATTTAATTGCTGGCAGTTCGGACGCGCGCCGGCAAGAAAGCAAGCGGGGAATCTGGGCGGCAGTCTCGGGCCTGGCCATTCTTTTATTTTCCTACTTAATCCTCTCCACCATCAACCCGCAATTAGTCTCGCTGCAAGAACCGAATCTAACCCAACAGACAACTGTCTCCAGCGCCGCGCCCTATGGCTTGGAAGCGCCGCTTTCTTCAAGTGCCAATCCAGCCAGCCCGGCTGATTACATCAGAACTTTTTTTATTTATGGCTTAGGCCTCGTCGGCCTGGCGGCTTTATTTGGCATTGTCTATGGGGGGTTTGTTTATTTCCTTTCTGCTGGCAACCAGGCCATGAAAACCCACGGCAGGAGATGGATTCTCTCCGCCCTGTCCGGCCTGGTTTTATTATTATGCTCTTACGCGATTTTATACACCATCAATCCGCAACTAGTCAGTTGGAATGGGAAAGGGCTGGATAAAGTTTTTGTCAGTGGCCAAAACACACCCGCCAACTCCCAAAAACCATCCACGGAAACCAATCAAAAACTGTTTGGCTCAGAATTAGATAAGCTTAATTCATTGCCAGAAAATACCCTATTTGCTGATTTAATAGTCCCAGCCGAATATTGCCCCTCCGTCACGCAAACCAACGCCATAAAAACCAATTCGCCCGAAAAAGATTTTTCCTCTCTCTTTCTGCCTCTAATCAAGCCAGCACTTGCCCAAACAAGCCAAACAACTTCTTCTATTCCACCGATCGAAGGATTGCCCAATGCAACCCGTGCCTATATAAGCAGCTCCCTTGCCAGCAGTATGGGAGAAAATATTGCTCGCGCCGTGAATACTGTGAGAGATACTTTACCAGAGGAACAGCAGGCCGCATTCAATGCCAAGGACAAGGTGTTTCTTTCCGACCAAGACTATAGCCACATTCTCCCTAGTATTGTGAAAAACGGAACTACCAGGGCATCAACCACAGATGGCGTTTTTTGCCTAGCTGATAAAGGAGAGCCAAACTCAATTATTATCAACGTGGATGAAGGCGACGTTCTCACTCTTTACCATGAAACAATGCATATAATCGATCTGCAAAACGCCACATGGAATAACAACACCTCCCAATGGGATAACGCACTTTCTTCTCCACTAGAATTTGTGGATCTTTATAATAGGAGTCTTGAATATGCAGATCAGGCACAAAACATACTAAATAGCAGTCTGGAGCCCGTAGAACCTATCCCTCATGCCGGCTTTGTTTCAGACTATGCTTCCAGAAACATCCTCGAATATTTCGCGGAACTTGGCACAAATTACTACCAGTTTCACGGCGACCCTTCAAAAATATCAGAGGATCCCAGCACTCAAAAATTGATACAAGAAGGGTTTGACTATCTCTTAAAAGTCAAAGCCGTAAAGCCTGATTTCCCGCAATTTATTCAACCGCCGTCTGCTGAACAATAAACGCATGCTAATATGAAAACTCTTTCTGCCTTAAAATCTATTTGTCATAAACAAACTGCTAAAAACTATATTTTTATTATTCCCTTTTTCTTGATTGCTTTTTTTCTTTTCATAGACATCACGTATGCCGCTGAATATCAACTGCAAATGCCCAGCGCAAGTTATGACAATGCTTATCAACTAGAAACACCTCTTTCTGGCAGCCAGACAGCGCCAATTGATCCGGGACAATATATAAAAATGATTTTTATCTTTGGCTTGGGCCTGGTTGGCTTGGCCGCGCTTTTTGCTCTGGCCTATGGCGGAATTGTTTATATTCTGTCGGCAGGATCCGCCCCTGCGCAAAGCCATGCCAAACAATGGATCTGGGGCGCGATTTCCGGCATAGTTTTGCTTTTATGCTCTTATTTAATTCTTTATACTATCAACCCTCAATTAACCAGCTTGCAAATACAAAACTTGGAAAAGATTTCTGTTGGCGGGAATACTGCAACACCAAACACAAACACCGGCAGCTCTGGTTCTCCTTACAATTTAGAAACGCCTTTAATAGGCAGCCAGGGAACATCCCAAACCCCCAGCGATTATGTCAGGATATTTTTTATCTACGGCTTGGGCCTAGTTGGTTTGGCTGGCTTATTCGGCCTTGTCTATGGCGGTTTGAATTATATTGTCTCTGCCGGCTCGGAAACAAGAAAAACAGAAGGCAGGCAATGGATTATTGGCGCGGTTTCAGGCATCGCGCTTTTGCTTTGCTCTTATCTAATATTAATGACCATCAACCCGCAATTAATCAGCTTGCAAAATCCAAAATTGGAAAATATTACCATTGAACCGCACTTGGGCTTAGGATATAATTTAAATACCGCCCAAATACAAGCTCTGCCTGCCAGCAAGCCAGAAATAGTGGCTCTGATAAAAGAAATAGCGCCTAAATATGGGTTAGAGCCGGCATTATTAGCGGCTCTGGTAGCCCGAGAATCGGAATTTAATTCCAATGCTGTTAGCCCAAAGGGCGCGATTGGCTTAACCCAAATAATGCCTTCCAACGCTGCCAACTGGGGCATTAATGCTTACGACGCGCGGCAAAATTTAGAGGCAGGCGCCCGCTATTTAGCCAACAATATCCAGCGTTTTGGTTTGGAAAATGGCATTGCCGCCTATAATTGCGGAGACGGCAGAATTTCCCAATACGGCAACTATCAAAATCTCCCGGCTAATTTTCAAGAAACAAAACAATTTGTCCCTAATGTGCTTAGCGCGTACCAAGCGTATAAAAATCAAGGAATATGAAACAACTTTACTGCTCTTCTTTCCAGTCAGGAAAATTTGTAGTATCATTAATGCATTGATAGTTAATGGTTTGTAGCGACTAGTTTGGTTAAAAGTCTATGATCATAAGTAATTTGTATACTATTATCCACAAACCACAAACCAAACTCGCTGCCAGAACCCAAAAACTATAAACTTATTCAATTATGCCCACCAAAAAACTCATCATTATTTTAATAATTATAATTATCTTGGCTGTAGGCGGCTATTTTGTTTACTCTCGCTATTTTAAAACTGCCCCTTCAGCAACCAATAACGCCTATACGCCCGGCCCGTCATCTCCGCAGAAGTTTTTTCCTCTTTCCAAAGAAAAAGTAATGGCAGCAACAATAGACGGAAGCGGCAAAAAAGTGAAGTATTATTCGCTGGCTAATGGCAATATTTACGAAGCAAATTTCGACGGCAGCGGCCTGGCAAAAATTTCCACTGCCAATTTGGCTGGAGTCTTAAACCTTCTCTGGTCGCCTGACAAAAATGAAGTAATCGGTTTTTTCCAAGAAGGCGATAAAATCAAAAAATATCTGCACGACTACCAGGCAGGCCAATCAACAACTTTAAATGATCAAATTGACCAAGCGGTCTGGTCGCCGGACAACAAAAAAATCGCGACCGTATCTTTTGATTCGGCCTCGGGCAACAGTTCCATCAGCTTGGCCAATGCTGATGGCAGCGACTTAAAAAGCATTTTCCAGACAAGATTAAAAGATTTGGTTTTAGAATGGCCAACCATTGACAAAATATCTGTTAAAACTCCTGCCAGCGGCCTGAGCGATGGACTAGTATTTACAATAAATCCGACTAATGGAAGCTTCACTAAAGTTCTAAACGGCTTGTATGGCTTAAACATAAAATGGTCGCCCCTGGGAGACAAAATTATTTATTCAAATACAGATCAAAGCGGCAAAAATATTTTCTTATCCATTGCTGACCAAAGCGGCCAGAATAGAACGGGCCTGGGCATATCAACTTTAGTTGAGAAATGCGTTTTTTCGCAAAATGACCGTTCTCTTTTCTGCGCTGTTCCGCAAACGCTTTCGGCCAATGCCGTCTGGCCCGATGATTACTACAAAGGCCTAGTTGCCACCAAAGACATCTTTTATAAAATTAATCTGGAAAACGGCCAGAAAGACCAAATTTTTGACCCTTCAAGTATAGATAAAAGTATAGATGCCACTGACCTTTTCCTCTCTCCGCAAGAAGATTATCTCTTCTTCACCAACAAACGAGACGGGATGTTATATGGGCTGAAGCTGGAATAGAACCATTCTCCCCTCCTTTTGCAAAGGAGGGCTGGGATGGATTTATTTCTCATAAATATGAATAGAAAAATAAATCCAGTGATAGCCATCTCCATTGTAGCCGTGACTGCGGCTTTCGCTGCCATTTTAATTTGGATTGTGGCGCACAAGCCGGTCCCAACCAACGAGATAAACGTAAAAATAGAAGAGAAGAACAACCCAGTGGCAATAAGCGATGGTACAATGCCTTCGGCAGAGGCAGAATTTATTATCGAAGGGCAAAATATCTATCAAAAAATTGGCCAAGACAAACAGCTTCTGTTTACAAACGCTGAAAATGTTAACGAGGTGCGCCGAGGGCCCGACGGAAAAACAATCCATTTTAAGTTGAAAGAGTACAGCCGCAACCAAGCACGCTGTGCAAATCTTTTCACTCAGGTAACTCCGCCTGGATCGAACTACAATAATCCGCCGCCAAGCAGAGCTCCCTGGGATTATCAAAAAATTGGAAATGCGTACACAATCGAAAGTTGCGGTGGATTTAATAACATAAGTGGTTTTATAAATAATACAAATTATTTTTCTTATATAACAGTAGACTCGTCTAAAGCTGTGTCGCTTTTTTTATTAGATACTGCAACCCAAGTTAATAAAATTTTTCCGGTAGATTCCCAAATCTGGAACCAGACAATAAGCAACAGCGACAATATGACCGGCTTCAAGGATATAGGCGGCTCAACTTATTACTATCCTCAAGATGCTGCCTCTGTACCTAACGGCAAACTTCTTCTTGCAGTTGGAAGATTGCTAATTGCCGCAGATATCACAAGAAATACTCTATTGGGAACTGAGCTTTTAATAGAACCGAAATATCACATAGCACAGGATGCTTTTGGGCTCACTTCAAATCCTGTCTCCCCACTAGTTCTAATCTCGTCGAGCTGGGAAGGCCCAAGCACATTTGATGCCGTGCTGGACCTTAGCGGAAACAATCTCCAAGTAATTGACCTTCATAAATATCCCCAACCAATTAGCTGGTTTGAAACTCCGCTTTTTGAATGGAATCAGCAAGTATTATTGTTGCATTTCTATACTCAGAAAGACATTACTAATCAAGTCAGCCAGCAAGATCTTAAATATTTTGATTTGAGCCGCCCGGTGGAAGACATGGATAAGAAAAACAGCGAGATCCAAACAAAACTTATGTCTACAGGAAAATATATTGAAGTTGTTTGCGATCTGCCACCCGGAATGTTTAAAAGTGCCTGTTATGCCCTTATAAAAGACAATATCTACCAAGTAACGCCCGGCCAGGGAATAATCAAATTAAAATAATTTTCACCAACAAACGAGACGGGATGTTATATGGGCTGAAGCTGGAATAAAAAAGATATACCAGGAATTTTGAATGGCTTAATTAAAAAAATTCAGAAATTAAAAATTTACTAAAAATTCTAAATTAAAAATTAATAATTTTTCCAAACAAAAACCCCGCTTTCCAGCGGGGTTTTCGATTATCCAAAAACTGCATTTATCACGCGGGTCTAATAACAATATGTCTTGCTTCACCCTCGCCTTCGCTCTGGCAAACAATATCTTGCCGTTCACCCAAGAGAACGTGGGCAATCCTTCGCTCATAAGCAGTCATTGGCTCAAAAGAAAACGACTTCTGTTCTCTTATAACCTGGCTGGTTTTCTCCAAAATAAATCCTTTTAGAATCTCAACCCGGCCTTGCCGATAATTATTAATGTCTAAAACAATACTTTTTGTTTCTTCGCCAAGCTTTTTTACGGCCAGAAGCCGAATAATGTGCTGCAAGGAGAATAAAGTAACTCCTCCTTGGCCGATAAGAGATCCTCCTTCATCACAGGTAATATTAATAGCAATTGTTCCTATTCCGTCTTCGCTTGCCTCAACTTTGGCTTCAAAACCCATTATTTTAAGAAGATTAGAAACAATTTCTTTAATTTCCTCTGCTTTTTCATTTGTTTTTTTCTGGAATAGTTTGAACATTTCCTTAAAAAATTATTTTTCTGCGTTGTTCTGCGTTTTTTTCTGCGTTGTTCCGCGGCTAGTATAATATTGTTGAATGATACCAAAAAGATTAAGCGTTGTCCAATAAAGCGGCAAACCCGCAGGCATTTTCAAGGCGATAATAACAGTTAAAATTGGCATCATATAAACCATCTGTGTGCTCATGGCGCTGGCAAAATCACTGCCGCCTGACGAGCTGTTTTTGGGCGCCAGCATCTTGGATTGGAAAAATTGGACTATGCCAGTCAATATTGCCAATGGATAATTGGCTTTGGCAAGATCAACTATCCCCAAAAACATTGGATTAATTTTGATGGGGTTTTGGACAAACCAATACAAAAAACTCAACTTAGATGGGTCCAGTCCGGTAATCAAGACCCGGAAAAAGGCTATTAAAAGCGGCAGCTGGATTAAAAGCGGCAAACAACCGCTCATGGGATTAACCTTATGCTCTTTATATAAATCCATCATCGCCCTGGCTTGTTTTTCTTTGTCATTTTTATATTTTTGCTGCACCTCTTTAATTTTGGGCTGAAGCAAGGAAAGCTCCTGCTGAGATTTAATGCTTTTTTGGAAAAGCGGATAAAGCAACAATCTTATCAGAATAGTTAAAATAATTATTGCTATCCCAAAATCATGCCCGGGAATAATGTTATACAAAAAAACCAGACCATTGAATAAAGGCCTGTATAAAACTTGGTAGAAAATTGTTGTTAAAAAAGACATTCTTCTTGAAGCCTGAAACTTAAAACTTGAAACTTTTTATGTTTCAGGTTTCAAGTTTTATGTTTTAAGTTTCAAGAGGGTCATATCCTCCCTCGTTCCACGGATGGCACTTAATAATTCTTTTGGCGCTTTTTGCCGAACCCTTCAACACCCCATGCTTTTTGATTGCTTGATAAGCATATTCTGAACAGCTTGGATAAAAGCGGCAGCCTTTATGCAGCCGCTTTAATATCCCGTGGTCAGAGGAAAATATTTTCTGGTAAAATTTGATGGCTGATAATATAATTCTTTTTATCATACTTTTAGTCTAATATTAAATCTGCTTTCCTCAGCGCCCCCAGCAGATCCTCTTCTATTTTTTTATATCCCTTTCCCAAGGATTCCGGTTTAGCTATCAAGACAACATCGAATCCTGGTTTTATTTTCCCTAGATTAATTCTAACAGCTTCCTGCGCCTGCCTCCTGGTTTTATTCCGCTCAACTGCTTTTTGGGAAATTTTCAAAGAAACACTAAAGCCGAAACGGGAAAAATCCATTTCATTTTCTCTTATTCTTAATATGAGGAGTTGCCCAGCAAAACTTTTCCTGTCTCGAAAAACTTTTTGGAAATCTTTTTCTTTTGCCAGGCGATATTTTTTGGGAAGCATTTCAAAAAAATTTTATACTGAAAGCTTTTTTCTGCCCTTTCTCCTTCGATTGCGAATAACGCGCCTTCCGCCCTTGCTCGACATTCTTTCTAAAAAGCCGTGCGTCCTGTTTCTTTTTTTCCTTCGTATTTTAAAATTTTTGACAGCCATAATTTAAATATTGCTTTTTAATTATTAATCTAGTATAACTATAAATTTGGTAAAAAGCAAATTTATTCTTGCGCATCTTTCTAAAATCAGGTAATCTAAGGGATAATAATTATCCACAACCATTCCCCAACTTACCCACAAAAACAGGCTCCTCCTAAAAATTTCCTTTTGTGCTATGATATAAAATATCTTTGCGGATATCATTCACTAAACTAAAATTTTGCATCTATTTTAAAAAGAGCGCCCGCTGCTATAATATTGCCGCAGCCATCATCCTTTTTGGTTAATGGCTAATGGCTAACAAGCGAGTGGCTAGCTTAATGACCAACCAAGAGCTTTGGCAAGCTGCCTTAGGCGAAATTGAACTTAACCTTTCCAGGGCTAATTTTATTACTTGGTTTAAAAATACGGGTATTGTTGAAAAAAAAGAAGGCCTGGCAGTTATTGGCGTGCCCAATGGCTTCAGCAGGGAGTGGCTGGCAAATAAATACCATAAATTAATTCTAAGGGCCTTGCGTAATACCTCTCCCGAAATAAAAGATATTAATTTTATCATTTCTAGCAGCCCGCCTAAAATACTAGATACGCCCAAAAAGATTAAAAAAGACAAAATTTTATTGCCCGAAGAGCAAATGGGCTTTGACGAATTTGAAATTAATAAAGAAACAAACTTAAATCCTAAATACACCTTTGCCTCTTTCGTGGTTGGACCATTCAACGAATTAGCTCAAGCTGCCGCTAGAGGAGTTGTTGAAAACCTCGGGACTCTTTATAATCCTTTGTTTATTTATGGCGGCGTTGGTTTGGGGAAAACCCACCTTTTACAGGCTGTCGGCAATGAAGCCTACGCCAAAGGAAAGAAAAAGATAAAGTACACCAGCGCCGAAAAATTTGCTTCAGAACTTATCACCTCGCTCCGCGATGGCAAAATAGATAAATTTAAAGAAGATTACCGGAAAATTGAACTTTTAATCATTGATGATATCCAATTTCTTACCGGAAAAGAAAAAACACAGGAAGAGTTTTTTCATACCTTCAATTCGCTTTACCAGAAAAACAATCAAATCATTATCAGCTCTGATAGGCCGCCTAAGGCGATTGCCACTTTAGAGGAACGGTTAAGGTCTAGGTTTGAAGGAGGAATGATTGCTGATATCAGTTTTCCGGAATATGAGACGCGTTTAGTTATTTTAAAAGCGAAGTTAGAAGAGAAAAAAGCCACCTTGCCCAACGAAATACTGGAATATATTGCCACTCATATTAAAAAGAATGTCCGGGAACTAGAAGGCGCGCTAAATCGGGTTATCGCTTTTACTAAATTAAACAGCTCCATCCCTACTATCAGCCAGACTTCAAAAATCCTTTCTACCATTATCTCGCCGCCCAAAAAACTAATCAGCTATAAAAGCATTATTAAAATTGTTTCTGACTTTTATGATCTCTCCTCGCCGGAACTAACCACCAAATGCCGGAAAAAAGAAATTGTTTGGCCGCGCCAGGTTATAATGTATTTAATGCGCGAAGAATTAAAAAGCTCTTATCCTTTTATTGGAGAAAAGCTTGGAGGCAGAGACCACACAACTGTTATGTATGCTTATGATAAAATGAGTAAAGAAATAGAAACCAATGAATCCTTACAACAGGAAATTGCCTTAATCAGAGAACGACTCTACGCCTAAAAATCAGCAGATATTTTAGAAAAATAATTTAAGGGTTATATTGTGGAAATTTAGGTGGAAAACCAGAGGAGAAAATTCTAATAAAAAAATCTGCCTGGAAAAAATTTTTTCTTCTTCCCTTTTATTAACATAAACCCCACAAGACAAAATTAATAAAATCAAAAAACCCTATACTAGAAAATACCAATTAAGGAAGGAAAAATTTTCCACAGAAAAATAAAAATTAATAATAATAAGTATTTTTAAAATTATAAAACTCTAATAAAGTATTAAAGGAAAAAATATTAAATTAATAATATGAAAATTATTTGTTTACAGGAAAATCTTAAAAATGGGCTAAATGCCGCCGAAAGAATAATTGGCAAAAGTTTAACTCTGCCGATTTTAAATAACTTGCTTCTTAAAACCGAAAAAGGCCGTTTGCGAATTTCTTCAACTAATCTTGAGATAGGCCTGAATTATTGGATTTCCGGCAAAATAGAAAAAGAGGGGGAAATAACAGTGCCGGCAAAAGTTTTAAGCAGTATTATTAATAACCTTCCTAATAAAAAAGTTGAGCTAGAAGCAAAAGAGAATAACCTTAATTTGAAATGCGAAAATTATAAAGCAAAGATAAAAGGGCAAGATGCAAAAGACTTCCCGATTATTCCCAAAATCCAGCCGCAGGCAACCTGCGCCGTCGGGCAAAGCGCTTTAAGGGAGGGATTGGCGCAAGTGGCTGGAATGGCGGCCCTTTCTGAATCGCGGCCGGAGATTTCCGGAATTTTATTCGATTTTACCAAAAATGTCTTGAAGTTAGTTGCTACCGATAGCTTTCGGTTGGGCGAAAAAACCATTTTTACGGAGAATTCTTTCCAAGGATCTGCGATTGTTCCCCAGCGCACGGCTTTGGAATTAATTAGGCTTTTAAGCGAAAAGATGGAGCTGGAAGAAAAAAAAGCAACAGTCAGTCTAGTTCTGAGCCCTAGCCAGGTTATGTTTGATTTAGGCCATGTCCAGCTTATTTCTAGGTTGATTGACGGGCAATATCCCCCTTATCAACAGATTATCCCCAGTAATTTCCATGCAAGCGCCATTGTGGAAAGGGAAGAGATTTTAAAAACAGTGAAAATTGCCAGTTTATTTAGCAGTAAAATTAATGATATTCAATTAATTGTTTCGCCGTCAAAGAAAATTATTGAAATATTTGCCCAAAGCGCGGATGTTGGAGAAAATCGGTCCCAATTAAAAGCCGAAAGCGAGGGCAAGCAATTAGAAGTTGTTTTTAACTGGCGCTATATTTTGGATGGGTTGAATAATATAAATAGCAATAAAATTCTTTTTAAACTGAACAATGAAACAAGCCCGACTGTTATAAAGCCAGTTGGAGATGAAAGCTATCTTTATGTAGTGATGCCGATTAAATCGGCATAGCCGATAAATTCCAAAATACAAACACCAAATAACAAAGAAATTACAAATCATAAATATAAATCACAAACAGTAAAGCACTTTTGGTTTTTGGTGTTTATTTGGAATTTGATATTTGAAAGTTGGAATTTCAACTCGATGTGGACTTCCCTTAAAAGCTTAGTGCCGTCAGCTGCCAGCCGGCTGAATATGACCAGGCAGGCTGAAGAAAATGAAATTTTTCCTATGTGGTTTAAAATTGCCAATAGCCTTTTTAATAAAGGGAGCCAGAATAAATTTAAACCTCTTTATTTCAAAAACAAAACATTGTTTGTCAGGTGCCCCAATTCTGTCTGGGCAAACGAGCTGCAGACCAAACAAAAAGAGCTGGTTGGAAAAATGAACAGCCAGTTAAAACAAGAAAAGGTGGAAAGGATAAAATTTGTATTTTAGCTTTTAGAAGGAAAATCCCCGCCCGTATCTGCGGGGATTTTTTGTTTTTTCTAAAGGTGCGCATTGGGCCAAGATTAATGAGGAGGAGGAATGTTTATTAGAACCGAAATTTCATCCTCCTGGCGGTTTAACGCCTGGTCATAGGCCCTGGCTTTGATAGTGTGTTCCCCTGTCTCAGCATCCAAGGGAACATTAAAAAGCAGGTCATACGGCTCATTTGAGGCAGTGCCGATAAAATTATCATCAAAGAAGAAATCAACCTGTTTAATGCCTAAAGCGGCAGAAGCGCTAGCCCTGATTTTTATCAGCCAGCTGGATATATTGTCGCCATTTAAAGGCGAAATAATTTTGACTTGAGGCTGGTTTGCTTCATTATGCACAGTGTCATATTCTGTCGGCGGTTTTTGGTCTGGCTGCTGGTTATTTGTTTGACCCTTGGCCCAGGCCAAGACCGGCGCCTCCCAATTGGCAAACTGCGGGTCATTTTGCGGGTTTTGGGGCAAATCACCCCTGGGGTTGTTCTTGTCAACATAGTACAAAATGCAGTGTGCCTCTTTAAAGCTTTTTTCTTCAATCAGCTCTGGCGGCGTTAGGTCAGTGGCCAACAGGCCAGAAACCCTATCAATCTTGTAGGTTTTCTCGTTAAAAGCCTGGCCATTAAGGATTGATTTGCTGGTTATAACCGGCTCTGGCTTGGTAAATTCTTCAATTTGTCCAGGCAAAGAGAAGGCAGGAAATCCTTGGCCTATGGCGGGCTCGCTATTTTTTTCAGCAAAAGGATTTTTGGCGTCATAGGTTTGGTTATTTTTTATTTTAAGTTCATAAGCGTTTTTCATAAATTCGTTCCAAATCGGACCCGCGGCTTGTATGCCCGCTCCCTCTTTGGTCATGGGGGAATTGTCGTTATTGCCGGTCCAAATGCCAACAGCCAAAGAAGGCGTATAGCCGATTGTCCAGGCGTCTTTGTTCTCTTGAGTAGTTCCTGTTTTAACAGCAGCTGGCCTGGCGCCAAGATATAAAGGCGAAGTTGAGCCGAAAACCGGAGCTCGGGCAGAGTTGTCAGAAAGAATACCAGAAATTGTTCTAGCGATTTCCGGGTCAAGGATTTTGGACGGCTGGTTTTCCCATTTTTCCAAAATCTTTCCATCGCCGGCCTCTATTTTTAAAATAGGAGTTTCCGGATTTTTAATTCCATCATTGGCAAAAACGCTATAGCCAGAAACCATATCCAATAGTTTTACCTCGCCGCCACCTAAAACAAGCGCCAACCCATAGCGAGAGCGGTCTTTTAGGGTGGTTATGCCCATATCTTGGGATAAATTAATTGTTTGGTTAATGCCGGCTAAATAGAGAGTTTCCACTGAGGGGATATTTAGAGATTGCGCTAAGGCTTCCCGCATAGTAACCGGGCCCCTGAATTTGCCGTCATAGTTTTGCGGATTATAGCAAACATTGCCTTGATAATTAGCATAGCCTGCCGAAGACGGGCAGGAGGCGTTAAATTCTGTCGGCAGGTCAAACAAAATTGTTTGCGGAGTATATCCTTTTTTAAAAGCCAGGGAATAAGCAAAAGGCTTGAAGGAGGAGCCCGGCTGGCGGTCGCGGATAGCCACATTAACATTAGGCTCAAACCGGCAGTCTTGCCCCGGGGTGCAGCCGGCAGGCAAGGGATCGGCAAAATAGTCTTTAGACCCGACCATAGCTAAAATTTGCCCGGTTTTGGGGTCTATAGCGACCAGCGCTCCATTATAAGCTCGGTATTTTTTTTCATTGCTTTTGACATCCTTAGCAATGGTTTCTTCCGCCAGCTGTTCAAGCGGCCAATCTAAAGTTGTATAAACTTTCAAGCCGCCTTTTTCCACCATATCTTGGCCATATTTGGCTTCCAAGTATTCTTTCACATACATGACGAAATGAGGCGCTTTAATGCTGTCTTTGGGCGGGGCAAAAACCAGTTTTTCTTTTTTGGCTTGTTCCGCCTGGACTTTAGTAATGTAGTTAAATTCAACTAGCCGATCTAGAATATACTCCTGGCGGGATTTGAGGGCGTCTAAATGCGAGCCATAAGGGGAATAATAACTCGGAGCCCTGGGCAGGCCAGCCAAAAGGGCGGACTCTGCTAAAGTTAAATCTTTGGCCGGTTTATTAAAAAATGTTTCAGCAGCCGCTTCTATGCCATAAGCATTAGAGCCGTAAGGAATTTGATTTAAATAGGCCTCAAAAATTTTATCTTTGGGATATTTTATTTCCAGCTCTATGGATAAAATTGCCTCTTTGATTTTTCGGCTAAAGGTTTTTTCCGGGGTCAGAAAAGAGCTTTTAATATATTGCTGGGTGATAGTTGAGCCACCTTGGGAAAGTTTGCCGCCGGTTAAGTCTGACCATAGAGCGCGCAGGATTCCCTTGAAATCAAGCCCGAAGTGATGGTAAAAATTAGCATCTTCAGTAACTAAAGCTGCTTCTTTAATGGCAGCAGGCATTTGGTCAAAAGGGATAATGGTTCTTTTTTCCTCGCCGTGGATATCATATAAAAGGACAGTTCCGGTGCGGTCATAAATTTTTGTTGATTGCACAACCTGGCGCTCGCTTAATTTCTCGGGGTTGGGCAAATCTTTAGCAAAATAAAGGAAAATGAGCAAAACAAAAACAATCCCGGCAAACACCAGCCATAGGCCGAGAGAAAGAATTCCCTTGAACCACCCTCTCTCTTTAATATATTTTTTAAGCCAATTGCCCCTTCTGCGTTTGTGTTTATCCATATGTTAATATTATGTGGAAAATTAAAAAAATATGCAAGAAAAAAAGCGCCGG
>Ga0315282_10007577_pt1 | contig 17774 bp, 16 predicted proteins | sample YL17G07_20_MG_FD_203693 | JGI IMG/M metagenome (GOLD analysis project Ga0315282, IMG submission 203693) | Sediment microbial communities from Yellowstone Lake, YNP, Wyoming, USA - YL17G07_20 | ecosystem: Environmental > Aquatic > Freshwater > Lake > Sediment | place: USA: Wyoming | collected... | reverse complement strand
AGTGTTGGACAACGACGAGATGGGGCTCTACACCCTTGGTGAAGAAATAAAGGACAGGCGCCTCAGGCTTTTCCTAGGGGATGTGCGCGAAAAGGAAAGGGTGAGAAGAGCAGCGGAGGGGGTAGACGTTATATTTCATGCCGCGGCCCTGAAACACGTCCCCATCTGTGAGTACAACCCATTCGACGCCATAAGGACAAACGTCATCGGAACGCAAAATGTCATAGACACAGCGCTCGATGCGGGGGTGGAAAAAGTGGTAGTCATCAGCACGGATAAAGCAGCAAATCCTAATAACGTTATGGGAGCAACCAAGCTATTGGCCGAGAGGCTTGTGGTCGCAGCCAATCAATTTAGAGGGCCCAAGGGGCCGATCTTCTCCAGCGTGCGTTTTGGTAACGTGATAGGTTCACGTGGCTCCGTGATGCCCCTATTTGAAAATCAGATCAAGAAAGGTGGCCCGCTAACCATCACAAGCGCTGGCATGACGAGATTTATCATGCCAATAAAAGATGCCGTTGACTTAACATTCAAATCCGTTGAACTATCGAAAGGCGGCGAGGTCTTTATCTTCAAAATGCCTTCGCTGAGAATAATCGACCTAGCCAAAGTCATGATCGAGGAACTAGCACCGAAATATGGGTTCTCCCCATCAAAAATCATGATAAAGGAGATCGGGCCAAGGCCAGGTGAAAAAATCCATGAAGAATTAATGACAAAAGAGGAAGCCAGAACTGCGTTGGAGGCTAAAGACATGTTTATAATTTTGTCGCAACTGGCCACTTGGGGGGGAAGATTGACAGGCTACAGCCGACCCAGTTATAGATATTCTGGCGCGAAGCCAGCCAAAATAAAGGAGTACTCGTCTGGGGAAAAATTGCTCACAAAAGAAGAGATAAGGAAAATGCTGGCGAGTGCACAAACCTAGCAAGCACATAAAAGCTCGTTAAGCGACTTTTTGAAACGCATCTAATCTTTCCTCAATAAGAAGGATCCGAGCGCCAAACAGTCCAATGACGAGGAATAGAATGTTTTGATTGCATCAACGGGCGAACATACTATTGGTCCTTGTGCGACATTAAACGAAGTGTTCAGGACAAGCGGCACGCCTGTTATGTTCCCGAATTCTTTTATACAACGATAGTAGAGTTCGTTTGCCTCCTTCTTAAGAGTTTGCGGGCGGGTGGTTCCATCGACATGAACAATGGCTGGAACCTCTTTTCGTTTTTCCTCTCTTACTTCGAATGTAAAAAGCATGAAGGGAGATTCCATGGCGTTTTCAAAGTATTCTTCCTTCGCCTCGTCCAAGATTGATGGGGCAAGGGGTCTCCACGGCTCTCTCCCTTTGACCTTGTTAACGATGCTCCATGTCTCTTTCTTTCTGGGATCGGCAAGAATACTCCGATTGCCCAACGCTCTTGGGCCGAGTTCCATTCTTCCTTGAAACCAACCGACAATTTTTCCTTTTGCGAGCAACTCTGCGACGGTACCCGCTATGTCGCCGTGTTTTTCGTATGTTATCTTGTTTCTTTTCAACATGCTTTCAATTTCATCGTTGGAAAATTCGGGGCCGTAATATATGTGCTCAAGTTTGAAGTCCACTTTCTCGCCAAGTTGTGTGGCACATTCCAATGCGCTACCGACGCTAACGCCACCGTCATTACAAGCAGGAAATATGAACATGTCGTTGACAAGTCCAGATTCCATTATTTTCGAGTTTGTCGTACAATTCAGCGCGACCCCCCCGCTCATGCCCAACTCTTTGATATTTGTTTGCCGAACGAGATATTCCACGCATTTCAAGATGGCTCGCTCTAATGCGTCTTGAGCTGCGAACGCCAAATTGGTGTAATTTCTCGTTAGTATGTTGGTGTCTTTCCTTGGCGGAAAACCGAGTATGTCGCTTCTCAAAGCAGGTATTTTTCTTTTAAAAAATTGACCACTTAAATCCAAGTGTTTCCCAACTTTTTCTGCCATGTCTTTGCTCTTTTTGCCGTATGGGGCCAGTCCCATCGTTTTTCCGACGCCCAACCAACCCAAGTTTAGATAATAAGTCACATCTTCATAAAAGCCCCCCAGCGAATTGTTAGAACCTTCCTCTCTTATTTTTTTGATAGAATCAGAACCCCCCTCCCACATCACGGTCGAGTTTAGTTCACCCGCACCGTCTATGGTGAGAAGTGAAGATTTTTTAAAACCTGAACAATAAAAAGAAGTAGCGGCGTGCGCTAGATGATGTTCGTAATATCTTATTTCCGCATTAACATCATCAAATCGCTTCGCAAGCGTGGGGGCAATCCAAGTGTCATACCAAAATCTGTTAAAAAGACCCGATTTCTTTCTGCCCCCCCCCTTGCTTCTTTTCTCCGCCATGTTCTCTGGACAGTTTTTGGGCAAGATAGAGCGTAGTCGCCACTCCAAACCGTCCAACAGTTTCAAGCATTTCCACTTTAGACCTCCTGGCAAACAAATATGGTGACAACGGGACGGCAATGAAGTCAATATCTTCCAAAGAAAGACCAGCACGTTCGAGGCAGAATTTGACAGAGTTTACTGGTGGGAGTTTCGTGTGCTTTATCCTCACAAATCGTTCTTCTTCAACCGCGGCAATTAGTTTCCCATCTTTTACCAATGCCGCATTACTATCGTGCCCAATCGTGGCTGGATATATACCAAGAATGTTCATGTTCTCACCTGTAAATTCCTTCTATCAATATTTTTTGTGTTGACAGCTTTGTTTAAATGCCCCCACCTCTATCCATTTAGCTTTTTATCCATGCCAAATTTAGGCTTTCAGCCAACGCTTGGGACGGATTGAGCCCTCGCTGTTTCCAGGTCGCCAACATTGTCATCATCGTTTCATAGATGATGGGAACAATTCTTCATATTTAACCTTTGGGAAAACGTCTAGGAACCCGCCTTCGGTGGCATCGTATACCTTACAATCTTTCGATGCGAGGAAATTTCCTATTATGCGGTAACACAGGAAGAGTTCCAACGTGTTTTTTAGCATTTGCTCGTACTTGGGCTCAGGATAGAATTTTGTCGAATAGAAATGTTTTTCATCGCTACGGTCAGCTGCCCAACTGCAGTCACAGCCAATGAGGAAGATGTTTCTGAACCCCATGTAATACGCAAGCAGCATGGAGAACGGAGCTGAGCCTACCCCATAGGTGGCGCCTGTCAAGTCAACTCCTCTAATCCCATGTTCTGCATTTAGGAATGGCAACAGATAGTAAACATCCGCCCGCTTGAAAAGATTTTTTTCAGATACAAATTTCATCTGGTTCAATAGTAAAAACAAGTTTGTTCTACGTCTGGTATTTGCGAAGGCTTCGTCCAGTCCACGCCACAATTCTGAAAATTTGCTGTACATGCCATAATTGTCATATGATTTGTAATCTGTGAATGCAAATGGACTGATGAACGTATAATATTCTGGGGAGATTTCGCGGAATTGTTTGTGTTGATTAAACCAATTCATCACAAAAACATGCTCTCCGGCCAGTGGGGACAAATCCTGCTTTGCCAGAGACGGACCATTGCCCACTATAAAACATCTATCATCTTCTGAGTAAATGTTTTTGAAGCGAGCGTTTCTCTTCAGAATGTTATGATACCTTACACTCACGTACCTACCGTAAAACCCCATTATGATATCGTTCAAGATCTCAAGTCCGCTGTTCCGTAGACCCGAACTTACATCAGATAAATACCAACGCAAATTTTTGAGCTGCAATCTCCCTCACTTCCATTTTTCTCTGGTATCGAGCTTTTTCAGTTTATCAATATTGTCGAGAACCTTCCTGAGTGCCATGTAAATCTCGTCCATGTCTCTGAATCCCAAGGAAGGGCGGATAGCTTCCGTAAGGATCACCCTTTTGTAAATGCTCTCAGCGGTTGGGCAGAGTCCCTTTGTGTACTTGATTTTTTTGCCGTAGAAGCTGCAGGTAAACGGACATCCCCGGTTTCCGTAGACAATCATTTTCTGATACAGCGGTTGCATGTACAGTGGCTTGTATCCCGGTAAAAAGTCCATCCCCTCGGCATTCAAGGCCTTTAGGAGCAAATTCACTGAGATGGGAATTTTAGACTTGTCTATTTTTAAATCATATTGGTAGTATGTATGTGTGCACCCTTTCTTAACGATGGGTGTTGTTATCCCGTCTATGGATCGAAGTTTTCTGTTTAAGTAATCTATCAACGCTCTGCGTTTTTTCAGAAACCCATCCAGCCTTCGCAGTTGGACTTGAACTATGGCGGCCTCTATCTCGTTCATCCTGTAGTTCCACCCCAACATATTGACCAAGCTTTTAACTTTCATTCCGGTGGCGATTACCGCTTCAGCGTGATTTCTTATGAGTCGTGACCTCAATGCTAGCTCATCATCGTCTGTAACTACCATCCCGCCCTCCCCGCACTGTATAATTTTGTTAGAGTTGAAACTGTAAACTCCAAGATCTCCAATCGTCCCAGTGTACTTCCCTTTATACAACCCCCCAATGACTTGGGCGGCGTCCTCGATAACAATCAAGTCGTGCTCCCTTGCTACCTCCATTATTTCGTCCATGTCTGCAGGGTGGCCGGAGATGTGCACGACCAAGATGGCTTTTGTCTTCTCCGTAATCGATTTCTCTATGGCAGCAGGATCCAAGTTGAAAGTGTCTTCAGTTATGTCGCAGAAGATGGGTATGGCGTTGTTGACGAGAATGGCAGCCGCTGTTGCCGTCATCGTCCAGGGGGTGACAATCACCTCGTTCCCCGGCCCTATCCCTGCTGCCCCCACCGCCACCGCCAAGCCTGATGCGGCGGAATTAACGGCGATGGCGTGCTTTACCTTGAACCTTTTTTCGAAAGTTTTTTCTAATGTTTTCGCCTGTTCGCCGCCGAGGAAGTACTCGGTGTTTGCACCCTCGTAGGCGGAGAGTATTCCTTTCTCCAATACTTTGAGTACTTCTCTTTTTTCCTCCTCACCGGTGGTCACATGTGGTGGGTACTTCTTCTTGCGCACCGGGGTTCCACCTAACAACGCCAGTTTCTCCATTCTTGTCCCCAAATCCCTTTTAGTAGGTAGAAATAAATTGTATCTATAAGCTATTTTTCCTAACCACTTTTCTTCAAAACTGCTTCGACAAATTGGGCCACGCGTTTGGCTGCCTGTCCATCAGCGCACAATTTTCTTTGACTTTTGAGGTATTTTGAGAGGTATTTTTTATTCACCAAAATCGAACGGAGGGCACACTCAAAATCCGTTACGTTAGATATCAAAGGTATTGCCCCAATCCTGGTGGCGATAATAATGTCTTCTTTTTTCGCGTTTAGCTGGAGGCTTAAGGTGGGCTTTCCAAGCAATATGGATTCAACAAGCAGCACTGATGTCATGCCAATAACGACATCTGAGCACAGCACCAAATCTCTGGGGAGCAATTCGCCGTGAATAAACTTCACATTAAATTGGGATTTATATTTATCAAAATCTATTTTTTCGAAATCTTCTTTCTTATTTTGTGGATGCAGTTTTACAACCAAGACAAATTTGAAGTTTTCATCCGCCAGTCTTTTTAACGTGTTCAACACTGCCTGCAGAGTTGTGACTTCCGTGTATCCCAAACTATTTCCAAAATCACGTTTCAACGATTCGCTGACAAAAAGAATCATTTTTTCATCTTTTATCCCCAGCTTTTTTCTAATTTTGAAATATCCCTCTTTCAAGAAAGTTTTTTTGTATTTAGGGATACTGTCAAAAGCCGGCTGACCAGTCACCACAATTTTGGTCTTTGGAATACCCTCCCTAATCATGTCTTTCTTAGCGTACTCATCCATGACGCACACGTAATCCGGTAAATACTTCAGACGTTCGGCTTCCCCAACCCCGCTGAACCTTATGGCGTAGTTATGCCACTGGTCGAGGATGGCTATGGACGGTATCCGCGCCTCAGCACTCCACTTCCAGAGGTATTTCTCAGTCATGTCTCTCCAAGGCAAGCTCACAGCCGAGGTCAGAACTAGCGAAGGCCGCCCGTGCTTGTCGATCAGATGTCGCATCAAACTGGGTGAGTACCCCTCTATCTCCGTGAAGGATAAGGAATATTTGGCAAAGATATTTTTTGCGTAGTCTTTCGCTAGCAGGACGACGCGATGTTTTTTCTTTAGGGCCATGATGACGGGAGCGAGTACCTCAGCACCCCCCGCTTCTCTAGAAAAAGCCCAAATCAATGCCATGCTTCATCACCTACGGCAGGAATGGTGCTACGCGTTGCACGCAGTGCACATTGATTTTTTTCAGCTCAGGGTGGGCATCCAAAAATTTGATCACATCTAGAGTCGTAAATTTCGAGTTCTTGGGGTACAAAGCCTCGTAGATTTTTCGAGTTAGAATCAGGTCCTCTTCGTAGTCCAAAGTCAGCCGAAACTCTGGTCTGTGCAATTCTCTTGTTGCTTTGAGGTTGAAAATCCTGTATTCCTTTGGATGTTCCCAAATGTATCTTGGGACATCATCCCGTTCTCTAGCAGTCGTTGCTTTTTTTCCGATTTCTTCGAGAGTTTCAATGGGCATAATGTGGGCATCCACACCTAGGGGGTACGTCAATTCCATGTCATTACAAACATAATCGTATTTTCCAGTTTTGTAGATTTTGACCAATTCATCCACCAAATCGGGATCATAAAATGGATTGTCAGCCCCCGATTGAATGATAATATCGCCTTTGAACTTCTTCGCCGCTTCAATTACCCTACCTAACACATCTTCCTCACTACCGCGGTGGTACGGAATGCCTTTCCTTTCGCAGAATTCGACTATTACGTTATCTTTAGGATTTACCGTGGTTGCCACCACCACTTCATCGACGGTCTTTGCCATACGTAGCCGTTCGACCACAAGTTCCAAGATGGGTTTGCCTATTACTTTCATCATCGTTTTGCCTGGCAGTCTCGTTGAAGCCATTCTCGCCTCGACTGTAGCGATAACCTTCATTTTCTTCTTCATATATCTCAACAACGGATGGGTAAAGACCCATTTCGCCCTTGGCTTCAGATTTCATCTGTCTCAAGCAAATTTAAGCTTTTTACAATATTACAGATTCGAATAATTTTTCGAGATAGCTGTAGCCCCTAATTCACCCAGAATGCGCAAGTCTTTTCTTTAATATCTGCTCTGCAAGCCAAAAGTCGAAATCGTCGTCTATGTCCACGTTTTGTTCTTTATCAAGAATAACTCTCTCAATTTTTTTGCCGAACCGATCTCCTTTTCTGACAAAATCAGCTTTTGTAACATAGACATTACCATCGTCATAGAAAAAACCCTTGATATCTTGCCGTCTATCATCGTAGGTGCCGTACTCTTTGTATTTGCACATAAATCCCGTAGCAAGAGAGTCGGCGCCGCTGTCTAAGAATCTCCTGATGCAACGATCAATTAAACTCGGATTGCGAATCGGCGATGTAGGATTTAGCAAAACAATGACATCGGCATCAATTTTTTTCAAAATATCTTGGAGCACAGCCAAAATTGGGGTTTCATCCTTGGCGAGCTCTGGCGGACGGTGAACAACTTCAGCACCGTATTTCCTTGACACTTCAGCTATTTCCTCATCTTCTGTGGAGACAACGAATCTGTCCAGGAGTTTTGATTTTTTCGCTGCCTCAATAGTCCATACAACAAGGGGCTTTCCGCATAGCTTTTTCAGATTTTTTCTGGGCACTCCCTTGCTTCCACCTCTCGCAGGTATGATGCCCAATATCACAGGCAGGCCACCCTTATCCCAATTTTTTGGATATTTCATGAATTGCGTTGATTATTTCGTTGATCCTGTCGTTGCTCATCTTTACTGATATCGGGATTGATATTCCCCTGTTCAAAATTGAGTACGACTTCTTCCAGATGTTCATCAGCTTCTTGTTCCTGTACTCTTCGCATGCGGGAAGCATGTGGTCCCAAGTTCCTGCAAAGTGCCATTTAATGGCATCAGGCAAGATTTTCGTCCCTATCTTCTTCTCCATTAGCATCTTGGTGAAAGTCTTGGCCTTTTCACTATTTTTAACAAAGAATATCAAAGTGTCCGCTGCATCTCCTGCGTCATCCGCAAATTCCCTAAATTCTATATTGGATATGCCGCTGACTCCATCTTTTATTTTTCTTTTGTTTTCTCTCTGGTGCTGCAAAATATAGTCCAGCTTCTTTAGTTGTGCAAGACCGATTGCCCCTTGAAGCTCCATCATGTTGTAGTTAAAACCATACGTGGTCCTGGTATCCTCACCCCTTGGAAAATTGGGGTTTTCTTCATGGCCATGGTCGGAGTACTCTTTGGCTTTTTCATAGAGGGACCGTTGGTTTGTCACCACCATCCCTCCCTCCCCAGTAGTTAGCACTTTTCCAAAGTCGAAGCTAAAAATGCCAAAATCTCCAATCGTGCCCAGTTTTTTCCTATTGTATTCTCCACCCAATGCTTGCGCAGTGTCCTCAATAATCGGGATGCCGTGGGCCCTGGAGATGGACATGATTTCGTCCATCTGGCATGGGGCTCCAAGCATGTGCACAGGGATAATCGCTCTCGTTTTGTTTGTGATTTTAGACCCGAGATCAGAGGGATCCATATTTAGCGTTTTATTGATTTCAGTGAGCACGGGTTTTGCGCCCACATCAATTATCGCCTCCACCGTGGCGACAAAGGTAAAACATTGAGTTATTACTTCATCCCCTGGTTTAACATCAAGAGCCTTTAGTGCAACTTTCAAAGCAGCCGTGCCCGAGGTAACGGCCCGCGCATACTTTGCGTCAAGTTTCTTGGCAAAATCCGCTTCAAATTCTTTCACTTTGTAGACGCCTTGCCTGAGCGCTTCGAAGCTATGCCGGAATAAAACTCCGCCTTTACCGAAAACCTCCAGTACCGCATCCCGCTCCTCCTTTCCTATGAGTTCATATCCAGGCATGTATCTCACCTCATTTATTATCAACCAGACTTTTTAAGCTATCAAGCATTTGAGGCCATCACACTTGTGGCGTATTAAGCGAAGCGACTGGGTAGCCTAGGGCATCCGATACAAACAGGGGGTGGGTTACTGGAGTACACAGCTTTTCTGAATTTCTGATATTTCTGATTATTCCAGATGTGCGAGAATTTTTCTTCAAAAACGTTTCCAAAGTCGACCTCTTCTGGATCCGGGGCCCAGCAACATGGTGTGACATATCCATTCCAAGTGACATATGTGTGTACCCAAATGGCGTCACATGGGTCAAACTTTCCGGTGCGCAGCGCCACGCCCAAATTTTTGGCAATACGGTGGGCCCCCTGGAAAATTGTATCGGCCATCAGAACATCGGCGGGAGCTTCTCCTTTGAACGATCTCAAGTGCTTTCGCCCGGGATAGACCAGCTCGTTTAATCCACCAATGGTCAGCTCCTTGACACCTAGGCTGTTCGCAAGTTTTACCATCGCAGGAACTTCTTTGAGGTTTTTTTCCATAACAGTCATCTGCATACCAACAATTGTCCCAAACGCGCGGAGTTTTTTTCTCAGCTCTGTCAACGTTTGAATGTTGTCAGTCACTTTTTCAAATTTTGCACCTATCCGTATGCTTTCATATGTATTCTTTGTCGCCCCATCAATCGATATTCTTATTTCGCCAACGCCTGCTTTGAGCATTTCCCGGGATAAATTTTCGTCCAAAAGCGTGGCATTTGTTACCACACTTGAGCTCATTCGTATTCCTTTACAGTACTTTATCATGTCGACGAGGTCTGGATTTAAGAGGGGTTCGCCCATTGCCCCAGAAAGCGATATCGTTTTCGCCCAAGGGGAAAATTGCTTGACCGTTCTAGTAAAATCACTGAATTTCATCATGCCTTTTTTATCTGGCCCCATTGATCTTGCCCAGCACATTGTACACTTCAGATTGCATACACTAGCAGAGTCTATAGTTACAATAATTGGTCTGTGCCAGCAATGATGGGCGTGTGGTAGGAGTGAATACAACCCAGAGTTCAAATGACCGTATATCCCCTCCATCTGATGTTTGAAAAATGGCCAAGTTCCTTCGCTTCTTCCCCGAACAAGTGTTCTTCCCAGTTCATTAACTACACTCAACGCCCCCAAAATATCAGCCCCTTTATTTTAGCATCTGTTGCCCTTGAATAAAGCATGGAAAAACCACCTAGTTGAACTTATTTTTGGTCTTTAATCTTTTTTTTGGGCGGTGGTACTTGTACATTATTTATTCTTTAACATGAATGTAAAAATGACTCAAATGATTAAAAATGATTTAGACAAAGACGCCAGCAGCCCCCATGGCATTCGTTTGGTCAACGAGCTTGAGGAAATCTACTCGACATTATGCCGCGCGCTACCGGAACAGAGGAAAGCCATAATGAAACGAATTAAATCATTCGAAAAAGAATTTATAAAGTTAACCGGCTGTAAAAAAGTCGTGGGAACAACTCTGGAGAGATTATTTCTTAAAAGCAAAAGAGTCGGTGATTATTTTTTCATCGCGACAAAAGATGTTACAGTAATAAAAAGGCACAAAAAAAGGTACGAGATCGGGAGCGAAATAGTAAGAGCCGGCGACACCGTGGTCGATTTTGGATGTGGAAGTGGTTATGGCGCCGAGATTATTGCGAGGAAAGGTGGAAAAAAGATAATAGGTTTTGACTATGATGCGCCGACAGTTGAATACGCCAAGGCAACTTACGGCAAGCAGGCGGATTTTTACGTTGCAGACATAACCGATCTCGCAAAAATTGACGATTGGTCCAAATTTAGCCCAGCTATAAAAAAAGACTCTATAGACTCATTTTTGGCAATAGAAATTATAGAACATGTTCCAAAAGTTGTGGGAGAAAAAATGGTGGATTACATCCGCTGGGCGTTAAAGCGCGGCGGCCGCTTCGCTGTTTCAACGCCAATCGCACAAAAGTCTGGTCCAAACCCAGCTAACCCGTACCATGTGCACGAGTACACAGAAAGTGTGTTTAAAACGCTTTTGGAATCCAGATTCGGCAAAAATGTTGTATACAAAGCGCAAGACCCCGTCATGCTTACGGATGGCCAGTTCAAGGGAATGATGGTCGCCTTTGCTACCAAAAGATAGTTCAGGATAATTAGACATTCTTATCTAAAAGCAGCTCGCACACCTCGCGCACAGCTCCGCATCCACCCTTGGTTTTTGTCACATAATTAGACGCGTTTTTTACTTTATCAGTAGCGTCGTTAACCGCAATCGAGAGTCCAACAGATTTTAAAACATCCAAATCGTTGATATCGTCCCCCATGTAAGCTATCTCATCCAAAGCGATATTATTTACAGACGCGAACCCCTTCAGACATGATAGTTTATCCTCAACCCCCTGAAACACGTGCCTTATTTTCATTTTCTCCACCCTTCGCTCGACTAGCTTTGTTTTTTCCTTTGTGATAATGGCAACCAAAAATCCCTTCTTCAATAACAACTCGATACCTTGCGCATCCCTTGTGTTAAATTTTTTTAATTCATCACCCTTTTCGGAGTAATACATTCCAGCATCAGTTAGCACGCCGTCTACGTCCATAACCAACGCTTTTACTTTTTTCAGCTTGTTTACTGGGCTTGGTTTAGCTACCATTCTAGGGCCTCTTTTGGAACAAGGGTATCTCTTTCCATGTCTTGTCTTGCTTTTTTACCCACCAATGTTGGAATGTATTTCGCTTTTAAACCGGTGCCAGGGGATTTCATCGTCAGATCTTCCGCGCGTATGATTTCGCCAGCCTTGATATGCCTAGTTGTTACGATGCTTTTAGTCAGCTTTGCTCTTACTAGCGATTCGCATTCTAAAATGCTTTTTTTACCGTCACCAAACGCTGATTCTAATTTTCTAATGTCCTCAACCAAACCTGCAAGTCCCAATGGCTCCAAAGATGCTGCATGGTCTGGTCCAGGCATTAAGTGATCTATGGTAAAATGACGCTCCACCATGCATACCCCCAAAACAACTGCCCCCAGTGTAACGACATGTCCGGATTTTTCATGACCAGAATAACCGACTGGCACATTGTACCTTTCCTTCAATGTGTGTATCACGTTAAGGTTGGACAGATAATCGTCGAAGGGGTAAGCTGAGATACAGTGAAGCAAAATTACCTGCATGTTATGTTTTCTTATGATTTCCATCGCCTCATCTATCTCTTCCAAAGTAGTCATGCCGGTTGAGAGGATGATTGGTTTGTTTTTTCGGCAGATGTGTTCTATTAGCGGCAAGTTGGTAACATCGGCTGAAGGAATTTTGAAAACTGGAACGCCAAGTTCATCCAAAAAATCGGCGCTTTTTTTGTCCCATGCGCTCGCAAAAAAGTCTATGCCTATCTCTTTGCTATGGGCGAATAATTTACGCCACTCTTGTTCTGATAATTCCAATTTCCTACGATGCTCGCCGTACGTTTCACCGAAAGAATTATCGCCATAGTAAGGTCTGTCTGCAAGCTCTTTTGTCAATAAGCTATCGATGTCCCTTTTTTGAAATTTAACGGCATCAGCACCAGCATTTTTCGCAACGTCTATTAGTTTTTTTGCTAGGTTAAATTGCCCATTGTGGTTTATCCCGACTTCAGCTACGATGTAGCAAGGGCAACCATCCCCCACGAATTTGCTTCCAATTTTTATTTTCATATGTATACCATTTAACAATTGTTCGTGGCATTTTAAAACATGACTTATTCCCTCAAATTACCTTTCGAAAAATTTGCACTGCCGTTTCATCGGTAAATAATCGGGGATTATTGTCTATCGCGCCCTTGAGCTGCATAGTCATAGAAGCTAACTGGGAAATCATAGGCTCGGTAATACTAAAGGATTTCAGATGCTTTGGAATCCCGATCTCATGAGTTAACTCTACCATCTTCGCACAACTAGCGAATGCTGCTTTTTGGGGAGCAAGTGTCTCTACTGAAATCCCCATTTTTTGGGCGAGAATAACAAATTTCTCAACTGCGCTCTCGTGATTGTACTCCATAACATGGGGAATCAACATGCCGTTAGATACACCATGAGGCACTTTCCGAAGAACACTTAGAGCATAAGACATCGCATGGGATGCTCCTGTGCCAGCGTTGGTAATGGCTATCCCTGCCAAAGAACTCCCCAGAAGCATCTTTGACCGAGCAGATATATTTCCGCCCTCTTTCACCGCGATTGGTAAACTTGTCCAGAGCAATTCAAACGCCTTGAGGGAGAACATTTCCGTAATTGGTGACGCTGCTTTTGCCACATACGACTCGACAGCATGCGTCAGTGCGTCCATCCCAGTAGATGCGGTGAGATTGGGAGGTAACGAGACGGTCAGCTCTGGATCCAGCAACGCTAGAGTAGGAAAAATGTACGGGCTGTTTATTCCCAACTTGATCCCCTTTTCTCGGTTTATAAATACCGCGGTGGGGGTTACCTCGCTTCCAGTCCCTGCAGTTGTGGGAACCATTATAGTCTCCAATCCGGGGTTCCTTACTTTGTCAAACCCTTGGTATTCACTAGCGCGCCCTTCGTTTGTCATCAAGACCGCTGCTGCTTTTGCCGTATCGAGAGTACTGCCTCCGCCGATGCCAATCACAAAGTCACAGGCGTTGTTTTTACCGAATTGGGTGCATTTATCCGCTACTTCCAGCTCTGGCTCCGCCTCCCCCTGTTCGAATAAAGCAGCACTTATTTTTTCTCTCTTGAGAATGTCTAACGCTTTCTCTCCCAAACCCATCTCACATAGCTTTTTATCTACAACCAAAAGCACTTTCCTCGCCTGTAACTTCTTTGCTTCCTCTCCAAGTTTTTGAAAAGAATTGGCGCCAAAAATTATCCGCGGCATCATACCAAATTTAAATTCGTGCACGAAAACCACTTCGTGTAACATGGGGCAAATACCTTTATGTTCTTTTGGTTCTCTTCTATCTTGCCCCATAGAAATCTTTTATCCTAACTACATCTTCCAGATAGGGGGTCGAAACTTCGTGAATTAGCGTGTTTTTGGATGCCACAGTACCATGAATAACTCCAGGCTTGATGTGAATCTTCGTCCCCTCTCTGAATTTCTTTTGTCTACCATTCTCGAATTCAATCCATCCCGCACCCTTTACCACATAAAAAGTCTCCTCCTTAACTTTATGATAATGGAAGGATGTTCTATAGCCAGCCATTATAAAAAGCAACTTTTCCATCCTTTTGTTCGTCAACTTAAGCAACTTTTCGTGTCCCCAAGGCTTATCCATCCGATTTAAATACTCTTTTTTGACATTTTCAATATCCTCAATTCTGTCAATCGTCGCCCAAAATTGCTTTCCTTCCTCCTTGTAGTATGCGAGCCGTCCACAGGCTCTGAGTCTGGGGAAAATCGTCTTCTCGATGTTTCCCATCTTAAAATCTTTAATCCGGCTCAGGATATTTCTTGAGAGGCAATAGTATCCACCATTAATGAAACAGTTCGGTTGCTGTTTTCCCTTAGATGAAACCATACATCTATCTTTGAACCGCACGATGTCGTATGGGCTCTGCATGCGTGCGATGAATATTAATACCTGGGGATGCAAGCGCTGAAACTTTTGATTCATCCGTTTTAAATTTATGTCGGCAACAACGTCGCCATCGCTAACCATTAAATCTTCGTCAGTTTCTTCCAAAATCAATCTGATTGCATTAAGCGTACCAAGAGACTCTTTCTCATTAATATATTCGATATCAAGTCCTTTGTATCTATCGCCACATTTTTGCCTGATTTTTTCGCTTTGGTAACCAGCCAGCAGAAAAACACGATTAAAGCCAGCACTGCTGTAGCCGAGAAGCTGTTTATCTAGAATTGTGTATCCATCCTTGAGCTCGAGCAATGCCTTGGGTATATCACCAATTATTGATCGCAATCGTTTGCTATAACCGCCACACAAAATTATCCCAATCATTTTGATTCACCCAGATGTCCAAACTTTGTACATGCTTTATATATTAAGCTTGACCTACGTTTTCCAGTTTTAACATTTCCCAGCAGAGTTTGAGAAAATGGCCCCAAACCCGCCCTAGGACCGTTTTTACGAAAAAAGTTATTCCATAAAAATTACGGAGTTTAGGCTTAATTTCTATTGCCTTCGGGCGCGCGATATCGTATGTTTGAGGGCCTTTGCAGCTCTGGCCGCAGCTCCCCTCCCACATGGCCCCGTTCCATAAGCTTCTAAAAACTTTCTGTCGTTCAGATCTACTTTTCTATCAATTTTACCTTCAGAGAGGTACTTGTCTAAGGCATCCACAAAATTTTCTAATTCTTGATAGCAAAACGCACGTCGTTCTAACAATTCTCTGGCTTTTGGGTTTATGTGAATATGCTCGGTATAAACAAATACGGGTTTGGATGTCGTGAGTGCTTCTAAAAGTGTTGTTGTCGGAAAATCAACTACTAGTGCGTCTGCTACTGAAAGTAGCTCTGCAAAAGTATATTCGTCCCTGAAGAACCGACAATTTTTGAATTTGTTTGTCTCCGCACAAGCGCGCAGGGACGGAGCCCGGTACATAGGATTTGGGTGGAGTTTAACAACCGCTGTGTAATCATGATGTTTTGCAAGAGTATCTAAAATCATCCGCTGGGTGTGCCAAAAATGGTTATCGGAGAAGGGGGGAGGAATTGATAGATAAAGACTATTTTGATAATAATTAGTTGTTTCATACAGCACTACTTTTTTGGACATGGTATTCGCAAGTTTCTTTACTTTTTTTGATTGTCGGGCTTGAGACAATGCATCGAGTGCGGCCGAGCCTATCGGCGATAAACGTGTGCCAAAGCGTTTCGCTGATATTAGGTATTCGCTGACAACTCCTTCACCGTAAGTGAAGAACACACTAGAATCCATTAAATTGTTGTAAATCGCAATCGGGTGATTGAAATAACCATAGCTACCCTCTTGCCAAGTCACCACAGGCACATTGGAGTTTCTGGCTGCTCGTGCCGCTGAATGACTGGTGCAGGAATCGAAAGCTGAAGAAAGAAAAGCTTTAATCTTTCTCTTTCTCAGCAACTCCGCCGTTTCTTCATAGGCATTTAAGCAGGCCGGAGTCAACCGCTCCACCAAGAATTGAAGGCGATCCTCGACCACGGGGAAGAAATCGATGTTATCCCAAACGAAGAATTTGCGGAATTTATCATCTGCCTTCAGCCCCTTCCATGCATCGTGTAAAGCGTCGGCATTTATGTTAGAAGGATGGTCGCTCATCCAGTATTCTAAATCATCCCGTATCCTAGTAAAGTGGTCGATCCCAGCCGATTGTAATTCCTCCCCGCAGTCGTCCCAATCATATCCTCGACCAAATACTAGGACTCGGATCTTCCCACCAGCGCCCAGATAACTTTTTAATCCATCGAACAATCCGTGCAATCTGCGCTTCTGAGTTTCCGCAGCAAGGGCATACAATCTGGGATGATGCTGTAACCACCGCCGCACTTTAAGAGCTTTTGAGCTAGGTTGGAGCTTTGAAATATCCGAATTTTCAGGTGGTGGGACATAAGGCAAGGTTGTTACAGAGGTCCCCCAGCCTTCGCAGGCGAGGAGGCGCGCGTAGATCGATTCCCTGTTGTCAAAGAGCAGGTAAGGAGCCATCCTAGAAATTCCAAATGGAAAACGCTTGCTATCGTAGACATACAGCACATTTGGTTTTTCGGCCTCGATTAGCTTGGATAATTGAAAAAGCCGAATTGTTACAGCATCATAAATGATCTTGAGGTGGTAGAAACTAAACAAGGCTGGGCGAATGCCAAGTTTTGCCGTGGCAGGGCAAGCATTCTGAACATATTCATCGATTATATCGCAGAGGCTTTCAATTTTTTTGTAATTATCTGTCCCGAGTTTATACAATTCTTTTGAATTGTAGTAATCTTCGATGATTTTGTAAGGAATTCTATGCTTATCCAGTTCGTACATAGCGAAAGGGGATGTGATAACCAGCTTCTGATCTTTTATTTCTTTAAATCGTTCTAAACAATTTTTTACCTGTTTCTCATGCTCGAGCAAAATGGCAATTTTTTTAAAACGTTTGGTCTTCATCTTATCCCCATATCCTTTAGTTCACGTTAAAGGTATCTTTAACCTCATTTTTATCTTCAGATACTTGGGTTCTTTTATAAGTGCCTTCGGTGGCGTGTTAATCTCCCAAAAAATATCGTAGTTTTTCTCCTTTATCCAGATCCTACGTGGCACCATTTTAAGTGGATTTATAAATGGATATTCATACTCAAGTGACGGAGATTAGATAATGAACATAATGTTAATTGATGTACCATCTCGCAAAGCCACAATCATGTTGCCTCTAGGTTTGTTGAATGTTGGGGGCATTATCGAGAGGTGTGGTCATAAAGCCAAAATAATCGATGCGTATTTAGTCGATAAAGAGCGCTTCCATATTAACTTCATAAATAAAATTATAGAAGATTTCAAACCTGACATTGTCGGGTTTGGCGGCATTGCCACATCATATGGTAGAACTAAAGAGCTCTCTTTGCACATCAAGGAGCACTACCCGAATATTTTACAAATCGCGGGCGGTCCACTCGCGTCTACTTATGAGCTGTTGCTCACTAAAGCAAAAGTTGACGTAGTTTTTCATGGCGAAACTGAAATAAGCCTCCCGGCGTTTTTCAAATGCTTGGAACGCGGGGAGAGCTTCTATAGTGTGCCAGGTATTTCTTTCCTATCGAATGGCAAGGTGGTAAGAAACAATTCTCCAGAACAGATGAAAAATCTTGATGAAATCCCATTTCCCGCTTATCACTTGGTCGATCTCAATCG
>Ga0315282_10007576_pt1 | contig 17774 bp, 18 predicted proteins | sample YL17G07_20_MG_FD_203693 | JGI IMG/M metagenome (GOLD analysis project Ga0315282, IMG submission 203693) | Sediment microbial communities from Yellowstone Lake, YNP, Wyoming, USA - YL17G07_20 | ecosystem: Environmental > Aquatic > Freshwater > Lake > Sediment | place: USA: Wyoming | collected... | reverse complement strand
TCGGCTGCCTTCCACACGGTAGCTGATCCCTCAAGGTAGGACCTCAACGCTTTCTCCAGCTTCCAGCGCTTAACGTAAAGATCGGCTGCACGCACAATGACCGTTGACCTGTCAACTCTTTCTTCAGATGCAATCCTGTCAACTTCGTCTGCAATATCGCGCTGGAGCCTTGCAGCGATCACTCTCATCCCTTGACCTTCTCGCCTAGCCAACAAGGTCACCGTTTACACGATTGAATGGCGTATACAGATATTTAAGCTGATCCGGACGATTCTGTGTGAACAAAGTGACTAGCAGTCACCTACAATAGGCCTTGCGAACACCGGTCGTCACCGAATCAAGCGAAACCCAGCTAGCGAAGATAGTGTTGCTGACTGTACTCAAATAGGATGTTGAGTATTCGCCGCAGCCGGGGTCGTTCAGCAGGCTGATACCTTCGGATATTGGGATACATGCTTCTTAGAACCTCTGCTTCGCTGGTTTTTCGGCTGGCTTGGATCCTCAACCGCCATGTCCATGTGTCCTTAAGTCTCAGTAGATTCCACAGGACCGCTCTGGCAGCGGCCACTGCCTTTCTTGGTTCCAGTATGCTAAAGCCCCCAGCCATCATCAGGGTGAAGAGGAGGTAGTTTCTGAGAGCCCAGCCAAGCGATGAACCACAGTTCTTCAGAATCGCCCTCAACAGGTTCCTGTGGCAGTAGTAGAGCTTCAACGCATCAATGCTCTTGGTTTCGGAGGACCCTGAGAAGTAGTGGGCCACTTGCGCCTCCGGGGCGAAGGCTACTCGGTAGCCGAAGAGCCTAAGCCTCCAAGACAGGTCCGCGTCCTCCGCGTATAGGAAGAATTTGCCGTCGAAGCCTCCCAGCTGGGTGAAGATGCTCCGTTTGATTAGGGCTGCGCCTCCGCAGAAGGCGAAGGGCTCGAAGCTTTCCTGATCGTATTGTCCTTGGTCGGGCTCATCTCTGCCTATGTCGACGAAGCCGCGCCAGAACGGTATGCCCATGCCTCCAACGGAGTCCACGCGTGAGCGATCTTCGAGGGAGACCATCTTGCAGGCAACAGCCGCTATCTGGGGATCACTTGCGGCTTTATCAATTAGATGCTGAACCCATTTCGGATTGAGAACTTTGGTATCGTTGTTGAGTAGTACAACGTATTCCGAGTTGATCTCTTTTATGGCTCTGTTGTAGGCTTCGGCGAAGCCCAGGTTCTTTTCGTTGAGCATGATCTTGACTGATGGAAAACTTCTTCGAACATAGTCGACGGAGCCATCGGTACTTCCGTTGTCAGCTAAGTGAATGCCCAAATTGGGATAGTCGGTGGCAGCTACACTAGACAGGCATTGAGGAAGCCACCTCAACCCGCTGTAATTTAGTACGAGGACAGAGACTCTTGGAAGTTGCAGACGCGTGAACCTCCGACAGGGCGGATTTGAACGCACGAGTCATGCGGCCTGAACGCGTTTCAGGTACTCATTGACTACCTTCTCTGTCTCTCCGAAGCTTATCATCTCTCCTCTTGACAGAAGTAAAGTTTTCTCGCAGAACTCTCTGACAAGATTCAATCCGTGAGAGACAAGGATTATGGTCTTTCCCTCGTTCTTGAATTCCTTGAACTTACTGAGGCATTTTTGTTGAAACTCAAAATCTCCAACCGCCAAGGCCTCATCTACGAGGAATATGTCTGGATCAGTTTCGATGGCTACTGAGAAGCCAAGCCTCATCTGCATACCTGAGGAGAGATTCTTGAGCTTGGCGTCGCGAAATCGTTCGAGGCCGGCGAATTGGAGAATCGGATCCAGTCGTTTCTTCAGCTCGCTGTTCTTCAAGCCCATGATCGTTCCGTAGACGAGGATGTTCTCTTTCGCGGTCAACTCCGGATGAAAGCCTACTCCAAGCTCGAGGATAGGGGCGATCCTGCCGTTCGTTTCGACCTTGCCCTTGTCCGGGCGAAGTATTTTCGCTAGGATCTTTAGAAGAGTGCTTTTTCCACTTCCATTTTCTCCTATCACGCCAAGCGACTCTCCGGAAGTTATGTGGAAGTTTACCTCTTTCAGTGCCCAGAACTCCTCGTAGATGAACGTCTTGCCCGCCAGCATCTGGAGTGCTCCGGCTATGTTTTCAAGGATTGTCGTCCGCCGCTCATGAGGAATCTTGAACTTCTTCCACAGATCCGCTACACAGACTACTTCCATGATAGACTCACCTGTCAAATCTCCTCAGCGAATTTGGGTTCAAGCTTGAGGAAGACAGCGTAGCCTAGCATAAGAAGGACCAGACCACCGACGAGGGGAATGAGCAGATCCCAAGCGGTCGGGAGAGCGCCATAGTAGAAGATTTTCCTTATCGACTCGATTATTCTAGTCATGGGATTAAGCGAGTAGAGGATCGCGTATCTAGAGGGGATCAGGCCGGTGCTGTAGATGATCGGGCATAGGAAGAAGCCGGCTTGAAGAGCTATGTCCCAAACTTGGTTGACGTCCCTGTAGTAGACGTTTAGAGCCGCTAAGGGTAGCGATGCGCCTGCAATCAATACGAACTCTATGGCCAGGACCACGGGGAGAAGTAAGACAAGCCAAGACACTCTCATGCCCAAGGCCAACAGCAGAGGAAGCAACGCCAAAAACTCTAATGTAGCCCCAACCAGATTGGCTAAGTTGCTTGAGAGGACGAGCAGCCAGCGCGGGAAGTATACCTTCGTTACGAGTGAAGCGTTTCCTATTATTGACCAGAGGGCCATGGAGGTGCCTATGGCGAAGAAGCGCCAGACCAATAGCGTGGGTAGGAGGAAGAGCGGAAAGTTCTCGATCCCTGCCTTGAGCAGGGTAGAGAAGACCAGTGTTAGGATGCTCATCATGGCGAGCGGATTGAGTAATGACCATAAGAATCCCAGAGTTGAGTTTCTGTATCTGACCTTGAAGTCCTTCTTGATGAGGATCCAGATCACTTCTCGATACTCGAACATATAGCTTCCGAACTCTTAGCGAGCATCTCACATACTCTGTTGAGTTTTTCTCACCATTTGCGTTTCCAGGGGGTTGGATGGAGGATCTTCTCTGATGCTTGTCTCCTCCACCACCATTCGTTTTCGAGGTACCATTTCACTGTCTCCTCAAGGGCCTTTTGGAAGGAGTGCCGAGGACGCCAGCCAGTCTGTGATCTCAGTCTTTCGGAGTTTAGGCTGTATCGGATGTCATGGCCGGGCCGGTCCTCCACGAACTCTATCAGCGTTCTCGGCTTACCCATGATTTGTAACATTGATTCAACGATCTTTAGGTTAGGGATCTCATTTCCAGAAGAGATATTGTAGATTTCTCCCGGGCGGCCCGCTTCGAGCACAGTTCTGAGGGCTTCACAGTGATCGCTTACGTATATCCAGTCCCTCACCTGCATCCCCGATCCATAGATTGGTATAGGTAGATCGCGCAGAGCTCTAACTATTGTCTTGGGTATCAGTTTCTCTAGATGCTGGTAGGGTCCGAAGTTGTTCGTGCACCTTGTAATCGTTACATGCAGGCCGTATGTTCGGTGGTAGGCCAGCATGAGCATATCGGCGGCGGCTTTTGTTGCGGAGTAGGGATTTGAAGGCTTCAGTCTGTCTTCTTCACTGAAAGATCCTTGGGCAATATCTCCATAGGCTTCGTCTGTGGATACGTGAACCATCTTCACCTCAGGATTCTGCTTCCGGATTGCCTCAAGGATCATGAATGTGCCCAGTACGTTACTGTTAAGGAAGGGGCGAGGGTTCGAGATGCTCCTGTCTACGTGTGTCTCGGCTGCACAGCTGATGATTGCCTCGTGCCCCTTTACGAGTCTTGAGACAAGGCGTGAGTCTGTTATGTCTCCCTTGACGAAGCGATACCTTCCCGGCATGTCCAAGTCTTTCAGATTTGCTGGATTCGCACCTGTCGAGAGATTGTCCAGATTTGTGACCGTGAGCTTCGTGTCGCTTGATAGGAGATGCCTGATCAGGTTGCTTCCGATGAAACCCATCCCGCCTGTTACAAGGATCTTCATGCTTTTTCAACCATGTTTGAGCCAGGGCGCCGGTCGCCAATCGTACGGTATCTTGTCTGTGTCGGGTGGGAGTCGCTCCTCGTCAGGTTTCTCATAATCGTAGAGCCTGTCCGGAAGGTTGATGAGTATTGTGGGCTCAATTCCCAGTGCCTTGAATCCGTGCCAGCACTCTCCGGGAATCTTGATCAGAGTCAGGTTGTCTGTGCCCGTGATGAATTCGTTGAGTGATCCTTTGGTGGGTGAGGCTTCCCTGTCGTCGTAGATAGCCACTTTGGCAGTGCCTTGGATGAAGCACATGTAGTCCTGTTGTTTGGTTCTCAGATGCCGGTGCCATGCCCTGACGACTCCGGGGTAGGTGACGGAGAAGTAGGCCATCGTGAACTGTTTGAAGATATCCCAATCCTGACGCAGAATCTCGCACAGGTATCCCCTCTCATCTACATTCTTCTTCAACTGCCTCAACTCGACTCCATCGATCATCTTCTGCATCTCAGGTTCCTCCGCCGTTGCACTATATCAACTCACACTTAATATGTTGGAGCATATTTCAGGTTTGAGAGATATTCGGTTGAAGAGAATCCTGGTGACCGGGGCTGGAGGGCTTCTTGGTAGTCGTCTCACTGACATCTTATCAAGGAAGTACGAAGTCGTTCCAACCCACAATACGCAACCTACTCAAGCTCGTTCCGTCAAGATGGACATTAGTGACAGAGACGTAGTCTTCAGAACAGTGAGCCAAATCTCTCCAGCGATCGTTGTGCATGCCGGCGCTGCGACGAATGTGGACAGATGCGAGACCGACAGAGATTGGGCGTGGAGGGTTAATGTCGAAGGTACGAGGAATGTTGCTGAGGGCTGCACAAGGATCGGCGCGAAGTTGATCTATGTCTCAACTGATTATGTTTTCGACGGTGAGAGGGGATTCTATAGAGAGGGTGACAAGCCGAAACCGGTCAACAATTATGGGTTGACGAAGCTGCGAGGGGAAGAATACGTTGAAGAGATTTGTGGGGATCACGTTATCGCTAGGACGAGCGTACTGTACGGCTGGCATCCGATAAAACTGAACTTCGCTACGAGGGTCATAGATATGCTAAGAAACGGCAGAGAAATCAATGTCGTCAGTGATCACTACAATTCTCCAACGTTTGCGGACGTTTTGGCCGATATCATTCTAAGGCTCATTGAAAAGGACCTGAAAGGGGTGTATCACACTTCCGGAAGTGAGCGCATGGATCGATACAGTTTTGCGCTGAAGATAGCAGAAACATTCGGTCTGGATGAAACGCTCGTTAAGCCGGTCAAGATGGATGACCTGAAAGCGTGGGTCGCGAGAAGACCGAGAGACTCCTCCCTCTGCGTCGAAAAAGCTGAAGGTGAGCTACAGATCGATCTTCCTGATGTGGACGAGAGCCTAAACAGAATGAAGCGGATTCAGCCAGCAAAATTCGACGCCAAATAGCATTTCGGCATGAGGCAGGTTTGCCAAGGAATAGTGCCTGGACTACTAGGCTAGGCTTTTAACATGGAGGACATCTAATTTCAAGCTCATGAAAGGAATCATCCTCCACGGCGGGAAAGGCACACATCTGAGACCACTGACACATACTGGTCCAAAGCAACTGATTCCGATAGCGAACAAACCGATGTCCCAGTATGCACTTGAGGATTTGAAAGAGGCCGGAATCAACGATATTGCGATCATTCTAGGCGACATAGCACCAGAAAGAGTCTCCGAATACTACGGCCACGGAGAAAAGTTCGGAGTAAGAATCACATACATCAATCAAGGTGAGGCGAAAGGAATAGCGCACGCCGTCGGGTTAGTAAAGGAATTTGTTCGGGAGGAGCCTTTTGCTGTCTATCTAGGCGATAATCTGCTCAGAGATGGAATTCGAGAACTTGCGGAAGACTTCAGTGACTCAACAGCTGCTGCTCAGATCGCCTTGTGTCACGTTCCTGATCCCACTGCGTTCGGTGTTGCCGTGCTTGACGCTACAGGCAGAGTTGTAAGCCTAGTCGAGAAGCCAAAGGTGCCGCCCAGCGACTTGGCGCTCGTAGGCGTCTACATGTTTCGCAAGTCAATATTCGATGCCATTGACCATCTGAAACCCTCCTGGAGAGGAGAGCTAGAGATTACGGAAGCAATTCAAGAATTGGTGAACGTAGGTCATGAGGTCCGTTCGAAGATCGTTTCTGGTTGGTGGAAAGACACAGGTAAGCCTGAAGATATCCTCGAGGCTAATCAGCTTGTCCTATCTGAACTGGAGTCCTCTAACAGAGGTAAGGTGGAGAATGAGTCCGTAATCACTGGAAATGTCTCCATTGATGAGGGGACTACTATTTGCAGAGGATGCAATATTCGGGGGCCAGTGATCATAGGCAAGAATTGCAGTATTGGTCCGGGCACGTATGTTGGACCATACACGTCCATTGGAAACAATGTTGTCATAGAGGGAGGAGAGATCGAGAATTCCATAGTAGTATCTGATTCAGTGATAAAATGCAGGAAAAGGATCGTTGACAGCCTAATAGGCAAAGGCTCGACAATTGTCTCTGCTGAGACGAACCTGCCCAAGGGCTACAAAGTCGTCATAGGTGAGAACACGTTCATAAGCATATGACCGGAAGACTAATGGTGTAGATCTTTTTTCACAATAAAGCGGACGGGGAGGGAATTATCAGTGAATCGAATTACCTTTCAGGTCGATTGCAGGAGCGAAGATGTCGAGAGGATTCGCAGGTCGGTAGAGGATCTTGCCTCATCCCTCGGATTGTCACTTGCGCTGGTTGATGTAGTACAAGTTGTTTCAGGCGTCGAAGAATAGCCTGGAACCAGTCTGGCAAATTCTTGCTTCAGCTGCTCGTAATTTTCAATCGTACCGATATCCCAGAGTTGTCCTGGCAGCATGTATCCGTAGACCACCTCTCTCTTGCATAGCCACTCCATGAAACCTCCGGGTTCATCTCTGTTCCCATCTTCCCGTAAGTATTCGCTTGTTCTAAGCAGAGTCCCATATGGTAGTATGTAGATGCATGCGCCGATCATCATGCTCTTGACCTCTCTCGGTTTCTCTTCGAACCAAAGAATTCTACCATCCTCTGTCAGAAGTACTGAGGAACCGCGAAGAACCTCCTCTGTTCGTTTAGCTTTGATGATGGCCATTACTGGGGCCCTCTTCTCCTCATAGAAGTCAATCATGCCTTTCACTCCGGCTGTGATTATGTTGTCTCCAGCCATGATCAGGTAGTCGTCCTGTTCTAGTCTTGGAGTAAGTGTCACCAAGGCGCCAATGGCACCGAGTTTCTCCTCTTCGCGCCTGGATGGCTCTGCCAATATTTCAACGAGATCGGTACGCTTCTCCTTAAGCCAAGCCTCAAAGTGTGGCTTGAACTTTAGATTTGTTAGAATAGTGATGGAGTTAAGATTCGCCTCCAGTAACCTGTCGAAAACATAATCGAGTGCGGGCTTGTTTCCTATGGGCAGCAAGCTCTTGGGTAAGTCCTTTGTGAGAGGCCACATCCTTTTTGCGTAGCCACCGGCCAGTATGATGGCTCTCAGAACCTAGACACCACACCTCAAGAGATCTGAAGCGGAAGCTGGATAGCGTCTATCTCCCGAGCATTTGCCAGCTGTGCTATTTCTTCTCTGCTAGTTTGAATTCCTGCCACGCTCGGTCGAATTCCGCTATCGTCTCTTCAGTCTTCTTGTGAAATGGCATCTGAATCAAGATCTTGTATGGAACTGTGACTATGTGGGCTCCGGCGATCGCTGCCTGAGTAACATCCTCGGGTTTTCGGATACTTCCAACAATTATTCTGGAAGTTGTGTCCATTTTCTCTAGCAGAGATCGTGACTCTCTGACAACTCGTTCCGCATCCTCTCCTGCGTCTTTCACTCTGTTGAAGAATATGCTGACGTAGGTGGCCCCGGCCTTAGAGGCAAGCATAACTTGGTTGGTGGACATCAGCGCGGTCGCATTCGTCTTCACATTGAGCTTCCTGAGCTCGGCGATTATTCGAAGACCTCTACCACTCCCGAACATTGGGACTTTGACCACGATATTCTTGTTCCAGCTTGAGTACTCGACCGCCTCACTGACCATATCCTCGTCTTTGCCGTCAGTTTTCGTTAGTTCTACACTTACTGGAGCATTCACGAGGGAAACTATCTCCTCAACTCTCTCCTTGAAGTTGATTCCTTTCTCCGCGCTGAAGATCTTCTGATTTGTCGTAACCCCCGTAATAATTCCTAAGGGTAGCGTATTCTTTATCTCAACAATTGAGGCTGTGTCCAAGAATAGTTCGAACGTCTTAACCAAACTCCTTCCTGCAAAGCTCTTTCCCGGTATCTTTGTCGAAGGCGATGACTAGCAGGCCGGCCGGCCCGTCTCTGAAAAATAGGTCAGGGAAATGATCGCTTCTCTCGCTCCATAGATAGTCTTTCCAAGTCGAAGCCCGTTTGACTTCGATGAATCTGCTGGAATAGTAGTAATCGGGGTGAAGCCTATGGAGTTGGTAGGCACCCCTAAATTCTTCTTCGATGATTTCGTGGAATCTTTCTTCAGGAATTCCTCTCGTTTTGAGCATCCTGCGCATATTGCTATTTCGCCAAATTTCCAGTCGTCTTTCTCTATGAGTCTCGTTCCATCGTTTGTCTAGTGTTCTTAGCGACGGCTTCCTGCACACTTTGCAGACGCGCCGCTGATACACACCCCCCTTATACGGAGATGTCTTCTCGAACTGCTGCAAAGGCTTTTCAATGCCACAGATCCTGCAGACTCTCGTCTGCTCAGCTGAGTCAAAATGTCTCCAAATCTTCCCTGAGGATTTTGAGAGAGCGCGCGCGGCACTGACTGTAGTTTCCTTGATTTCTTCTGTGTTTGCTATGTCGAGGAATACTTCCATTATCTTTACCTCTCGCGGATTACGTCTACCGCCTTGGCGAGATCCTCTACCATGAAGTCAGGATAAACGTTTCCTTGCTGCATTAGTTTGCAGATATCGCATTTGACAGATCCTATAAGTATGGTGGTGCATCCTGCAGCTCTTCCGGCCTTAACGTCGGTCAGGCTGTCTCCAACCAAGAAAGATCTCGAAAGATCTAGGCCAAGATCGTGAGAAGCTTTCAGCAATAGACCTGGCTTCGGCTTCCTGCAGTCGCAATTGGCCTTGTAGCGTTCTACGATTGCGTCTGGGTGGTGGAAGCAGTAGTATTCCCCGTCGATGCGGGCACCATCGATCTGGAGCTCTCTCATCATCTTTGACCTAATCTGATCGAAGAGATCTTCCGTCGTCTTTCCCTTCGCTATTGCAGGTTGATTGGAAGCTATGACGACTTTCAGGCCTAGGTCTCTTAGATCCCGAATGGACTTGGCGACACCGGGCAACAACTTGAACTGATCCGGGTTTAGAGGCGAATCTATCACACCGACCTCAGAAAAGTAGGCGAGTTCGTTGATGACTCCATCGCGGTCGAGGAAAACGGCTCTCGCACTCAAGTCTCCTGAATCATCTCTCTGAGGCAGCTGCAGATCAGATGCTCTAGAGCTGCATGCCAGGACTCAACATATGGAGTAGAGTTCGCGGGAACAACTATGCATGCATCAGCCATCTTCTTGAAGGCTCCTCCGTCGAAGCCAGCGATGCCAATGGTCTTTGCAGTGTTCTCTTTCGCGTACTGTATTGCGGCGAGAAGGTTCTGTGACCACGGTCCCGCCTTTTCCTGTCCAGATCCGCCGTGGACACTGATGGCTACGACCACGTCATCCCTCTCGAGCAGATTCTTTAGCTGCTCAACGTAGATGCTTGCAAATCCCTCGTCGTTCGTTAATGCTGTGAGAAGTGGGACGTTATCTGTGAGTCCGATAACCTTGAACCGCTTCTTTCCTTCAACTGTGGCCGTCTTTGCCAGGTCGCAGGTGAAGTGCGTCGCGGTCGATGCTGAGCCGCCGTTGCCGATGATGAATATCTTCTTTCCGTTCTTCCAAGCCTCAAAAAGAATTTCAATGGCCCTATTGATATCGTCTTGTGAGAATCTCTTGGAAACCTCAGCAAATTCATTCAGGAACTTCTTCACAAAACCTTCGCTCAAACCTCTCCACTATCCTATATGTTCAGCAATATCTTGGATCCGTCGAAGTCGACCCTGAATCTAACCTCTTTTAGCCCTTCCCTTGCCATGGCATTTCTCAACCGCTCCTTATCATTCTCTGAGTAGAAGATAAGGAAACCACCACCTCCGGCGCCCACGATCTTGCCACCTAACGCTCCGTTCCTCTTCGCGATCTCATATAACTTGTCAATGCGATCATTGCTGACCTGCTCTGAAAGATTCTTCTTAGTGCGCCAATGAGCATCAAGCAATTCACCAAAACTACGTATGTCCCCGCTTTGTAGGGCATCTCTGACTTTGTAACCGATGTTCTTGATTTCATGCATGGACTCCGTGACACGCTTGACGCCCATCTCCTGATCTCGGTTTTGACCCCCAAGTATTAGCGAAGCATCCCTTTGGATGCCCGTATAGAACAGGAGAAGATTACCCTCAAGTTCGGCAACACCATGCGATGAAACGGTGAGTCGTTTCACGTGAACAGCGCCGTCCCTCTCGATCTCATAGGTGTTGATTCCACCGAAAGATGCGACATACTGATCCTGTTTTCCGATGGGCTCCTTTAAGATGTCGATCTCGATGCGGCAGGCTTCCTCAGCCAAGGTCTCACGAGAGACGTTTTCTCTCTTGAAGGAGTGCAACGCATTTAGTACTCCCACGGCGTAGCTGCTGGAACCCCCCAGTCCTGAACGACCTGGAACGTCGGCTATTGAAACTAGTTCCAAACAATCGCTAACGTTTAGCAACCTGAGCGCTTCCCTGACGATCGGTTGCCGGATGTTCTCTACTCTGTCTGTGATCTCGGTCCTGGAGTAGCTGATCCTGAAACCGTTCTCGAATCTCTTCTTCACAGCTATGTAGTTGTACTTGTCAATAGCCGCGCTAACGAAGAATCCCCCGTACCTAGAATAGTAAGAAGCGATATCGGTGCCGCCACCGCCGAGGGGAAGTCGAACAGGCGTTCTAGAGATTATCATAGCTACGACGATATCCGAGCTGTTAGTGGCTGGCCACGATAATTAGTCGACAAAGACTTAACTATTTCTATCTTGAATCAACCTCAGTTCTAGCGCCCGCTAGCTCGCTTATGAGTTCTTGCGCAGCTAGTCTCACAGCCTCTCCAGAACTTAGCTTGTTCATCCATCCAATTCTTCTGAGTTTCGTGGTATCCATTCTGACAACTGGTACATCGCCTTTCCATCCTCTCTTCCCTCCGCTGTACTCAAAACGTATGCCTGTGAGTCCCATCTCCTCGACCACAATTTGGGCTATTTCCCTCACTTCGATGCTATCATCCGGGGCAACGTTGAAGACATTTATTGTTTCTTTGGATTTCTCAATCATGGTCTGTATGGCATCAACGCATTCGCTCACGTGTAAGAATGGCTTGGATTGTTTTCCGTCTCCAAGGATTTGAAGTCTCTTCTGGTCTCTCTCTAGCTTCTTCACGAAGTCCAATATTACCCCGTGTGTCTGTCGAGATCCCACAATATTGGCGAGTCTGCCAATCCAAGCTTGCATATCAAACATATGACAAAAGGCGCTTATCATAGCCTCACAAGCAAGTTTTGAAGCGCCATACATCGATACGGGGCGCATAGGCGCGAAGTCTTCGCTAGTGGGTGTAGGCCCGACATCGCCATACACGCCACTGCCTGATGGGAAAAATACCTTGTTACACCCGCTGAGTCTCATTGACTCAAGAACGTTATACAATGTCATCACACCTAGTCTTAGATCAAGATCCGTCTGAATCATGCTTTTGGATATATCGGGGTTAGAGGCCATGTGAAACACTATCTCAGCGCCTTTGACCACGTGCGAGACTTGCTGGAAATCCAGAAGCTCGCCTTTCACAAATTGGAAGCGCGGATCAGATAGGCAGGATTCTATCCTATCAATCGATCCTGCACTGAGATTATCATAGACAACAACCTGGTCTCCTCTTGCTAAGAGCCGAGCTGCAAGGTGGCTGCCTATGAATCCCACTCCACCTGTGATCAAAGCTTTCATGCCTCGTCGGCACCTCGACAACAAGACTCTACCTCTGCATGAATGGGATTAATAACTGGTTTGCCTAGTAACACTCTAAGGGCTGGAGCATAAACCTCTGATGTAATGTAGGGTTGAGAGAGTAGCATGTTGTCTCGTGAAGAAGAAAGACTTTTGAAAGCGCGCCATCTTGGCCGATGATTGGTTTTAATGGTTTTCATTCCCCTGAGTATGTGAGCTATCCACCCCGATGTGTCAGTGATAAGAATGTTCAGTATAGCGCGCCGGCCGGCGCGCCTAACAAACGCTCTTCCCATACCATCGCGCTATTGGTTTCACGCGCTGAGACACTAACTTCCCCATACCTTTAGATTTGACAAGCTTGTCCTGAACATCTTTTCCATAGCCGCCATGGCATAGCAAAAACTTTTGCGAAGCGGCCACGGGCCGGAGATTTCAATCGCTAGAGGGCAGGTTGTGCTCCCCCGATATGATTCGGCGAATGATTCGGATAAGTTGTCCCCTCATGGTCCCTTCCGGACAAATACGGTCAATCTTCGGGGCGTAGAACCTCATAAGCTTGTACCCGAAACTGGATCGAATATCGCTCAGCTCGTCGACAAGCCTCTCCCTCTCCACCTTTAACCCATGGATCCTAGACTCCATCTCACTAAGCCTACGGCCGGCCGTTTCACCTCGCAACTTCAGCGCCTCCGCCACAAACAATCTTAGTTCATTTGCTCTTTCAGTACTTAGCCAGAGTATCTCCAAAAGATTTTTGAAAAAATCATACGGCTCGCTGATATTGTTTAAATCAAAATGCACGTCATACCCAAAAACATCCACCCTACCAGTGGACTGTATCCAAAGAGCGTGAGGGGCAGGAGGAATCGTGTGAACTGCTCTCTTCTGCGGATCCTGAATCTCCGAAATAAACCTATCATATTCGGACGAAGAACTAGATGGATCGGGCGGGGACAGCCCCGGGGCAGCCGCTAAGGAATACCTATACGGTAATTTAGAAAGCTTATTTGCCATATCTTTCCATTCTTCATACGTTACTGTGTTATCTTTTACCCACTGCCTGTCGCAACGGTCCGTTATCCAGAAGTACCTAAACTCATTCTCGGCTGACAAATATTGCTTTGCGCATTTTTCCACTATGCTGGGCACTTCGTCTATGTTCGATCTACAAACGACGGTAATGTATCTAATGGGAGGCGCACTGCAGCTCCTAGAAAACACTCTCGTCAGTCTTTCTAGATTATTGATAAAATCGGAAAATCTCGCTCCCCTTCTGAGACTCTCATATACGCCGGCGTCGAAAGAGTCCAAAGATATGTTGATGTGATGTAGACTGCTCTGGCTTAGTTCTTCTATTAAAACGTCTGATAGATTCCTTCGTGCTAGATTGGTAGTAAAACAGACCTTTCTTCTATATTGCATAGGAATGCTCTTTAATAGTTCAGTGAAGTGTGGATGTATGGTCGGCTCAAAACCGCAGGACAGAACAAAATTGCCGTCAGGTGCCAGCGGCAAAAGCGTCATTACCTTTTGAAAAAGTTCTTCATTCATGAACATGTTGTTCTTACTACCAGAGAAGGGACTGGGACAAAACACGCACCTTAGGTTGCAATCATTTGTTATATCATTGAATACGATAGTGTATTGTTTTGTATTAGGAGAACCCGTGATCATAGATCGCATCTCAGAGCGCGCTCGGAGTATCGACCTGGGAATCTTAAAAGAATTTCTTTGTGTGCTTCGGAAGGTGGCAAGCGGAGGAGTTCTGCTCTTCTCTGAGTCGCTTTATCTGCAAAGAATCGAGTAGCGCGATGGCATGTGAAGAGGTCTTTCTAGACGAGGGCGCTCAGGCCATACTGTAGCGCGCCCGCTTCCATTTTTCTCCGTGCCTTTGACGTAGTACAGGCTTTTGTCAATCGTGGACACAGCGTCATAAAAGTCCACATCTGCTCCGTATTGGGTTCTGAGGTAACCCGCGAGCCATCTGCTGCTAGTTATGCAAGAAAAACCCATCCTATACGTATTTTCCGCTTTGATGTAATCGGAACTCAGAGGATAGAAATATGGTTCGAAATCATGCATGAAATAGAACAGGTTCTTGCACTTCCCCTCGTTTTGTTTGGCTATGTAGACTGTGTTCCATGAGGTAGGCACTAGAATATCACAGTCTTCAATGTGATGCCATCCCCTGTGAATCTCCGCTTCAATGTCGATGAAACTCTGAGCTATCTCTTTTTCCACCTCTTTATCATCACGAGAATTATCCTGTCTATCATCAACATATACTCTATTCCTGTATCCCAACTTACTGAGAAATGCAACCGTCTTGAAGATGTTCATGTGGCCTCCTCCGCCTCAGAAGATGCGGAACGACCCAGCTAATCTCGAGCATGGATTTTCTTTGGTCTGAACTCACCAAGAAGTGGAGCTGCCGTTTCCTCTCAACCATCAGCAATGCTGGGTAGCATAAATGGTGTTCTATGTGAGTGACAGCTACGCTAATATACATTGCAGGCGACGTTCCAACCGATGGTTCACAACTGATCGAGGAGCTAACAGGGTGGGCAAAGTACTAGTAGTTTCACCTGATGTCATTCCATCGGGCAAAGGCTTGGTAGCGGGTCCCGGGATAAGATCTTGGGGGTTGGCCAAAGGCCTTGACGCGCACGGCCACGATGTCACATTAGCCGTCCCCGAAGAGTCATTCATCAAACAGGAAATCGATGAATTTGAGGTCGTCTCGTGGAACCTTCGCAATTTGAACAAGCTCAGCTCAGGCAATGACTGTGTTGTGCTGCCATCTGGTTTGGCCAGCCTTTCCAGAGCATATGCGAGAACGGTTTCTCAAAGAACCCCCACGGTTGTCGATGTCTATGACCCGAATATTATGGAAGCAATTCACATTTTCAAAGGAAACCTAAGAGGTTTTCAAGCATTCTCTGAGTATCTAAATGCTGTCACAGTCATCCTGAGGAGGGGAGACTTCTTCATATGTGCAAGTGAGAGGCAGAGATACTACTACCTGGGAGTTCTGACAGCCCTCGGCAGAATAAACCCTCTCACGTCCAATGAGAGATTGGTGGAACTTGTGCCTTTTGGAGTTCCTGCAGAGGAACCTAAACATACAAGAAATGTTCTGAAAGGATCGATCGTCGACGCGCAGGATCCCATTATACTCTGGATGGGTGGTATATATCCCTGGTTCGACGCGATTACCCTTATTCGTGCCATGAAGCTCGTCTGTTCCGACATTGGTAACGCAAAATTGATCGTTGTAGGTGGAATTCATCCTCGCTTGCATGCACCTGCAGATAACTATTATAGAACTCTTAGAGAAGCTAGGAGATCCAATCTCTTTAACAAGAACGTGTTCTTTGTTGACTGGCAACCCTACGATCAGATCTCAAACTACTTCTTGGAATCGGATGTAGCAGTGAGTACCCATAGCGAGGGCCTTGAGGCGAAGTTCTCTTTTCGTACAAGGGTGATACAATATCTGTGGGGGGGGCTGCCGGTAGTAGTCTCAGAAGGAGATGAAATGGCAAGTTTAGTCAGCGAGCAGGAATGCGGACTCGTCGTCCCTGTAGCGGACTCAGCAAAGCTTGCCACCGCAATACTGGACCTCCTGTGCGATGGTAGCAAGCGTCGAAAGATGTCTTCGAATGCCAGAAGACTAATTCAAGAGAGGTTTGTGTGGGAGAAGGTTGTCACGAGTCTGAGCAATTTCTGTTCAAATCCTATATGCGCAGGAGATAGAAAACAGGAGAGCTCATCAACGCGGCCAATGTTTGACGATCAAGTATCACATAAGAATGAGGACTATTGTGCATCGGGAGGAGGACTCAAAGCCTTTCTCGCGAATCTACTTATGATCCAGAAGGAAGCCGGCTTACAAGAATGCTTTGCAGCTCTCTCTGAACGAATCCGTCAGGCCTCCCGGAAACAGCGGTAAGACAAACTACCCGCGCTAGGCTATTGATTGGGTATGAAAAGTTCTCTTACCTAGCGAGTGGTATCGTTAGGTAATGGTTGGCTGGCTCTAAAAACTGCTGGTCCGTAGAGACCTGGCTATTGAGTGAGCTTTCTTTCCGAGCTGCTGTCCAAGTAGGCTTCGAGCCTTGATAGGTGCATGCAGCCTTCAAGCCAACCAGAACTCAAAGGAGGTGAATGAAACGAGGTACATGGGTATTGATGTGGGTAAGAGACGCTGCCAGGCATGTGTTATGGATGAGCATGGTTTGATTGTTGATGAGTTCGTCTTCGAGAATAGTTTCGAAGGTATATCGTATCTTACTGGAAAGGTGAAACCGGGTCCTGCGAAGGCTGTGGTTGAATCAACCGGTAACCTGTGGCTGAGAATCTATGAAGCCTTGGAGAGTATTGGGGTAGAGGTGAAGCTTGCGAACCCGTTCAAAACCAAGGCGATTGCGTCAGCGCGAATCAAAACAGATAAACTGAGCGCCAGGATTCTGGCTCATCTGTTGAGAGCGGATCTGGTGGCTGAATGTTACGTGTCGTCTAAGGAGAATAGGAAGGTGAATGCGTTGTTGAGGCAGAGAGCTTCCCTCACAAGGATCCAGACGATGGTGAAGAACCAGGTGCATTCTCTGCTGGATAAGTATGGTTTGAAGTCTGATTGGAGCGACATGTTCGGTGTACATGGCTTGGATTGGCTGCGAAGCCTGGAGTTGGATCCGGTGGATAGATGCATTCTCGACACTCATCTACGCCACTTGGAATGTCTGAGACGTGAAACGGGGATGCTTGATTCGAGGATAGCTGCAAAGGCTAGTGAAAGCCAGGAAGCCAAGCTGTTGTTGATGAGCTTCACGGGAATAGACTATCACAGCGCGATGCTCACAACATCAGAGATCGGCGACATCGGAAGATTCCCATCGTCGAAGCATCTGGTCTCGTGGATGGGGCTCTGCCCTTCGCTGCATCAGTCAGGGAACTCAACATATATGGGTAGGATGAAGAAAGACTCCAACAAAAGGGTTAGATCGATACTGATTCAGGCAGCGGAATCCGCAGCGATCAACGATCCGAGAATGAAATCGCTTTACGATAGGTGCGCGGCAAGACACGGCCACAACAAGGCAGTGGTCAGGGTCGCAAACAAGATGGCATCTATTACGTGGCACATTTTAACGAAGAAGGAGCCGTACCAACAAGCCAAAGACCGCCTCTACGCATCAAAACTTAAGAACATGGCTAGAGTAGCAGCTTAGCGTTGGCATGAAGGCAAAGTGTGGAAGAGCCAACCATAGACCTTTTCATAGGTGCAGTATTGATTTTTGCATGTGTATTTGATGGGGTAGGGTTGGTGACCGTATTAGGTCTGGTCGCCTGTGTTTGAGTGCTGCGATAGCGATCACGTACGAAGCCATGACGCATAATGTGACGTGGATGGTTGCATTTTCTAGTCCTCTTGTCTGGAGCTGGTTTAGGCCGTAGAAGCTTTTGAGCCAAGCGTTGCTGCGTTCGTCTGCGCTTCGCTTGTGATATAGTTTCACTTGTCTTTTCGGGCCGTGGACGCGGAACAGTTTGTCTACGCGCAGTAATCCTTTCACATGTCTCATCTGGTTCGCTGGGTACGGTATGACTGGAGTGATCTTCAATATGCT
>Ga0315282_10007575_pt1 | contig 17775 bp, 16 predicted proteins | sample YL17G07_20_MG_FD_203693 | JGI IMG/M metagenome (GOLD analysis project Ga0315282, IMG submission 203693) | Sediment microbial communities from Yellowstone Lake, YNP, Wyoming, USA - YL17G07_20 | ecosystem: Environmental > Aquatic > Freshwater > Lake > Sediment | place: USA: Wyoming | collected... | reverse complement strand
TTGAAAAATGAAAGAGGGGCTGAAATTATGGGAAGGGAATTTTTGGGTTTAAAGATTACCGTCTTATTAGTATGTGTTCTAGTGATAGGATACTTTGAGTCTACTAAAGTATTTGCTATAGATAAAGATATTGATTCCCTTGTTGCAGGCAATAACTCTTTTGCCTTTGATCTATACAAGCAACTGGCAGAAAATAAAGGAAACTTCTTCTTTTCTCCTTATAGCATCTCATCTGCTCTAGCTATGACCTATGCAGGTGCACGTGGAGAGACTGCCAAACAGATGGCGAATACCCTTCATTTTAATCTAGTTCCAGAGAAACTTCATTCGAGTTTTTCTTCTTTGACAAAGTTATTTAATGAAAGTGCAAAGAACTACCAACTTTCCGTAGCTAATGCCTTGTGGGGACAGATTGGATATAAGCTTTCTAAGGAATTTTTGGATATAACCAACAAGTATTATGACGCTGGATTCAAAGAGGTTGATTACATAGATGATACAAGACGTGAACAAACCAGGCAGACGATCAATAAGTGGGTAGAAGAAAGGACTAATAATAAGATAAAGAATCTTATTGGTCCTAGAGATCTTACTAATCTCACCCGTCTTGTCCTAACAAATGCCATATACTTTAAAGGAAAATGGGAGGTCCAGTTTAATCCTAGTGATACTAAAGTTATGCCATTTTATATCACAGAAAAAGAGAAAATAGATACCCCTATGATGTATCAATTGGCAAGATTCAATTATACAGAAAACGATAAGCTCCAGATCTTAGAGATGCCTTATACAGGCGGTAATTTATCTATGGTTATCCTGCTTCCTAAACATGGGTATGCACTGTCAAAGATCGAAGATATGCTATCTCTTGAAAAAGTTCAATCCTGGCTATCTCATCTTTCTAAAGAGAAGGTAGAAGTCTTTCTACCAAAGTTTAAGTTAGAAAAGAGATTCGAATTAAACAAAGAACTACAGGACTTAGGAATGATAGATGCATTTGAGGAAGGTTTAGCTGATTTTTCTGGGATGAATCCTGACCGTGAACTATATATAAGTAAAGTAATTCATCAATCATTTGTTGAAGTTAATGAAGAAGGAACTGAAGCAGCAGCTGCCACAGCAGTTATAATGAATGGCAAGTCGATTGAACCTGAGCCCTACGTCTTTCGTGCGGATAGACCATTTATCTTTCTAATCCGTGACCTGCGTTCAGAAAATATCTTATTTATGGGTAGACTAGTTGACCCAAGATAAAAGGCGAGAAATTATAACCAAGGATAATTTTTGATTACGGCTCAGTTGACTCTTGTAATTAATGTTATAAAAGTAGTATAATCTTGTATAGAAAAAATACTTCTCTAGGAGGTGTAAGTATGAAGAGTTTTAAAGGGTTGTCTCTGTTACTCTCTGTGTTACTAGTCTTTTCTCTATCGATTCCTGCTTTTTCTCAGCAAAAGGGTAAGATAGAGATCTTCTCTTGGTGGACAGCTGGTGGAGAAGCCGAAGGACTTAAAGCTCTTTTTGATATCTACAACAAGAAATATCCCAATATAGAGATTATTAATGCTACCGTGGCTGGTGGGGCAGGAACTAATGCCAAAGCGGTATTAAAGACTAGGATGCTAGGAGGAGACCCACCAGATACTTTCCAGGTGCATGCAGGGAAAGAATTGACTGATACTTGGGCAAAAACAGGTTTTATGGAACCATTGACCGACCTTTATAAATCTGAAGGTTGGACAAAGGTTATGCCAAAAGGAATATTAGACATCGTCTTTTATAGAGGTGATTACTGGTCTGTGCCTGTAAACATCCACAGGGCTAATGTCCTCTGGTATAATAGGAAGGTATTCAAAGATAACGGTTTAACCCCTCCAAAAACATTCGATGAATTCTTTAAAGTGGCAGATACCCTAAAGGCAAGAGGGATAATTCCATTTGTCTTAGGGACAAAAGATGGATGGGAAGCTGGACATGTCTTTGAGACGATACTAATTGCAAAGTTAGGAGCAGAGGGTTATAAGGGCTTATGGACTGGAAAGACAAAGTGGTCAAGCCCAAAGGTTACCGATGCACTAGAGACACTTAAGAAGATATTTACTTATATAAATCCTGACCATTCTGCAGCTACTTGGGATGAGGCATATCAGTATATTATCGACGGAAAAGGAGCAATGAGTATTATGGGTGACTGGGCTGCTGGATACTTCTTCTCCAAAGGATATACCGATTTCGGATGGGCGCCAGTCCCAGAGACCGCTGGTATCTTTGATGCCCTCTCTGATAGCTTTGGACTTCCAAAGGGGTGCAAGAATAGAGATAATGTCATAGCCTTCTTAAAGGTATTATGCTCTAAAGAAGGACAGGAAGCATTTAATATCAAAAAAGGTTCTATTCCTGCCAGGAGTGATGTAAATAAGAGCCTCTTCCCTGAATATCAGAGATCTGCTATGGAAGATTGGCTAAAGGATGCCATAGTGCCAAGTGTAATACATGGCGCTGCTGCCGCTGAAGGATGGGTCACTGAATATAAAGATGTTATCTCTCTATTTGTAGCTCGTCCAGATGTGCCTACAACACAGAAGGCATTGGTGCAGGTTGCAACGAGAGCAGGGGTAAAACAGTAAAAATTTTTATAATATAGGGGGGAGAAATCCCCCCTTAATAATAGAGGGAGAACTCTATGAGAAAGACAAAAGAAGAGAAGATACTATCTGCCCTATTTATTGTTCCTTCGATTGTTCTTGTCTTGGTGTTTGTCTATGGATTTATAGCTTGGACAGGGTGGGTATCTTTAACAAACTGGAGAGATGTCTTTCCAGATTTTACATATGTAGGTTTAAGAAATTATATTGAACTCTTCCAGAACCTCCGTTTCCAGATAGACTTCAAAAATATCTTAGTCTTTACAGTTTTATTCTTGTTCTCTTGTATTGTTATTGGGCTCTTTTTAGCCATCCTCTTAGATAGAAAGATTAGGTTTGAAAATGTCTTTAGAAGTTTATATCTATTTCCTATGGCTGTCTCTTTCATTGTAACCGGTGTAGTCTGGAGATGGCTTTTAAATCCTGGCACTGAAGCCACTGGACCTATTGGTATCAATATGATCCTAGAGCAGATAGGACTGGGGTTTTTAAAGAGCAGATGGTATACAGACCCAAATATAGGGATAAAGGCGGTAGTGATTGCCGCAGTATGGCAGATGTCAGGATATGTTATGGCTATGTATCTTGCTGGGATTAGAGGTATTCCAAATGAGCTCTCAGAAGCAGCTCAGGTAGATGGCGCTAGTATCTGGCAGATATATAGATATGTTGTCTTACCATTACTCCGTCCTATTACTTTAGGGGCTGTTATAATCCTTACACATATCTCTCTAAAGATATTTGACCTAGTAGTATCTATGACTGGGGCTGGCATAGGATTTTCCTGTGATGTCCCGGCTTTATTTATGTATGATACTACCTTTAGAGGCAATTTCTTCGCACAAGGTGCCGGCATTGCAACTATACTATTAATCTCTATAGCTATTCTCATTATTCCATACCTAAGATATAGTCTCAAGACAGGAGGATAGAATGCAAAGATTAAACAGAGCCTTATTATATTTTGCATTAATAGTTTTTGCAATCTTTTATCTTTTACCCGTCTATGTGCTCCTTACAACTAGTCTTAAAAATTTTGCTGAGGTAAACTTAAGGTCGATGTGGAAGCTTCCTCAAAGTATGAGTTTAGATAGCTTCAAGATGGCTTGGGGTGGCAATCCATTAAAAGGATTGAAGGGCTTATCCCAAAACTTTATGAATAGTATATATCTTGTTGTCCCTGCAACTATAATATCTTCTCTTTTAGGGTCTATGAATGGTTATGTCTTCACAAAGTGGAGATTTAGATACTCAGATACCATTTTTTCTATGATTATATTTGGTATGTTTATACCCTATCAGAGTGTCTTAATCCCTATGGTTGTGGTACTACAGAAGATAGGACTTTATGGCTCTATACCTGGCTTAATATTTGTCCACTGTGTCTATGGGATCCCTATAACCACATTGATCTTTAGAAACTATTATGCGACAGTCCCTACTGAGATATTAGAAGCAGCAAAGATTGATGGGGCAGGTTTTCTTGGAATCTATAGAAGAATTATCTTACCCGTATCTATGCCTGGTTTTGCAGTAGTAATGATCTGGCAATTCACATCTATATGGAATGACTTCTTGTTTGGGCTTGTAGTGGCTCAAAAACCGGGTATCCAGCCTATAACAGTTGCCCTTAATAATCTTGCAGGCTCATACTTCGTAGAATGGAATATCCAGATGGCAGGGGCTCTATTAACAGCCATCCCACCACTTCTACTATACATATTCTTGGGTCGTTACTTTATGAGAGGACTTCTAGCAGGGTCTCTATCTGGGGTGTGACTAGATTTTTATCCTATACACCAATTTTCGTTATTAACAAGTTCTATCTTTCCACTTCTTGCTGAGTGTATTCCTGCATCAAGGATTGCCATAGCATCAAGATTTAGAGGGATATCAAGAGTAGGATGTAAAGGTTCTCCTGTTTCCAAATGATGTATAACTTCTTTAGCTAAAGTATTTCTATCTTCTGGCAAAGAGAGGTTTTCATAAGTATCTGTAGGAGTTCTAGTTCCTCTTTCCTTAAATACTATTACCTTAGGTCCGTCTATTACAATTGTCCCAGTCGTTCCATAGATTATTGGACCATACGGTATCCCTGTATTTACAGTGCTCCAAGTAGCTTCTAATATAGCCATTGCCGAGGGAAATCTAGCAATAATAACAGCATTATCCTCCGCATCACCGTAGTAACTTGTAAAATTAGCCTTTATTCCTAAAACAGATTGGGCAGGTTCTCCTAAAAACCATCGAGAAAGGCAGGCACCATAACAGCAATAATCTAAAAGTGCCCCTCCTCCCTGCTCTTCCTGATGCCACCACTCCATACCCTTTTCCCAGTCTGTTATCTTCTGTCCATAAGCTAGAGGCCCCATAGATGCACCATTACGCCACTTTACCTGCCATACCTTTCCTATCTCAAAGGAATCTATAAGTTCCTTTACTTTTCTTATGGCAGGAGACCAGGTAGTGGGCCAATTTATCACTAGTTTTACTCCATTCTTTCTTACAGCCCTTACCATCTTAAGAGCATCAGAAAGGCTTGCTGCCATAGGTTTTTCGGTTATCATATGAATCTTTCTCTCTGCAATAGCTTCTGCTACTTCTCCATGCCTTGAATTCTCAGGACAGAATATAACAATATCAAGCTCTTCTCTATCTAACATTTCTCTATAATCTTCATAGACTCTCTTTATCCCTGTTTTATCTACAATGTATTTAAGGTTTGCTTTACGTGTTCCTGGTTCTGTAGAAATAGAAGGAACTTTGGGGACAGTATCAGCGCAAGATATCCATTCTATATTTGGTAATTCAAGAAAATATTCTACTAATGAAGTTATATGCATATGGGCAAAGCCAATAACTCCAATTCTATAAGTTTTCATAATCCCTCCTAAAATATTGTTTCTAATTCAAAAGCTCTACCTTCTTTGGCAGAGAGAACTGCTTTTTCTGTGATTTCAATAACATGAAGACCCTGTTCTACTCTCAAAACAGGCTCTCTATCTTGTTCGAGAGCTTCAATCAGGTCTTTTACTCCGCAAGACTGTTTTATCTTAGGTAAGTTAACCATAGGCTCCATCCAACCACGAACATCTCTTTCTATATCATCTATAAATATTACAAAACGATTCTCTTGACCTTGCAAAAATGTTATAGTTCCTTTTGAACCAAAGATCTCCAAAGAAGGAGATTTAGATGCTTTTGCACAATATGTACAATCCACCATTCCGAACGTAGAATCTCCAAAATCCAGTAGAAGCAGAGTATTATCATCTACCATAGGAATTATTTCTTTTCCATCAAAAGTTCCAGAACGGGCTATTCTCTTTTTTTCTGAGATGCCAGAAAAAGAAGTAACCTTTTTTGCAGGACCTAGTAAGCCTGTTAGTATATGAAGGGCATGAACTCCCAAATCTAATAAAGGTCCACCACCTAGTTCGTAGAACCAAGTAGGTTCTACATCTCTAAATTGAAAATATTCAGGTCCTCCATGAGATACAGAGCATCTGGCAAAAGATACCTTACCGATCATTCCACTCTCTATTATTCTCTTAACTTCTTTTATATCTGGTCTTAACATATGAATAGGAGAAGCACTAATCTTTAGGTTTCTCTTTTTTGCTTCCCTGATAAGAATTTCACACTCTTTTACAGTAACAGTAATTGGTTTCTGAGAATATAAGTGTTTACCTGCTTGAAGGGCTTTTAGATTAATTTCAAAATGAGCTGGAATTGTAGCAGTATCTACTAAAATCTCAAAATTACTTTTTTCTAACATTTCATCTATATTCTGGTACCATTCCTTGATATTAAACTCTCTTGCATATCTTTTTGCCCTTTCAGGCAAGATATCACATACCGCTACTACTTCTGCATTAGGCATCTCTTGTATCTCTGGCAGATAATTATAATAAGCAATGGTACCACAGCCAACAAGGCCAATCTTCCACTTTTTCATTTATACTCTCCTTTCTTTTAATAAAGAAAACAAGAAACCTCTTGATTTTCTACTTTTTTCATAGGGGGAACGCTATCCTTGCATTTTTCCATAGCATAATCACATCTATTATAAAAAACACAACCTTTCACTGTTTCTCTTCCTGATGTTTTTTGTAATTGTGTTATATCAATATTGACTTTATCTTTCCATCTTTTATTTGGATCAGGTATAGGAATAGAATTTATTAACATCTTAGTATAGGGATGGAGAGGGTTTCTTATTACTCCTTCTACTGTTCCTTTCTCTAAAATTTTACCTGCATATATTATAATAATATAATCCGAAATATAGTAAGCAGTATTCAAATCATGGGTAATATAAAGACAACTGATACCATTCTTCTTAAAGTCTTTAAGGTGATCTAAGAAGACAGCTCTTAAAGAAGCATCTAACATTGAGACGGGTTCATCGGCAACTAAGAGTTTTGGTCTTAATATATACACTCTAGCTAACATAAATCTCTGTCTTTCACCACCGCTTAATTGATGAGGATATCTCCCAAGGATTTCTTTTGGTCTTAAACCTACAGCTTCTAAGCTTTCTTCTATCTTACTTTTTGCTTCATTATTATCTTTTGCAAGATTAAATTTCTGAATAACTGTCCATAAAATTCTATCAGCTCTATAAAATGGATTAAAAGTTTCAAAAGGGTCTTGAAATATTATCTGTACTTCTCTTCTATATTCTTTTAAGTCTTCTTTAAGCCATTTAGATAGAGGTATTCCTTTATACCTTACTTCACCAGATGTTGACTCCTCTAGAGCGAGAATTAACTTACATATAGTAGTCTTTCCGCTACCACTTTCTCCAACTAGAGCTAATATCTTTGGTTCTGTATCCATAGAAAATGAAACATCATTCAAAGCATATACAACTCTTTCTCTGGTGAACTCAAAGCTTGCTCTCCTAAATATCTTTGTTATATTTTTTAATTCTAGAAGATTTTCCATAGTTATTTCCCTCCGTACAGATGACAGGCTACAAAGCGGCTATCCTCTATTTCTATTAAAGGCGGATCTATCTCTTCACATACTTTCATCTTATTAGAACATCTAGGATGAAATCTACATCCATTTGGCCAATTTAGAGGGCTAGGAGCAATTCCAGGTATACTTTTTGAAAATCTTCTTTCTAAAGATGGAATAGCTTCTAATAATCCTTTTGTATAAGGATGTAAAGGCTCAGTGAAAATATCTGATGCTAAACCTATCTCTACTATTTTCCCAGCGTACATTATGCATATTCTATCAGCTACTTCGGCATGCCAAGCCATATCATGGGCAACCATAACTACAGTGACTCCGAATCTCTCTTTAAGCTCTCCTATAGTCTGCAGGTTTAATTTTTGCATAACCACATCTAAAGCAGTTACTGGCTCATCAGCAAATATAATCTTTGGTTTTAAGCAAACACTCATAGCTATACAAACTCTTTGTCTCATACCTCCGCTAAGTTCATGGGGGAACATTTGAGCTACATCAGGTAGCAATCCCGCACTATTAAGAGCTTCTAGAGCGATCTCTTTTGCCTCTGTATATGGTATATCTATATGAGAGATGATACCGTCTATCATCTGTTCTTCTATCTTAATAACAGGGTTAAGTGAATTCATAGAACCTTGAGGTATATAAGATAACTCTTTCCATCTAAGCTTACGGAATTCTTCTTCCTCTAGTTCTAATAGATTTTTCTCACTATATATAACCTTCCCACTATGAATGTATCCTGGAGGTTTGACTAGTTTTAAGACACCTTCTACAAGGGTAGATTTTCCACATCCGGATTCCCCAGCTATACCTAAAATTTCTTTTTCATATACCTTTAAAGAGACACCATCAAGAGATTTGGCATCTCCAAAGATAGTTCTAAAATAAACCCTTAGGTCTTGGATTTCAAGTATTGAATTCATAGTTTATACTCCTGTTATCTGTTTTAGTCTAGGATTATAAACTTCATCTAATCCTACATTTATTAGATTAATAGAGACAAAAATTAATATTAAGATGACAATTGGAGTTAAGACAAGAAAATAATGCCCTTGAGCTAAAGCACCTGCATATAACGCCCAGTTTAAGACTTGCCCTAAAGAAGGGATATCAGCTGGGCCTAATCCAACAAGTCTTAAGGCTGTTTCTGCCATCATAGTACCAGTTACCGCATACGAAAATCCAACAAAGATATAAGGTAAAAAGTTCGGGAGGATCTCTTTAAACATTATTTCAAGGTCACTAAAACCTGTAACTCTGGCAAGTTCCACATAAGGTCTCTCTTTTAAACTGGATATCTGTGGTTTTATTTGCCTAGAAGAACCTGCCCAACTAAAGAATGCTAGAATCAAAGATAAGAAAAATAGATCTACCTTTCTTACAAATAATACAATTATAGCTAATATGGGCCAAGAAGGGATTATTAATATAGCATTAGAAACAGTAGTAATAAAAGTATCTATTCCTCCTCCTTTATAACCTGCAATGGTAGCTGAAACTACAGCTATTATTGTTGCTAAACTTCCCGCTATAAAACCAATTAAAAGAGAATATTTTAGACCTGTCAAAATTAAAGAAAGAACATCTCTTCCATAGGTATCTGTTCCAAAGGGATGTTCTCTAGAAGATAGAAGGGAAATATCATACAAACCTATCTCTGTAGATGAATGGCCTTTTAATCTATAATTATTAATAGTAGGCTCTAAAAAAACAATTATTAATAATACTAAAATTATAATAACACCTGTAGTAAACTTTGGTGAATCTTTAAATATCCTCATAAATCCTCCATTACCTTCTTATTCTTGGGTCAATTAATGGATAGAGTAATTCTATAATAAAACTGGCTGTAAGTACCCAGAACATTGTATTTACAGTAATTCCCATAAGAACATTGTAGTCCATTTGTCTTATTGCTGTCATAAATAATCTTCCTATTCCTGGGTAATTAAATATCCACTCGATAAGAAAAAATCCATTTACAATAAACCCTAGGCTCAATGCAAGCCCTGTAGTTTGAGGTAGGAGAGTATTTCTTAATATATATCTTCTTATTAATCGATTACTCTTTAAACCTTTAGCTTCTGCCAATTTTATATAGTCCTCACCTAAAATATTTATTACCAAGGCCCTTTGAGATATCATTGTGCCAAATGTATAAACCAATATAAGAGACATAGCAGGCAAAAATGCATGATAAATTAAGTCAAGTATATAACGAAGGTTAAAGCCCTTTCCTATTAGGGGAGAATAAGCTCCTCCCATAGGAAATAGCCCTAAAGCAAAAGAAAAGACCATAACTAATATCAAAGCCAAAAGATAAGTTGGGACTTGGGACAAAATTAAACCCAAAATTAATGAAAACGAAACTCCTTTCATTTCTCTTTTCCACCCTAACAGAGTTCCCAATAAAATCCCAAGAGTCCAGGAGATTATAACAGTCACTCCTAATAGACCTATAGACCAAGGGAACGCATCTGCAATAAGTTGGAAGGCTGGTGTGGGAAAGGCTATAAAAGATGGACCAAAATCAAAATTCAATACTAATCTTCTGATATAAGAAACATAACGAGTAAAGAGGTCTTTATCTAATCCAAAAGCTTCTTTGTATTCTTTTATTATCTCTTCTGAAACAGGTGTTGTTAATCCATATCTTGCTTCTAATTCCTGAACATATCTAGTTACAGGATCTCCAGGAACAAGGTTAAGGAAGAAGAAGAAAGCTGTTAAGGAGATGAGAAATATTGCCAGGTATAGAAAAAACCTTTTTATCAGATATCTTACTAGTTTATTTTTCATATTTTCTCCCTTCTATTTAGATCAAGCCACCTAGTTTAAAAACTAGGTGGCTTTTTAGACTAAATCCGTATTACTTACTTGGCTTTAGATTAAATAGGATAAATATAAAGCTTGGCCACCATTGATAAGGAACATGATACATATTGCCTTCAGTTGGCCAGCCTTTCCAATACATATCAGAGAATGTTTGAACAAACATCTTTTCAATAACAGGAACACTAGGGAGCTCTTTGAACCACACATCAAGGCCTGTCTTTGCTAAAGACATATATTTAGGATTCTCAGGATCAACTGCAGCCATCTTATCTGTTACAGTATCTAATAATTTAGCCTTAAGTCTAGATCTTCCTCTATCACCTGAAGTCTGATATTCTCCTATAGGTTTAATATATTTAGAATGGAATGATAGGAAGAAGAAGTAGATGTCATTGGGGAAAGCAACAGCAACATCTAAAACATCAAAAGATATATCATAATTACCAATATTGACTAATTCACCAAACATTCCAGGATCTACAGACTTTACAATTCCTTCAATACCAATCTTAGCTAATTCATCGGACAGATGTTTAGCATGGATATATCCAATATCTGGAGCGGGTCTAGTAAGAAGGATTAAGCTAAGAGGCTGTCCTTTTGGAGTTCTTCTCTTACCATCTGAACCCTTCTTGAATCCAAGTTTGTCTAAAATTTCTTCGGCTTTCTTAGGATTATATACCATCTGCTCGCCATACTTTGCTTTAATTTCAGGGAACTCCCATTTATCTAATGACTTCCAATCTGGCCAAGGCCACATTGTAGGATAAGATTTTTCAGCCATATTATATGTCTTAGCAAGCTTATCCCTATCTATAAGATACTGTATCGCCCATCTAAATTCTCTAGAATTTGTAGGATATTTGGCACAGTTAAATGAACAGATTCCTTGGCTAACTGCATCCATATATGGAGCTAAAACTACATTTTCTGTACGTTTTTGTGCGGCTTTTATCATTTCCCAAGTGAAAATGTGAGGTAAAGAAGCATCTACTCCGCCTTTAATAAAATCAGCAAGGTCTATATCTGGAGGAGGTGCCATTCTAAATATTACATATTTAGGTCCAGGGAACTTGTTAAATACTTTCTTTGCCCAGTAGTTTTCATCTCTTTCCCATACAAACATATTAAGTTCTTTATAGAACTTATAGAACTTATATGGTCCAGTTTCTACTGGGGGCCAGTTATTAAAGTCTTTTAGGTCTTTACCTTCCCAAATATGTTTAGGGACTATTGTAATTCCTCCCCACATTCTTAGATTTTGATGGAATCTATATTCTGGTTGCTTAAACTTTATACGAGCAGTATATGTATCAACAACCTCTGCAGATTTCACATTATCTACATTTGGAGCACCGATTAAGTCTTTATTCTTAACAAGGGTATTTGTGGTAAATACTACATCTTCGGCTGTATAGGGATGTCCATCATTCCAAGTTACACCTTTTCTTATGTTCCAAGTGAGTTCCATATGATCTTTAGAATATTTCCACCCTGTGATTCTCCAATAAATTGTCTCACCTGTTGCATAATTAATATACCAGTCCCATTCATTTGCTACTTGGTGCCAGCCAGAACCCCATTGAGTACCTCTTGGGACAAAAGAATTAGCCTTATCAAAGACTGTATAGTTTGTATCTGTTTCTATAACTACTGCCTGCTCTCTAGGAACAGGATATTGCTGTGCCATAACTGGAATCGAAAGAGTTAGAAATGATAAAATTAAGCTAAAGACTAAAACTGCTCTTAAAAATTTCACTATTTCCACCTCCAATATTCCAAAATTTAGACTTCCGGAACCTCTAAGTTTTGTCTAAACTTAATTCTTTAAATAGCAATCTTAAATTCACCCCCACAACTCAAACCTCTCTAAGACTGCTATCTAAAATCTACCTTTTCAGGTTAACTTGACTGGAGTATCTTTCAAAGCTTTAGTACTGTCTTCATCTTTTCCCCAAACATCACTCCCTTCTTAATTCTTTCACTCTAATAGAAATTATAGACCATATATATGAAAAGTCAATAGTTAGGGCATTTTCTGAGCCGTAATCAAAATTTTACCTCCTAGAAGTTTTTAGTGAAAGCACAAAATCTATTTATGCTCTAGAATATCCCTTTTACGTCAAAAAGTATCACCCAAGTGTTTTTATAGATATCAAAAGAATCTTATAGAAACATCCGAAAGTAAGCTTTTACAGCCTTCTAATCTATAATTTCAACTTCAATCTCTTGAATATCTTTAAGCCTTTTATCTGCTGTAAGAAACTTATCGCATTTTTCTTTAATAACACACGCAACTTGTAGAGCATCTGGAGTCCTTATATTATACTTTGCCCTTATAAACGCTCCTATCTCAGCTACCTCTAGATCTATGTCTATTATTTTTACCCCATAAAAGCCTTTAAAAAGATAGTCATACTTAGCCTTTAATTCTATCTTCCTATTTTTAATAACTGGAACTAAGACCTCAAGATAAGATAAAGAAGAAGTATATATAGTAATCTCTTTGTTTTCTGCCTGTAGAAAAAAGGTTCTTATCTTTGGATAGAAATCTTCGTTGGCTTCAAGGAAGTAGATAATTAGATTTGTATCAAGAAAGATTTTATTACCATTCATCTCTTATCTTTTCTAAGTATTCTTTATTATAGAGTCCCTTACCAATCCCAGCTAGCTCTTCTATCTTCTTAGATATTGGGACTATTAATATAATATCTCCTTGGACTTCTATAAAAACTTCCTGTCCTTCAGCCAGATTTAACTTCTTCCTTATATGCTTAGGTATTACCATCTGTGCCTTCTTACCTATTTTAACAATTTCTGACATTTTCTAATTCCTCCATACAAATAGAATAACTTCTGAAACATTTCTTGTCAAGGGGGGTCGCTGTAGTAACTGTTGCAATTTTGGTTGATAGAATTTTAAGAACCTCCCCCCTTATGCTAAAATATTACTTAAAAAATTAAACAAAGGAGTTTAGTAACTATGAGAATATCAATTAAAATACCTAAAGTAAAGAGTATTCCTGATTCCTGTAAAACCCTTTTCTTTCGCTATGTCAGAAACTATCTCTTTTACTCTCTCTTCTATTTTTGAGTCCAATACCTTTTTTCTATATTTGGTTGAAAAAACAATAAGATAGTTGCAGTTATATACACAAGTTCTTGCGTGGATTAGGTTTTCTTTCATCATACGTATAGTATAAAATATTTTAAATAAAGAGCCAACTAGTCTTGCTTTCATCTCTCCAATAAATTGGAGAGGATTCTCGCAAAAGTTTTCTAATTGAATTAACGATTCTAACACACGTTCATAAGCAATATCGTATTCTACCACTTCAGCTCCAGGCATAAAATCTACCCCAACTGCACCTGGAACGACTAAAATTGTATCTACTTCCAATAATGAGGCGATCTCTATTTGTCTTTTGAGTATCTCCTTTGCCCTTTCTCTCACCTCTTTCTGACTGCTTGTAAAAGGATATTTCCAGTATAAACCTGCAGCAAATCCACTTATTTCTATCCCTATGTCTTCTGCCATCCTCTTAAACCTTAATATGTCATTCTCACTACTTGTTAGATTAATCTCTCCATCCCTGCAGGAAAGGACCAGATATTAATTCCCTTCTTCATCTTCATTCCTCCTTACATTTTCTCTTTGCTATTTCATATATAAGGATCCCTGCAGCTACAGAGGTATTCAAAGAATTAATCTTGCCTCTCATAGGTATACCAGCAAGAATATTACATCTTTTCTTTATTATAGGACGTAAACCTCTATCTTCTCCTCCTATAACAAGAACAATGGGGAATTTAAAATCTACATTATAATAAGCCTTCCCACTGGGGTCTGCTCCTACTATAGAAAAGTTTTGTTGGAGAAATTTATCAATAACCTGGGCGGTATTTGTTACAATACTGAATGGGACATGAAATATTGCCCCACTAGATGCATTTATAAGACCTTTTGAGATAAGGCTAGAGCGATGTTTTGGAATAATTATCCCTTCTACACCTGCGCATTCTGCAGTTCTTATTATAGCCCCTAAATTATGAGGGTCTTCTACACAGTCTGCAAGGACTATAAATGATTTATCTATAAATTCTTCTATATCCTGCGGTTTGACAGGGAATATATATGCCAAAATACCTTGTTTTGCGTTTAGAGTTGGGACCTCTTGGACTGGGATACCTTTTCTTTTTGCTTCTAATATTAAATCTCTATATCTTGAAATAAGTCTCTTCTCAATCTGGACCTTTTGAATTATTCCCGCATTTATAGCCTCTTTTACTGAATTTCTCCCTTCAATCTCTAGCTCAGTTTCCATCTTGTCCCTTCTTTGGCGTCCTCTAAAACTATGCCAACACTATTAAGGCCATTTCTAATTTCGTCTGTCAGGTCAAATCTTTTTTCTTGCCTTAATTTATTTCTTAAAGCTATTATAACGTTCATCACTTCATTTAGCTTTTCATTATCTATAGAAGAACTCTTTTCTTCTATAGGGGGAAAGCCTAAAATTTCCAACATCCTTGAAAGATTAAACTTGAATATAGGAAGGCTTGGATTCCATCCTCCTTCTAGAATGGGTCTATTCTCTCTGATGTAAGTAAATATTACACCTAAGGCTTGGGGGGTATTTAGGTCATTAGAAAGGGTCTTCTTAAACTCTAAGAACGCCTGGTCATATATAGGTTCTGGAGGGTTTGGGATTTGATTGAGAAACTTTAGAGTATCCTCAATCCTTTCATATGCCCTATTGGCATCTTCTAGTGCTTGTATATCAAAATCTACTGGGCTTCTATAATGAGTCCCAAGTAGATATAGTCTAAGTGCTTCAGGTCTATAGGAAGAGAGAACGTTCCTAAGTGTTATAAAGTTTCCAGTAGACTTTGACATCTTTTCTGATTTTAAATTTACCAATCCATTATGAATCCAGTATCTTACAAACTTGTTTTCACCTAATACAGCTTCTGACTGTGCAAGTTCATTCTCATGATGAGGAAAGATTAACTCTATAGCTCCACCATGGATATCTATCTCTTCACCCAAATAGAGAGAAGACATAACTGAACATTCTATATGCCATCCAGGTCTTCCCTTTCCCCAAGGACTATCCCAACTAGGCTCACCTGCCTTAGCACTTTTCCATAGGGCAAAATCCATAGGACCTCTCTTATTTTCATTCGGTTCTATCCTTGCTCCACTCTTCATTTCTTCAAGAGACCTTTTAGAGAGCTTCCCATACGGTGGATAACTCCTTACAGAAAAATATACGTCTCCTCCTGACTCGTAAGCGTAACCTTTCTCTATAATTTTCCCTATGTATTCTATTATCTCTTCTATATGCTCTGTAACTCTAGGATAGATAGTAGCGCGTTTTATTCCAAATTTATCCATATCAGTAAAGTATTCTGAAATGAATTTATCCGCAACATCTTTTGGGGTTATATTTATTCCATTTGCCCTGTTTATTATCTTGTCATCTATATCTGTAAAGTTTTGTACATAGAATACGCTGAATCCTTCTGATAAGAGAAATCTATAGAGGATATCATATACAAGGTATGCTCTTCCATGTCCTACGTGGCAGTAGTCATAGGGCGTGACCCCACATACATACATCCTTACAAGCTTCTTCTTCCTAGGATAAAACTCATCTTCGTTTCTAGTTAGAGTATTATAGAATCTCATCTATCCCTCCGCATACTTTAATGCATTCTCTAGTCTTTCTATGCATTTCTCTTTTCCCAAAATAGGAATTAACTCTACAAGCTCTGGGCCTGAGTTATGTCTAGTAATTGCTATCCTTATTGGGTGATAGAATCTCCTTCCTTTAAGTCCTGATATTGATATTGCCTCTTTAAACATTTTATCTATAGACGACAAATCGTCAGTTTTCTTTAGTAGATTTAAGAATGTTTCAATTGCCTTTTTCCCATTTTTTATCTCTTCTATATATCTTGCTATCTCACCTTCTTTTAGATAATACTTTTCTAATTGTTCCGGGATGTCTTTTAAAGTCTCAGCGTATTCTCTTATAGAAAGTATAGCCTTTCCAAGCCAATCTTTAGGATATTTATTAAACTCTCCAAGGAAAGGCTCCGCATAATCTAAAAGCTTTTCGATATCCATTCTCAAAATATGCTGTCTATTAATCCACCTTAATTTAGCCTCATCATATGCAGCAGGACTAGGAGAGACATCCACAATGGAAAACTCTTTTATAAGTTCCTCTCTAGTTTTTATCTCTTCACCTTGCGGACTCCATCCTAATAACGCAAGATAATTTATAACACTTTCTGGGAGAAACCCCTGGCTTTTCAAATCTTTCACAGAGAATGAACCTTCTCTTTTAGAGAGTTTAGAATGGTTGCTCCCTACAATCATAGATAAATGTACAAATCTAGGTGCTTCTACACCTATGGCCTTGTATATCAAAAGTTGTCTAGGAGTGTTTGAGAGGTGGTCTTCACCCCTTATTACATGGGTAATATTCATAAGATAATCGTCTATCACCACTGCAAAGTTATAGGTTGGCATCCCATCAGAACGTAAGATAATAAAATCTCCTGTGATTGCATTTACATCAAAATCTATCCGCCCTCTCACTATATCATCAACTATGGAGTGAATATCTGGTGGTATTCTAAATCTTATAGAGTAGGACCTTTCCTCTTTCTCTAAAGACTTTACTTCTTCAGGTGTAAGTTTTGCACACCTACCACTATATCGAGGAGGCCTTCCTTCTCTTATTGCTTCTTCCCTTTCTCTTTCTAATTCTTCTGGGGTACAGAAACACTTGTAAGCAATACCCTTTTCAAGAAACTCTTGGGCGTATTTCCTATATATCTCTAATCTTTCACTCTGCTTATATGGACCTTCATCCCAGTCTAATCCTAGCCAGGAGAGGTCTTCAAGAATTCCCTTATAAGCATCCTGGAATGTCCTTTCTACATCTGTATCCTCTATCCTCAAGATAAATTTCCCATTGTTTTTTCTAGCAAATAGCCAATTGAATAGAGCTGTCCTTACATTACCTATATGTAAACTTCCACTTGGACTGGGAGCAAATCTAACCCTAACACTCACTTAAGCCTCCTTGATTTCTAACAAGATTACTGCTATTGCTGCTATTCCTTCCTTTTTCCCGATAGAGCCTAATCCTTCATTGGTAGTTGCCTTTATTCCTATGGATATTGGTTCTATCTCTAGAATTTTTGCAATCTTTTCTTTCATCCTCTCTACATACGGACTGATCTTAGGTTCTTCAGCAATAACTATACTATCTATATTTACTATTCTATAATTTTT
>Ga0315282_10007574_pt1 | contig 17776 bp, 18 predicted proteins | sample YL17G07_20_MG_FD_203693 | JGI IMG/M metagenome (GOLD analysis project Ga0315282, IMG submission 203693) | Sediment microbial communities from Yellowstone Lake, YNP, Wyoming, USA - YL17G07_20 | ecosystem: Environmental > Aquatic > Freshwater > Lake > Sediment | place: USA: Wyoming | collected... | reverse complement strand
TGGTTTGGAAAGTCGCTTCTACCTGTGGCTATTATGCGGGCTCCAGCTTCTTCGGCTTCCCACGGCCATATTTCAGGTATCGGATTTGCACAGGCGAAGACTATCGAGTTGTCTGCCATTGTGGCTATCCATTCCTTCTTTATTGTACCTGGTCCTGGTTTTGATGCGGCTACGACGGCGTCTACGCCCCTGAAGGCTTCGGATATATCGCCTGTCCTGCCTTCCGCATTTGTTTTTTGGGCTAGTTCATATTTCCATGGGTCTTCTTCTTTTGTTATGTCCTTTCTGCCGGGGTAAATTGCGCCTTTTGTATCTACCATTATTATGTTGCCAGGTTTCATTCCCCATCTTATCAAGACGTAGGCGGTTCTAAGGTTCGCTGAGCCTGCACCTACCAAGGTTATGAGGCTTTCCTTCGGATTTTTGCCTACTATTTTGAAGGCGTTTATCAAGCCTGCAAGAATTACCGTGGCTGTTCCCTGCTGATCATCATGCCAAACGGGAATTTTTAGGCGTTCTCTTGCCTTTTCCAGAACATGGAAGGATTTTGGTTTTTCTATGTCTTCTAGGTTTATACCGCCAAATGACGGTTCAATAAGTTCGCATGTGCGGATTATCTCTTCTGGGTCTTTGGTTTTTAGGCAAATTGGAAAGGCATCTACGCCACCTAAGTATTTGAACAGTAGGGCTTTTCCTTCCATAACGGGCATGGCTGCTTCTGGACCTATGTCGCCTAAACCCAATACACGAGTGCCGTCTGATACCACAGCTACATAGTTCCAACGGTTTGTAAGCTCGAAGGACTTGTCAGGGTTTGCCTGAATTTCCTTGCATGGAACAGCGACGCCTGGAGTGTACCATATTGCAAAATCTTTAGCGCTTGTTATGGCGCATTTCGGCATCACTTGCACTTTTCCTTCATAAAACTTGTGCATTGGCGAAGCCAACAGTGATGGTTTTTTGGCTTTTGCCAACAACTCTTCTACTGTTGGTTTTCTTTCCTCTTTTTTTGACTGACTCATTATAATTTTCTCCTTTAATGAGATGTTGTTGTTTTAGATATTAGAGTTTTAAAATGTTGCGGTATGCTCTAAGAGAAAACTTCAAAGGAAATGCATTTTCAAAGTTTTTCTAGTGCTCAGTTACTATAAACAAATAATATATATTTTAGAGTCGGAAGGCATAGATTGCAACTTGTAAATTCGCTGGGTCGAAATCACTAGAAAAAAACGCAAGAAAATAAGCAGACCCTACAATATTGTTTAAAAGAAAATAATTGGGAATTCTTGTGGAAGTGAAAAGCGATTAGTATCTTCTTTGTCTGTAGCCGCCTCTTCTTTCTCTTCCGCCGAAGTCTCCTCTTCCTCTGAATGGGCGTCTCTCTTGTTCATAGACCTTGCTGGACAAGTTGTTCTCGGTATTTACTTCGCCTGCCAATGCTTCTTTTGCGACCTCTATGGTGCCATATCTGCCGACGTTCAAGCGCATGTTACCTCTAAAGAGGCTTACGTAGCCGTTTCCTATTTTTATGGTGTCGTCTACGTTCACTTTTTCAATCTTGTCGTCCCAAAGGGTTAGGTAAACGCAGCCCGTTTCGTCGCCGACTAAAGCGTCGCAAACACTGTGTGGTGATCCGTCTCTTCCAGCGGCAATGTTTCTAACTTCACTTTTTGAAACTACTTTTGCTATGACATTTACGGCTCTAGAAGCCGGAGTCAATTCGCTTACTTTCGCGTCTACGGGTTGTCTATTTCTCGAAAAACCTTCAACAGCCAAGCTTTTTCAACACCTATATATTTGACAAAAAACATAACATTGGATTAACACTTAAGGCTTTTGGTTGGGAGCACACGCTAAAAAAGCATATGAAAAACTCTGAAGGTCGTGAAATGAAAAGTATTTCACATTCTACATGTCTAAGACGCATACTTCTAATTTTAGTCTGAGAAGTCTACATATTATTTCGAACTTTGTTTATGGGACATCTTCACTTTCAAGGCTTCTAATTATCCACATGGCTCATAAGCGCCGTATACAAAATCATCAACAAATTTTGATGCCCTAGGCATTTTTGATTTTTGGGCCTCTATTTTCTGCTTGATATGGAAGCTTGCTTGTTCTGAAAACAACAAGTTTGTCCTTGAACCCAGCTAAATAAGCCAAAACAAGCCTTTTGCCCTTGTCAGTTAAGGCATAAACTGGAATTGTAACACCTAACTGTAGCAATGCTTTTTTGCCGATTTCAGCTCGAAGCAGTTTCGAAGCACTTGCACAGGCAACATCAGCTCTAGCTATGTATGCCATATCTGCATTGCCCACACACGTGTTGCAGACAGAAAAGACCAAAACATCCGCCTCTGCACTAGCCTCAAATTTTCTGATTTCACTTATGGCCTTCGCTTGGAAGCCTGCAACACTTACGGCAACACGTTTAAAGCCTAAGTCGAAAGCTCGTTTGACACCTTCAACTTGGTCAATCCGTGCACTAGTCTTATCTAAGACAACTCCGCCGTCTGCTTCAATATGTTCACTAATCTCTCGGATAGGCGAAGTTTTGATTATGCCAGTTAAACGTGCGCCGATGGACTGTGCAAGCTCTCCGTTGGGTGTTATAACTGTGCCAGCTCCTTCGCAAACAACAACTGCACAGTCAACAAGCCCTTTCTCAAGCCAAACGCGCATCATCTCAGAGGCGCCATAAGCCACGATAGGTTCAGCGTCAAAATTACGATTTGCACAGCAGAAGCCAAAACCAGCAATCTTCATTGCCACGCTTTTCCGCACAGCTTCAACATCAATTCGTTTAGTCCCATAAAAAGCCTCATGCAAAGGGCAATATTCAACCAACGGCTCAGTTAAAACTTTGATGCCTTTCTCTGAAATCTGAACACGGGCACCGCAACAATAAATGATGTGCTCACCAGATGTGCATGAAACAGGTTTTTTGGTTTTCTCCATACTTAAACCTCCTTGTTTTAAGCTTATTTTTACTTCCCACATTTATTAATGAAAGAGGAAGATTTCCCTTTTGCTTTTCAACGTTGCTATGCTTGAAAAAAGTCGCGTGTTTTTTGAGTTATGACAAGCAAATTTAATAGACATGGATAGCTAAAATACCTTTTCAGAGAAAACGAAGGAGAATTAGGGCTGCTACTTTCTTTTGCGTCTAACTATCGTAAGTGATATGGCGAATGTTGCCAAAAGCAGACCATAGCAGGCAAGTGAAGACGTCAAAGTTCCTTGCTCAACTTTTTGCTGAAACGAAAATACGAGGCCTCCCACAGGCGCCAGTTTTGTCTTGAAGTAAGCTTTTAGCGTGTGGTTTTGGTTCATTGTAACAGTGTATGGATTAGCCGCTCCTACATTGAAGCCGTCTAGCTCCCAATAGTCAAGTATATATCCCATGTTCGGTAATGCTTGAACAGGAACAAGAGTTCCATATCCATGTTGGTATTCTGCTGGTGCGGGGTCGGTTGTTCCGCCCATAGTCGTTATTATTTTAAGAGTGTAGAGCGGATGAATAATTAAATTGCCGAAGGTTCCTCCGTTTGTTGTCTCTTGTATATTTTTGGTGATTGCCGGGTCGTCAGGGTAAACGCCATCTGTTCCTTTGGCCGGTTCTTGGAGCCATATCTTAAAGCCAACTGTCGCTGGCAAGGTTGTGATGGCAAAATCATAAGCATCTCCGTCGGAACCTTTGAGTGGGATAACCATCTCAAATGTCCAGTTGCCAAGATGCCATTGCACTGGATCGGTGTGAGACCATGCTATGCTGCCGTTTTCTGTTTTACCAACATTCTGATCTGCGTTCCAAAAGCTACCTGTATAGAAGAGGTCATGTTTCGCGTAGAAAGGTGAATCTGTCCAAGTTGTTGCTCCTTCGCCATTGTCACCTGCAGCCAAGGTGCCATCATGATTATCTTCGAATAATATTGCGAGACCTTCCCAATTATTCGCAAAATCTTCAGCTTCGTAATCATCATTAAAAATCTGCACTGCAAAATAAAGGTTAAGATAATTGTTTTTTACATAGAATTTCCCACTCAGCGTCTTATTCAGACTGCCGTCTGTTCGACTTCTCATTTCCATCGTAAAATCACGAACAGCAGCATCTGTCCACTCTCCAGGTGCCAAGGTTCCATTAATAGTTGGTACAGTTGTAGCCCAGAAGCTATTCACGGGGCTTTCAAGATGTGCCAAAACTGGTAAGATTGACGAAACTCCTAACAAAATTAGCATAACTGAAACAGAGAACCCTAAGATCAATTCTCTACTCTTCATACTACGCACTCTCCCCTCTCCTTCGACACACTACTACTTACTGACTTTTAATATAAAGATTGTGGAAATAAGTTCTATTGTAATAATCTACTTCTAGTGCTCTTTATTCGTCATTTCATTAATCTGTTGCTCCATCATATGCCCTCGACAATAAACCAGAATCTTTTTGACATCAGCAACTTTCAAAGCTGCATTCTTGATATCCATGGCCAACTTAAAGGCTATTGGACAGAAGGGACTGGAAGGGATAAACTCTACCTTAACAACGCCAGGTTCTTCCTCTTTAACGCTTTTAATCATGTGCATCTCAGCAAAAGTTAAACCAGTCTCAGGGTCCATAACCTTGCCGACCGCTTCACGTACTTTATCTTCAAGTTCTGTCATACTTTTCCACATCCATCCATTTTTCCATGAATAACAGTGGTCGCCTCATATAAACTGTTGCCATAAAGCTAAGAACTTTGCTTATTCTTTAGGTGCATGCGCCAACTTAAAGCCATGGTCTTTGGGTGTGAGGCCTTCACTTCATCCAGTCGGGGAACTGCGGTGTTATGAGGAGCTTTCAAAACATTTTCAGGATTTGTGTAGGCTTCTTCGCAGATTTTCTTCACAGCCTCAGCGAAGCGGTCAAGCTCTTCCTTCTCAAAGGTTTCTGTAGGCTCAATCATCAACGCCTCATCAACAATAAGCGGAAAATAAATTGTCGGCGCATGCAATCCGTAATCGAGCAAGCGTTTAGCAATGTTTAAGGCTGAAGCGCCAGTCTCGTTTTTTAAAGGTTTTGCGCTGAAGACGCATTCGTGTTTTCTTGGTTTTTCACTATTGTACGGAAGCGTCAAACCCCTAATCCCTCTAAGCTTCTTCATTAGGTAGTTAGCATTCAAAACAGAAACTTCAGCCGCCTCCTTTAATCCTTCAAAACCCAAACTCAAAATGTAAGCGTAAGCCTTCAACAAAACCGCAGTGTTTCCATAAAAACTTCGAATTTTTCCAATGCTATGCGGCCTATAATAGTTTAAGCGGTAACATGCACCATCAAAAACTATGCGGGGAACAGGCAAAAACTTCGCCAATTCTTCAGAAACGCCAACTGGTCCAGCTCCAGGACCGCCCCCACCATGAGGAGTGCTAAAAGTTTTGTGGATATTTATGTGAACTATGTCGAAGCCCATGTCGCCCGGTCGAGCCTTACCCAATATAGGATTCAAGTTTGCACCATCATAGTAAAGTAATCCACCAGCCTTGTGGACAATTTTGGCTATTTCTTCAATGTTCTTCTCGAAAATTCCAAGAGTGTTAGGATTGGTAAGCATTAAACCCGCTGTCCTTTCAGAAACAGCCACTCTCAAAGCCTCCAGATCAACACAACCGTCCTTATCTGACGGAACAACCACTACATTGAATCCAGCCATGACTGCACTTGCAGGATTTGTGCCATGAGCCGAGTCCGGAACAATAACTTCACTTCGCTTTTCGCAGTTTCCGTTCATTTTATGATACGCGCGCATGAGCAAAGTTCCCAAAAACTCGCCGTGGGCACCGGCAGCCGGATGTAAGCAAACCTCATAAGTGCCTGTTATTTCAGCAAGCCAACGCTCAAGCCTGTAAAGAATTTCAAGGACGCCTTGCACAGTGCTTTCATCTTGATAAGGATGAACTAGGCTAATGGTTGGTAAACTCGCAAGTTCTTCATTTATTTTCGGGTTATACTTCATTGTGCAGCTTCCAAGCGGATACAAGCCGGAATCAACCCCATAGTTCATTTCTGACAAACGCGTAAAATGGCGGGCAACTTCAACTTCTGAAAGCTCCGGAAGCCTAGGCTGACTTGTACACCGCATGTTATTTGGTATAAGAGTGTTCAGATTTCCAACAGCATTTTTGACTTCTTCCTCCACTTTTGGCAGAATGTGCCCTCTTCGCCCATTTCTTCCAAGGTTAAAAATTACTTGTTCATTCCATTTTGCCTGCTTAAACATTCCATTTTCACCTTCCGGCCAAAATTTTATCTAAAACTTCTGCCAAACATTCAATTTCATCTCTTGAATGAATTTCAGTCACACAATAAAGGGCTGTTTGGCCGAGTTCTGGAAAGTCTTTTGAAATGTCTTTGCCGCCATGAATTTTATGCTGCAAAAGTTTTTTATGAACCTCGTTAACGCTTGTTTCAGCCTTGTCAAAATTAACTGTGAATTCTTTGAAGTGAGCCGATTTGAAGACTGGTGCCGTTATGCCGTTTATTTCTGAAAGTAAATGCATGGCATAATTAGCCTTGTACATTATTGTTTCGCCAAGTTCGCGTAAGCCTTGAGGGCCAAGCAAAGCCATGTAAACAGCGGAAGCAACGGCGCATAGGGCTTCGTTGGAACAGATGTTAGACGTTGCCTTCTCCCGTCTGATATGTTGTTCACGTGTCTGCAAAGCCATGCAAAAACCTTGTCCGCTACCATCCATGGTTGTTGTTAGTCCAATTATGCGGCCAGGCATCTGCCTAATCAAATTCATGTCATCACGACAGGCGAATATTCCCAAAAGCGGGCCGCCAAAATTCATCGCGTTTCCAAGAGGTTGAGCCTCACCAATCACGATGTCCGCGCAATACTCGCCTGGCGGTTTTAAAATTCCCAGCGAAGTCGGGTCAACGCCCACTATGAAAAGGGCGCCATGCACATGCGCCTCCTCGCTGATTTCGTCAACCTGCGTTTCAATGAAGCCTAAATAGGAGGGATTTTCAATGTAAACGGCTGCTGTCTTGTCAGAAATTTTATTTTCTAAATCTTCAAGGCTTATTTGTCCATTTTCTCTTTCATAGGCTACTTGTTCAATCATTATTCCGGGAGGCTCAGCATAAACATGCAACGTTGCAGCCCTTTCAGGATGAATAATTGTGGGAATTAAAATCTCCTTTCGCCCCGTTATACGAGTTGCCATGCGGGCGGCTTCGCCCAAAGCTGAAGCCCAATCATACATGGAACAGTTGGCAACATCCATACATGTTAACTCGCAAATCATGCTCTGATACTCGAAAAGGGCTTGAAGCATGCCCTGCGAAATTTCAGGCTGATACGGCGTGTAGGCTGTAAGGAACTCGCTGCGTTGAACAATTTCCTTCACAACCGCTGGCACATAATGGGGCCAGCATCCAGCACCTAAAAACACAGGCATATCTTTGCATATCTTATTTTTTGAAAGCAAGTTTTCAACGTGCTTCTTAACTTCAAATTCCGATAAACCCTCAGGAAGGTTCAAGGTTTTTTTTAAACGGTATTTTTCAGGAATATCTGCATATAGTTCATCAATGCTTTTTATGCCTATTTCCTGCATCATTTCTTTTTTGATTTCTGGCTGGGAATTCGGTATGTAAGGATGGTTATGCTTGCCCAAATGTTTCACCGCTAAGAATTTAACCTAGATTACAATGGCTTCTTTAAGCTTTTTTAAATAACTTTAACTATTAAAGCTAGTATTGTATTCCTTTTGTTGTAACCATTTCTTTCGGATATTTAACGTCTACAACTTCATTTACAAATTCTGCCCGATCTACAAGTTCTTTCGGTGCGAACCTTCCCGTTAAGACAACATCAGTTTTCTTTGGAATCTTGTCAAGAAACTCCAGAACCTCTTTTACATCTAGAAGCTTACAGTGTAAAGCCAAATTGATCTCATCTAAGACGAGCAGATGGGGCTTTTCCTTTTTCACAATTTTTTCAGCGAATCTTAAGGCTTTGCAGGCTAGTTTTTTGTCTTCTTCCCCTAAATTGCTCAGTCCATGCCATCCTTTCCGGCCAAATTGATAAATTTCATAGTATGGTGCCAGCATCTTGCGAATCTTATACTCACCAGTATTTTTCCACCATTTTAAGAACTGAATTATAATGACTTTTCGTTTATGTCCAATTGAACGCAGTGCCAAACCCAAAGCATTCGTAGTCTTTCCCGCTCCAGTTCCAGTATAAAGATAGATATGGCCCATTTTACTCCCTCTCTTCCCAATGTTTCTTTTTATGGTTGATTGACCTTATTATAAGTTTTAAGTAGGATTAACGCAGCACGTGGATACTTCTCTCTCACAAACCCGCAAATGATATTTCGCTGATTAAATCACTCTAAGAATAGAAAAGAGGAAGTTGTTGAAGAGAATGGTTCCTGGAATAATGATAGCCGACACTAACTTATATTCAATGATTACCTGCTTTACGTCTTCTCAGAAGCACTGCTGCCGATATAGTTGACGCAAATGCAGCGATGCCTGCAAATATTGCCGCAATCGGTATGCCAAGTGTAGTGGTTTGCGTTGGCGGTAAAGATGCCGTGATATTGCCTAGGTCTGTTTTGATTGTGGCAATACCCTCTTGGATGGAAACTATGGTTCCTTGGATGTTGCCTAAGGTCGTATTAATGTTTGCTATGTTTCCCTGAATGCTTGTAATGTTTAGCCGAATATCTTCAAGGCTTACTTTTATTATGCCTATGTCAGTTTGGATCGTTACCAGCCTGCCATTGATACTCTGCAGAGTAACGTTTATGGCGCTTATGTCTATTTGAATAAGACCTATATTCGTCTTGATTGTGGCAATGTCTTCCTGAATTGAAACTATAGTTCCTTTGATGTCACCCATGGTGGAGCTTATGATTGCAATGTCTCCTTCAATGCTCGTTAACCTCAGTTCAATGCTATCTACATCAGCCTTAATGGTTCCCAGATCAGTCTCAATTATAGCTATTCTTCCATCTATGCCGACCAACCTTGCGTTAATAGCTTCTAGAGACACCTTAATTGTCCCAACGTCAGTTTTTATGGTTGCTAGGTTCCCTTGTATATCGATTATCCAAGCATTCCAGTTTGTCAGCGTCTGGCTTAATAAGAAGCTCTTAAGGGCAGTTCCTTTAAGTGTGCAGTGGCTTGCGTTAACAACCAGCGCATAGGTGCCAGCCGAAGCTTCCATGGGTATAGAATATTGCACCATGTAGAGCCCTGCGGCAACATGTTCCACGAAGGCACCTAAGTTTGCAAGCAAAGTTCCATTATAGTATAACATAGCGCTGATTTCTGCGTCGATAGGTTTGCCTAAGTAGGACACTAATATGTAGAATTCAGCCATTTCTCCCCTGAAATGTATTGAACCCACGTCTGCCTCAACGTCTAGTGTAGCCCCTACGGGGCAGCATGCAGATGCCATGGAAATGTTAAAAACTGCCGATTGAAGTAGTAATATTGTGCAAGCTAGAATCATTATAGAGAGGTATGTTTTCCTAAACTTCATTGTAGCCATATCGCCTATCTCCTCGCTCTTTCTGACACATAGTTTATCCTTCTGGACCTCATTTAACTAATATTTCGAATTTCACACTATTACATGCAATAAATGAAACCGAAAATTATGGATGCGGATTGAATTATAGAAAAACAAGGCTTTAATAGGATTATGCCGTCATGTTTCCCTTGGAGATTCAGCAGATGAAATATGACTATGAGGAGCTGTTAAAGAGGGCGCGTTCCCAAATTCCAGAAGTTTCTTTGAAGCATGAAAGGTTAGAACTGCCTAGGCTTCATCATTCAGTTATTGGTATGCGTACAGTAATCTATAATTTCAAGGAAATCGCCGATGCCTTAAACCGCGACCCGCAACACCTATTGAAGTATTTAACGCGTGAAATGGCAACGGCAGCAACCATGCAAGAATCGAGGGTTATTTTTCAAGGAAAATTTTCCCAAGAAACTTTAGGAAGACTCATACAGAGGTATATGGAAAACTTTGTGGTATGCCCAGTTTGCAAGCGTCCAGACACAAAGATTGTAAAGGAGAAACGCCTATCATTTCTAATATGTGAGGCGTGTGGAGCAAAGTCCTCCGTGCCGCAACTCTAACATGAGCGTTCAAAAATTGGAAGTCTACATGAACCTTAGAAAAATTGGCAACAACGTGCTTTTAGCCATTTGTGATGCTGAAATTTTGGGCAAAACATTACGCGAAGGCAAAATAGTTTTCAGCATAAAAGAAGAGTTCTACAAAGGCGCAAGAGTAGCTATTGAAGAAGCCGTAGCCATGATTGCAAACTCCACGATAGTGAACATGGTAGGCAAAAACATTGTTCAAAAAGCAATAGAAAAGGGGTATGTGCACCCGGAAGCAGTATTAAACATAGAAGGCGTACCACATGCACAAATAGTCAAACTTTAGAGCTTATTGGCAACGCTGTGTCTTTGTTTAAAGAAGTTGACTTTGGATGAATGTTTAGGCTTCCGTCGAACATATATGGTTTTTCCGTTTTTATTGTTAGTCATAGCGACAAGCTTGTCTGAAATATTGAAGAGGAACCTTTTTCTTCATCCAGCAACCACTAGAAATGGCATTTTCATATTTATAGGAAAAACTTGTGGCGTATATCAGGTTCTGAGTCTGAATTTCGAATATTAGCGATAAATACCTCGATTTCATAACTTTTTTATTTCATTGTAAGATACATGCTCCAACTTGTGATAGGAAATGCGGTCTTCAAAAATCAATTCAGCTATTTTGGCGATGCTACTCTTGCTAGTATTTGCAATCATTCAACCAGCATTGGCAGCAACAGAAGGGACGAGCTCAGGAACCGCTACCGTTAACAATGTAGGGCCATCGATAAGCAGTCCAGAACTTTGGGACAGCGGTGAAACAACAGACAAGAACAACACTGCCTTGACAGTAAACACTGAATATCACGTCAACTTTACCGTAACAGACAGCAACAGCTTGGCGACATTGCACAATGTCACAATAAAAATGTGGGAGTCAGGATATTCTACCGAAGGTGGTTCAGACGCTGAAACAAACCACTACACTTTTACCTGGGTGGAAGGCACTGACACATGGTCTTCCAGTCCATCGGGATTCATAACGACTGGCAACTGCAAAGACCCTGGCACTGGTAGCTCCGCTACGTCTTTCGAGTTCACCCTAGCCTTTGACCTCAGCAAAGTTGCAAATTACACTTCCTCGAATACGGCTTGGAAGATCAAGATTTACGCATATGACGACAGCGGTAGCTCAGCCAGCGATGCAACTTTAATGTATGGCGTAGCGTTCTACAGCGAAATTTCAATCACAGACACGACACACGGATGGACAAGTTTGTCTCCAGGAGACAGTAACCAGCAAATGAATAATCCAGACTCAGACATAGACTTCACTATAGTAGCCAACGCTAACTGGAAGATTCAAACAAAAGGCTCTGGAGCCTTAACCTCTGGCTCAAATACTATTGCCCTCTCAAACGTGAAAATCCATAAAGATACTCTAGGTTCGGCAGCCTCTCTAACGATAAGTTATGCAGATCTTGGCGGCTTGACAAACCAAAGTCCTCCCACTAGTGAATCAGGAACTGCAACTTACTGCACCCTATGGATCACCGTGCCAAATGGGACACCGCCTGGAGACTACACATACACACTCTCGCTGCAAATAGTACAACAGAGCTAGGAGGACAAAAATGGCAAAAACACGTTTGGTTATCTCTATGATGATAGCCTTGCTCCCTCTTTTTTTGGCAACACCTGCAAGTGCGAAATCTGTTGGATTTGGTATTAGTAATCTTAACTTGAACACCACTTTAATTTTTGGAGAAACCAAAATATTCGAAGTTGCGAGATTGTACAACACTGGAGATTTTGACTTAAACATAACATCAACTTGGATTTCAAATTCTTCAGAAGTAGCCATAGAAGTAACACCTAATCCATTATATCTAGCCCCGGGTCAATCCATTCTTGTTTATTTGAAAGCTAGTGCTACTGAACCTGGCACCTGCGGCGGATATGTTGACTTTAGTTGTGAGACTGAATTGCCAGAAAACCACACTAGCAACCCGACTGTTCCAGGAGGAAGAGCTAACGCAATCTTTAACGTGGTAGAAAAGCCATCTGCACCGTTCTTTCCGATACTTGCAGTTATTGCAAGCTTAGTTCTAGGTATTATAGTAATAATATTAATATGGTCCCGAAAGCACAAAAAAGATGGTACGCGACAAAGTCGACAAACTAGAAAGCTTATTCCACGATTTTCCTTCTCTAAAGATGCGGGCGCTCAGCATCTCGTTTCAAGATTGAAAAAAGAACATAATCGGCGAAGCGTCCATAAGGGAGTCACTGTGAAACTAGAGAGTCCAGTCTAGAAATGATCGCTTAACAAGGAAATAAATAGTAAAAGGCTAAGCAAGTAAACGTCAACTAGCTTAGAAAAGCCAAACCCAAAGAAAACATACTTTTAAGGAAGTTATATACTTCTTTTAAGAGGACGCATTTGAGGTGCTTAATTGGGTAAAAAGAAGGTGCTAAGTGAGGGAGAATTAAGCGAGATGATGCTTCCATCCGCAAACGATGTTTTAGGCGTAGCCATTAAACTGCTCGGTTATGATCGTGTTCTGGTTAAGTGTCAAGATGGGCATGAACGTTTAGGCCGCATACGCGGTAAGATGAAACGACGAGTTTGGATACGTCAAGGAGATGTTGTTTTGGTTTCTCCTTGGGATTTTCAATCTGATAAGCGTGGCGATTTGATTTGGCGTTATACAAGAGCCCAAGCGGAGATACTCCGCAAAAAAGGCTACTTAACTATCTAAATTATGTTTACGAGTGGAGAAATGTCTGTGGCTTTTCGGAAGCGCATTGAAAAAAGGCTTTACAAAAAGGAAAAAAAATACGAAACTGAACAGTTGATGAAGGATAAACGAAGCGAAGAATACGAGGTTTTAGAAGAGGTTTTCGACCGCTCAACCCTCATGATAATCTACGATTTTTTGAACAAAGGTACAATAAGCGAGATTCACGGCGTCGTTAAGGCTGGAAAAGAATCACGGGTTTACTGGGGGAAAGGCAAACAGGGAAACGAGTTGGCAATAAAAATTTACTTGACTATTTCAGTGGAGTTCCGCAAGGGCATGCTCAAGTACATTGAAAACGACCCGAGATTCAAGGGCATAAGACGCGACACACGCTCGCTAATCTTTGCATGGGCTCAAAAAGAATTCAAAAACCTAGAACAAGCAACAGCCGCAAAAGTGAGAGTGCCCATGCCTATTGCTGTGAAGAACAATGTGCTCTTAATGGAGTTCATTGGAAAAAACGGTGTATGTGCTCCCTCCATGAAGGAGCAGCGGCCAAGAAATCCTGAAAAAATCTACGAAATCCTGCTGACTTATTTGAGGAGGCTTTACCTTAAGGCTGAGCTTGTCCATGGCGACTTAAGTGAATATAATATCATGATTTGGAATGGCCGTCCAATACTTTTTGATGTGTCGCAGGCTGTTCCGCTTTCGCATCCTATGGCGACTTTCCTTTTGCATAGAGATTTAACAAACGTGAATAGGTTTTTTAGCAACTTAGGCGTTAAGGTTCTCTCTGCTGAAGAATGTTATAGGAGGGTTACAAGGCGTGGCTAGGACTAGCGCATTTCTTAGAATACCAAAAGAGCGTGTAGGAGTCTTAATAGGTCCAGAAGGAAAAATCAAGAAGAGCATTGAAGAAAAACTTTCGGTTGAGCTCCAAATAGACGGTGAAGCAGGAGACGTCACACTAATACTCGCTGAAAAGGCTGAAGACCCATCATTGCTTTTTAAGGCAAAAGATGTTGTAACCGCCATTGGAAGAGGCTTTTCGCCTGATCACGCTCTTCGCTTAATTCGCGATGAAGAAGCTATGTTAGACGTTATAGATTTGCGGACTATTTTCGGGAGGTCTGAATCCGACATTAGACGCGTCAAAGGGCGAATAATAGGGATGAATGGCAAAACTCGTAGGACAGTGGAGGAACTAACTGACACTAGTGTGAGTGTTTATGGACACACGGTCGGCATAATTGGAAACATGGAAGAAGTTCAAGCGGCGAGGGAAGCAATTCAAATGCTGATTGATGGAAGCCTACACAGTACAGTATACAGGTTCCTCCACAGAAAACGCAGAGAACTCAAGAAGAGAAAGTTCGAACTCTGGGAAAAACCGACAGAGGAGTAACATGAATCAAGACAGACGTTTGTTGAACGAGATAAGCGCTAAAATAAAAAAAACCAAGAGAGCAGTTGAGCAAATTGATTATGTTGCCGAGGATGTTTCAGCAAAAGAATTTTACGATTACATGACTGGCGAAATATTCTCCGAGGACACAACCACATTGCAAGATGTTCTGGGCAACGAGTTTCTGATGGTACATGAACTGTCAGAGATGAGCGAGCTAAAAAAGATGGGAAGAATAATTGACAAGCAAGTAATTGTGGATTCACCAAAAATTGTAATTTATGAAGCTCATTTCAAAGCAATGGAATTGGAGCTTGAATATGCCCTGTTTAAGAAGGATTATTTTTGGGTTAAATTTCGATTGAAACAGCATAAGGAGTCCGTCTTGGAAGATGACTCAAACCTTCCTGAATCACTAAGGCCACGAGGCGAGGAAATATTCCATAAATTCAGTAACTTGGTGAAAAATCGTAATATATGACTAACATAGCTGTATACAAAAGCATCAACGAAAAGCCGATTTTTCGTTTTGCTCGCAGAGCGCAATTGATAAAAATCGATTTTCAACAATTCTACTAAGCGGCGGGCTCTCCGCACTCAAGATCCCAATCATTTTGGGTTCAGCGGGGCCAGAGTCGTCATCGCCCACCATGCAAAATTAATTTAGACTTAAATAAAAAGCTATAGCCATTCTAAACTGTTGAAAAATATGCTGAAGTATATTCGCATTGTTCCGTTGGCTGCTGAAAGTCTAGGTGTTAGGTCCATGTGCACTTATGTTGAAACATCGGACGTTAAAATCCTTTTAGACGCTGGAGTTTCGCTTTGTCCAAACCGTTTCCGTTTGCCTCCGCATCCAATTGAATTTAAAGCTATAGACGAATCTCGCAGAAGAATTGCCGAAGCCGCTGAGAAAGCTGAGATTGTGACGTTGAGCCATTACCACTTCGATCATCACACGCCTTCCTATGAAGATTGGCTATGCAACTGGACAGCCAAAACAGAAACAGCAAGACAAATCTACGAAGGAAAAACTGTTTTGATAAAAAACCCGAAGGACAAAATCAACTACAGCCAACGAAGAAAGGGATGGCTGTTCCAAAAAACAGGCGGAAAATACGCAGAAAAACTTGAAATTGCAGATGGAAAAACCTTCATTTTTGGAAAAGACACAAAAATCAGGTTTTCACCGCCTGTCTTTCATGGACCGGAAAACTCTGGCCTCGGATGGATTTTAATGACAACTATCGAATGTCAAGGCGAAAAATTCATGTTTGCACCAGACGTCCAAGGCCCCATGTCAACCCAGACGCTCGGAATAATCAGGAGGGAAAAGCCTCAACTAATAATGATCGGTGGACCGCCATCATACTTAGCTAGACTCAGGGTTGACGAGGAGCAAGTTCAAATCGGATTAAAGAATCTGGAAAAAGTTGTTGAGACAGTGCCATACACTATCTTGGAGCACCACATTTTAAGGGATGAAAACTGGCGCGAAAAAACAAAAAATGTTTTCGACAAAGCCAATAAGGCTGGATATGAAATCTTAACCGTAGCCGAATTCTTAGGTAAACAAAACGCTTTCTTGGAAGCTATTAGAAAAAGGCTTTTTGTTGAAAATCCTCCATCAAAAAAGTTTGAAAAATGGATGCGAGAAAGCATCAGTATGAAAAAGCATGTCAAGCCTCCAATCTAGTCTCTAATTAGCTTTCGTAGCTTAGCTAGGTCCTCAGATAAGCGTTCATAACGTATTCCATAAAATGGCACCGTAAGCCCTTTCTTTTCAAGCATAGACCGTAACTCCTCTATAAGAATCCCAGAATCGGTTATACCACAGCTTGGGCTTCCATCAACGCCTATAATGATTCTCGCTTTTATTTTGCCCTTCGAGTATTCTTGAATTTGTTCAACAATTTCTTCCGCGATTTTTCTACAATGCTTTCTAAACATTGCGTAGCCATATTGGTTTTTGGTTTGACTTTTCCTTAATATGCCAGCATACGTTAATTCGGGACACGTCATCTGAATAATGCCCATATCATTAAGTATCAAAAATTCCACAATTTCAACTATTGCACTTGACCTTTCCGCTAGACCAAAAACGCGGGAATTTTGATTTAAAATGCAATGTGCAACGATGGCAATTTTTCTGCTTCTTTTATCTTTTAACATGTTGTTCGCATCCGTCTTGCAGAAAGCATCAGTTGGCGCTTCACTCTAACAATTTTTCATTGATTACTTTTCTCTGGTCTTCCCTTATTTGCTCAATCATGTTCTCAACAATATCTCTATTTGTTGTTAGTCTACCGATAACGTGGTGGCTTCCTTTAGTAATTGAAGCTATAGCTTCTGTTACGAAAAAGCCGTAGGTTTCGCGACCATACATGTGAGGATTAGTGTTTATAACTATAGTATGTATTCCTTCCTTCTTAATGAGCCTTGAAACGGACATCACATCCTTCATTGACAAGTCTTCATACTCCCTAACAATCACCCGAACTTCCTCTATTTCCCGAACCTCGCCAGTTTCAAGACTCCTTTTCAAGGGAACATTTGCACCTCCATCAGTTATAACTACCATAACAGGCACAGTTGAGGGATCTCTCCTTTTTGCTTCCTTCAAAACTTCCCAGGTTTTCAAAATTCCAGTGGCCAGCGGAGTATACCCACTTATGCGCAGATTTACAAGTTTATTTGCCACAACTTTCAGATTTGTTATGGGATGCTGAACAACATCAGCGCCCAAACCTTTCAAAGCCACTATTCCCACGCGGTCTCTTGAGCGGTAAGCGTCACTGTGTAGTTTAAGTAATGCTTCTTTCACAGCTTCGAGATTGAGAAGCATAGAACCGCTTAAATCGATTAAAAAAATCATTGTCAAAGGGGCTTTATATGTTCTTAATTTTTCCCGAACATCTTCAAGACAAATTTTTAACGCAGTCTCTAAGGGTTTTTGGCGATTTTTTTGTTTTCGAGCTGCTTCGCGGATAGTTGCGGGAAGGTGAATATCTGTGGGTTTTCCATGTGGGATTCTCCATCCATAGGGCTTACCCTTATGAAGAGTTGTTATAGCTTGCGCATGTTTCCCAGCATAAACTCCTTGCCTTCTAGTCTTTATTTTTCCCATCTTAAGAAAAAAGCTGGAAGGAGAAATGACTTTTTTCTCTAAGCTACTAATGATTGAGTACCCTTTAGAAACTTCTGTGGATTGAGCGGCATCGCTAACAGTTGGAATTGCCTTTGTTCCAGTTTTTTTCTTTTCGATTTTTTCTTCGTAAGTTTCTCCTTGAAGCTTGTCGCCTCCAACTTGAAGCCCATTAGTGACGGGCGCGTTTTTCGGGCTTTTTTTTAGCCTCTTTGCAATTCCCCAGACTCCTCCAGTAAACCTGTCTAAAAGGAACGTAAGCCTGAGCTTTATTCTCTGAATCTTTTTAGAGCGGGTTTCTTTTTCTGTTTTTTCTTCTTCTTTTTTCGTAGCGTCTTTTTTAACCCAGAAAACAGCTCTAC
>Ga0315282_10007573_pt1 | contig 17777 bp, 18 predicted proteins | sample YL17G07_20_MG_FD_203693 | JGI IMG/M metagenome (GOLD analysis project Ga0315282, IMG submission 203693) | Sediment microbial communities from Yellowstone Lake, YNP, Wyoming, USA - YL17G07_20 | ecosystem: Environmental > Aquatic > Freshwater > Lake > Sediment | place: USA: Wyoming | collected... | reverse complement strand
GGTCGTCGCTTACATTGCCGAGCAAGGACTGGTCGCTTTCCGCGACCCTTACGGGATAAAGCCCCTCGTCTACGGAAAGCGGCTGGACGGGCTGATCCCCTCCTATGCCGTGGCCTCCGAGAGCGTTAGCTTGAACATCATGAATTTCTCGGATATCAAGAATGTCCAAGCGGGGCAGGTTATTTTCATCGACCGGAGCCGGACTTTGCATTCAAAGAAGATAGCCCACCGTCAGCACTCGCCGTGCCTCTTCGAGTGGGTCTATTTTGCCCGCCCCGATTCCTTCATCGACAATGTCAATGTCTATCAGTGCCGGGTCAATCTGGGACGATTCTTGGCCGCAGAGATCAAAAAAAGGCGTCTCAAGATCGACATCGTTGTCCCCGTGCCTGATTCGGCCAGGGACGCCGCTATCGAGATCGCCAGGGAGCTCAACCTGAAGTACCGGGAAGCTCTGGTCAAAAATCGCTATATCGGCCGGACTTTTATCATGCCGGCCGATGACAAGCGGAAAAGCTCGGTCCTGCAAAAGCTCAACCCGATCGCGTCGGAGTTCAAGGATAGAAATGTCCTTCTCGTCGACGACAGCATCGTTCGGGGAAATACCTCGCGGGCGATCGTTGAGATGGCCCGGAACTGCGGGGCCAACAAAGTATATTTTGCCGCCTATTCTCCGCCGCTCCGTTTTCCTTGCGTTTACGGGATCGATATGCAAACCCGGACCGAGTTCGTAGCTCGGGACAGGACCCCCGATCAAATCGCCAAGCAGATCGGGGCCGACGAAGTGATTTACCAGTCTCTCGATTTCCTTAAAAAAGCTGTCAACTTGGAAAACAAGAAATTGACCCAGTTCTGCTCGGCGTGCTTTGACGGGATCTACCCGACGTGCGATGTCACCCCGGAAGTTCTGCGGGCGATCGAGGAAGAACGCAGGGAGAATCAGGAAAGGCAACTGGAGCTCAACCTCTCCAATCAGTGAGAGGCGAGAACGATTCGCCAGTACTCTAACACATCGGCCAGGGTCTTCTCTAATGGTATTTCCGGTTTCCAGCCGACATCTTTTTTGATTTTCCGGTTGCTGCCGAGCAGCCGGGGAAAGTCGATCTTCCGCAGTTTTTTTGGCTCGACCTCGATCTTGATCTTGCGGAAGGACATGGACAAGAGGCAGTCGAGGATTTCCTGGAGCGGATAGGTTCTCCCCGAACAGACATTATAAATCTCGCCTGCACTCCCGCGCTCCATCAGGAGGAGGTAGGCCCGGACAACGTCCCGGACATCGGTGAAATCTCTTTCCACCGTGAGGTTGCCGACTTTGATGATCGGGGCCGCCCCGCCCTTTTCGATGCGGGCGATCTGTCTTGCCCAATCGGAGCAGACAAATTCTTCACTCTGGCCGGGACCTGTATGGGGGAAGGGCCGGGCGATGACCAGGCTGAGTTTTTCGACTTGGTGATATAAACCGGCGAGGAGTTCTCCGGCCAGCTTGGTGAAGGCGTAGGGGCTGACCAGATGAAACGGATGGTCTTCTTTGAGCGCCCTTCCGGAGGCCTCGACGAACCCATAGACCTCTGAGGAGCTGATGAGAAGCGTCCTGGCCTCGGGGGCGTGCCGCCGAAGGGCCTCCAATAAATGCGCGGTCCCCATCAGGTTGGTCTCCAGCGTTTCCTCCCGAAACTGCCAGGAATGGCGAACCCCGGAAACCGCGGCCAGGTGAAATACCCAATCGGGGCGGACCTCCCGGACAAGCTTCAGGACGTCCTTCTCGAGGCGAAGGTCCAAATAGGAGATGTCTCGTTCAGATCGGGAAGGTCTGCCCGGGTAAGTCGTCCCATAAAAGACATGGTTTTGGGACTTGAGCAGGGGACTCAGATAGCCGCCCACAAACCCCGTTGCGCCGGTGACCAAAACCCTCAAACTCAGACTCTCTCCCGCCAGTAGTTCAGCAGGTCGACCAAGGTTTGCTTGAAGGAAATCTTGGGCTTCCATCCGGTCGTGTCTCTGAATTTCGAGCAATCCGAGAGGAGCACGGGAACGTCGGAAGGCCTTAATCTCTGGGGGTCCACTTCGATCTTGACCTTGACCCTGGACAAGGCCAGGAGATGGTCGAGCATCTCTTGAATAGAATAGGATTTCTCCGAACCGATGTTATAAACGTCGCCCGGCTCTCCTTTTTCCAGGCACAGCCAGTAGGCGCGGACGATATCGCGGGCGTCGGAGAAATCTCTTTTCGCCTCGAGGTTTCCGACGTGGATCACGGGCTTCCTCTTTTTCTTTTCGATCTCGGCAATTTGCTTGGCAAAGCTGGAGGTGACAAAGATCTCTCCCCGGCGGGGTCCGGTGTGATTGAAGCCACGGGTTCTGACAATCCTCATCCCGTAACTCTTAAAATATTGATAGCCGAGCAGATCCTGGGCCACCTTGCTCACGGCGTAGGGGCTCAGCGGCCGGAGCGGGTTGGTCTCTTTCATCGGGATCTCATTTGAATAGACGAGACCGTATTCCTCGCTCGAGCCGGCCACTTGGATCCGGGGGGAGAGCTTGAGCGCGAGAACGGACTCAAAAAGATTGATCTGGCCGATGGCGTTGGTGCTGAATGTCTCGACCGGGCACTTCCAGGATGCGGGGACGAAACTTTGGGCCGCCAGGTGAAAGATGCGATCGGGCTTGCACGAAGCCAGGCAGTGTTTGATAGAAACAATATCGTTCAGGTCACCTTCCAACAGCTTGATCTTGTCTTGGAGGTGGGCGATGTTCTCCATCCGGCTCCGCCAGCGGACAAGACCGTAGATCTCAACGTCCGGATGATCAGCCAGAATGTGGTCGGCCAGATGGCTCCCGGCGAAACCGCTGATTCCGGTGATTAGGACTCTCATCTTTGCTCCTCTCGATTTCTTGCCTTCATTTGCGCTCGGAATAATATTCGTCATAGAAGGCACGGAATTCTCGACTTTTCTCCTTGATCTTCTTCCACCAGGCTGGATTGTCTCTGTACCAGTGGATCGTCGCGATCAGGGCCTGATCAAATTGCGCTTCTGGAGCCCACCCAAGCCGCTGGATCTTGCGGCAGTCCAGGGCGTAGCGGAAATCGTGTCCCAAGCGGTCCGGGACAAGCTTGATCAGGCTGCGGGGTTTGCCCAGCGTGTCCACGATCTTTTCCGCGATTCGGATATTGGGGACCTCGTTATGAGCCCCAACGTTATAGACTTCTCCGAACTTCCCCTGCCTGGCGATCAGGTCCACGGACCGGCAGGTGTCGCCGACATAGAGCCAGTCGCGTATGTTTGCGCCTCTCCCGTAGAGAGGAAGAGATTGATCTTCCAGGGCGTGCGTTACGAACAAGGGGATGAATTTTTCCGGATACTGGTTAGGTCCAAAGTTGTTGCTCGGCCGGAGAATGATGATGGGCAATCCATAGGTTACGGCATAAGCATAGGCCAGGCGATCCGCCCCCGCCTTGCTCGCTGCATAAGGGGAAGAGGGGTTCAGGGAATCCTCCTCGTTAAAATAGCCTTCGGCTGAGCTTCCGTAAACCTCGTCGGTCGAGAGGTGGACAAAGAATTCGACCCCCGGGCTGTTCTTGAGGGCTTCGAGCAAAACGAAAGTTCCGAAGACATCGGTCAGGACGAACTCCCCGGCATCGAGGATGGACCGGTCGACGTGTGTCTCGGCGGCAAAATGAACAACCCCCTGGACCCGCTTAAGAACGGACCGGACGGCCTCCCGGTCGCGAATATCGCCCCGCCTAAACTCATAGCGCGAGTCGTTTTCCACATCTTTGAGATTATCGAGATTGCCGGCGTAGGTCAGTTTGTCGAGGTTGATAATCCTGATCTGGGGATAGTTGGACAGAAGGTAATGGATGAAATGGCTGCCGATGAATCCTGCCCCGCCCGTGACAAGGATGGTCCTTCCCGCGAGGCCGCGCAGGTCAGCCATCCTGTCTCCTCCAATCGTAGGGGATATCCTCGCCGTAGGGGTCCAATCGCTGTTCATCGGGATGTTCGTGTCTGTAAACCTCGGTCGGGATGTTGACGACGATCGCCTCTTCCAGGCTCACGCACACCCAGCCGTGATAGACCCCGGCCGGGATCTGGACCAGGATCGGGTTGTGGACTCCGAGGTAAAACCTGTTGATCTCTTTGGAGGTCGGCGACTTATCCCGGCCGTCATAGATGACCAATTTGATCATTCCGGAAACACAGGCCACGTTGTCGGTCTGTTTTTCATGTTTGTGCCAGGCCTTCACGACTCCGGGGTAGGTGGTGGTCATATAGACCTGCCCGAACTGCTGGAAGAGCTCGTCGTCCCGACGCAGGATCTCCATGAGCCGTCCGCGCTCATCGGGTGTCACCTTCAATTTTTTAACCTTTACGCCGTCGATCATGATATTCTCCTCGAAATGATCGTCCCGAAGATATACCTGCTTCAGGCCTCGCGAGTCGTGCCCTATTTTATCCCAATCTCGCTCTTGTCTCCAACCATGAAGCGATAAACCGAAGGTTTGGCCGAGCCCTTAAAGATCTTCACTCCCCGGCCGATCAGGCTCTCGTCGATCCGGCTGCCAACGTCCCTGATCTCGCTTCCCTCGAGGATGATGCTGTGCTCCACTTCGGTCTGGATGATCTTGCAGCCTCTCTGGATCGAGGTGAACGGCCCGATATAGGAATCAACGATCTCGGTTTTTTCGCCGATGATCGCGGGCCCGCGGATGGTGCTGTTGCGGACGAGGACATCCTTCTCGATGATGACATTGCCGTTGATCTTCGAAGCCGAGTCCACCGAGCCCTCGATCCGGGTGGCGATGTTCTCCAGAATCAGGCGATTCGCTTCCAGAATGTCCTCGATCTTTCCCGTGTCCTTCCACCAGCCCGAGACCAGGTGCGGGATGACTCTGTATCCCTGATCCACCAGGTATTGGATGGCATCCGTGATTTCCAGCTCCTTGCGCCCGGAGGGTTTGATCGCTCTTGCGGCCTCGAAGATGTGAAAATCGAACATGTAGACACCGACAAGGGCCAGGTTGGATTTGGGGCTCTTGGGCTTCTCGACGAGCTTGACCACTTTACCCTTCCGGAGCTCGGCTACGCCGAACATCTGGGGGTTGGGCACCTCGGTCAGGAGGATGAGAGAATTGGGCTTCTTTTGCTTGAACTCCGCGACCAGCGACTTGATGCCGCTCTTGAGAATGTTGTCGCCCAGGTACATGACGAAGCTGTCGCGGCCCAGAAACCCTTCCGACACCAGGACCGCATGGGCCAGCCCCAGCGGTTCGTCCTGCTCGATGTAGGTTATCTTGATCCCCCAGCGGCGCCCGTCTCCGCAGGCCTCTTTGATCTCCGCCTTGGTGTCACCCACGATGATGCCGATGTCCTTAATCCCGGCGTCTGCTAGGGCTTCGATGCCGTAAAAAAGCACGGGCTTGTTTGCGACCGGCACCAACTGTTTCGCCTGGGTGAACGTCAAAGGCCGGAGCCTTGTCCCTTTGCCACCGCTGAGGATCAACCCTTTCATCTTAGAACCCTATTCCTCCCAACAAGTCCGTCGATTTCCCGATATTCCCCAGGCCGAGGGAAATTCTGAACTGGACCTCCGGCAGGTTCCGAAAATAAAATATCCTGAAATCGGCTTTGAACTCAAGGCACTGGTAATCGTAAGAAAATGAGAACGCCGAGTAAAGCATTTTTCTTTGCTGAATATTGTAATCAAGCTCGACCTGGCCCTCCAAGGGAATGCCCGGGATTTTCAAACCCGAGTAAAAATTGATTTGGTGGCGATTCCAATAGGTCTGGTTGGATATGTACGGATTGATGCTCTTAAACCAATTGACTCGGAGAAAAAACGGGGCGGTGGGTTTCCCGAGGTTCGCGCCCAGGCGGATGCTCGAAAAGGTCTTGCGGTAAGTGTTGAAGCCGGCAGAAAAGTCGACGCTATAATTGACTCCGGGATAAAACCTCAGGTAGCTCGTCACGTCAGAATACCTGGGGATCGTCCCCTCGATCTGGTAGATCCTCAGCGGGCTGTCCTGCGGTGAGAAGTAATAAGTCTGACCGATGCCCAGGGTGAACATCTCCCTGGGCATTTCATCTTTTTTGATCAGGAAATGGTTGACCAGGGTGTAATTGATCTGGTCATTGCGAAAGAAGCCATAGGGAGTGATGATCCGGTCCGCCGAGGCTACGGGACTCTGGTAAGAGTAGGTGATAGTGGGCTCGATGATGTGCTTCAGCTTCGGATTATTCTTGGAGTCGCGGTAGATCTTGGTGAACACGGGCCCGACAAGCTCAACATTCAGGTTGTAGTTGGTGGTCAGGAGGGGTTCATCCACGACTCTTGTCGAATAGGGCTTGTAGCTTTGGGCGTAGTAGCTCAGGCTGACCCCGGCTGTCGGGGTTAAGGTCAGCCAGGGGATCTCAGTAAAAGGCAGCGATAGCGACGGACTCAAGGTCAGGCTCTGCGATTTCTTCTGCGTCCCCTGATCGTATTCATAGTTCCAGCCGTATTGCCAGCTGTTGAAAGAAGAATTAAAAGAAAAGTAGAGCGGCGAAAACAGCTTGATTCTGAAGGTGTTGAAGCTGATCTGGGGGAGGTTCGTGGTAATGATCGAATTTCCGAGCTGGGCAAAATAGGTCTCGAATCTCGAGACCCTGGCGCTGAAATTGAAGTAGGACCAGGCGCGGGATAGATAGACCTGGGAGTTGCGGTTGGAAATCACGGCCCGCTGGAAATTGTTATCGAACTGCCTCAGAAAATCAAAAGAGCTGTTGTAATCGATGTGGGCGACGAGGTTGAAGTTCAGGGGAAGGCTCTGGCTGTGGTTCAAGCGGATGAGGGAGGCGTTTTTCTGGGCGACCTGGCCCGGCTGGTTCTTGAAATTGAAATAGAAGAGGTTGAGTTGTCCTCCTGCCCCCGGCCCGAGGAGGTAACGGACTTCCGTCCCCGCCCCCAGACCCTGGGCGGAATAATAATCAAGGCTGAAGGTCGCATCGACGTTCCGCTTGGGAGCCCAGTAAAAATGCTGAGAATAGATAAATCCTTTTCTGCCCGAATATCCGATTTGGGGCATCAGAAATCCCGTGGATCGCTCCTGGTTTAAGGGATAGCGAAGATAAGGCCAGTAGAATACGGGGACTTTTTTGATCGAGATGACCGCGTTCCACATCTGGATGTAGTCGTTCTTCTTGAAATTGGCTTTGCTGCAGGAAAAATTCCAGCGGGGAACAGGCTGGGTGCAAGAGGTGATACGCGCCTTCTCCAGGCTATAGACGTCGTCGCTTTGCTTTTGCACAGAATTAGCTTCATAGGATATGGTCGGCTGGACCATCCCGTAGACTTTGTCCAGTTTGCCCTGAGAGCTGTCGAGGTTCAAGAAGATCTTTTGGGCCGAGACGGCTTCGCCCGGAGTTTGGACCGAGACGTTGCCCTCGGCGTAGACATCCTTGGTTTTGGTGTTGACCTGCGCCCTATCCGCAAAAACCGTGATGTCCTTATAGTGGACCTCGACATTCCCGGTCGCGAAAACCGTATCTTTGTCTTTGACCGCGTTATTGTAGATGATTTTGAATTCCCCGGGCTCCGGGACCTGCTTCTTGGGGCGATGCTTCTGAGGGAACAGGGGGAGGCCGATGAGCAAGCAGACAAGAAAGCCCAGGCAGAGAAACGGCTTTATTCTGGACACAAGAGACATTTGTAACACAATGCCCCGAGAGAATCAACTGGCCAAGACCATACCGTCGTCATCTCGTCGTCTCGTCAAACGGACAGTGAGCTGTGAGCAGTGAGCGCTGAGCAGTGAAAAGTCAAATCAATCGTTCTTAAGCTCCTCACCCCTTAATCCTTTATTTTCAATGATCATTTAGCGGGATAGACGGACAACGAGGGACAGGGAACTTTTTCCCTTGAAATTTGGGCCTGATTAGGTAACATAGAATAGGGAGAGGGATTGAAGGTCTTCGATCACGGTTTCAGCCAAAAAAACACGATTCGGCTGGATCTCCAGGGAGGGGGATGGGCCGGCCTCCTGCCGGATCATCCCTGTCCTGAGGAACAAGACAAAGAGACGTGGATGGCGAGGTGCTTCGGATGACCGGGCCAAAGCCTGCCAAGGGCGGCTACAGGAAATGGGCGGCGATGAGCTCCCTCGGGCTGATGCTGCCTTCCTCCATCGTCGTGGGCCTTTTCTTCGGCTACCTTCTGGACAAGCTCTTGGGAACCCATCCCTGGATGCTCCTCCTTTTCCTCGTCCTGGGGACGATTTCGGGCTTTTACAGTCTGCTCCGGGGCCTCAATAAATATAAGGATGGCCAAGATGACTCCTGAAGAAAAGATCCTCCATCGTATCCCGCTGGAGATCCTGGTCCTATCCGCCGTCATCGCCGCGTTCTCCCTCCTGTTTCTTGCCCCCCTGACCTCCCTCTTTATCCTGGCCGGAGGTGCGGTCTCGGCCGCAGGGTTTATCTGGCTGAGAGAGTCGCTCGGTAAAGCTCTTCTCAGAGGAAAAAAGGATGCCCTCAGGTCGGGAATTGTCTTCTACACCCTCCGGCTCGTCTTGATTATTGCTATCTTTTTGATTATAATTTTCCTCTTTCCGAAGAAGATTTTGGCGTTCGTCGCTGGCTTCTCGACGGTTATTCTGGTATTTCTGGCCGAGGGATTCCGCACTCTCGTCCAGCCAGGGCAATGGAAGAACTAGAACACAGCCTTTTCATCGTCGACCTTTTCAACAAAGTCTTCGGAAAACCTCTGGCCGCCCTGCTAACCCTGGCCGGCATCCAGGTCAAAAACCCCGAGCATCTGGTCCCCGACTATATCGTCATGAGCCTGATCGTGGTCCTCCTCCTCATTCTTTTCTTCGGGGTGCTCTCCCGAAAGCTCTCGGTCATTCCCACCAAACGACAGACCTTCCTTGAACTCGTCATCGGAGCCATCGAGGGCCTGCTGGTCGACACCATCGGGGAAGGCGGAAGAAGGTATCTTCCCGTGGTCGCATCGGTAGGCTTATTCATCCTGACCGCTAACCTCCTCGGGCTCGTTCCCGGACTGATGTCCCCGACCAGCAAGCTCAATGTCACGATCGGCTGTGCGCTGGTCGTTTTCTTCTATTATCACTGGCAGGGAATGAAAGCCCAGGGGGTCTTGAAGTATCTCAAGCATTTTACCGGCCCCATCCCGCTGCTGGCCCCGCTTCTCCTCCCCATCGAGATCATCAGCCATTTCTCCCGGCCGGTCTCACTCTCGATCCGTCTCTTCGGCAACATTTTTGCTGAAGAATTGCTTATCGTCGTCATCGCCTCGATCATTCCTTTTGTTCTTCCCCTCCCTTTCATGGCCGTGGCCATCTTCACTGGCGCCATCCAGGCCTTCGTCTTCGTCCTGCTGTCCTGCATCTATCTGGCCGGAGCCGTGACTCATGAGGAAGAACAACACTAAATTGAACGAGAAGAACAAGGAGTAAAGCATGTCGAGAAAAATGAAAGCGCTTGGGTTGTTGCTCTTTTTTATCGTGCTCGCCGGCAGCCCGCTCGTCGCTCAGGAAATCAACCCCATCAAGGCCTCCCTCTTCAAGTTGTCGATCATCATCGGAGGCGCCATCATTTGCGTCGCCGCTGCCGCCGGAGCCTTCTGCCAGGCCAAAGCGATCAGCAGCGCTTGCGAAGGAATCTCCAGGAACCCCGGCGCCGCCCCTCATATCCGCTTCCTTCTGATCTTCGGACTGGTCCTGATCGAAACGCTGGTCATCTATGCCCTGCTCATTTCGATCATCATCCTGATGGTCAAGTGGAACGCCTACATCTAAGAGGAGCCGCATCCTCTTGAGATAAAGGCTGATGAAGTCCTCCATTTTCAAGATCCTGGCCGAGACCTTCAGGCGGTTCAACGACGACAAATGCTGGAATTCGGCCATCATCATCTCCTATTTCACGTTTATGTGCGCCATCCCGTTGATCGCCCTGTTCGCCTATATCACGACCAAGATTCTGGGAAGTTCCGAGATCGCCTTCCGCAGCCTCAATCTCTTCACCGAAGAATTCTTCGCTAAGATGGACCCCGGCTTCTTCCAGAAGATCCAGGCCGTTTCTAAAAACATCACCAACCTGGGCTTGTTCGGGCTTCTGGGCTCCCTGATCGCCGCGAGTTTCTTGTTTTCCAACCTGATCTACACTCTCAACTTCATCTTTCGAGCCAACTACCGCAAGTCTTTCTTTTACAACCGGCTGATGGAATACGTCATCATGGTCACGATGGGCATCATCATGCTCTTCAGCCTGGCCAGCACGGCCTTCTGGACGGCCCTGCACAGGACGATCAGGGGAAACGACTTCGTGGACAACTTCATCAATCCAGATGTCCTTCGATTTGTGGACAGCTTCCTGGTCCAGTACCTGATCCCCTACGCCCTGACGTTCCTCGTGCTCTTCAGCCTCTACAAGCTCATCCCCGAGGTCAGAGTCCACACCGCGTCTGCGGCCATCGCGGCCTCCATCTGCGCCGTGCTCTGGGAAATATTCAAAAGGATCTTTGCCTTTTATGTAGCCCATTTCTCGGCCATCGGAATCGTCCTCTCCAAGCTCGTGCAGGGGACGCTCACTTCGATCATTTTTTTCCTCCTCTGGATTTCTTTTTCGCTCGTCATCCTGCTCTGGGGAGCAGAGCTGGCGGCTGTCCTGAACGAACGGAGGCATGCTCATGTCACCCCGGCCTCATGAAATCTGCTTGACCGTCAAGGAGCTGGCCCGCCTGCTGGGCTGCCCCTTCGAGGGCGACGGTGAGACGTCGATCCGCGGAGTGGCCAGCCTGGAAAGAGCCCAACAGGGAGATCTCGTTTTTCACTCTCAGAAGAAATTCCGGGCCCAGCTGGAAGCCACCCAGGCCTCGGCGGCGATCATCCCCCAAGATGAGGACTTTGGAAAGATCCCCGTCCTGAAGTCTGCACGCCCCCATCTCACCTTCATCAAAGCGGTGGAAATCTTCTACCAGCCTTTCCGCATGCCCGCCGGCATTCATCCCACGGCTGAGATATCGACGTCGGCAAAGATTGGGGGCGACGTCGCCGTGGGCCCACTCACATATATCGGCGACGATGTGGAAATTGGGCAGGGGACGGTCATTTATCCGCTCGTGGTCATTTATCCCCGGGTCAGAATAGGCGAAAACTGTCTCATTTACTCCCATGTTTCCATCCGCGAGGACACCGTGATCGGGAACAGGGTTATCCTCCACAACGGTTCGGTCGTCGGCTCGGACGGATTTGGCTATGAAAAACTCGAGGCCGGGAGCTACCTCAAAATTCCCCAGGTAGGCCGGGTGGTTATCGAGGACGACGTCGAGGTCGGGGCCAACGCGACGATCGACCGGGCCGCGCTCGACGAGACGGTCGTGCGGAAAGGGACAAAGATCGATAACCTGGTCCAGGTTGCCCACAACGTCGAGATCGGCGAGAATTCGATCCTGGCCGCGCTCACTGGTATAGCCGGTAGCTCAAAAGTCGGGAAGAACGTCATCCTGGGCGGGCAGGTCGGTGTCTCCGACCATGTCCAGATCGGAGACAACGTGATCGCGGCGGCCAAGTCCGGCATCACCAAGAGTATTCCGGCCGGATCTTTTGTCTCGGGCAGCCCCCATCTGGACATCAGGGACTGGCGAAAGATCTGGGTCCTGCTGCCCCAGCTTTACGATTATGTTAAAGAGATAAAGGACCTCAAAAAGCGGGTCGAGGAATTAGAGAAGAACAAAGGCAAATAGCGGTCTATCTCGTCATCCCGTCTCGTGGTCTCGTGAAGGAAAGAACTCACAACTCACTGCTTTTCTTGGAGAGATACTCGTCCACCTCCAGAGCTGCTCTCACTCCTGTTCCCACGGCCGTGGCCATCTGATTGGGGCAGGCATCGGTCACGTCCCCGCCCGCGAAGATGCCCGGCTTTGAGGTCTCCATGGCCGAGGTCACCTTGATCTGGCCCAACTCGTTGAGCTCCACCAGGTCCTTAACAAAATGAGACGCCGGGTCCACGCCTATGGAGACAAACAGGCCATCGATTTTTAGGGGAAACGATCTATTCTCCTTGATATTTCTGACGATAACAGATTCCAAGTGCGTTTCTCCCTTGATTTCCTGGACGACGCAATTCCAGAAGACTTCGATCTTGGAATTGGCAAAAATTCTTTCCTGGAGGATCTTCTCCGCCCGGAATTGCTCGCGGCGGTGGATGATGTTGAGTTTTCGGCAATATTTTGCCACGACGAGCGCCTCGGTGAGGGCATCGTCCCCGCCTCCCACCACCGCCACGTCCCGGTTTGTAAAGAACGCCCCGTCGCAGGTGGCGCAGTACGAAATCCCGCGGCCGATGAGCCGGTCTTCATTAGGCATGCAAAGCTTCCGGTAATTCGAACCTGTGGCAATGATGACCGCCCGGGTCTCATAGTCCCGTTTGCTTCCGGAGACAAGCCAATGACTTTCTTTCGGGAAGATTGTCTTCACCTCGTCTGTTTCAACCCTGGCTCCAAATTTCTCGGCTTGCGCTCTGATGTTTTTCATCAGGTCTATCGGAGCGATGCCGCCGGGGAAGCCGGGGTAATTTTCCACCCAATCCGTGAGCAGGATCTGGCCGCCTGGAATTGCCTTCTCCAAAATCAGAGTATTTAATCTGGCACGGCCCGTATAGATAGCGGCCGATAGGCCAGCGGGACCAGCGCCTATGATGACGATGTCAAAGATATTGTCCATCTGCCCCATGTATATTGTTGCCCTATGAAAATGATAAGAACTGGCGGCTGAAATGTCAAACCACTTCTTCTATCTCAAACGCGGTTTCAAGTTTCTAGTCGTCAGAATATTGCGAGGGGTGAGGGGTAAGGAGTGAGGAGCTTAAAAACCAAAAAAAGCAATTTTAGACGTAAGCAACTACTCACCGGGATTAGGAATTAAGCTGAGGTTGTCTTAGGGGATGGCGCGCCACACCGGCAAGGGAGTTTTATGCGCCCTTATCCCCAACCCAGCTTATCATGAAGCAGGTCGAAGTAGCAGCGCTTGGGCGAGGAGATGAGCTTGAGCTCGACCGGAGCGCGCTTGACCACGACGACGTCATCCTTCACCAAGCTATTTCCCCTCTGTCCATCAATCGTCAGGTAGACTTCTTCTCCGGGTGTCAGTAGCCGGACTTTGATCTTTGCGTCATTGGAAAGGACCATCGGACGGAAAGAGAGCGCGTGGGGGCAGATGGGAGAGATGAGAACCGCCGGGATGTAAGGCTGGATGATCGGGCCGCCGGCCGACAGGGAATAAGCCGTTGATCCGGTCGGAGTTGAGATGATGAGTCCGTCGGCCTTCAGCGTCGCGATCTCCTCATCGTCGCTCCAGATCGTGAACTGGATCATCCGGGCCAGCGCTCCCTTGTTGATGACGACGTCATTGAGGCAATAGTAAACCTTCTCTTTAACACTGGCCTCGAGCATCCGCCTCGGGCTGATGATCGCTTCGTTTCCGCTCAGGTAAGAATCCAGGGTCAAATACATCTCTTCAAGTGGGACTTCCGTCAGAAACCCGAGGCTTCCCAAGTTCACCCCCATGACCGGGACATTCTTCAGGGCCGCAAGGTGAGCGATGCTCAGCAGGGTCCCATCGCCGCCCAGGACGACCAGGAGGTCGACCTGCCCGGGTACTTCCTCGCGTCGAACATAAGGGTTGCGGCGTAGTTTCCGCGCGGCCACTTCTTCGAGCACACAGGCAATATTCCGCCTTTTAAAGTAGGCGGTCAGTTCTTTAAGGATCTGCTCTATCTTCGGCGCGTGAGGTTTAATCACCAGACCGACCCGTTCAATGTTGTTCATCCCAGACAGCCTCCTTGATCATCGCTCGGATTTCCTCGTGGCTCAAAGGCCCCTCCTCGAGAGTCCACCAGGCCAGGAACTCCTGGTTTCCTTTCTGGCCGCGCGTAGCGCACTTCAAAAGCCCTCGAAGATTAAATCCCAGAGTGGAAGCGGCGTCAACCACCCGGCCGAGTGTCTCTTCGTGAAGAGCCGGGTCCCGAACGATCCCTTTTTTCCCGACCCGCCCTTTTCCCACTTCAAACTGCGGCTTGAGCAGGGCCAGCATGTTCCCACGGCCGAGGAATTCTTTGACTGCGGGCAAAACCTTGAGGATGGAAATAAAAGCCAAGTCCGCGGTCAGGATGTCCGGGGGTTCAGCGAAGTCCGCTCTGTTCAAGTAGCGGGCGTTTTTTCCAATTCGCCTGACCCGCGGGTCCTCTGCCAGATGGCAGTCGAGCTGCTTAACATCCACGTCCACCGCATAGACCATCCTGGCCCCGTGCTGGAGAAGGCAGTCGGTGAACCCTCCGGTTGAAGCCCCGAGGTCGGCGGCGATTTTGCCCTCGACCGGGATCTTCCATTTATTCAGGCCCTCCTCCAGTTTGAGGCCGCCGCGACTGACATAAGGGATTTTGCTCTGGAGGAGAATTTCTTTTTCGGCTTCGAGAAGCTGGCCGGGCTTTTCAACCCGCCTCCCGCCTGAAAACACAAGGCCGGCCATGATGAGCGCCTGGGCCTTTTGACGTGTCGGAGCAAAGCCCCGGTCGACGAGCAATTTATCCGCCCTCTCTTTTTTTGTATTAATGATTACCATGCCCGGAGATTTCTGCCTCGCTTGCCCATATAAGAAATCAAGAACTCCTTTTTTCTTTCCCGTTCACGATGAAATCCTTGATTTGGCGCTGAAGCCCTTCCTCATCGAGCCCGTAGTGCTTTTTGATCCGAGAAGATTTGCCGACGGGATAAATCTCCAGGGGAAGGCCGATGGCCTTGAATCTCAGGTCGAATCGCCTTTCCCGGTCCAAGAGTTCCCGGACCGCGCTCCCAAACCCTCCGGCGATGACTCCCTCTTCGACCGTAATGATCGTCCGGCCCGGCGAGGCGAAACGAAGGATCGTCCGCTCATCCAGGGGCTTGGCGAACCGGGCGTTCACCACGGCCAGGCTGATCCCCTCCTGTTCGAGCTTTTCCGCGGCCGCCAGGGACGGGGCGACCATGCTTCCCAGGGCGAGAAGCAGATCACGGCCTTCTTTGAGCAGCTCACTCTGACCGAGGGGAATGAGTTTGAATTGCTTGTCGAGAGGAGCGCCCAGTCCCTTGCCCTTGGGGAAGCGCACGGCGGCGGGATGGCCGTAGCTCAGCGCCGATATTATCATGTGCTGGAGCTCGTTCTCATCCTTGGGAGCCATGACGATCATGTGCGGGAGATGACGAAGGTAGACGATGTCATTGAGACCCTGGTGGGTCGGTCCATCATCGGAGACGATGCCGGCCCGGTCAAGGGCAAAGACGACAGGCAGGTCCATCAGGCAAACGTCATGGTAGAGCTGGTCATAAGCCCGTTGGAGGAAGGTCGAGTAGATGGCCACGACCGGTTTAAAGCCGCTGATCGCCAACCCCGCGGCAAAGTTGACAGCGTGCTGCTCGGCGATCCCGACGTCATAAAAACGGTCGGGCATTTCCCTGGCGAATGAGGCCAGACCCGTCCCGTCCGGCATGGCTGCCGTGATGGCCAGGACTTTGGGATCCTCCTGGGCGGCCTTGAGCATCGTCCGTCCGAAAACTGAAGAATAGGTAGGAGTCAGATCGTGATTGAGAGGCTCGCCCGTGGCTGGATTGAAAGGTGAGGCCCCATGAAAGCGCGAAGGATTTGTCTGGGCCGGCGCGTAACCCCTTCCCTTCTGGGTCACGCAGTGCAGGAGGATGGGACCGCCGTAGCTTTGGGCGTCTTTGAAGACTTCGATGAGCGAACCCAGGCTGTGACCCTGGACGGGCCCGACATAACGGATACCCAATTCCTCGAAAACGAGTCCGGGAAAAAACGTCTTCTTGATCAGCTCTTCGAATGCCCGGCCGGCCTTGATCAGGGGTTGGCCGACACCGGGGATGGATTTGAGAATCGATTTAGCCTGGTCTTTGATCCTGAGGTAATGTTGTCCCGAGACCAGGTAGGAGAGATACTTGGAAAACGCCCCGACGTTCGGGGAGATGGACATCTCATTATAGTTGAGAACGATGATCACCTTTTCCCGGAGATGCCCGATCTGGTTGAGCGCCTCCCAGGCAACGCCTCCGGTCAGGCTCCCGTCTCCGACTACCGCGATGACCTCGAAATTTGCGTTCTTCTTGTCACGGGCGACGGCCATTCCCATGGCGGCGGAGAGGGCAGTCGAAGCGTGGCCGGTGTTGTAGGGGTCATATTCGCTCTCCTCGAGCGAAGGAAACCCGCACAGGCCCTCATACTGACGGAGTCTGGCGAATTTATCCCTGCGGCCGGTGATGAGCTTGTGGGTGTAGCACTGGTGGCCGACGTCCCAGATGATCTTGTCCCGGGGCGCGTCAAAAACATAATGGAGGGCGAGTGTCAACTCCACGACCCCCAAATTTGAGGAAAGGTGGCCGCCGCTCCTCGAGACTGTCTCCACAATAAGGCTCCGGACCTCCCGGGATAGCTGGGAGAGCTCGCTCAGGGTAAGCTTCTTCAGGTCTTTCGGGCTCTGGATTCGGTCAAGGATTCTGCCCAACCTAATCTCCCTTGTCCAACCTCAAGAGCCTGAGGGCCAGCTCCCGGAGCTCCTCGGAGCGCAAACTCGCCTTTTCGAGGGCCTGGACGGCGTCCGCCACGAACCCCTGAAGTCTTTTCTGAGCTTCCCCACGTCCGACCACGAGGACATAGTTGGGACGCGGCGGGAAAGCGCTCGCTGTCTGCTGGGCAGCATCCATGAGGTCATCTCTCACTTGGAAGGCCAGGCCGACGTTTTTTCCATATTCCTCAATGGCCTGAATCTCAGAGGGCGCCGCCTTCCCCAGGATCGCTCCGGACTTGACCGCGGACACGATCAGGGAGCCGGTTTTCTTGAGAATGAGCTCATGGATTTTTTCTTCAGTCAGCTCCTGGGGGGGAAGAGTTATGTCCAGGAGTTGTCCGGCGACCATGCCTCGGGAGCCCGCCGCCCGACTGATCTCCCGGATGACCTCTTGTTTCTCGGGATAAAGCGCAGGAGGCACAGGAGCTCCGGCCAGGACCTCGAAGGCCAGACTGATGAGCCCATCGCCAGCCAGGAGAGCGAGGCCTTCCCCGAACGCTTTATGGCAGGAAGGTTTTCCCCGCCGATAATCATCATTGTCCATGGAGGGCAAATCGTCGTGGATGAGCGAATAATTATGGATGAGCTCAAGGCCGCAAGAGAACGGGAGGAGCATCTCCAGCGAAACCCCAAAATACTCGCCCGAGCAAAGGAGAAGGACCGGCCGGAACCTCTTGCCGCCGGACAGTACCGCGTAACGCATGGCTTCAAAGAGCGGAGAATCATCCTCACGCAGAAGCCTTTTGAGCTCGTGGTCGACGGCCACGCGTTTGGCTTGGATTCTGTCCCGGACGTTCATTGGCTCTTAGAAAGGAACCTCATCATCGTCTTTATCTTTGGGTTTTTTCGGAGAACCCGCCTCCTCTTCGCTCGGGGAAGCCGGTTCCTCTTCCAGGCTGAATTCTTCGGCCCTGACCTCCCCTTTTTCGTTTTTGAGAAGGATCTCGACTTTCTTCTCGGCTTTATCGAGCTCGTGGCGGAGAAAACGGGCCAGCTTGACGCCCTTTTCAAAAAGGGCCAATGATTCGTTCAAGGATAACTCACCTTTTCCCATCCTCTCGACGATCTTCTCCAGGTCGGACAGCGCTTTTTCGAAGCTGAGGGTCGTCATTTGGTCTCCTTTGAGAACCGGGATTGGATTGGTTTATCCCGGTCGATATTTTTGACCTC
>Ga0315282_10007572_pt1 | contig 17779 bp, 17 predicted proteins | sample YL17G07_20_MG_FD_203693 | JGI IMG/M metagenome (GOLD analysis project Ga0315282, IMG submission 203693) | Sediment microbial communities from Yellowstone Lake, YNP, Wyoming, USA - YL17G07_20 | ecosystem: Environmental > Aquatic > Freshwater > Lake > Sediment | place: USA: Wyoming | collected... | reverse complement strand
AGGACCGCATGCTCGAGCAGAGGGACGGAGGTGATGGCCGCCTGCAAAGCTGACCCGTACGCGCCCGCTCAAGCGACACGTTTCGTCGTACGCAGAGCGACATGATTGATTGACCGCCGACAACACCGGCGCGCATCGCCGCCTGGGCGGCCAAGACGGGGCCCGCAACGTCCGCGCTCTGCGAGGCGATCATGGCCGCCCGGCCGCACCCCGAGCTCGGCTTTCGCAGCTGCCTCGGCGTCCTGCGCCTCGAGGGCGAGTACGGCGCGGCGCGCCTCGAGGCCGCCTGCGCGCGCTCACTCGCCGCTGGCGGGCGCTCCTACGGTTCCGTGCGCTCGATCCTCGAGAGGGGCCTCGACGGCGTGGCCGAGGCCCGGGACGCCGCCGCGCCGCCGGGGCTCGCCCACGAGAACCTGCGCGGCGCCACCTACTACGACTGACAAGCAGCGACCAAGGAGACCGACACCATGAACGACACCCAGACCATCGAACGCCTCTACGACCTGCGCCTCGGGCCCATGGCCGAGGCCTTCTCGGCCGAGCTGGCCAGGAGCGGCGACCCGGCGCTCAGCTTCGCCGAGCGCTTCGGACTCGTCGTCGAGCGCCAGTGGACGGCCCGTGAGGAGGGCCGCCTTGCCCGGCGCTTGAAGGCCGCCCAGCTCAAGATCGAGGCGTCGGTTGAGGAGATCGACTTCCGCGCCGCGCGCGGGCTCGACCGCGCCGCCTTCTTGGATCTCGCCGAGCTCTCCTTCCTGCGAGGCGCTGGCAACGTAATCCTCACCGGCGCTACCGGCCTCGGCAAGACCTACCTCGCCTGCGCGCTCGCCGATCGTGCCCTGCGGCGGGGGCACACGGCGCTCTACAAGCGCTTGCCGAAGCTCGTCTTCGAACTCGCCCTCGCGCGCGCCGACGGCAGCTACCTGAAGGCGCTGGAGAAGCTCGCCAAGGTCGAGCTGCTGGTGCTCGACGATTGGGGCCTGGCAACGGTCGAGGGGCAAGCGGCCAACGACCTGATGGACGTGATCGACGACCGCGCCGGGGTACGCGCGACGATCGTCGCAAGCCAGCTGCCGGTGGCGGAATGGCACCACCTCGTTACGGACCCAAGCATCGCCGATGCTCTGCTTGACCGCCTTCTGCACCGGGCAACGAGGATCGAGCTCAAGGGAGAATCGTTACGCAAGAGGGCCCCGCGGCCGGCTGAGCAGTTGACCTGAAGGCGAACAGTACGTCAACCTTAGCAAAGCAAACGCGTCGCTTCGCTCCGAGGTGTTCGCCTTCACGTGGAATCACTGTTCGGCTTGCGGCGGAACGGGCGTTCGGCTTGTGTGGAATGCGCAGATCACGGCGGCACACACCCGTTGTTGGCAGATGTGTTGGCAGCAATCGGCCGTCGGCCGGGTGTCTCGGGGGAGGCCGTGCTCTTGCATCCGTCCGCCGTAGGGTGTACTCCTCACTGTGTCGACCAGCAAGCCGGGAGGGCGGTTCTCGTGGTTCCCCCACCACTTTGAGGCGTCGCCAACGCCGTGGTAGGCTTGGCGCGGCCGGACCACGGCGCTGGTCGACACCTGACGTCCCCTGGTCCGGCCGCCTCCCCTTCTCCCCCGAGTGTGCCCAAAGGGGTGATGCCATGCCCTGAACCGTCGACCGTGGACCATGAGAGAGGAGTGGCATTGATCACCGGGGCACAACAGATCGACCGCCGCGACGGCTTCATCAACGTGCGCGAGTGGTCAAGCGATGAGGAGCAGGTCGTCTCTGCCGAGGCGGTCTACCAGGATCAGCTCAGCGTCCGCACGGTCAACCGCGTACAAGGCTGGCAGTCGCCGGCCGGCGCCATCTTCACGCACGTCGGCGAGCTCGACGGCAGCCACTACCTGCTGCAGGACTTCGCTCTAGCGGCCTGCGAGCGTGTAGACGGCACACCGGCGTTGAGCGAGCACGCCGACTTCATCCTCGCCCACCGGCCGGCGGGGCACGCGCACCTGCTGTGGGTGGCCACGGCGCCGGTTAAGGAGATCGTCGACTGGGCGATTGGCGAGCAGCGCTGACAATCTAGGCCACACAGGCCCGCCGTCTCACACCGAGGCGGCGGGCCTTCTTCATGTCCGAGCCTAGAGGCCCCAGAGCCACAGAAACGGCCCTCTGGCGCGTCGCGACCGGCTCAGGCCAGACACCACACGCGCCGCACGCCGCGACCGCGCGCCCCGTGGCCTTGCATTCGTCCGCCCCAGCGCGTAGGAGTCACCGTGTCGATCAGCAAGGGGGGCGGGTCTCGTGGTTTCCCCCCCACCGCACACGCGTCGCCACGCCGTGGTAGCTTTGGCGCGGCCGGATCAGCGCGCTGATCGACAACCTCCGCCCCCTGGTCCGGCCGCTGCGGTGTTCGTCGCCGGCGGCGCGCGCCAAGTCGCGCCACGGCCGGCGGCAGGGGCCGCAGCGAACCGCTCAAGACTAACGTCGAAGGAGCATCACCAAGACCCGTTCGACGCTTTACTTCATCGCCCGCACTAGCCGAGTGGGCAGAGGAGGCTTCGTGAGCGACCAACACGTGCATCTCGAGTTTGTTCCGCTGCATGGCGAGTCGTTTACGATCGCCTACGCCGACGACCTCGCCGAGTTCTTCTTCCGCGCCAACGCCAGCGCCAGCGGCGAGGGCTCATACGACGAGTGGACCCTCAGCGCCCACGATCCCAACAGGATCACCGCCGGCGACATCACGGCAGTGAACCGAACGATGGCCGCCCGGACAGCGCCCAAGCGCTGGACGAGCTTCACCGAGTCCGTCGAGGATGCGGGCTGGCTGTCGGCCCTCGACTTGGGCTGGGACCTCTTTGCCATGCCCGAGGGCGAGTGGCTGCGCCACGGAGTGCAGACTCGACTCGGCGACGCGTTCAAGGCCGTCATGGGTCCCTACCGTGGTGCCGCGGTCGCCACCAAAGTGCTGCACATCAAGCGCCCACGCCTCATCCCCGTGTGTGACAGCTACGTCGCCCGGACGATGTGTGTGCAGCTGTGGGACAGCGCCGACTGGCACAGCCTGCTTGCGCTCGTGGTGCACCTCCGAAAGCAGGGACGAGCGAATGCCGAGGGGCTGCGGGTCATACGGGAGCGGCTGAGGGCGGCCGGCTTCGAGCGCACTGCGGTTCGTATCCTCGACGCGCTGCTTTGGATGCACGCCGGTGACAGCGGGCCGTACGCAGCTTTCTCGGCGTGGCTTGCACTACAAGAAGAGCGAGATCGACCGACCAGACCTTGACCGCCAGCTCAACGCGCTGGGAACCGAAGGCTGGGAACTCGTCTTCGTCTGGTTTGATCAGAAGATGCATCGCGAAAAGGACGGCCACATGCTGCTCTTCAAGCGCTGCGTGGAGGCCCAGATCCCTGCCTGACGAGGCCCACTGGCTACGCGCCGCAACGGGGCCTCCGCGCCGCGTCGCAGGAAGCCAACGAGCAGGAGAACGATGACCGACTACGACACGCTGCCTGCGACAACCGAGCAGCGGCATATGCGCAACGCCGGCTGGGACAGCTCTCAGACGAAGAGGACGGAGAACCCGGCTTCCTCTTCGTCAACGCCACCTGTGATTGGCCCGAGGACCCTGGTGAGTTGGTGGCGCGCCTGCCGGAGGACTGGCTCGACGAGAAGGGCCTCGTGCGGAAAGATCGCAAGGAATGGGTCCCGCGTCTCGTCGCCGTGCTGCCCGACGGCACGGAGAGCGAGGTTGGCCTCGAATGCCACTACATACCTCCACACGGTCTTCTTCCGCTGCATTCTTGGGCCTCTGTTACCGTATTGCCACCGAGTGGCAGGCAGAGCAGGGTGTCGGGAGCCGCACCGACGACACGTAGTGAAGCTCGTAGCCCTCGCTCGTCCTCAGGCGTCCGACCTTCGCGCCGGGAACGTACCCCGTCCCGTTGTCATGGCCCATCGATGTGTCGTTCTCGACCATAGCGGCTAGCCCCTCAGCTCATGGTCGGCGGCTGCCAGTATGCGCCGCAGTTCCGTGCGCTTGTCCTCGTCAAGCGGATCCGGCTGGTAGCGTTCGAGGATGTCGACGGCCCGCTCGCGGGCGACCTCGACGGGATCGCGGTAGCGCCCATCGTCGCCGATCACTTGCGTCACGCCGCGCACGAACAGCTCGCGCAGATGCCGCCGCGTGTGTGGCTGCCCCAGGAAGTGCCCGCCGGGACCGGCGGCGTCGATCACGTCGAGCGCCAGTGCGTCCTCATCGACCGCAATGTCGAGCAGGGCGCTGCGCGCCGAGTGGTAGAGGTCGTCGTCGAGCACAAGGTGCTCGGCTGACCAGAGCAGCCCCTTATCGGCGATGCCCAGGCCGACGTTGAGCTCGCTGCCGCTGAGGGCCGCCAGGTAGAGCGACGGCGCGCAGTCTGCGGCGGCCTCCCAGGATCCCGCCAGGGGGGCGTCGGTGCCCGAGAACCCCGTCAGCGCGGGGAGGCCGATGTGGTGCACCAGCTCCGTGGCGAGGATGCGCCAGCGGTCGTCCCGCTGGCTACCTGCCGGCGCCCCCGTGCGCGGGTCGCTGTAGTAGTAGAGGACATAGCCGATGACTGGGGCTCCCGGATGCGCACATTCAATCAGCACCGTGTAGGCGATGACCTCGGCAAGCGCTTGCGCGTAGGTGCCCGCAAGCGTCGCCGGACCGGTGGTCCCCACGGCCGGAGCGCTACAGACGCACACCGGCACCCCGGCCTCGGCGAACGCCAGCGCCGCCTCGATGCCGTCGCGGTCCAGGACGAGCGGGGAGACCGCGCAGACGAGGTCGCTCAGGTTGGGGCGGGCGCGCAGCCGCGCGCCGTCGCCGGCCAAAACAGTGGCCATCTCGACGGCGTAGCCGGCTTCGCGCCCGCCCTGCACCATGCCCTGCAGGTGCTTGACGGTGTTCGTCCAGCCGGCGTCCAGCTCATGCAGCTGGGCCGTCTCGTCGCAGTCGCCGGCGCTGACGAGCGGCCACCAGAAGCCGATCGACGGCAGGTAGTCCGCCAGGCGTGTGATGTCGGCCAGGTCGGCCTTGGTCGACAGCCGGCGCTCGCCGCTGCGCCAGTCGATCACCTCGGCGCCGCAGCCGGAAATGGTCGTGTAGGTGTAGCCCGAGGCCAGGTCGAGGTCGCACGACCCGTCGCGTGAGCCGAGGACGAAGTGACGCGGTGCTCGGCGCAGGGCGCCGAGCGCCACGTCATGTGGTAGCTTCACGAGCCTTCCCTCGACGTCGACCTCAGCCTCGTGCTCGGCGAAGACCGCGAGGCCTCTCTCGGAGAGCACCCGCACCCCGGTGCGCGAGAGGATCTCGAGCGCGGCCTCGAGGAAGCGGTCCAGGTAGGCCCCATCGTGCATGCGCAAGGCGAAGTCGGAGCGCAGCGGCGCGATCGGTAGCCGCCGCAGCCCGGCATCAGCGCTCATCTACTCCTCCTCGATGGCCCTGCCCGGTCTCCTCACGTTCGGCCAGGATGTGGACACCCAGCGACAGGATGTCCGCCTTCGGCGCATGGCAGATGAAGAGGGCGCTGTGGTCGTCATCAGCGATTTCGCGCTTGATGTGGTTGGTGTACATAGGGGAGTTGGCCATACGAAGGAGCTTGTCGTGGGAGGAGGCGACGAGGCCGAAGCGGGCTTCGGGGCGCGGTCAAGGAGGAGACTGGCGGCCTCATCGACGCCTATCCGCTCGGACTTCAGCATGCGGATTGCCAGTCGTCGCATCGCGCTGAGCACGCGCACTCGTACGTGCATCGGCGTGACGTCAAAGACGGCGCGAATCAGCCTCTCCTGCACCGTGAGCTCGGTCTCGCTCGATGGATCTTGCCTGGGAGACGACTCGCGACTGGGCGCCAAACGTCGAAACTCGGTCATATGCTAGAACTCCACGTCGCGATAAACCTCCGAACCTCGGAAGAGCGTCAGCAGCACCTTGCCGCCGCCGATCTCGGCCGGGTCGCACTCAAGGATGTTGGTGTCGAGCACGATTAGATCGGCACTCTTTCCGGTTTCGATGGAGCCGGTGACGCCCTCGAGGAAGTTGGCGCGCGCACCGTCAATCGTGAACGAACGGATCATCTGGGGCACCGTGCAGCGTTCCTCAGGCCAGAGTGGGTCGTCGACCTCGGACTCCCCCTGGAGCCAGCGCAGCACCCCGCTTTGGATGCCGTCGAGCGGGTCGGGCGGGATGGTCACGTACCAGTCGCTCGACGACGCCACCAGCGCGCCGGCATCGAAGAAGCTGCGGATGGGATACTGGTGATCGGCCCGCTCGGCCCCGAGGGTGGGCAGGGCGACAGCAGAATAGTAGGAGTTCTTCACGGCCCAGTAGGGCTGCACGACGGCTGTGACGCTGAGGTCTGCGAAACGCGGGATGTCGGCAGGATCGACGTACTCCAGGTGGGTGATGCCCGGCCGCCGGTCCCGCGGACCGTTCGTCCGGCCGACGCACTCCAGCGAGTCGAGCGCCTCGGCGCAAGCGGCATCGCCAAGGCCGTGCACGTGTATCTGCAGGCCGGCCCTGTCGACGGCGGCAAAGGCCTCGGCCATGAGCGTCGGCGGCCACAAAGGCGCACCGCGGAACCCGGGCTCGTCGGCGTAGTTCTCCTTGAGGAAGGCGGTACGCCCCTCGAGCACGCCGTCGGCCATGAACTTGACGGCCGTCGGCTCGAACAGGGGCGAGACGTGTCTCTGGCGGACGGCGACCGCTGTGGACAACCACTCTGGGAGGTCGTCCTCGGGCTTGAGCTCGAAGGCACCCCGTACCCACATGGTCAGCCCGCCGTCGCGCGCGAGCTCCTCGTAGGCCTCCGCCTCGCCACCACCGATCTGGAGGAAGGCGTCGAAGGCGGCGGTGATCCCTAGCGGGCCGCCGACGTTCTCCTGAAACCACTCGATACCGGCTCTATAGTGCGCCGCCGTGTAGGGCGGCAGGGCGTCCGTGACGAGCCTGTCGGCCGGGAAGCGCAGCGTGCCCGACGGCTCACCGTAGGTGTTACCCGGAGTGCCGACCGTGCCCGGCAGGCGATCGATGATGCCGCCGCTCGGCGGATCGGGTCTCTCGCCGTCGATACGCGCCAGCTCGAGCGCCTTGGAGTTCACCCAGAGCGAGTGGCCGGAGAGGTCCATCATCGCCATCGGTCGCTGCGACTCGATGCTGTCCAGCTCTCCCTTGAGCGGCCCGCCGCCACCGAGCACGATCGGATCCCAGCCCGACCCCAGGATGAACTCTGCTTCAGGGTGCGCCAAGACGAACTCGCTGATGGCGTCGAGGTAGGCACGAAGCGAAGCCAGCCCCCAGAGTTGGACCTCGTAGAGCATCTTCACCGCGCTGCTAGCGTGCGCATGAGAATCGATGAAACCCGGCAGGACCAGCCGTCCCCCGAGGTCGAGGACCTGTGTGTTTGGACCGATGTAGCCCTTCGCTTCGCCATTGGTGCCGACGTAGACGATCGCGCCTGCGCGAACGGCGACCGCCTGGGCGGTAGTCGCCTGGTCGTCCACCGTGTAGACGAAACCATCTGTGAGGACCAGGTCGGCGGACTTCTCAGGTTGCATCTCCCGATGGGCTTGCACAGTGACCTCCTCCATCGCGGTGGGCTGCCCCACCGTGCTTGACTACCCCCGCCTGCCTTGGAGCCCCGCTAGTCGCGAATAGAACGGACTACTCGACGTCGAGTGCTCTTCCGCGTCTCCTGCGGAGGAGTAAGACGACGACCAGGGCGACTGCTGCAGCCGCCACAATCAACGCCACGATGAGCCCGGTGTTCGTGGAGCCCTGGGTCGCACTCGCCGCGACCGGACGAACGTTTACGAACGTCGCCGGCGTGAAGCTGTTGAACACCGCGCCGCTCCATCCTGGAATGTTGTTGGGCGTCTTCACCCAGCCACTCCAGTGAGCGGTATCGTAGGCCTCGAGCTGGTAGTAGTAGTCGAGGACGATGAACGGTGTAGACTCGTAGACCACCTTCTCCATCTGCTGCACGATCGGCGTGCGCTGTGCCTGGTCGATCGTCGTGCCCTGCTCGGTGTTCAGCTTCGCGTACTCTGCGTCCGACCAGCAGTACTCGTTGAGGTTCTCAATCTGTTGCGGCGTGAAACAGGAGAGGAGCCAGTTCGGGTCGGGTTCACCGCCCCAGTACCACGTGATCATGTCGAAGTCGGGGGCAAAGGTGTTGCCCTTGTAGCTGTAGAGAGCGTCCAGGAGAGCCCCGGTGTCCATGACCGACAGTTTCACCTTCACGCCGACATCTGCCAGGTTGGCGACGACGATGCGGTCAGCGGCCTGATTCTGGGGTGAGTCGGTCGTCACGTACAAGCGGAGGACGATCGGCTTGCCGGCTCTATCACGCCGAACCCCGTCGGGTCCCCTCGCATAGCCGGCGGCGTCGAGCAGGGCATTGGCCTTCGCCGGGTCGTAACTGTAGGCATCAGCGGCGAGGGGCTGCCAGGCATAGGAGGAATAGGGCACGATCACAGTGGAACCCGGAACCGCGTAGCCCTGCCAAGCGGTGCTGCAGATCTGTTGGCGGTCGACCGCCCACTGAAGAGCCCTGCGGAACTGGGGGTCCCGAAGAACGGGGTTGCCGAGCGAGTTTGGGCTGTCATAGCAGTTGAACCCCAGCTCGTTGAAGGTCCAGCTGACGGCCTTATTGGTGGTGATGCCGGCAGCGTCGGAGAGTGCCGCGAACTGAGCGGTGGGCACCCCGAGCGCGCCTTGGATCGCCCCGGTACGCAGCTCGTTCGCCATGTTTTGCGGATTCTCATAGATCTGGAAGATCAGCTCGTCGATCTTGGGCGCTCCGCCCCAGTAGTCCTTATACGCTTGCAGGCGCACGAACTTGTCCTGCTGGAACTCGACCACCTGGAAGGGGCCCGAGCCGATGATCGGCGGCTTGTTCTGGTAGGTCTTGGTCGCGGCGTTCGGCTTGACCTTCGACCAGATGTGCTCGGGCAGGATGGGGACCCACATGCGCAGCATGTTCGCCTTCGGCGCACTCGTGGTGACCTCGACTGTGGTGTCGTCGATCGCAGTGGCATGCTTGAGGCCCTCGGTGTACACCGCTAAGCTCGTGATGTCGTTGTCGACGATGTAGTTGAACGTGAAGGCGACGTCCTTGGCCGTCAGGGGGACCCCATCCTGCCACTTCACGCCGGAGCGAATCTTGAAGGTCCACGTCTTGCCGTCCGGTGAGACGGACCAGCTTGTGGCCAGATCCGGGGTGGGCGCCAGCGTCGTGGGATCATAGCCGACGAGAACGTCGTAGTTGAGCACCCAGACCATGTATGTTGCCCAGAGATTGCCGATGAACGGGTTCAGGTTGTCGGGAGATTCCAGCCAGCCAATCCTGAGGATCACCTTGCCTGGTGCGGCCGATGGAGTGGAAGTGGCAGCAAACGAGCAAGTGAGGCCCAAGCCAAGGCCGGCAGCCAGGGCTGCAACGAGGCCGAGGAGGAGCAGCTGCCGTGAGCGGAGCCGGATTGCGTAGCGCACAGCACCCTCCCTCTTCTCTTGCCTGCGCCAGCCTCGCCCCCTGCAAGGCTAGGCGCGGAACGACTCGTCCCCTAAGACGATTTCACGGTGTCCCTGAACCAATCGAGCACGTGGAGGAACTGTGTGCACGAACGATCATCCGCAAGCACGTTCAGCGGCACGGACGGACGTAGATCAACAACGGTGTCGGGGAGCGCGAAATACCTCACCCTATTCAGACGCTCGAGCGCGTCGAGCCTACGGGCTGTCTCATGGAAAACCGGCGAGTTGCTGAGCTGACGGAACAGAAGGACCACGGTTCCATCGGTTCGGATGCTGACGAGCTGGTAGGGAAAGCCGCGGTTGGGAATCGTGGGAGAGAACGAGCCACACTGCCGCCCGCTGCCCCAGCTCACGATCGCACCATGAGCCAACGCCCAGTCAAGAATCGCGTTCGCCGGCCCCAGGGATGCTGGGTTCCACGTGCACAACTCGCGCAAGAATGATTCCTGATCCCAGTGCCGTCTCTCGCCGCCGGGCGGCACCCGACCGACCAGCGACCACAAGGCGAGCTGGAACGTCTCCAGCTGTCGCCGTAACCAGCCGAACTGCCCGGGCCAAGCTTCGAAGTCGAGGAGATCCCCCGGCCTTCGTATCTCGACCACATGCGAGTTCGCACCGCCCGGTCGCCAGGTTGGCGCCTGCTCGAAGCCAGCGTCCGCCTCTTGGCGATGGGCCCGAAGGAAGGAGAACACGGTGTCGGCGTCCGCGTCGTTGAGCGTGTACTTGACGCTGATCTCGCCCAGACGGACTCGGATCATCGACAGCAGGTTGCCGGTCGTGAGGTCGGCGTTGTGCCACATCCAGCCGTCCGTCGTCGCCCGGGCGCAGCGGACGCTGCTGGAGTCTTCCATGTAGTGCTTGAAGCTGCGCCAAAAGTCGCGGCGCAGCTGTGGAACGCTGGCAGCGCCAACCCCTTGCGCCTGCAATGAGCTGCTTCCTTGCACTGACCCCCCGCGGACATCGACCGGCGCACGAACGACTGGCGCCGGAGGCGAGGCCATCTGGCGCTTGATCACCGTTCGGCCCTCGACTCATCAATAATGCACATCATCAATAATGCACAAATCGGTCACGTCCGTCAAGGTGGTGTACGAGCGTCTCCGCTCCATCCGCTCTCCTGATGCTCAGCTCGCCATGAGCTGAGGGGTCACCTCCTCGGGGGTCTCGATCTCGATCACGCGCGTCGGCGTGAGCTTGGCCAGCGAGCCGCCGCTCATGTAGCGGCGCGCGACCGCCCACTCGTCGTGCTGTTCGGCGAGCACCATGCCGATCAGCCTGATCACCGCCTCCCGGTTGGGGAAGATGCCGACCACGTCCGTGCGCCGGCGGATCTCGCGGTTCAAGCGTTCCTGGGGGTTGTTGGACCAGATCTGCCGCCAGTGCTCGACCGGGAAGGCGGCAAAGGCGGTCACGTCGGGGGCTGCGTCTTCGAGCATCTCGGCGACCTGCGGGAAGCGCGCCCGCAGTTGCTCGACGACGCGGCCGAGCTGGGCGGCGACCTCCTCCGCCGACGGCTGCGCGAAGACGGTGCGCACGAGGGTAGCCACGAACGGCTGAGCGCTTCTGGGCACGCGGGTCAGCAGGTTGCGCATGAAGTGGGTTCTGCACCTCTGCCACGAAGCGCCGGGCAGCAGCGCGTCGATCGCGTTCGTGAGCCCTCTGTGGTCGTCGGAGATCACGAGCTCGACCCCGGCGAGGCCGCGGGCGGTGAGATCGCCAAGGAAGGCGCGCCAGGCGGCCTCGTCCTCGCTCGTGAAGATGTCCAAGCCGAGGATCTCGCGGTAGCCCTCACCGTTGACCGCCGTGGCCACGACGCAGGCGCAGCGCACGATGCGGCCCTGCTCACGGACCTTTACCGCGAGGGCGTCGAGCCACAGGTACGGGTACGGACCTGAGTCGAGAGGTCGGCTGCGGAAGGCCGCGATCTCCTCGTCCAGGGTCTTCGCCATCTCTTAAGACCTGGCTCTTTCCAGATGTGCTCGATGCCGAGCGTCTTCACGAGTCCGTCGACCCTCCGGGTGCTGACGCCCTTCACGAAAGCACTCGGCGACCACGGCCACCAGGGCGCGCTCGGCCCGCCGCCGGCGCTCGAGCAGCCAGTCGGGGTACTAGCTGCCTGAGCGCAGCTTGGGCACCTGCAGGGCGATCGTCCCGGCGCGCGTGTCGAAGGGGCGCTCGCGGTAGCCGTTCCTGCGGTTCACGCGCTCCTCCGAGCGCTCCCGGAATGGCGCTCCGCAGAGGGCGTTCGCCTCGGCGCCCATGAGCGCCTCGGCGAAGCTCTTTACCATCTCATGCAGCAGGTCCGGTTCGGTTTCGGCCAGCTGCTTGCGCAGCCAGCCGAGAAGGTCCATGTTGTCCTTGGCCACTGACTCCTCCTCGATCTCTTGGGTTTCGTCACCCTCGAGGATGGAGCAGTGGTCACCTCTTCTCAAGGCGACCACTTCGGATTCGTTCATACACCACGACCGTGGACACTAACCACAAATCCCCTCGGAACGCAACGGCCGGCTGCCGTCCGAGATGCCGCCACGTCTCCTAGACTCGGCGATAGGTGTTGCGTTCCGAGCGGTCTCGTGCATAGTCGGGCGCGTGGCGTGCCAGCCCGCAGAATGAGGGGGGTAATCGGGTGACCGGAATGTTCTTCAGCGTGTGGGATGAGAAGGCGTGCCAGCGGGTTCACGACGCGACCCTCGAGGTACTGGCCGAGACGGGCGTCGATGTGCTGCACGACGAGGCCCGCGAGTTGCTGGCCTCGGCGGGAGCTAGAGTCGAGGGCACTCGGGTACGCATCGACTCAGAGTTGGTAGATGAGGCGCTTGCCAGTGCACCTCGCGCCTTCACGTTGAACTCGCGTGGGGGGGGCTCACCTCTCGCAATACGCGATGGAGAGCGCTACTTCGGGACCGGGTCGGACTGCCTGTTCCACCGCGATCTGGCCACGGGCGAGCGTCGGCGAGTCCGAAATGCCGACATCGAAGGCATGGCGGCACTCTGTGAGAAGCTGCCGAACATCGACTTCGTGATGTCCATGGGGCTCCCCGATGATGTGCCCATGGCCCTCGATGATGTCGTTCCGTTCGCCGCGATGCTCGCCGGGACCCGGAAACCGTTCATCATCACTCCGCGCGACGGCACGGTGTTGCCCACGATACTTGAGATGGCAGCGCTCTGCGGCGAGGCAAACAGCTTCGTCGTCTACAGCATGCCGGCACCGCCACTGCGACACGACTTCGTGGCCGTCGACAAGCTCGTCGTGTGCGCGCGTCTCGGTATCCCGGTCTTGTACGGCCCGGCCCCGCACGCGGGAGCGAGTGCGCCGAGCTCGGTGGCCGCCGTCACCATCGTCGGCAACGCGGAGGTCTTGAGCGGACTCGTCATCAACCAGATCGCGAACCCAGGGGCGCCTTTCATCTACGGCGCATACGTCTACGCCCTCAGCATGCGCACCAGCTCCGAGGTCTACTGCTCACCCGAGGCCTATGCGGGCCAGTTCGCACAGTGCGATCTCGCCAGGTTCTATGGGCTGCCAAGCTTCGGCTACGGGGGAATCACCGACTCCAAGATGCTCGACGAGCAATGGAGCGCCGAGTCCGCCATTACGGTCATTCTCAGCGCTCTGTCGCGAGCCACGCTGATACACGACGTCGGCTATATGGAGTCGGGCATGCAGAGTTCATACGAGTCGATCGTTCTCGGCGAAGAGTTCATCGCGTATGCTCGTGCACTGCTGCGGGAGGTTCGTGTCGACGACGAGGCGTTGGCGCTCGACGAGATCAAGGCCGTTGGGCCCGGCGGCAATCACCTGGCACGACCGTACACTCGCACACACCACCGGGAGTTCTTTGACCCGAAGTTCCTCGACAAGCAGGTCTATGACCGGTGGCGGAACTCGGGCGCCCTGACTCTCCGCGACCGTGTGCACGAGAAGGCCCTGGCATTGACTCAGGAACCACGGGCCTTCGAGCTGGAACCGAGCGTGCGTCAGAAGCTCTTTGAGATGGCGGCCAAGGTTCGCCCCGAAGAGCGGACGGCCGTCTCTGCTGGCTGACTGGCCATGCGCGTTCGTGCATCGCTCCTTCGCGAAACCAGGAGGCTGACTTGAGCGACGAGTTGTACGCGAAGATGGCTCAGACGGTCATCGACGGCGAGGCCGAGGAGGCCGCCGAGCTGGCCCGCCAGGGCTTAGCCCAGGGCCTGCCGGCGGCCGACATCCTCGACAAGGGCTTCGTCAAGGGCATCGAGGAGGTCGGCGACCTCTTCGGAAAAGGCGAGTTCTTCCTGCCCGAGCTGGTGCAGGGCGCCGAGGCCATGAAGGCCGCCGTGGCCGTGCTAGGGCCCGAGCTCGACAAGACCAAGGAAGGCCGCAGGGCCACCGGCGTGGCCGTGGCCGGCACCGTGGCCGGCGACATCCACGAGATCGGTAAGACCATCGTCTGCTCGATGCTTTCTGCCGCCGGCTTCGAGGTCACCGACGTGGGCTGCGACGTGGCCGTCGAAGCCTTCGTGCAGAAGGTCAAGGAGGTCAAGCCCGACCTCCTGCTGCTCTCGGCCCTCCTAACGACCACCATGCCGAACCAGCAGAAGACGATCCAGGCCTTAAAGCACGCCGACCTGCGTGACTCCGTCAAGGTCATGATCGGCGGCGCCCCGACGACCCGCGCCTGGGCCGACGAGATCGGCGCCGACGGCTACGCCGAGGACGCCATCGAGGCCGTGGCCGCCGCCAAGGTGCTGGTCGGGAGGGGCCTGAGGCAAGAGTAGTTGGCCTCGGCGTTGGGTCCCCCCCTGTCGCAGAACACCTTACCGGGCAGAGCGATGGCGTATTGGACGCCCGAGGTCCACTCTTGCCGGGTAGCGCCTTGAGTCCGGCGCAGTGGCGAGGTTGCTGGTCACCGGGGTGCGAGCCAACATGGCGAGCTTCCTATGGGAGCGGTATTGCCTACCGCCGCTCCCGCCGCGGGAACCTGAACCCCCCGGTTCCCGAAGGGAGGCGGCTTGTTATCGAGCCGCCTCCCGTCCTTTGTGAGAAGGCAACCACGCTCGCCAGTTGAGACCGAGCACATCACGTGGAGACCGGTGCAACAGAGGTTGCGCATCACGGCTAGCCGAACGTTCCCATCATTACGAGTCATGCAAAGGCCTGTTTGCAGGGATTTCTCTTGTCCCATACGAGGCTAAACAGTGCCTTCGCGTACCATAGTGTCACAGCGTGATGTTGGAACGGATGATGGAATGACATGGCTGAGGCCGTGCCCGTCGATGAATGGAAGAGCCCCTCACGAGAGGGGCTCTTTCGTTCAGCTTTGAGCCTGTCCAGTCCTCGGAAGTCCTGTCTAGAGATCGGGGGCCGCTCAGCTTGACCTTCGCCGCGGTGACCAGGCGAAGATAGCCACCACGAACAGAGACCGTGCTCGCGCTGCGCCAGCAGTTGAACCGCCAGCTAGATGATCGCGCGAGGGCAAAGGCAGCTCACCAATGGACCGACACCGGCTACGTCTTCACGCCGGAGGACAGCCAGCCGTTCCACCCGGACCACATCACACGCGACTTCGCGAAGCTCGTAGACGGGGCACCCGTCAAGAGCATCCAGTTCCGCGATCTTCGCCACACCCACGCGAGCCATCTGTTACTAGTAAACGTCCCGGCGACGGTCGTCTCGGAGCGTCTCGGACATGTGACGATCGGATTCACGCTGAACGTCTACTCGCACGTCCTCCCCAGGATGCAGGAGGAAGCGGCGGATCGGACGGAGGCGAATGGTGGTGCCGGAGCCGGGGCTCGAACCCGGACGGGCGTGAAGCCCAGCGGATTTTAAGTCCGCGGCGTCTACCAGTTCCGCCACTCCGGCCGCGATGCCCCAGAGTATACGACGGAGCGGGCCGGGGTGCGGGGGCGCCGTGCGCCCCCGCACCCCGGCCCGCCTCAGCGACGCCGAGCACCCGGCGTTGCCTGCGCCTCAGCGAGACGCGATCACTTGTTGCCGCTGGCCACGTAGTAGGCCCTGAGCATCTCGTCCCAGTGCGTGTCCTGCGGGAAGAAGAGGCCGATGTCGTCGTAGACGCGGCCGTAGTAGTTGTCATAGTAGTGCGGCGCGTTGGGCGGGAAGGCGAGGGTCATGCCGTAGCTCCTGGTGTCCTGCTGATGCGAGGTGGCGCAGTACGAGCCGTCCTTGATCTGCGCCTTCACCTGACCCGCCCAGTAGTCGATCAGCGGATCGTCGATGCTCTTCTGCAGCTCGTTGCAGAGCGCCCAGGCGTCGGAGAACCAGAACACACCCATGATCGACTCGAAACACTGGTTCTTGGCGTACGAGGCGGCCGAGCCGAGCTGGCTCTTGTAGAGGCCCATCTTGGCGATCAGCGCCAGCGAGAGCTGGTCGACGGCCTTGGCCAACGCGACCTGCTTCGACTCGTCGATGGACGAGAAGGTTCCGATGACGTCGCCGTTGCCGTTGCCGCCGTCCTGCTTCTTGGTCTCGTAGTAGAGGACGTAGTCGTCGGCGATGATCTTGCCGAGAGCGAGCGGCGCGATCGACGGGTCGGCCTCCATGCTGGCGCAGATCCAGTTCCAGGGCGGCCCCTCGGCGTCCATGGTGACCTCGGTGCCGAGCTCGACCTTGGTCACACCCTTGAGCTGGTAGGCGACCTCGGCCTGGGCCATCGTGCAGGCCTCGAAGAGCGTCATGTCGACGACGTCGCCGACCGTCTTCTCCGCGGCCGCCATCGCATTGCCGATGTCGGCGACGTACATCCGGCTGTGCGAGGTGTCGTCGCGGCTCATGTACATCCAGCCGCCGCCGTGGTCCCACAGGTCGAGGATGTACTTGTCGGCCGGATAGGCCTTCATCGCCCACGTGACGAACGACTGCAGCGCTGCCGGCGAGCCCATGTCGGGCTCCGCTACGGTGCCGATCTTGGTGTACTTCCCGGCGGTGATGAGGTACTTCTCGGCGCCACCCGGCCCGTAGTGGTCGTAGAGCACGACGACGTTGACGTTGCTGCCCGACGCCTTCAGGCCGGCGGCCATGAGGTCCATGGTCCACCAGCCCTCGAAGTCGAGGTTGTTGTCGCCGTTCAGGTACAGCATCACGGTCCAGGCCTTCTTCGCCGGCGCCGCCGCCGCCGAGGGCTGCGCGGCCGCCAGCAGGAACCCCGAGAGAAGGAACAAGACGACGAGAACGGCGGAACGACGTGATCCACGCATGTGATACCCCCTGTTTCCCATGCCGTGCGGCCGGCCGCCCCCTCAGACGCCCGTACGCTGCAGGCATTCCCCTTCGTAGGCCCACAGTACCGAGGTCTTCGTGGCCGGTCAACGTGTTCGATGCTGCGCCGGTCGCCGCCGCGTCGCCTGATCGGACGACGCACGGTCTAGGGATGCCCTCCTGCTCACGGTGGGTACGCGTCTTCATTTTGTGCCGCGAACGTTCAGCAACGGACCTCGCCTGCCGAATCCACTGAGCAGGAGCGTGCCATAAGCGGCGATCTCTTCGCGCTGTGAGCTGAAACCTACGGGCGGCTACAGGCGCAGAGAGAAGGGCCGCCCGCCCGAACGGCGGGCGGCCCTTCTGCTTTCCGCCTCACCGACGTCGGCCGCTGCTCCCGCGTCGCCGCCAACCGCACTCCTCCGTCTTCGCCCCTCCACCTTCCCTACTCCGAGAGGTCGCCGGACGCCAAGAGGTCGCCGGACGCCAAGAGGTCGCCGGACGCCAGGCGCAAAGCCACGCCGTCGAGGATGTCGGCCTCGCTGGCGGACAGTCCCTCGACGCCGAGCGCCAGGCACGCCTGCCCGGCGATCAGCGCGCCGGCGAGGATGACGTCCTCGCGCCCTTTCTGGATGCCGGCGAGGAGCGCGCGCTGCGCGCTCGGGAGGTTGCGGAACCGCTCGATGGCCGCCGCGATGTCGGTCAGCGTGAGCACGTGACCGTGCACGACGTCGGGGTCGTAGACGCGCAGATCGAGCGTGTAGGCCGCGAGCGTGGCGATGGTGCCCGCTACGCCGATCGCCAGCGCCACCGCGCCGGCATGCGGGGCGATCTCGGTCGCGAGCAGGTCGGCCGCGAACCGCTGCGCGGCGACCCACTCCCGGTCGGTCGGCGGGTCGGTAGCGAAGAACCGCTCGCTCAGGCGCACCGAGCCGACGTCGAGGCTGCGCGTGAACGGCGCGGCGCCGGGCTCGCCGATGGCGAACTCGGTGCTGCCGCCGCCGATGTCGACGACCGCGATGCGCTTGCCGCGCGCCTGCGGGAA
>Ga0315282_10007571_pt1 | contig 17779 bp, 21 predicted proteins | sample YL17G07_20_MG_FD_203693 | JGI IMG/M metagenome (GOLD analysis project Ga0315282, IMG submission 203693) | Sediment microbial communities from Yellowstone Lake, YNP, Wyoming, USA - YL17G07_20 | ecosystem: Environmental > Aquatic > Freshwater > Lake > Sediment | place: USA: Wyoming | collected... | reverse complement strand
CGTGCCCACATCGTCCGTTCGCAGAGGAACAAAGAATGAATAACTCTTCTCGAGACTGCCGTCGAACGCCCAGTCGACTGGCCCAGCGGGAAAGCCGCTAATATCTCCTACTGCGCGTGTGCTCTGCCCGTTGATCGTCACCTCTTCCCAGAGCAGGTAGTCCTCGTCTGCATCGAGCCAGTCAGCGAAATTTGGCGTAACTGTCTTTTCCCTGATGGCGCGATAAATGCGGAAACCGCTGATGTGCTTCGGCATCCGGGCAAAGGAAAGGTTCAGTTGTATGCCAAGGATGTTTACGTCAGCGCCTTGGCTCTGTGTGAAGAACCCTCTCCAAATGGGGTCGCTCTCCATGTAGTCGTCGTAGATGACCGTCAAAGCAAATTTCGTATGCGCGTTGCCGACGCCCGGGAGTCCGGCATGTAATTCGATGTTCATTGTGAGAAATTCGTTGCCGTCGGGATCCTCGAAGTCAACGTCCGGAACAGCAGGCTCCATGATCATGTCGAGTGGTGTTGAGAGACTCCCAGTCTCCTTGTATGCTGGAATGAGTCCACCAGCGAGTTGCACGTACCATCCGGCGGGTAGTGCAGCAAGCGGTGACGATGAGGCGTAGAAGTAGTTCCGTCCCTCGTACTTCTCTATCACAACTGGATAGTTTGGCACGATCGGATCGCCTGAACTGCCAGTGAGGAGGTAGGTCTTCCTCCTGTCTTCCACCGCCAACCATCTGACGTGAGGCGTGCCGCCGTTGTCGAATTTCCATCCATGGAAGGTGACGTCGGTTCTGTGCAGAATAATCACGTCGCCAGTCGCCCACCCAAGCCCGGTATCGTCCACTAGCAGATCAAGCGTCACCAAGGTGCCGTCGTTGCTCATGACGAGACCCATTTGGTTCTTCGTCGCGTTCTCGCAGACCCAGCCAACCAACTCATCGCTCGCGATTGTTACTGCACTTCCGAGAGCATCCTTTACGTTAGTCAATTCAATAACCTTGGCCGATGGTGTGCTCCCGATTACGCAGAACAGTTGCCGTGTCAACTCCGGCCAACCAGCATCGTCTACGTATACACGTAAGCTGCCGTTCACGTCGAGCCCGACCACAATTTGATGTTCCGTGCCAGCGACGACATCGTACAACCTGAACCCCTTCCAAAGATCTATCGGAATGCCGCTTGGATTTGGACTCTGTGGGTACTCGTCGTAGACCTGGATTGTCCCAGGGTCCCGCTCGAAGACCGTGCCGGGCCGGTCGGTGCGAATTCCCTTTAAGCGGACCGCATAGACTTCGGGAATGCCTGGAATTTCGTACTCAGTGACAAGGTCTAAGTTCTTCTCAATCTTGACATACTGGAGGTCGCGGGGCTTCATGTTCTCCTTCAGGTTAGTGCCGCGATTTTAGACTTGAGCTGCTCTTCCGATACGACCGCCTTGAATGCGTCTGCCAGAGTTGCAATGTGCTGCTTGATCTCCTCTGCGTAATCCGGTAACTGTATGCCCGCCTTCGTAGCTAAGAGCTTCTTCAGCCTCGCTTGGACAAGAGCAACGGCCGCCCCGTCGGGTACGTCTACTCCAGATGCGTCGTCCGTCATCTCCTCGGGCATCTCGTAGTAGTGCAAGGACAGGGTTCCCACGCTGGCGAGTCGTGTCCTGATCCTCAGCGTTGAACCCTCAAGCGCAAAGACAACCGAAGGAGTTCCAATATCATCGGAACGCCAAGCGAGAAGTTCGTCGATTGTTGAGGCTGGAACTGCTTTATCAAGGACAGTCGATTCGAGAGTGATTCTCGCCTGAGCGGAGCGCATGATTCTCAGAGACGAGATGTCAACCGTGCTACCCGTCAGCGCCGTCCCGAGTACCTGTACCTCATCGACCGTTGCGTCAGCCGCTGGGAGGATAACGCCGCGGACAACAACGGTGTCGCCGTCTGTGACCGCCTCGATCGTGCCGAGGTAGATGTCATTGACGATCCTGATAGTGACGAGCTTTCCGACATCCCCTGAATCGAAGTCCGCGTTCATTCCCGCAAAGACGAGTGTCCGTGTCGCTGCCGTCCACGTTCCCGTGCCGCTCGTCGATCTCTTGGCCGTTGAGCTGAATGAGATGGGATCGGAGGTCAGATACGCGGGCGCAACAACGGGAAAAATCTGCTCAAGCACGTCCGAGACCGCGCGGTTGCACAGCGAGAACCGATTCCGGTAAAGATCCCAATTCTGCTCAAGACCCAAATCGGAAACAGCCTCCTCGAAGAGCCTGCTCGCGTCGTAGTCTTTGGACAGACTCATCTAAAATCCTCCGGCTTCGGCTCATCCCTGTCGAAGATTACGACCAGGATGAAGGCAAAGAAGAGCACGAAGAGTAACACGATGTCCTTGAGCTTCTCTTTCATCACGTCAGTGCCTCAACCTTCCGTTTGTTTTCTTCTTCTGACAACGTCATCCGTGCCGACTCGAAGACTGACTTGAGCGCATCGGAGATCTCCGGACCGAGGTTCAGCTCTCGGTTCAGTCTCTCCGCGATAATCGCCTTCCGCCTCAAGATGGCGAGCCTAATTGCCGCGCCGTCGGGGAGGTCGATGTACTCGTTGTCTGCCTCCTGCGCGATGATGAGCCGTGGATAGTGGAGCGTGAGCGTTCCGAGGGAAGATACCTCGTCCCCCTTCCTGAGAAGGAGACTGTTCCCCTCCCGGGCGTAGACGATTTTGCCCCTGCTGTTCAGCCCGCTAGTCCTGAAATTCCTCAGATCGTCGACGGACAGCGGCTCGCAAGGCTGGTTGATGGCACTCGACTCGAGGACGAGTCTCGCTCCCTCAAAGTTCGAGATGGGCAAGTTCGAGATGTCGACTCTCTCCGAGCCGATGGCCGTCGGAACGACGACGACCACGTAGACCGTCCCGTCGGCCGCTGGAAGGAACGACCCCTCGACAGCAACTGTTGTGTCGCTAACGCACGAGGCGATGACGCCGACGTAGCAGCCGCTGGACATCACGAAGGTGACGAGCTTGCCCACGTCGCCATCTGTGAAGCCGGACTGCATCGCCCCGAAGACGAGCCTCTTCGTAGCGGCTGCCCAAGTGCCAGTGCCCGAGACGGAGTGGTTGCCCCCGCTCGCCGGGACGACGACTTCCGACTTCAGGTAGAGCGGGAAGACAGCCGGAAAGATCTGAGCAAGGACTTCCTCGTCGGCTCTGTTGCCGATGGCGATGGACTGGATGTGGAGTTCTGTATTTTCAATCCACTGAATGTCCGAGAGAGCTTCGCGGAACAGAGCGTAGCTCGTCCACTTCTTTGAAATCCCGTTAGCCATTTGCCGCCCCGAGTTGCGAGCGAAGCGTGAGGAAGAATTTGTTCGTCAGCGCTGAGATCTCCGCTTGGCCTGCCTCGTTAGCGATGAGGTTGGAAATCTCCAGCAGAATCTCGAGCCATATCTCATTGAAGGTCTCGTACGCCGTCCCCTCTGTCACGTCGGCGAGCAGCCAGTCGAGGACTCCGAAATACCAGAGGACGTAGTTGTTCGCGTTCGGGATGTAGGTTGACCCCGACTCAGCGATGAACTCATCGCCGACGTCGAGCACGTACCTCTTCGAGGCACTCTCGAAATCCTTCACTGCCCCGACTCTATCGAGCCCAGTGATGATGATGCGATTGCCGTTGACATCTGTAAGTCTGTCAGCATATATATAGCCTGCGGGTTTCGCTGCAACACCGCTGGTGAACGCAAGGTCGGTCTTCCTGACAAGGCATCCCGACATTTCTCTGGTTGAAAACCACGTCGGCACGACGAGCCTGAGACTTGCGGCAAGAGACTTCCGGGCGGCGTTATACACATCGAGTGCTCGCTGCGCTGGAAAACTCTGCCCATCGACAGTTCCGACATTTGCCGCGGTAATGACGACATTATCGTCCGTGAGCGGATCAACCCTCCTGAAAAAGCGAGCCATCTGCTCCTGAACTTTGATCGCCATGTCAGTACCTGAACCTCATCTTCCCCTTCCCCAGTTGTCGATCCAACTGAGCGTCACTCATCCTCAGCGCTGAGGCTCGGGTTGGCGAGTTCCTCCTGGGCCTCTTCCTCGGCTTGGCGCGGCCTGCCACGGTCTCGCGTCCTGTCGCCAAAGCACCCTTGAAGGCAAAAACCGCCTGCTTTTTTGCCTTTGGGCCGTACTCACCGCGGAGCGCCGCCGCCTTCTTCCCTGGCGGGATCGGCTGGCCTTGAGGTACCCCAAGAGACTCGTGAAGTCCGCCCCTCTTGAAGCTCAGCGGACGCTTGCCTTTCTTCCGAATTGTGACTCGTGCCATGGTTCCACCTCCGTTCTGGTTACGACCACCCCCGGCGGCGTTTCGATTTCACGCCGAGCTTCAGGTCGAGTTGTTTGTCGGTCATTTTCCGCGGGTCCCTGGGAATACGAGCACCAGCAGCGCGTGCCTTCGAGAGTCCGATAGCCCGTCGCTGGGCCTCGGCGCGGGCTGGGCCGAACTTCCGCGCGGTATGAGCGAGGATCTCGGGCGGGTTTTCTTTGATCTCCCTGAAGGCCGCCTTCGTTGCCCTCCTTGACTTCGTCGTCGGTTTCTTCTTCCTGCGTGCCATTTCAAACCTCCCTTTTTGTTTTCTCGTCCTTCTTGCAAGTGCATGTGGATTCAACCTGCTTGCCGAAGCCACTGTGGAGTACGCCATGGTCAGAACCAGAGTGTGTCTGCTTCGTGCTTGTCTATCCGCCGATTCACGGCGGGTCTCCCACGCACAGTAACCAGCCTGCCGATCTCGTTTGCAAACAATGTAGCCGCTGCCACCGCTTCCTTTGGGAACTTGTCCATCCGGCTCTCAAGCAGCTTCGCGACGGTGCCACGAACCATGACCTCGCTATAAGGGACGAGCGGGTGCGGTCCCGCCGTCTGGTCGATAAAGTTGTCATCAGAACAGTGCTGCCGAACGTAACGGACCGTTGTGGCAAGCGTTGATGTCGGAGTCCCGAAGAAGCCAAGCGAGAGTGGAACAGTCCGCAACTGGTAGTAGCAGCGGGGTCTGGCCGTCTTGTAGTAATGTGGCCGGCGGTGCCTTCCTTGCGTCACCTTGACCCACGACTCCGTCGTCTCTGTGATTGCCAGACCGTTGTCCACGTACACGATCGGCTCAATGATCCGCCGCGCCTTCTTCAGCCAAGCGAGCGGATCGCCGGGTACGCCCGTGAAGGCGTATACCTCCTGATCCGCGACGAACGTGAGCGTTCCCGTCTCTTCGATAGGCTCCAATTCCTCGAGGATTTGCTCCTGTGCGCGGTTGCCGCTGGCGAGAATGTCCGCGTCTTCGAGTCCGATGTCAAGGTTCCTCAGCAGCGGGTAGCGCCGCACCTCAATGATGAGCTCGCGCGATGTCACTCCTATCCTCCCTCGTCAGGTGACGATCCTACCTCTTGGCCGTTGCCTTGCTCCGCGCCCTCGGGGCGCTCGCTGACGGAAGCGATGCGGCTGGCGCTGGCGTCTCCTCCGCCTTCTTGGCTTCAGCTTCCTTCGCGCGATGCGCGAGCACGAGCGCGATCTCTTGCTCTGTCAGATCGAGGCTGGGCTTGGCTTTCTGCGGCGTCTCAGCCGCCGCAGCAAGCGCTGGATACCGCCCTGGGTCGGGTTTTCCGACGGCCACCTCGAAGACGTTCGGCAAATTCTTGAGGAACAACTTGCCGACATCCTCCGGAAGCTCTGCGTCCGGATTGAATGTGACGTCCCTGTCGAAGGCGATCTTCACAACCCTCGGGATCGAGAATCCAGGCTTCACTCTCAGTATCATTGATCCATCTCCTTTCGTTTGGCTGAAGTTTTCCAGAACGGTGACGACCGCTCGCTTTCTCCTTCGCGTCCTCTGCAGGACATACCCCACGAGGCGCCTCAACTTCGGGATATCCACGTCCATGACCTGCGATTGTCGGAGCGTCTCGCTGATCGTCGGCAGTTGCTCTTCAATCTTGCGAATCCCCTCGACCGTGTGCTCCTCCAGAACGACTCCCCAGCCGCCAGAGGTGTAGATCCTCGAGCTCCTGCCTGGGTTGTACCCGATCGTCGGAATACCGGCGGCGAGATAGTCCCAGCACTTGTTCGGCATACAGCTCTGCGTGTAGAGAAATGCCTCGCGTGGTACGCCGTTCTCGTTATAGCCGTGGAGCCCTGCCGTGTACTGACCCATGTCCCTGAGCAGTGCGCCGTACTCGATTGGCTCGTGCACGGTGACACCCATTTCTGCATAGTCACCTGCAGCACCAGCCGTACCGATTGCTGGGTAGAGGTGAACGTTCCAGCCAGCATCCATGAACGTCTTGAAGATCTCGTGGTACGAACGGTAGCCATAGACGGTCTGTCTCTTCGAGCGGTCGACGATGCCGCCGGCGTAGACGAGGTTCTTGCCGGGCACCTTTTCCTTCGAGACGCGAAAGTCGATGTCACGCTTCAGCGGTCGAAGATGGACGACCTCGAAACGCGGCAGCTTGTAGAGCCTCCGCAGGTGCGGAATGACGTGCTCGCTCGTGAAGAGGACGGCCTCGGCATTCTCGATCATTTGCTTCTCGCGCCGGAGGATCTCCTTATCTGCGGGTGTCAGCCCCTCGGGTTTCTTGAACGGAACCCGCATGGAGTAGACGTCCTGCTCGATGAGAACGTAAGGGACACCGACAGCGAGTGCGCCAGTATAGAAATCGTGCCAGTCTCCGTGCAGAAAGATGAGATCAGACCGATTCTGTCGCAGGACTTCCGCGACGTGCCTCCCGCTCAGCGTCAGGATTTGCTCCCCGCCGTAGAGCGAGCGTAGAAGGGTGTAGTACTTGTAGACACTCCCTTGCGGCCAGTTTGCTATTTCTGCGTAGCTGAACTTGCGCTTCATTGCGCCTCGGGCTTCCGAGTCAGTAAGTAACAGAGATGCTTGCCACCGACGCTCGTCGAGCGCTCGAACTTCAAGACCGAGAGGCCGCTGAGCTCGAAGATCTTCGCCAGCTCCTCCTCCGAATAGTGCCAGATGTGACCGTCAATCCGTGGCGGACTCTCCCTCGATGCGATGGGCATCTCCTCCCAGGAGTCGTAGTGCACATATCTCCTGCCCCAGGATTGAGCATCGGGAGTTGTAAGCATGAGTACGCCGGAGTCGCTCAGTGCGTCCCGGATCTTCCGCAGCGTTGGTATCGGCGAGAAGTTAAGGTGCTCAAGAACCTCCGTAAAAAGAACGAGGTCGAATTTGCCGCCTGGAAGATCGTCCCTCTCGACATCAATGTCGAGGTAGTCCAGATGATATCGTTCCGCGATGGACTTGGAAAGATTCCGGTAGGCATCGACGATGACCCGCCTCTTCGGCTCGAAGCGCGAGACGACATAGACTATGAGCGTCCCGTAGGCGGCACCGACATCGAGCACGGAGTCGATCGACAGCAATAGACTATCGGCCCAGTGAACGAGCGGCGCCCAGTACCCTTGCTCCGCCGGGGCATATCGCGTCTCGTACCAACCTGCTGACGGGTGGTTTTCCGACTTTAGGCCAGCGAGGACCTCGGCTTGGCACTCCGGAATGGTCACGGGTCTCCTTTACGAAACTGGCAGGAGCCGACCTCATGATCACGCAGGGTCGGCTCCCACCATGTTCTCAGGACAGCGCCACCGACATCCAGGTGCCGTCCGTGCTCCCGGGCGTGCCAATCTTGATATATAGTGCGCCGTTCGTGTAGTTGATGAGCGTACTGTCGTTCGGTGCACTACCGAAGAGAGTACCAGGCGCACCAGCGTACAGAATTGTGTGCACGTCGACGCCCTCCGCTCGATCAATTCTGAGCAGAATCGCCGTCTCCGGATAGCCAAAGGCTGCAGCCGGATCCCGAGTGTCGGGAACCGGATGGCCGATAGTCTTTCCCATTGTCTTGGTCTCCTTATGGCTTTCGATTCGTTGTGATGTACTGCCGCTCCCTCTCAGGTCTTAGGACCAGCTGAGGTTGTGCGGGCTATACGTCGCGAAGACAAGGCTCGACGTGTTCTCCGTGAAGCTCCCCGCGGCTGCGCCGGTCAAGCCGTCGTAGTCGAGGATGTCGCTCCGGACAACACTCTGGATCGTCCTCACGCCGATCTCCTTCACGAACTCATGGTCGTCAATGAGTTCCGTTAGTACCATCCGCTCGCCAACGCCGACGGACAGTGCTCCTTGACCCATGAGAAAGCCCATCTTGATGTTGGAGGTGTCGATTTTCTCGATCCAGTTGCCGACGGGATAGCCGAGCGCCCGCTCTGCGTCCGTCGGTGCCGGCCCGTACTCGACGACATTGTCGGCGACGTTCGGGTCAGTCGCCTTTACTCGGGCACCGAAGAGGTTCAGATCCGTGTAGATCGCACAGCCGGAGATGAATGCCTCCGCGCCAGTCGCCAGGATGTCACCGCTGAAGCCCGGAGGCATCTGCCTGAACATCTCGCGGAACTCGGGGTCCCGCTGCAGCTGCTTCCACGCTGCGTCGGTGATCCACAGCGGGTAGAACTCGAACCCGTTCTTGTTGACGATCCGCGCGATCTTTCTGCGCGGTGCTTCAACCGACAGGTTCTCGATCAGTGCCACGGTCATCCCACCGCCGCTACCAGCCAAGCCGGTGAGTGCGGCTGCCACGTCCGCCTCATAGGCCGCCGTGTAAGGCAGATTCGTGTAGCTATTCCCATTCCACGACACCGGGCCGCTGCCCGCGACGTAGAAGTTCGGGTGGCTGTGAATCGGGACGGCGCGTCCACCCTCATCCGATGGAGCGATGAGGTCACGCGATGCTCCGGCGAGCACCGAGAGAGTGAAGTTTCCGGGGTGATAATCACTCCACCACTGCCGGAGATCCGCGTCGCACTTGAACACCACCTGGTCGGCGTACTTCTTCACGATCTGGTAGCTCATGCCAGTTGGCGGTGACACTGCCTTCCTCGTGTAGTTGATCGGTACGGTCCGGTACACAATAACGTACCGCTCCGCCGTGCCTCTCAATGCCTTGTCGCCGTAGACGGGCATCTGGATGAGCCGGTTCTTCACCGGAATGTCGATCGTCGTCCTGCCGAGCTTGACGAACTCCTCGAAGACCTCGATAGGTGCGCCCGTGAATTTGGGTCCATCGCCTCCGATGGAGCCGACGGTCTCCATGCCAGCGCCCGTCTTGATGAACTCCGGAGCGACCCAGAGGCCGAACTTATGCTTCCTCCACTGTTGCCTTGCCATCCGCTCAGCGAGGAGGTTGGGGTTTGCTCTGCTTGTCAGAGCGAAGACAGAAAACATAGTCGTATGACTCCTTTCTTCCTCTCAGTGAAAACGTGTCTCGCAGACCAACCTTGGGCTGCGAGTGCGAGCCAACTCAGCTTCCAGCAGGCGTGTAGTACCTCAGTAGCTTGCCGTAGACCTTGTTCCCGCCCGCGACTGCCTTCTTATTGCCGGTCAGTGGCTTGTAGATAAGCCAGACTTGGTCGTAACCTGCGAAGGTGAGGGCGATCTTCTTGACTCCCTGTCCAGCGACTATCGTATTGATCGTGTCGACAGCCGTGAAGGACGCAGGAGCTGTAGAGTTCGCGACCTTGAACCCCGCTGAAATCTCGAGGTGCGTCGAGTCTGTGACGTACCACTGTTCGTAGAGCGAGTCGGGCGTCATCCAGGCCAGAACCCTCCCCTTGCTCCCGTCGAGCGGGTACGCGAGGTTCAGCAGCAGCCCGCTGGCACTCTGCTTGACCGTGTCGGGTGTCGTGGCATCCCTGAAGGTCGTGCCGTTCAGAAGGATGACATCGTCTCTAATCGCGCTCGCTCCGCTCCACCCGACCGACGAGACGAGAGCGACAGTGAGGAGCGCCAAAATTCCATGCGTGATTCGCTTCATAAAAGTGTTCCTCCTTTTATCCTACTTTGGTGTCCCTGTTTGGAGCAACTGTTCGATCTCTTGCTCCGTCATCCCAGCGACGGCCTCCCTATCGCTCACGTCGACCTTTTTCTTCTCTGTCCGCTTGGTCGCCGGTATGGGGGCGGTGCTGATCGTCCTCACCGTCTTCCTCCTCATGTCCTCGAGGTCTTTCTCGTGCTGGACGCGACCGCTCATCTCTGCATTGATCTTATCCCTCTGCCGCGTCGTTCGCAACGTCGTGTCAAGGTGCTCAGTCAGGAACCGCTGATAGGCACGTCCGGCTACTGGGTACAAAACACCAGAGCGGGATTCCGTGTTGGCGGCATCCTTGTACGTCTCTTCGATGAGGGCCTTGACTTCCTCCTCCTTGACGGTGTCGAGACCGAATTCTTTGACAAATTCCATAATCTTCTTCAATTCTCCATCCTTGACGGCCGTTGCAATCTTCGGAAGACGGAGATGTGCTGCTCGGTGTTCGGTCACTGCCTTGTCGAGCAGCCCGTACGTTCGCGTGTAGGCCTGGGTGAATAGGAACCAGAGGCCGGGATCGCTCCTCCTCAGTTCAGCCAGCTCCTCCTGCGTTCTCGGCAGTTCGAGTCCTGCCGCCCGGAACTCCTGACCCACCTCTCCCCGTCCGACCTCGTCGTAGGTTGCCCGGATGACTTCCTTGATCCTTGACTCGTTCTCTGCCTCCGTCTCTGGCGGAACTTCCTTCGATTCCTTTTCGGTTGCTGCTTGCTGGTCTTGGTCTCGGCGCCGCGCTTCGGCGGCTGCCGTCTCGGCTCTCTCCTGGTCCTCAGCCTTAAACTCCCCGTACATCTGCTCGAGGGCCGCGTAATCTCCAGATCTCTTCGCCGTGTCCACGGCAAGCCGGAGGACTTTCTCCCTGTAGCCGAGAGCCTTGCCCTTGGCAAGCACGCCGTCGACGAGGGCCTTGCGGCCTTTTAGCTCTCCGGCGTAGACCTTGTTTTCCTCTTCCTCCTTCTCGCGCGCGAGGCGATCCTCCTCTTCGACTGCCGCCCGGGCTTCCTCCTCGGTTGTGCCGTCCTTCTCTGCGCGTGCCTTGACGCGGGTCTCGAGTTCGGCCTGTGCCGCTTCTTCGTCTCTTTTCCGCTGCTCTTCAGCGGTGATCTTGTCGGCATGCTCCTTCTCGACGATCGGTCTCATCTCCTCGACCGTCTTGCCTTCCTTCTCCGCACGCTCTGCAACCTCGGTCGTAAGCGCGAGTGCTGCTTCTTGGTCGGCGTTGCGCTTCGCTTCGAGTTCTTCCGCGGTAGGCTGCTCGGTGGTCTCTTCGCCCTTCTCCTCCTCTGCTTTTTCGTCACCTTCTTTGCCCGCGTCTCCGAGAAACTCGTTGATCTTCTCTTCCGATAGGTCGTGGGCCTCGTCGCCTGTGACGGCTTTGACTTGCTCGATGTCGAGTTCGATCTTTGGATTTGCCATGATCGCGACTCCTGTCAGTGAATAATAAAAAACCCGAGATCGCCTCAGCTTCGATGCTCTCTGCCTTCATCGAAGCCTGAGCAACCCCGGGCTGTGATTTCGTTTCCGCGAGTCACTTCAGGTGAAGCCTCGCGGGGGAACCCCAGAATCGGGTGTTGAATCCTACTGTGTTGGTCAGATGTAAATTAACTCATAGTTTCGTGACCGTTGGTGAGCTTTGACCTCCATCCTCTCGCGGAACACGGTATTTCCAGAGAAAGTAAAGCGCAATGGCGATGATGGTGCCGAGGATCGCGGCTTGGATCGGTTCTCCGACGAGTGCCATCCCGAGTGGAACGCCAGGCAGTGCTGCTGTCACATCGAAGAGATGATCAAGTGTCACAGCCTTCTCTGTTTGCGCCTGCTCAATTTCCTCTCCGAGATTAACAAGAGGGAAGAGCAGTGCCGCAACTGGAATCCCAAGCCAAAGGCAATCCTTTGGGAAGCCGAGCAACAGCGTAAAGAGGAGATAAACCGCCACTGACCCTATGATTCGCCCAGCATCATGCCATGTGAGTTTCATAGATTTACTGTGGGTTCTCCCTTAGTTTAAGACTGTTTGAACGTTGATTTTTCTCACTCCGCCCTCATGCAGGAGGACTTCGAGGACAATCCTCCCTTCGCTCTCGGGGAGCTTATCCTTCAGCTGCCAGAGCCTCGTCCTGATCGCGGCGATGATCATGTTGAGCTCGTCCTTCTCCAACGTCAATCCTCGTCGCTACCAAAGCCATCCCTCAGTCCGCCCTCGAGTTCCTCGTCTGACATATCTTTGGCCTTCTTCCCCTTCATCGCCTTCAGGCCGAGCTGCTCAACCTCGATTCGCATCGTGCGGTGGTTGTTGACGGGGTTATCCTCCAAAACTTATTATTGAACTATCTCCGCCGGTGCTTCCGCTCCCTGCGGTTGTCCTGCGGGTGCGGGCTGAACTGCCTCTCCGTTGCCTCCTGGCGGCGGTCCTCCGTGCTTTGGAGTGAGTCCGAGCTTGTCGAGAGTGTCTACAAGCGCTTGCACCTGACCGATCTGGCCTTTCTGTTGCTCAGCCTGTTGCAGAATTCCCATCTTCTCCTCTGCGTACTTCTTCATCTTCCCAGCCACTGGTGAATCCCAAAGATCAAAGAGCACGGGCCAGCTGACGATCTGAGGCGGGAGAACCTTGACGAATTCGAGCGCCTCGATGAACTTCAGCTGCTTGATCGTCGAACCCGCTTGCGTGATGTCGGGCTTGAAGTCGAACTCGCCCTGGGTGACATCGTTCTTGACGCCCTGAAGCGTCTGCCAGTTGAGCTCGAGCCACGCCGGGTCGCCGTCCTTCGAGAGCAGCCGAATCATCCTGGGAAGCGTCATAAACTCCTGAAGATTCCTATCGCAGTAGTTGAAGACGTGCTGCTGCGTCGTTGTGACTTGGTCGAAGAAGAGCGAGAGCATCTTGAGGCCCTCGGCGACGCGGCGAGCGTAGAGCACGCCCGACTCTCCCGAGGACTGCTGTCTCCCCTGGAGGTTCGGATTGATGCCTGAGATGATCTCAATGATCTGCCGATCTTCCTCCGAGAACCGATCAAGCTGTCCGACGAGCGGCGACGGCTCTTCCCTCGTCGGCCTGTTGACGCCCTTGTAGTACTTCAGGACGTGGCGCTTCTTCGACTTCCAGTTGTCCTCCTCCTCCGGAGGAATCGTATTGAACATCGCAATGTAGTTTGGATTGACGGCATCCATGAGTGCCTCGAGGAAGGACATACGTCGCTGGTTGAAGCTGTCCTGGGGGTCGATGAGGGCGTCGATGATCGAGTTGACGCGCGTCAAGTCCGTGTGGAAATCGTAGCACCAGACCGGTTTGTGCTGGAAGCCCCTGCCCTGAACTGGGTAGGGCCGCTCAAGCAGGAGCCTGTCCGGGAGAAGGACGGGCGCACAGGCGGTGATCCAGAGTTCTGACCGTGGGAAGACCCTCTCGTGCCCACCGGGCATCATGCGCTTCGCCATCTCGACCCACTCGTCGCGCTCCCTCGGTTTCTTGTCCTCGAAGTCCTCGGGAAAAGGCAGCTTCTGCCTCGTCATCGCCGAGTACATCCAGCGATGGTCGACCCACCGCTTCTCGTGGAACTCCATAACGCGGTAGAGTCCGGAGCGCAGATCGGCCATGTCGCTGAGGATCGTCTTCTCAGCCTCATGCCTGCCGCGCTTCATGCTCCACCATTCGTCGATCGCGCCCGCCGCCCTGCTCAGGAAACTCCTCGGCTTTTCGCCCTTCTCAAGCGTGCCCTCGAGCGTGAGCGCGTTCTTCTTCACCTCGTCCTGGATGCTCCCTTCGAGGTCGAAGCTCGCGAGGATTTCCTCGTACGAGTAGTAACCGCTCACGAGTTGGTAGCGCCAGTCGCTCTGGTCTTTCTTCCGCCCATCGGGGTCCCACATAACCATAAACGGGTCGAAGCTCTCCGTCACCCACGATCCCCTTGGGTCATCGCGCGTCGTCCAGTAGTTGTTCAGCCATCCGACCTTGCCGATCATCGCGTCCATGCCAGCTTTGGCAATCTCCCTGTAGCCCTGGCATTGTTCCATCGCCCAGTCTGACACGAGTGTTGTGTGCATATCCGCACGCTCCTCGTCGCCTTCGCGGATGGGGTAGGCTCGCATGATCGAACGGTTTGCTGATAGCGTGCCCGAGACGTAGATGACGAGCGGCTGGAGAAGATTGTAGACGAGGGCAGGACGCTGGGACTCTGCGAGGAGCGTACGAATCTTCCTGCTGATTTGGTCGCCTGCGATGTACTCGTAGTTGCGGAGCGACTCTCGGCGCATCCGCTCGAAGCGATCGCTGAGTGCCTGCCAGAGGGCGATCATGTCGTTGACCTTCTTGAGATCCCCGTTTCGGTTATCGGGCATCAGACCCTCCACACGGAAAACAGGGCCGCCGCCAGCACGAGACAAATTCCAAAGAGAGCGAGTAGCACCCGGACGTCGAGTTCTCGCGGCTCAAGTCTGATCGCGTATCGAACGGCTGCCAGCCCTGCGGCAATGAGGCACGCCGAGAGAACCCCGAAGGCGATGTAAGCGGCCAGTATTGTCATCCGACTCCCACCTCCCACCTGACTGGCTCCGTTGCCCCGCGACTGAAAATCTTCGCCCAGGTCCTGTCGGTGTCCCGCTTGTACGGACGCTCGAATCGCATGCAGATTGTTTTCAGAGCATCGTAGGCGTGATCGTTGGCACGGGCTTGCCTGTAGTCCAGACCGTTCTGGCTGGCTGGGTCGTGGACAAGACTCGTGATGCTCTCCCAGAGCCGCGGGCAGTTGTCGGTGAGGAACAACTTTGGTCCAACTCGCTTGCCGTTCTCCAGAATCTTCCAGTGCAACAGGTTTCGCACGGTCTCGTTGCTCGTCGTCCTCCATTGCCTTCTCGGTTCTTTGGAGACCGGTTCGAGGTCGGGCATATTCTCGCTCATCCTCTGCATCAGTATAGACTGGAAGACCTCGAGCGGAGAGTATTCGGTCGGCGCGTAGTGCTTCAGGTTGATCGCCATATCCGTATCGTACAGGAGCGTGATCGCTGGGAGCTTGTGGTCAAGGAGAACATCGGCGACGGCGTTGGCTTTGTCCTCTACTGGAGCATCAACCACGTAGCTCTCGTCGATGAACACAATGTTGCCTTCGTAATCCATGTAGGCGAGCTCGAAGACCGACGGGTTGCCGTAGTCAATAGCACCGAGAAAAGTCGAGCCCGGGGGCGGATTCACTGGCCGGATCTTGTGGTAGTTTTCGTTCAGCTCATTGAAGAAGGCTCCCTCAAAGACGTCCCACCTTCCCTCAAGGAGAGCCGCTCTCTTCGCGGCTGGAAGTGCCAGCAATTTCGTAAGGTACTCAGGATCCGCCCTTATACCGTCAGCGTTGTCGAAGATTCTTGCCGGAACGAACTTCCGCGTCAACGTTCTTGTGGGATCGTCGGCGTCACGCCAGTAGTACGTGGGGCCTGGACTCATTGGCTGCCACCAGATTTTCGCTTCCTCGCACCATCGTGGCGGCCCATCGACCACACTGGGACAGGTATCTACGAAGTATTTCCGGACCCAGACGTGACCCTGTCCGCCTGGATTTGAGGTGGCGCGGCGGTAGGGAGCAACGCTGCACTCAGTTCTGTTCCACGGCCTCATCATCGTCCACTGCTCCTCCTCGAAGGCCGTGAGCTCATCATATGCCTCGTAGGTGAAGCTGCCGCCCTTGTAGTCGATCCAGCTTTGCGAGAATTGCATGTAGCCGAGTTTGATCGTCATGCCCGAGGGGAACGTCCAAGTCTTCGACTGAACGTGGTATTCCCCGCCGAAGTGTGGGTAGATCTTGTATGTGAGAGGGAGAACGGCACGCTCAAGTTCTGGATACGTCCTGCGGAAAATGATGCCCGTCATCCCCGAGACATCCTTGTAGCGGAGAGGGTCAACGACAAGTGACCATGTCTTGCCTCCGTAGGCTGCTCCACCAAATAAGACTTCGTACTCGCTGGCACCGAGGAAGGCTGCTTGCGGTTTGCTGTTTGGGCCGATCTTGAGTTGGTCGCTCATATTGGCGTGCGTTAGACCATCGCTACCCTGACACCTCGATCAGGGGAAAGAGATCGACGTTAATTAAGCCTCAGTTCAAAATGCCAGTACGGCCCGCCGTCGGGGTCTTCCCTCCGTACCGGGTCGTATCGCTTTGGAATCCAGCAGTAGGAATACGGGCCGAGCGGGGATGCGAGGACTCGAATCGCTGCGACCCCGCCGAACCATGACATCTCCCACGAACGGTCGGTTGCTTCTGCTCTGCCGCTCCTGTTGTTGCTCATGCCACTGCTCGTGAGAATTGCACGATCAAATCGTACGGGACGGAAAATTCTGTCATCTCCAGCTCCGCGTGGTGCTTCCCGTCTCTGTGCTAGAGGCCGCCCGCTTTAGCTGGCGGTAGTCGACCTGGAAGATCGCGATAGCTCTCACTGATTGTTCACTCCCCTCTCGTGATCGCTGCAATGAATCGTTGACGGCACGTCCTCCCAAGTTCTGAACACGAGCAGTCCCGGCGTCCTCCCTGGTGGATTCTCCGCTACCGTGACGAAGAACTGTCTGTGACAATCTACGCAGTACAGCGGCTTGAGACGTCCTTGCCACACGAGCGCACGCAGGTTGCTCATCGTCTGTGCCGTGATGAACCTACGCTGCTTTTTCTCCGGCTTTGGAACTGCGTAGTACCCCAACCTTCTCTTTCTCCTCTGTGAAACTTGCCTCCTGGACGGGCAGCGGGTCGATTGGCTGCTTGTCCCCGAGCAACAGAATCGCTCCCTTCCACCGTCGCGTCCCGGGGGTTCCCGGGATCGTCGTCCTGTTCTGCTCGGGTGGCCGCCCGTAGGCATACTGGAGCGTGAGTTTCATCGCCTCCTTGTCTCTCTTCTTCAGCCAGTGCTTGAGCACCTTGAAGGCCAGCCCGACGTAGCCTCTGCGGAAGAGCTGGTCAACGATTGACTCGTCGGGGTCCGTCCAGCCCTCGGGCTTTCCCTGGCCGCGCCCGGCCCCGCCCGAGTTCGTCGTCCGGCGGTGGTACTGGGGCACGAGGTCCTCAACGGGATGGCCGAAGTAGCGTGCGATCTTTTGCGCGACGGCCTCTCCGCAGAACCGTCCCTGCTCCGCGTGCTTGTAGGCGTCGAAATCCACTCCGATTTTTTTTGCGACCTCGCGCTGCGTGAGACCTTTTCCTTCTCGGAGTGTACGGAGGAAGAAATTCTTTTTTGAGGGGGGTGCCTGCTCGGTCGGCATCGGTTCTTCTGGCGAAGCTTCGATTCGCTGCGAAGCTGAGTCGAGCGGTGCTGACACGTGGACTTCCGCGGCTTGCTCGACGGTTTCTACGCTGCCACTCTCAGTGTTGCCCTCCATCGTTGCTCACCTCATGTACGGCGTGTCCGCTGCTTCATCCTTGTAGGACGGCAACTGGTACACGTACTCCCAAGTACGCTCGGTACGCAGATCGTCGCGGACGTAAAGGTAGGTGATCCCGTGATAGTTCGACCAGAGTGCTTCGACGGGATGCGGCTCACCAGTCTTGCAGTAGGGACAGTGCGTAGTTGCCTGAGACCCGGGTCGAGCTACTTCTTCAGTACTCACTTCACCTCAGCGTGAATGAGTCGTGCGAATTGCCTGCGGTGTTGTGCGAAGTTAGGTATTTTTTACTTCCTTGTCAAGAACTTTCTTCTTCAAGGATCGCCGTTGGCTCGATCGTTGAGGAGTGGGTTCACGTTTGCCAGACGCGGCTCGATCAGATCCTTGACGTATTTCTCGCTCAGCTCTATCGCGATGAAATCCCTTCCCAGTCTTTTCGCAACCTCCAGGGTTGTACCGCTTCCAGCAAAACAATCCAAAACCACACACGGGACGGTTTCTCTCTCGCCACATTTGCAAGTACTCTGCCAGCCGAGGGT
>Ga0315282_10007570_pt1 | contig 17782 bp, 17 predicted proteins | sample YL17G07_20_MG_FD_203693 | JGI IMG/M metagenome (GOLD analysis project Ga0315282, IMG submission 203693) | Sediment microbial communities from Yellowstone Lake, YNP, Wyoming, USA - YL17G07_20 | ecosystem: Environmental > Aquatic > Freshwater > Lake > Sediment | place: USA: Wyoming | collected... | reverse complement strand
TGCCCGGGCGCATCATCCAGGGCATGAGACGGGCGGCCTCGAACAACCCGGTCTTCATCCTGGACGAGATCGACAAGGTCGGGGCCGACTTCAGGGGCGACCCCTCCTCGGCCCTGCTCGAGGTCCTCGACCCGGAGCAGAATAGCACCTTCTCGGACCACTACCTGGAGCTCGACTTCGACCTGAGCAGGGTGATGTTCATCACCACGGCCAACGTCCTCGACACCGTCCCGCCAGCCCTGCGCGACCGCATGGAGGTGCTCGAGCTCACCGGCTACACCCTCGAGGACAAACTCAAGATCGCCCAGGTGCACCTCATCCCCAAGCAGCTCGGCGAGCACGGCCTCACCTCCGCGCACATCATCTTCGAGGAGGAGGCCGTCCGGCGCATCGCCACCGACTACACCCGCGAGGCGGGCCTGCGGAACCTCGAGCGCGAGATTGCCGCGGTGTGCCGCGGGGTGGCCCGTAGAGTCGCCGAGGCGGGCGACGGCGAGCAGGCACTCGTCGTGGTGGCCGCCGGCATTCTGCCCGAGTACCTGGGGCCGCCCGTCTATCAGTCCGAGGTGGCCATGCGGACCTCCATCCCCGGGGTGTCCACGGGGCTGGCCTGGACGAGTGCCGGGGGCGACATCATCTTCGTCGAGGCCACGCGGATGCGCGGCGCCAAGGGCCTGACGCTGACCGGCCAGCTCGGCGACGTCATGCGCGAGTCGGCCATGGCCGCCTTGAGCTACACGCGCTCGCAGGCCGAGAGCCTTGGCATCGACCCCGAGTTCTTCCAGAAGAACGACATCCACATCCACGTCCCGGCCGGGGCCATCCCCAAGGACGGGCCCTCAGCCGGCCTGACCATCTTCTGCGCCCTGGTGTCGCTCTTCACGGGGCGCCCGGTGAGGCCCGACGTGGCCATGACGGGCGAGGTCACGCTGCGGGGCATGGTCCTGCCCGTGGGGGGCATCAAGGAGAAGGTGCTCGCGGCCAGGCGGGCGGGCATCAACCGCATCATCATGCCCGCGCGCAACGAGAAGGACCTGGCCGACGTGCGCGAGGACGTCCTGAAGGGGCTCACCGTCCACCTGGTCGAGCGCATGGACGAGATGCTGCCCCTGGCCCTGTGCGACGAGCCCGCCAAGCCACGGGCCAAGCGCGGGACGGGGGGCAAGAAGGCCAAGGCCACGAAGCCTACCAAGGCTGAGAAGTCCACCAAAGCCGAGAAGGCGGCCAAGGCCGAGACGCCGCACCCGGCGCCCTAGAGGTAGTCGGCCATGTCGCTCAAGTTCCTGGTGATCCAGCACATTGCCTGGGAGGGACCAGGCCGGCACCTGCTCGCCGCAGCCAAAGATACTGACAAAGGCACCGACAGCGAGCTCATGGTCTGGCGGGCCTGGGAAGCAAGCATGCCCGAGCGTGCCCGTGAGGCCGCCGCGATTGTCTGCCTGGGCGGTTCCCCCAACGTCGATGAGGACGCCCGCTACCCCTACCTCGCCCCCCTGAAGGACTTCATTCGCTCCTGGGTGGCCGAGCGCCGCCCCTACCTCGGCTTCTGCCTGGGCCACCAGCTCCTGGCGCATGTGCTGGGCTGCCAGGTCGGCCCGCAGAGGCGCTCCATCGGCTTTACCGACGGAAGGCTCACCGAGGCTGGTCTAAATCACCCCCTCTTTCGCGGCTGGCCGCCGGAGCTACGCCTGTTCAAGTGGCACGGGCAGGGGGTGAGGCTGCCGCTGGCCACGGGATGCGAGCTACTGGCCGACTCGGACGCCTGCCCCGTCGAGGCCTTCGGGCTGGCGGGGGTGCCGCAGGTGGTGGGGATGCAGTTCGACCTGCACGCGGCCAACGCGAGTGACGCCGCCGCCTGGCTCGAGGCCGACCGCGACTGGCTGGCCCAGACCGGGCCCCTGGCCGACCCGGTCGACGCTAAGGCCATCGTGGCCGAGGCAAGGGAGCGCGAGGTGGAGTGCGCGAGGCTCTTCAGGCTGATGTGGGAGAACTTCTGCGGGCTGGTGGAGCAGGCATAGCCTGCACCACTGCCGGCCCCGCGGAGGCTGTGGCAGTTGCGCGCCGGGCGAGGGGCCGGGGTCCCGGTCGGCGTTGCCGCCCGGGCGTCCGTGCGGCTGAGCGCGGGCCGCGAGAAGGCGGAAATCGCGACGCCTATCGGCGCCCCGAGCGAATCTGATGTCAGGCGAAATTGGAGGCAGTTGACGTTGCCTGGGTCGTTCTGCCTCGCGTCCCCCCATCCCCGCCCCAGGAGCTCCGGAGGTTCGCAGTCGGACAGGATTCGGCTGGGCCCTACTCGGCCGTGCTCACTCCCTCCCGGCGATCGCGCTGCTTGCGGCGCCACTCGTCCACCTTGGCCGCCTTCCACTCCATGAAGCCCGGGTCCTCGTTGAAGAACTCGAGGAAGGCGTCGAGCGTCTGGGCGATCATCTCCTTGAGGAAGTGGAGCTGCATCTGGTCGAGCTCTTCGTTCGTCTCCTTCATCGCCGGGTGCGAGTTGTAGCGCGAGTCGAAGACGAACTCGACCACGTCGGCCCGGGTCAGCTCGTCGATGCGGATCTCGATGGGCGCGTTGGGGCTGTAGCGCTGGCAGCAGGTCCCGGTGCAGATGTGGATGTCGGGGTCGTCATCGGGCTCATCCGGGTAGCGCAGGCACTTGTCGCCGTCGGGGCAGACGTAGGCGCCCTCGAACTGCTTCTTGGAGCAGACCCGGCAGATGAGCTCCTCCTGGTGGGGGACATGTTCGGCCTCCGGCACGGGGGCGGCGGCGGGAACGGCCTGCGGGCAAGGCAGCTCGAAGCTCCAGGCGGGGCACAGGTCGCGCCGGCCCCAGTATTCACGGCCCGAGCACGTCTTGCAGATCTCGAAGCGGAGCGGCACGGCGATCAGGTTGGCCATTTTCCGTTCTCCTCTTTCCCGGCGCCCGCACTCCAGACGCCGTTACCGAAGCCCGGCCATCGCTTCCCCCGCGGGGCCTCTACCCCCGCCGCACTGTTGTGCAAGGCATATGCCAGGGGTGAGCGCGCCCCGTTCTCCGGCGAACGCCTTGACCTTTCGGACCCTTATGATAATTTGCCCCTGGCGGGCCAACCGCGGTGAGTGCTGCCGCCCCTGCCTGCGGCGCGCTCGTTGAGGCCCCAAGTGTATCCGCCCGGGAACGACATGGTCACCGCTGTGCGCGCCGGCACAAGGCGCCCAGGGTTGTGGTTCGCTCCAAGCTCCGAGGAGGTTTCAGCTTGAAGGCACTGGCAATATCAGGGAGTGCGCGCGCCCGCGGCAACACGCACCTGCTGCTCGAGAAGGCCCTCGAGCCGATAGCCGCGGCGGGCATCGAGGTGCAGCTGGTCGGCCTGCACAACAAGACCATCCTGCCCTGCACGGCCTGCCGGAAGTGCGCCGAGGACAAGGGGCATTGCATCTTGGGCGACGACTTCGAGGAAATCTATGCCCAGATGGTCGCGGCCGACGCCCTGCTCCTCGGCAGCCCGGTCTACTTCGGCTCGGCCAGCCCGAACATCATGGCCCTGTTGGATCGCGCGGGCTACGTCGCCTACAACGGCGACGCCAACCCCTTCCGGCGCAAGGTGGGCGCGGCCCTGGTCGTGGCCAGGCGGGCGGGGGTCAACTTCACCCTGGCCCAGCTCCAGTTCTTTTTCTCCATCCTGAACATGGTCGTGCCCGGCTCGACCTACTGGCCCGTCGCCTACGGGCGGGAGAAGGGCGAGGTGGCCTCGGACGCCGAGGGCATGCGCACCGCCGAAGAGCTGGGGCGCAACGTCGCCTGGCTGCTGGCGAAGCTGCGGGACTGACGCGAGGGGCGAGGGATGGCTCTGGTCAAGGTGGCCGTGCTGGAGAGCAAGTTCGAGGCCGACCTGGTGGAGAAGACCCTGACTGAGCGCGGGGTTGCCGCCAGGGTCCGCGAGCACCGCGACAGCGCCTACGACGGCCTCTACCTGCCGCAACAGGGCTGGGCCTCGCTGTGGGTGGAGGAGGAAGAGCGCGAGCGGGCCGCCGCCGTGGTGGCCGAGGTGCGCCGGGCCTACGCCCTGCGGGTCGTCTGAGCAAGAGGCCTGATACGGCGATTGGCCGGGCCGGGGGCGCCGGGTATAGTGAAGGGTGTATGGCTGAACCCTAGGAGGTGCACCCGTGGCCGAGGACATCAAGGCGGAGATCGCCAGGGAGAACAAGAAGATCCGCTACCTCCGCTTCATGGCCGACTTCGCGCTTGCCTACGTGGCCGGGCAGGCCGAGAGTGTCGAGGAGGCCGAGAAGGTAGTCGGCGACCTGAAGCGGACGGCAACGCACCTCTTCCCGGGCAAGGAAGAGACCTTCGAGATCATCTACCGGCCGCGCTTCGACCGGGTAATCGCGGAGCGCTTCGGCCTGCACTAGGGGCAGCAGCATGGGTCAGGCGGCATGGACCAGGTAGTGGGGCAGGCGGCCCCGGTGGGAGCGCCGGAGTGGCTGCGCGAGCGGGTGGCCGAGCACGGCGGCCCGTACGCGCTGGAGCGGCCGTTGCGGGTGCTCACCGAGGCCGCGGACTTCTTCGACGTCGTCCCCTACGACATCATGCACCTGGCCGGCCGCTACTACCTCATCCGGGGCCTGGAGTTCGAGGGCCGCTTCGGCCTGGAGGAGCAGCCGAAGCCCTGGGTGAAGCGGGCCATTGACCTGGAGACGGGGGCGAAGAAGGTCCTCAAGTTCGCCTTCTACGAGACCTTCAGCGACACGCTGGGCCCCGCCACCATCAACTACGTCCGCAGCCCCGAGAAGGAGGCCCACGTCCTCGATATCGTCCGGGGTCACCCGCACTTCATGCAGGGCTTTCCGGTCATCGACCCGACCGGCAACAACATCCGGATCCTCGACCGCATCCTGGGGCCGCCGCTCGACGGCTACATCGAGGCGATGCGCCTGCCCCACGAGCGGTACTTCCACGAGCGGATGCCGGGTGTTCTGGGCAACTTGGTCCCGGCCTTCGAGGCCATCGGCTTCCTGCACCGCGCGGGCCAGAAGCACGGCGACATCCGGCGCGACCATATCCTGGTCGAGCACGGCAGCGGCACCTACAGGTGGATCGACTTCGACTTCGACTACTACCAGCCCGAGCAGCCCTACGGGGTCGACATCTTCGGGTTGGGCAACGTGCTGCTCTTCGTCGCCGGGATGGGCATCCACACCGTGGCCGACATCTACCACGAACGGCCGGACGTGTTCGAGGAGCTGCGCGAGGAGGACACCTCGCCCGTGCTGCGCAACCGCGTCTGCAACCTGCGCAAGCTCTTCCCCTACGTGCCGGTGAAGCTCAACAACATCCTGCTCCACTTCTCGCTGGGGGCCGACGTCTTCTACGAGTCGGTCGACGAGCTGCTCTACGACCTGAGGGATTACCTGGCCCACTAGCCGCGTGCGGGGCCACAAGACGGGAGGAGAGACTACAGGTGGAAACCATCCTGCTGGCGATGGACGAATCGGAGAACGCGCTCAGGGCCGCCCGCTACGTGGGGCGCATCATCGGCAGCGTCCGCAAGAGCTTCCAGGTCACGCTGGTCCACGTGCTGGTGCGCCCCTCACCCGACCTGTTCGAGGAGCCCTCGGGGGCCCAGAAGTACGAGCAAGAGGCCAAGGGCCGCATCGAGGCCGTCTTCGCCAAGGGGGCAGAGGTGCTCCGGGAGGCGGGCCTGGCGGCCGAGGCCATCCGCAGCAAGTTCATCGTTGCGGATGAGCCGGGCATCGCCCAGGGGCTGCTGGCCGAGCAGCGGGCGGGCCACTACGGCACACTCGTCGTGGGCCGCAGGGGCGTGACCAAGGCCGAGGAGTTCCTCTTCGGCTCGGTCTCGAACAAGATCATCCATCACGCCCGGGACTGCGCCGTCTGGGTCGTCGAGTAGCCTGCCCGGTATCGGTCCTTACAGGCTAGAGCCCAGGCTGCGGCTGCGGCCGGTAGGGCTCCAGGCGCCGCCGGAGCTCCTCGGTGTTCTTTATCTGGAGCACGCGCCGGCGCTGGAAGTCGTTGGTGACGAACTCGGGCTTGACCACCGGGTCCCATGTCGGCAGCAGGAACGTGGCCAGGTCGAGTGTGCCGCCCAGGGCTCGGAAGACCATCCAACCCACCCCGACCGGGATGCCCACCAATATCGCCGTCGTGTTGGGAATGACCCCCGCCTGCTCCGTGCGATAGAGGAAGTTGAGCGGCTGGTTGATGATCTCTATCGGCGCCGAGATGACATTGGCCACGCCGCGGCCGAGCTTGCGGAAGGCCTTCTCGGGGTAGCTGGCGCCCGGCGGGATGAAGGGCTTGGCCTCGAAGCACTTCTCGGTCCAGTAGGGGCCGACGTCGCGCTCGCTGCCGGGAAGCGGCGGGCAGCTCCCGACCGGCTTGTGGGCGGGTGACGCGGCCGCGGCCGGACAGCCCTCGTTAGTGGTCGCTGGCTGAGGGGCCGGCTGCTCGGCGGGCCGGCTTTCGGCCTGCGGCTCGGTTGCCGCGGGTGCTGCGGCCTGCGCCGGGGCGGCGACCGGGACGATCGCGGGTGTGGCCTGTGCCGCTGGAGCTGGAGCGGCCTCCGGGGCATGCTGCGCCGGGGCAGGGGTGAGCTCCGCCGCGGGGGCAGCGGCCGGGGCTCCCGTGGCCGGCTGGGCCGCGGGTGCGGGGGCTACGGCGGGCTCGTCCGCGGCCAGGGCTGCGGCCGGGAGTACCAGGCAAGCGGCAAGACTGAAGGCGATGGCGATTTTTCTCATGGTTCCGGTATCCTTCCTTTGAGCCGGGCGGATGCTAGCAAGGCCGGGCAGCCGGTGTCAAGCATCTCGGCAGATCGGGGGCACCGCCTCGGGGCCCGCCTCCGGCCGCATGAGATGGAATGCCTCTTGACTGCGGCACTGCCTTTGGGTAAGGCATGAGGGGTCCGCCGCAAGCCGGACGTGTGCACTCTTGCGACTTCTATTTTCTCAGCCTTCGTTCCCTCAGCCTTCGTGAGGTAACCTTCGTCGGGCAGCCTTCGTCGGGCAGCCTTCGTCGGGTAGCCTTCGTCGGGCTGACGCATTGCTTGGAGCTTAGAGGAACCTTATGACAGCCCTGTTCGGCGGCATAGTCGCGCTGGTCCTGGGCGTGGTGTTGCTCCTGGAGTGGTGGCAATCGTTTCTGCACATCCTCCAGGGGTCGATCCCGGTGTTGCTGCTGGCCGGTGGCGCCCTGGCCACCTACCTCGGCGTGGAGGAGCTGCGCGAGAAGCTCGAGGTCACCCCGGGGGAGCGCGGCAACCCCGAGGAGGCTGAGCGCTACCGGCGGGAGGCCGAGCGCTACCGGCAGGAGCTCGACGCCCTGCGCCAGGAGGTGCAGCGGCTCAAGGGACAAGAGGGCTCCCCGGTCGCATAACGCTTTTAAACTTGACGCCGGGCAGACCAGGCAGCTATTTTGCTTGTGCGGCCGGCTTCAAGAATGCCGCGTTCGTGTGTTCACTTTCGGTGGTGAGGTCACATGGCCGGCGAAACTATCCTTCTAGTTGATGACTCCCCGCGGATCTGTGAGCACCTGACCGAGATTCTAGAACCCGAAGGCTATCGTATAGAGAGGGCCACGGGCGGCGAGGAGGCCCTGCGGCGGCTGGCCAGCCGCTCCTTCGACCTGATCATCACCGACCTGCGCATGCCGGGCGTCGACGGCATGGACCTGCTGCGCCACCTGCGCGCCAACTCCCCGGACACCCTGGCCCTCGTCATCACCGGCTACGGCTCGGTCAAGTCGGCCGTGGAGGCGACCAAGCTCGGCGCCTTCGACTTCCTCACCAAGCCGGTCAAGGCCGAGGAGATCGTCCACACCGTCAAACAGGCTCTCGAGCACCGCTCGCTCAAGCAGGAGAACGCCGCCCTCAAGGAGGAGCTCTGCCGCCAGTACGAGTTCAAGAACATCGTCGGCGACTCCGAGGCCATCAGGCGCGTCTTCCGCATCATCGAAAAGATCGCCGAAACCGACTCCACCGTGCTCATCCTGGGCGAGTCGGGCACCGGCAAGGAGCTGGTGGCCCGCGCCATCCACTACAACAGCCACCGCAAGGACAAGCCGCTCATCCCCGTCAACTGCGGCGCCATCCCCTCGGAGCTGCTGGAGTCCGAGCTCTTCGGCCACGAGAAGGGGGCCTTCACCAGCGCCATCCGCACCCGCATCGGGCGCTTCGAGCTGGCCAACGGCGGCACCATCTTCCTGGATGAGATCGGCGACATGTCCCCGAGCCTCCAGGTGAAGATCCTGCGCGTCCTCCAGGAGCACGCCTTCGAGAGGATCGGCGGCACCCGCACCATCAACGTCGACATCCGGGTCATCGCCGCGACCAACAAGGACCTGGAGCGGGCCGTGCGCGACAACCGCTTCCGCGAGGACCTCTACTACCGGCTCAACGTCATCCCCATCCGGGTGCCCCCCCTCAGAGAGCGCAAGGAGGATATACGGCTCCTGGTCGACCACTTCCTCACCCAGTTCTCCCAGGAGCGGGGGCGCCAGATAAAGTCCCTTGGCCCCCAGGTAATGGAGCGCTTCTACGCCTACGGGTGGCCGGGGAACGTGCGCGAGCTCGAGAACGTCATCGAGCGCATCTTCATCCTCTCCGAGGGCGAGCAGATCGCGCTAGACGACCTGCCCCGGCGCCTCCAGGATGCAGTAGCCTCCGACGCCGTGCCCACTGGCGCCGTGCCGGCCGACCATGCCCCCGTGGCGGCCCTGCCCACCCTGGCCTCCCAGGCCGTGGAGGCCCCGCTGGGGGCGGTCGTCCAGCTCCCGGAGAAGGGCATCTGCTTCAACACCGCGGTGTCAGATTTCGAGAAGATGCTGATAGTTGAGGCCCTCAACCGCACCGGCTGGATCAAGAACAAGGCCGCGCAGTTCCTGGGGCTCAACCGCACCACCCTGGTCGAGAAAATCAAGAAGAAGAAGATCCGCCGCGCCAGCCAGACTGCCTTGCCGTCAGCGTTTTGACGGCCGCGGGGGACCCGCCCCGCCTGACGCCGGTCTGTCTCCCGTCCTTTATTCCCTGTAATTTAAGCATGTTTTAGATAGCCGCAGACCGCCCATCCCTGGCATGTCTCTTGCTCCCTTGCGCCGTGGCCGGCCCCCTCTATGTGCGTGGCCCGGTCTATCTGGCAACTGGAGCAAGCTATGCGCAAGGCGCCCGGCGCCACAGCCGTCACCATCGCCCTCATCGCCGCCCTCATCCTGGCCTTTACCGGCTTCGGTTACGAGGCCGCCTGCTCCGCCGCCACCCTGACCGGGGTGCGCCTGAGCCCGCAGGGTGACGTCTCCGAGCTGGCCCTCTCCCTCGACGCCAAGGCGGCCTACAGCGTCGCCAGGGACGCGCGCGGCGGGGTCGCCGTGCGGCTTCCCGGGGTGCAGGCGGCCGCGGGGGTGAAGACCGGCGGGCTGGCCGATGCCCGCGTGGGCGGGGTGAGTGTCGGTAAGGGCGAGGGCGGCGTCGTGATCCACGTCAGGTCGCGCGCCGGCGCCTCACTCGGCTATATGCATTTCCGCACCGCTGCCGGGGTCAACCTGCGCCTCTTCGCGGACGCCCCGGGCGGCGAACCGGCCTCCAGGGAACAAGCGTCCAGCGAGAGAGATTCCAGGGTGGCCGCGGCGGACGGGGACAAGGCAAAGGAGCCGGGGCGCAAGCCCCCGAAGGCAAAGAAGCCCGTCCCCGACAAGCAGGTAACCAAGAAGCTCGCCAAGAAGCCGGTCGACAAGCAGCTCGCCGCCAAGGGCGCAGCCCCGAAGGCCGTGGCGAAGATGGCTGCCGCGAAAATGGCGGCGGCGAAAATGGCTGCCGCAAAGACGGCCGCGTCAAAGACGGCCGCGGCGCAGCCCCCTGAGAACCCGCTGCTGGCCAGGCACCCCGCCGGGCCTGAGGCGACGCCTGCCGGGCCATCCCCCTCGCGAGTCAAGATGGGGGGCGGCACGATGGGGGGCATCATTCCGGAGAACCCGGAGCCGGCCGCGGCCCTTCCCAGGCCGCCCGCCAAGGCGCCTCAGACCCCGGCACTCCCTAACCAGAAGTTCAAGACGGAGAGCCTGTCCGGTGCGCTGCCAGTGCCAGCGGCCAAGGTGGAGCGCTCAAGGCCGGTGGCGCAGGCCGAAGCCACGCCGCCGATGAGCCTCCCGGCCGAGGCGCCCAAGCTGGAGATGGTCGAGCTGCCGGAGTCGGGCCCCGATATCGGGGGGCTGCTGCCCGGCACCCAGTCGCACAGAGACGACCTGCTGCGCCGCCTGAGCTCCAGCCGCGACTCCGACGCCGCCTACGCGGCCGCGGTGCGCCGCTTCCTCAGCCGCGACTACGCCGAGGCGCTGAAGCTGTTCCGCTCCGTCGAGGCCGACTACCCGGGCAGCGTGGCCGCGGCTAGGTCCGCCTACCGCGCCGCCGACTGCCTCTACGGCCTGGCCGGAGATAATAAGAACAAGCCCTCGGAAGATGCCGTGCAGGCCTACCTGCGGGCGGTCAACAAGTGGCCGCTCAAGGACGAAGTGGGCCGCGCCTACCTCCAGATCGGTCGCCTCTACGTCTACGGCAACTATGACTACGAGGCCCTGGGCTACCTCGGCCTGGCCATCAAGAACCAGCCCGACGGGGTCTACGCCCTCAATGCCTACATCAGCCGCGGCGACCTCTACTTCAAGCGTGGCCAGTATCCCGAGGCCCAGGCCGAGTACCAGCAGGTGGGGCGCCTCTTTCCCAACAGCGCCAAGGTGCGCGAGGCCAACTACAAGCTCATCCGGGCCCTCTTCGCCCAGCGCGACTTCGCCGGGGTGGAGAGCGCTTTCCAGCAGATGCGCCAGCGCTGGCCCGAGACCTTCGCCGCCGACCCGCAGCTCTTGCGCTACATCGGCGAGACCTACTTCCAGCAGGGCGACTACGGCCGGTCGCGCGAGTTCCTCTTCTACGTCCTGAACATATTCCCCGACGCCGCCACCAATCACCTCGTGCTGTGCAAGGTCGGCGACTGCTACCTGGCCGAGGGCAAGCAGTCCGAGGCGGCCAAGCTCTACCGGCTGGTCATCACCACCTTCCCCGACACCGACGGCGCGCGCCTGGCCCGGCTGCGGCTGGCCGAGAGCGGGGTGGCCGAGGGCCATGCCCTGGTCGACGGGCTGGCCAGCGGTGACGCCCGGCTGGGCGACATCAAGCTCTACGAGGAGCTGGCCGCGGGCAAGGGGCCGATGGCCCAGCGGGCCAAGGTGAGGATCGGGCTCTGGCACTACTGGCGGCGCGACTACCTCAAGGCAGCCGAGCAGCTGCGCCAGGTGATGACCAAGGAGACGCTGCCCCCGGACCTGTCCGACACCTGCCGCTACGCCGTCGCCGAGTCGCTCTACCGGCAGGCGAAGGTTTACTACTCGCAGGGCCGCTTCAGCGACGCCGTGAAGCTCTACGGCTACTGGGGCAAGTGGTTCGAGGGCGGTCAGCGGGCCGAGGCCTTCTACTACCTGGCGGAGAGCTTCCGCCGGGTCCATTTGCCCGAGGACGCCCTCAAGCTCTTCGTGAAGGCGCAGCCGGGGCCCTGGCGCGAGGACCGGCGCATGGAGACCCTCTATGGGCTGGGGCTGGTGAGACTCGAGACGGGCGACTACGCGCTGGCGGCCAAGACCCTGAAAGAGGCCGTGGATACCTACCCCGACCATCCGTGGCGCTCGGCCGCGCTGAGCGCGCTGGGGAAAGCCCACTATCTGTCGGGCCGCTACGAGGACGCCGGCGTGGCCCTCGAGGCCGCCCTGCGCTACCGCGCGGAGCCTCCGACGAGGGCCCGGGACTTCTACATGCTGGGGCTCGCCCTGGTCAGCCTCAAGGACTACGCCCGGGCCGCCTCGGCCTTCCAGGAGTCGCTGGCCTCGAGTGCGGTCTCCAGCTCCGACACGGGCCTGCGCGGGGTGGCCAGCCTCGAGCTGGGCAACGCCCTCTACCAGCAGCAACGCTGGGAGGAGGCCGCGCGCGCCTATGCCCAGGCGGCCAGGTTCTCGCCTCGCGGGCCGGAGGCGCAGCAGGCCCTCTACAAGGCCGGCAAGTGCTACCTAGCCATGGGGCGCCGGAAAGAGGCCGCGCAGGTCTTGAGCCAGGGGGCCGCGGGCGACAGCGGGGTCTGGAAGAAGGCCTCCGCCCAGATGCTCGACCAATTGCAGTCGGGAACGCTGCCGTAAAGAGAAGGCGGCGTGGTGCTTATGAGGGGGTGCAGGAAGCCCCCCTCGAAGGGAGTGGCGATGTTGCTCGATAAACGCGTGCTGGTGGCCGACGGCGAATCGAAGAGCAGGCGTGTCCTGGCCGAGGTCCTGGAGCGCAGCGGTCACGGAGTGGCCGAGGCCCTCGACGGGCGGCAGGCCATGGAGCTGTGCCGCCAGCAGAACTTCAGCCTCGTCTTTGCCGACATGGCGATGCCCAGGGCGGGTGCCATGGAGCTGCTCAAAGAGGTGCGGCTGCGCTCGCCGCAAACGCCGGTCGTCCTCTACAGCTCGAGTGCCGACGTCGCCAGTGCCCTGGAGGCGATGAAGCACGGCGCCTTCGATTTCCTGCTCAAGCCGCTCTCGGCCGAGCTCATCGAGGAGGTGGCCAGGCGGGCCCTGCGCCAGATGGCGCGGCCTGAGACGGGCGGCCAGGCGAGGCCCATCATCACGCGGGATGCGGCGGTGCTGCGGCTCCTGGAGCTTGCCCGCTCGGTGGCTCCCAGCCGCGCCACGGTGCTCGTCTACGGCGAATCGGGCACCGGCAAGGAGCTCTTCGCCCGCTATGTCCACAACGCCAGCCCCCGCAAGGGCAAGCCGTTCATCGCGGTCAACTGCGCGGCCCTCCCCGAGAGCCTGCTGGAGAGCGAGCTCTTCGGCCACGAGAAGGGTGCCTTCACCGGGGCGGTCATGCGCAAGGCGGGCAAGTTCGAGCTGGCCCACTGCGGCACGCTGCTGCTTGACGAGGTCAGCGAGATGAACCCGCAGCTCCAGGCCAAGCTGCTGCGCGTCCTTCAGGAGGGCGAGATCGACCGCGTGGGCGGCAGGGCCCCCGTGCCGGTCGATGTCCGCGTGGTGGCTACCACCAACCGCGACCTGGAGAAGATGATCGCCGAGGGCTCCTTCCGGCAGGACCTCTACTACCGGCTCAATGTCATCCCCCTGAGGCTGCCCCCACTGCGGGAGCGGCCCCAGGACATCCCGCCCCTGGTCGATCACTTCCTGGCCAAGTTCCGGCGCCCCGACGGCAGCCGGGCCGAGGGTGTCGCCCCCGAGGCGATGGAGCGGCTGTTGGCGAGCCCCTGGCGGGGCAACGTGCGCGAGCTCGAGAACGTCATCGAGCGGGCGGTCCTGGTCTCGGCGGGCGGCCAGCTCAGGGTGGAGCACCTCTTTCTGGGGGAGGCGCCCGTGCGGGCCGCGGCGGCGATGAGCGCCCAGCCGCAGGTCACCGAACGGCCCGATACCGTTACGGTGAGCGGGGATCTGCCCCTGTCCACGCTGCGGGAAATGGAGAAGCAGATGATCTCGCGCAGCTTGCGGGAGACGGGCGGGAACCGCACCCATGCTGCGAAAATACTTGGGATTTCCGTGCGCACCCTGCGCAACAAGCTCAACGAGTACCGGCGCGAGCTGAGTGTGGCGCTCTAGAGGCATGCTCCTTGCTTTTTTAGCTGGCCGGGCCTGGTGTAGGCGGCCCGAGCACCGGGGGCTTTCGAGATGAACATCTTTGACCGGACGGTGTCGTGCCTGGAGAAGGCCCTGGGCCTCGCCCTGACACGGCACAACCTGATTGCGGCCAACCTGGCCAACATGGACACGCCGGGCTACGTGGGCCGCGACATCGCCTTCCAGGACGAACTCAAACGGGCCATGGAGGCCGTGCCGGTGCGGGTGGGCGACCGGGAGCTGCCGCCGGCCGCACCGGAGGTCTTCGAGGAGGGCCCGGTGGACCTCGACGTCGAGTCGGCCCGCCTGGCCCAGAACCAGATCACCCATGATGCCCTGAGCAAGCTCGTGAGCAAGAAGTTCGAGATGCTCAAATACGCGATCAGCGAGGGAGGTAAGTAATGGACTTCTTCTCGGCGATGGACATCAGCGCCTCCGGGCTGCGCCTCCAGCGCTCCCAGATGAACGTCGTGTCCATGAACCTGGCCAACGCCAGCACCACCCGCACCCCCGAGGGCGGCCCGTACCGCAAGCGCCACCTGGTCTTCGGCGCGGTGCCCTACCAGAAGGGGTTCGAGGACTTCCTGGCTGCGAGCACGGGCTCCGAGCCCCCCCTCGAGGAGGCGCGGGTAGTGGGCGTGGTCGCCTCGAACCTGGGGCTGCGCAAGATCTACGACCCCTCTCACCCCGACGCCGACGGCCAGGGCAACGTGATGATGCCCAACGTCAACGTCATGGAGGAGATGGTCAAGATGATGACCGCGACGCGCTCCTACGAGGCCAACGTGGCCGCCATCAACGCCACCAAGAGCATGGCGATGCGGGCCATCGACATCGGGAGCCACTAGGACAGCGGGCGTGAGGTGATGCCGTGCGGGTAGAGAGCTTAAACAATCCCATGGGGCCGAACTTCCGGCTGGTGAAGCCGGTCGGGGGCACGCCCCAGTCTGAGAGCGGCGATTTCCTGGGCATGCTCAAGAGCCATATCCAGGAGGTGGACCGGCTCCAACAGGAGGCCGACGCCGCCTCGAGCGGGCTGGCCCTGGGCAAGGTGGGCATCCAGGAGGCGATGATCTCGGTGCAGAAGGCCGACGTCTCCTTCCGGATGCTGGTGCAGATACGGAACAAGGCCCTGGAGGCCTACCGCGAAGTCATGCGGATGCAGTTCTAGCGCGGCTGACCAAGGATAAACGGGCATGGCGGAGGAAGTGAAGGGCAAGCAGTCCTGGATGGCCAGGGCGCTCGATGGTCTGAGCGGCAAGGCGCGGATGGGGCTCCTCATCGGGGTGGCCGCGCTGGCCACCGGGCTGCTCATCTACATGTTCTGGTCGCCCTCGGGTGACTACCAGGTCCTCTACTCGAACCTGTCCGAGCAGGACGCGGGCGAGGTCATCGCCAAGCTGAAGGAGAAGGCCGTCCCCTACGAGGTCGCCGCCGGTGGCTCGGCCATCATGGTGCCCTCCAAGCAGGTCTACGAGATGCGCCTGGCGCTGGCCTCCCAGGGGCTGCCCAAGGGGGGCAACGTCGGCTTCGAGATCTTCAACCAGCAGAGCCTGGGCACGACCGAGTTCGTGGAGAAGCTCAACTTCCAGCGGGCCCTTCAGGGTGAGCTGGTGCGCACCATCCGCGAGTTCCCCGAGGTCGAGGACGCCCGCGTCCACATCGTCATGCCCAAGGAGTCGGTCTTCCTGGACAACACCGAACCGGCCTCGGCCGCCGTGGTGCTCAAGATCAGGTCGGGGCGCACCCTGTCCCAGCGCCAGGTCGAGGGCATCGTCCACCTCGTGTCGGCCTCCGTGCAGATGCTCAAGCCCGAGAACGTGAAGGTCGTCGATATGTCGGGGCGCATCCTCTTCGCCAGAGAGGAGGAGGGCAGCGCCGGGGCGCTCTCGAGCAGCCAGCTCGAGTTCCAGCGCAACCTCGAGGACGGCCTCAAGCGCAAGGTGGAGAGCATCGTCGAGAAGGTCGTCGGCCCCGGCAAGGTCATCGCCAAGGTGTCGGCCGACCTCGACTTCACGCAGCAGAGCGTCACGCAGGAGATCTACGACCCCGAGGGGGCGGTGCCGCGGACCAAGCAGTCGAGCCAGGAGACGTCGTCAGGCGGCGCGGGGTTGGCCATGGGCATCCCGGGGCCCGATTACGACGCCAACCAGCCGAACGGCGGCAAGGCGGGCAATACCGCCGGCCCCACCAACAACCGCCAGCAGGAGAGCGTCAACTACGAGATCAGCAAGCTGGCCAAGCAGATCGTCAGCCCCGTGGGGAGCGTCAAACGGCTGTCGGTCGCGGTCATCATCGACGGCGTCTACAAGGAAGGCACCACCGGGGGCGAGAAGAACTTCGTCCCGCGTTCCAAGCAGGAGCTGACCAACTTCTCGGCCATAGTCAAGCGCGCGGTGGGCTTCGACGAGGACCGCGGCGACCAGGTCGAGGTGACGAGCATTCCCTTCGTCCTGCCCGACGTCCCCGAGTCCGAGAGCTTCCTCACCTCGCTGCAGGGCCGCGTGCTGACCATGGAGACCGTCAAGGCGCTGGCCAAGGTGGCCCTGGCCGTCATCCTCATCCTCTTCGTGCTGCGGCCCCTGGTGACGAACCTCAGCCGGGGCGGCCTGAGCGGCAGTGGTGGCGGCGGCCGGGTGCATCTGCCGCCGGGCGTTTCGCCGCAGCTTCAGCTTGCCATTGACGAGGGGGCCCCTGAGCGCTTAGGGGCCCGCGAACAGGCCATGGCCATCGCCCGCTCGGAGCCGGACAAGGCCGTCGAGCTGGTGCGGTCCTGGTTGAACAAAGAGGAGTAGCGCGGCGTGCAGAATGTAAAGATCAGCGGGCCGGAGAAGGCGGCCATCTTCCTGCTCTTCATGGGTGAGGAGTTTACCGCTGAGGTTTTCAAGAAGCTCGGCGAGGAGGAGATCAAGACCCTCGGCGCCTGCATGGCCAAGATCAACAGCGTCTCGCCGGAGCGCCTGGACTCCCTCCTGGAGGAGACGACGAGCAAGCTGGCCCTGGGCGGCGGCTTCCTGGTCAAGGGCGAGACCTCCTTCAAGCGGGCCATCACCAAGGCGGTGGGCACCCGCAAGGCCGAGGCGATCATGGGCGACATGAGCGAGGATCACGTCCCCCGGGGCAGCTCCTTCGAGGCCCTCAAGGCGGCCGACCCCGCGCTCATTTCCGAGTTCATCCGCAGCGAGCACCCGCAGACCATTTCCCTCATCCTGGCCCACATGGACCCTGACCTGGGCGGCCAGGTGCTCCGCGAGCTGCCCGAGCACCTCCAGGCCGACGTGCTGCTGCGCATCGCCAAACTCGAGGGCGTGCCCCCGGACGTCGTCGGCGAGATCGACCGCCTGCTCAACGACAAGCTCGAGGCCGTCGCCTCGCTCGAGCTGGCCCAGAAGGCCGGCGGCGTGACCTCGGTGGCCGAGATACTGAACCGCGTCGACACGGCCACGGAGAACGCCATCCTCACCAAGATCGAGGAGGAGAACGCCGAGCTGGCCGACCAGATCCGCCAGTGCATGTTCATCTTCGAGGACCTGTTGGGCATCGACGACCGCGGCATCATGTCCCTCATGCGCGAGGTGGCCAACGAGGACCTCACCGTCGCCTTGAAGACGGCCTCGCCCGAGCTCAAGGAGAAGGTCCTCAACAACGTGTCCGAGCGCGCCCGCGCCGTTATCATTGACGACCTGGAGACGATGGGCCCGGTGCGCCTGAGGGACGTCGAGGCGGCCCAGCAGCGCATCGTGCGCACGGCCAAGAAGCTCGAAGAGGAAGGCAAGCTGGCCATCACGGGCAAGGGAGGCGACGACATTTTTGTCTGATGCCGCTAAGGTCGAGCCCCTGCTCTTCAAGGAGATGGCGCAGCCCAAGGCGCGCGGCTCCAACGCGGCCGTCCTCGATCGGCCCAAGGAGCCCGCGGTGGTGCGCTCGATCGAGCAGCAGGCCGCCGAGGTGCTCCGCCAGGCCCGCGAGCAGGCCGCCCGCATCGAGCGCGAGGCCTACGACCGCGGCTATGCCGAGGGGGAGAAGGATGGCCGCCTGATGGGCGAGCGCAAGTTCGAGGCGACCGCCCAGAGTGTGCGCAAGCTGGCCGCCGAGCTGAGTGGCGCCCGCCAGGGTCTGCTGCGGGCCGCCGAAGACGAGATCCTCTCACTGGTC
>Ga0315282_10007568_pt1 | contig 17782 bp, 18 predicted proteins | sample YL17G07_20_MG_FD_203693 | JGI IMG/M metagenome (GOLD analysis project Ga0315282, IMG submission 203693) | Sediment microbial communities from Yellowstone Lake, YNP, Wyoming, USA - YL17G07_20 | ecosystem: Environmental > Aquatic > Freshwater > Lake > Sediment | place: USA: Wyoming | collected... | reverse complement strand
TCAGAATAGCCAGTGAATGTGAGAATTGGTAGTAGTCTGTAAGATCACAAAAATCTTCGGCCAAAATTTTCTCAAACGCAGATCAAGATAAATCCAAGAGGGCTTTTTCGACAGCTTCGCTATTTATGTGCCACCCGCTAATAGGTAGGCTGGCAGTTGATATGGTTATCTTAGCGCTACCTATGACCCTGGCGACATTTAAAGTTTTTGTCCCAAGTGTCAGGTCTAATCTGATCTCGGTTTGATGATTGTCAGGTCAAATCTGAGTCATTTCAAATAAGAAAATCTTCTCACGCCAAGGCGCAAAGGCGCCAGAACGCATTGTAGGGGCACAGCAAGCTGTGCCCCTACGTTTTTAATATTCCCGCATATTAAGGCTTTGCCGATCGCTGAAAGCTGATTGCTGACCGCTTCTTACTTCGGGCTCGCCGCCAGGATGGCCTTATCCACATTGGCCTCGTATTGGGTGAAGTTGTCCCGGAACCGGCCGGCCAGGTCCTTTGCCACTTGCTCGTACTTGCCGCCGTCGGTCCAGGTCTTCTGGGGGTAAAGGATCTCATCCGGCACCCCCGGGCATTTGGTGGGCACCGTCAGACCGAAGAACGGCTCCTGGTAGGTCTCCACCTGGTCCAGGTCACCATTCATGGCCGCCCGGAGCAGGGCCCGGGAGTAGGCGATCTCGATGCGGTGCCCCACCCCGAAGGGCCCGCCGGTCCAGCCGGTGTTCACCAGCCAGCAGGTGGGCTTATACTGGGTCACCTTGTCCCGAAACAGGTGGGCGTAGACCGCCGGCGGCATGGGCAGGAAGGGGGCCCCGAAGCAGGTGCTGAAGGTCGCCTGGGGCTCCTTGCCCAGGCCCCGCTCGGTGCCCGCCACCTTGGCGGTGTAGCCGGAGAGAAAATGGTAGGCGGCCTGCTCCGGGGTCAGGCGGGCAATGGGCGGCAGGACCCCGAAGGCGTCGCAGGCCAACATGAAGACGTGGCGCGGGTGGTCGCCCACCCCAGCGCGCACGATGTTGCGCAGATGGGTGATGGGATAGGCGGCCCGGGTGTTTTCCGTCAGACTGGCGTCATCCAGGTCCAGGCGGCGGGTGGCCTGGTCCATGCCGACGTTTTCCAGGATGGTGCCGAACTTCCGGGTGCATTCGTAGATCTCCGGCTCGGCCTTGGGGCTCAGGCGAATGACCTTGGCGTAGCAGCCACCCTCGAAGTTGAAGATGCCGTCGTTGCCCCAGCCATGTTCGTCGTCGCCGATGAGCTTGCGCTCCGGATCGGCGGACAGGCTGGTCTTGCCGGTGCCGGAAAGCCCGAAGAACAGGGCGGTATCGCCGTTCCGGCCGGCGTTGGCGGAGCAGTGCATGGACAGCACTTCCTTCTGGGGCAGGTAGTAATTGAGGATGGAGAAGACCGATTTTTTGATCTCGCCGGCATAGGAGGTGCCGCCGATCAATACCAGCTTTTTGCCGAAGTTGACCATGATAAAGGCTTCGGAATTGGTGCCGTCCAATTCCGGCACGGCGTGGAAGCCCGGGGCGGCGATGATGGTGAAATCCGGGCCGACGTGCATGGGTTGGCCGGGGCCCACCGGGACCAGGAACATGTTGCGGGCGAACAGGTTCTGCCAGGCGGTGGCGGTGATGACCCGGATATTCATCTGGTAATTCCGGTCCGCCCCGGCGTGGCGGTCCTGGACGAAGAGTTCTTTCCCCTGGAGATAGGCCAGCAGCCGGTAATGGAGCAGGTCGAATTTTTCCGAGGTGAAGGGCTGGTTCTCCCCGCCCCAATGGATATTATGGGAGCTGGAGGGTTCTTCCACAATGAATTTATCCTTGGGGGACCGGCCGGTGTAGGCGCCGGTGCGCACCACCACCGGCCCCAGGTGGGCGATGAGCCCTTCCTGGTGAGAGACGATCTTTTCATATAAGGCCGAAGTGGGCAGATTCCAGTGAACCGCGGCGACGTTTCTAATGCCGTGATGCGTCAGGTCTTTTTTCATATAACTACCCCCTGCTTAGGTCTTTAGTCTATTAATCTCTTCCCTTATCTCATCAATAACTTCACGATTATAAATTATTTTTTTCTTATCTTCTGCAATTGAAATTATATAAAAGACTCGACCACCATATTTTTTTGTGAATAATTGATGAGTCCTTTCTTGGAATTTTAGTTCATTAATAATTTGGGGAATATAAGCATATCCTGCTGGCTTGATTTGAATCCCAATGTATTTATCCTTAATTTTGATATAAAAATCTACATTGTATCCCCTATCCCATTCATCAGGTGCGGGCTCTATTTTAATGCCGAGAGCTTTTTCTAACTGTCCATAAATGGTTTGAATCTCAGATTGATATCCATCGTATGTCCTATTAATTACTAATTTAATGATGAATTCAATACAATCCTTCTCAGTTATATTTTCAATTTCTGATCGGCAAACTTCGCTAATTTTTATAAATAACCGTTTACCAAGTTCTTCCAAATGCTGCTGTGAATATACATTATTGTAATAATAATATTCCCATTCTTGCAATTTTTTTGGTGAACATTTTCTAATAAGTTCTGAAACTGGACCTACTTTATTTTTCTTAGTGAGTCCCCATCTCATATTAGCTTGGTTAAGAATCCATTCATTAGGCATTTTCATGCTCCCTCATAAATTTAACAAATTTCTTTGTAAATTTATGGTCAATTGAAAAGTCAGGACAAGCTAATCCAGATTTGATTAAATAAGCATTAATAAATATTCTGTTTTTTAAATAAATATAAGCTAGTGAAACATTATTGTTATTATGCTTAATTATATTTTTAATTATAATCTTTTTACCTATGAGATGTTTATTTAGGTAATTTATCGCTTCATCTTTATTAACAATTTTTATGCCGAGAAATTTGATAAGGTTGCCATTATCAATTCTTATAATATCTTCTTTTACTATCTCTATTACCTTATTTAAGTCATCTAATTTAAAATCATTTTCAGAATAATTTATTAAAGGATTTGCATCCTGAATGATAGGAGTATAATCGATTCTTGGCAAGTCAATAATATTTGTCTCTCGTTTGTCAATAATAATATTATCTAAGAATATTGGTAACTTATTTTTAATTTCCAATTTTTCTTCAATAAGGCTTAAAAAACTCTCATTAATTTCATAACCTACCGAATTACGGCCTAATTCCAGGGCCATTTTTGCGGTGGTGCCGCTGCCTAAAAACGGGTCAAGTACAATGTCGCCCTGAAAGGTGAACATCCTGATGAGGCGCAGCGGTAGCTCCGCCGGGAACATGGCTTCGTGACCCAATTGTTTGGCTCCACCGAAATGCCAGTGTCCGTAAAAGTATTCCTTCCACTCTTCCTTGGTGAGCTTTGAGGCTTCTTTAATTTCTTTCGAGATTTTCTTACTTTCCCCGGGTTTTTTGAAAATGAGGATAAATTCATAATCAATCTCGATGATGCCGTTGGGGGGATATGGGTATGACCCCATGATATTGGCCCCGCCAGTTGTGTTCATGGTGGTCTTTTTCTGCCAGATGATGGACCCCATGAAATCGAAGCCAATTTTCTCACACTGGCCGATGAATTCCGCGTGCAGGGGGATTACCTTATAACGTCCATATACTACTGAGCGGGCGAATTGGTCACCAATATTTATACATAAACGGCTACCGGGCCGGAGGATGCGGAAACATTCGCTCCAGGTATAAAACAGATCGGTGAGGTATTGATGCAGGGTCTGCCCATATCCGATCTGCCCGGTTATCCCGTAATCTTTGATATGCCAATAAGGCGGAGATGTAACTACTAGATTGATGGTTTGATTCTCTATCTCTGGCATGGAGCGGCTGTCGCCGATTATGATTTTGGCCCAATTATCCATAGATCAGTTTTGTGATGGCATAAGATTTTAAGTTTTATAGCATAGGCGAGGCGCCGGCGCCACAAATACTCAAGGTAGGGGGAAGAGGAAGGGAGGAGGCTGATTTGTAGGGGCGGCTCGCGAGCCGCCCCTACACTACAATTCCCCAAAGCTTACTTGGACAGCCATTTCAGGCTCTGGCGCAGCAGGTCCTCGAGGGTTTCGGCCCCGTGGCTGCGGACCGCGTCCAGGGCCTTTTCCGCCAGGTTTTTGGGGTAGCCCAGGTTGAGGAGGGCGCTCAAGGCGTCTGGTAACGGCCCCTCGCCGGGGACCGCCGGCCGCCGGGGACCCGCCGAGGCGATCTTCTTATCTTTGAGTTCCAGAACGATGCGTTCGGCGGATTTCTTGCCGATGCCGGGGATGCCGGCCAGGCGCCGGAAATCCCGCTGGGCCAGGGCCTCGGCGAACTCCCCGGGGTCGATGCCGGAGAGGATGTTCAGGGCCATGCGGGCCCCGATGCGGGGGATGTTCAGGAGCTGTTGGAACAGCTCTTTTTCTTCCCGGCTGCTGAAGCCGTAGAGGTTGAGGGCGTCCTCCTGCATGCGGGTGTGGATCAGGAGGGAGACTCGGGCCGGCGGCTCGGGCAGGGCGTAAAAGGTGGACAGGGGGATGAGGACGCGGTAGCCCACCCCCCCCACCTTCAGCATCACCTGGCCCGGGCTCTTTTCCAGGAGTTCGCCTTCCAGGAAGCCGATCATGAGATGCCTCCCGGCCAGCGCTGGTGGAAGTAATGGCACAGCCCCACCGCCAGGGCGTCGGCGGCGTGCTCGTCGGCCACCTTCAGGCGCAGGAGTTGTTCCACCATGAGCTGCACCTGGGTCTTGGAGGCCCGGCCGTAGCCCACCACCGCCTTCTTGACCACCAGGGGGGCGTAATGGAAGATGGGGAGCGAGCTCCGGGCCGCCAGGAGCAGCACCACGCCCCGCACCTGGCCCAGGGTGAAGGCGCTGTGGACGTTGGCGGCCAGAAAGATCTCCTCCAGGGCCAAAGCCTGGGGCTGATGCACCCGGATCACCTCCGCCAGGCCGTCATAAATCCGACAGAGGCGGGTGGCCAGGGGGTGTTTGGCCCCTGCCTTGATGCTGCCGGAGGCCAGATGATGCAGACGGTCGCCCTCCCCCTGGAAGACGCCAAAGCCGGTGTGCCGGGAGCCGGGGTCCACCCCCAGGATGATGGTGCTCACAACAAGGCCTCGAGCAAATGGTCCGGGATATCGAAATTGGCGAAGACGTCGCTGACGTCGTCGTGCTCTTCCAGCAGTTCCACCAGCTTCAGCACCTGCTGGGCGGATTTTTCCTCGTCGATCTTAATCGTGGTCTTGGGGCGCATCTGCACCTCGGCCAGATCCGGCTGGAAGCCTTTGGCTTCCAGGGCCTCTTTGACTTCCAGGAAACCGGCGGGGTCGGTGAGCACCTCGAACTGGGTCTCATCGCTTTGCAGGTCTTCGGCGCCGCATTCCAGGGCGGCCTCCAGGAGAGCATCTTCATTGACGCCCTGGCGTTCGAAGACGATGACCCCTTTCTTGTCGAACATCCAGGCGACGCAGCCCGGCTCCCCCAGGTTGCCGCCATATTTGGTGATGAGGTGGCGCACGTCGGAGACGGTGCGGTTCTTGTTGTCGGTGAGGGTTTCCACCATCAACGCCACCCCCGCCGGGCCGTAACCTTCCAGAAAGAGTTCTTCCAGGGCCGCGCCACCGCCTTCGCCGGTGCCCTTGCGGATGGCCCGGGTGATATTGTCGTTGGGCATATTTTCCGCCTTGGCTGCGGCAATGGCGGCCCGGAGGCGGGGGTTGCCGGTGGGGTCGCCGCCGCCCAGGCGGGCCGCCACGGTGACCTCCTTGGCCAGCTTGCCGAAGATCTTGCCCCGCTTGGCGTCCAACGCCCCTTTCTTGCGCTTGATGGTGCTCCACTTGGAATGGCCGGACATCTAACTCGATCCTCCTTAACCTTTTACCCCGGTACCTTTGACTTTCCTGGGCTGCTGGGGTGCGGCGAGCCGGTGGAGACCCAGGAGATAAAGCTCCCGGCTGGCCGGGCGCGAGCCGGCAGGTTTCACCTGCCGGAAGGCGCGAAAGCCCTCTTGTATGGCCGCGGCCAGGAGGGGGAGGTCGGGGCCGGCAAAGATCTTCACCAGGAAATGGCCCCCTGGCGCCAGAAACCGGCGGGCCAACTTTAGGGCCTGCCAGGCGAGTTCCAGGGAGCGCTGCTGGTCTACCTCCCTCACCCCCGTGGTTTTCGGGGCCAGATCGCTCACCACCACCTCGAAGCCCGGACTGATGGCAGCAATCATCTCTAAGTCTAGACTTCCCACCTCGCCCTGGATGAAGTATAGGGGCGGGGCCACCGGGATGGCCAGCTCGGCCGCGTCCACCCCCAACACCAGGCCCCGAGGTCCCACCCGGGCGGCGATGTATTGCAGCCAGGACCCGGGACTGCAGCCCAAATCCAGGACCCTAATGCCCTCCCGGAATAGGCGGTATTTTTCATCGATTTCCTTTAATTTGTATACTGCCCGGGCCACATAACCTTCGGCTCGGGCCCGCATCCGGAAGGGGTCCGGAATTCCAGGGCGGGGCATGGCTAAACGCCTATCTTAGTAAATTAATTCAATTTCTTTTAACACAGGCGCCCTTCTTTGGCAATGAAAAACCATGAAGTGTCAATATCCTGACGGGAGAGGCTGGTCTTGACGATCTTGCCGGTCTGCCAATGTATCTCCCATAATCCTGGCTGGGAAATTTTCCGGACCAAACCAGGCAGGGGTGGGAGCCGTTCCCATACCGCTCTTGGGGGCGCCGGGTTATCTCCCGCCTGAGCAAAGGCGGCCTTGGCCAACCCGTTTTCTCGATGGCGGCGCCGCGCCCTGGCTGGTCTGGCACAATCATTGCTCATTATCCGCTCACCATTCAGAAAAGTGGCACAAATCGGGGCAGAATGGGTAATGGAGAGATGGCCCAGCGGCGTTGGGCCCGGCATCCATCAGCAGTCTATTGTGAGGGGCCCGGGTAAGCCGGGGGTAAGGCGAAGCCGGATTTGCCGATAAGACGGTGAGCCTCAGCAAAACCTGGAGGAGGCCAAAAATGGAGCCGGTGCTATCCCGGGAAGAGGTGGCCGCTCTGCTCCAGGGTTTGGCCGAGGAGCGGCAGGACTCTGAGAGGTCCAGGGGAAGACGGGTAATCATACCGGGTGCCGAAGGGGTCGGGCCTCGTGACGGAATTTTGACGCGTTTTAAGCCAATCGACCAGGGCAGCGGCAATGACACCAACGATACTCCATAACGAGTCGATGCCGATGCCTCGGAAGTTGCCCGTCGCCAGCAGTTGCCAAGTCCTGGCGCCGCCCCGGGTCCTGGCGGTGACCTCCGGTAAGGGCGGAGTGGGCAAGTCCAATATCGTGGTTAATCTGGGGTTGGCCCTGACGCGGCTGAATTACCGGGTCCTGCTCATCGATGCCGATCTAGGGCTGGCCAACCTGGATATCTTGCTGGGCCTAACCCCGCAGTACACCATCCAGGATATCTTGTCTTTGCAGCAGGGCCTTTCCCAGGTCATCGTGGCGGGCCCGGGCGGCCTGAAGATCTTGCCGGCTTGCTCCGGACTCCCGGAATTGGCGGAACTGGATGAATTCCAGAAGATGTTCCTGCTGAACGAATTGGACCACTACTCGGAAACCATTGATGTAGTCCTCATCGATACCGGGGCCGGGATCTCCCGCAATGTCCTGTTCTTCAACCTGGCCGCCCAGGAACGCATCATCGTGGCCAATGGCCAGCCCACCTCTCTGACCGATGCCTACGCCCTGATCAAGGTCATGGTGACCCGGTATAACCAGACTCATTTCAAGCTCCTGGTCAACGGCGTCACCCGGCCCCGGGAGGGGGAGGGCGTCTACCATACCTTGCTCCGGGCGACGGAGCGCTTCCTGGGCCGGGAAATCTCCCTGGAATACTTGGGTTGCATTCCATTTGATGAATCCGTGCCCCGGGCGGTGATGCGGCAACAACCGGTTATGACCCTGTATCCCGCCGCCCCGGCCAGCAAAGCCTTTATCAGGTTGGCCCGCCATCTCCGGGAATTACCGCCGACCGGCGGGATTGACGGCAGCATCAAGTTCTTTTGGCGGCGTTTGCTGGGCTATCAATTTTAGACCGGTATGGAGACTGGCTTTCCATGGATGAACAGTCGTTGGTCCAAGACAATTTGACTCTCAGCCCCCAGCGCAATTCCAGGAAAGTGGATCCAGCCTGGCAAGAGCGAATGGTGCTGCAGTATGCCCCGCTGATCCGGTATATCGCCAGCCGCCTGGCCCTGCGCCTGCCTTCCCATATCTCCCAGGAGGATTTGATCAGCTCCGGCATCATTGGCCTCATCGATGCCATCCAGAAGTATGACCTCAGCAAGAATATCAATTTCAAGACCTATGCCGAGTTCCGTATCAAGGGCGCCATGCTGGATGAACTTAGGAGCCTGGATTGGATCCCACGCTCGGTGCGGAAAAAATCCCACCTCATCGAGAACGCTTACGCCCAGTTGCAGAAATCCATGGGGCGGCCGGCGGAAGCCGAAGAAGTGGCCGAGCTGTTGGGCCTGGCACTGGAAGATTTTTATCAACTCCTGGACGAAACCAAGTCAGTATCCGTAGTGGCCCTGGAAAATTGCGACCGAAAAGCGGCCAGCAGCCTGGATCTGCCGGAAATCCTGAATGACGAGAATCTGCGGGATTCCCTCCAGGCGGTGCACCTCTCCGAATTGCGGGAAGTCGTGGTCCAGGCCATTGAGGCCCTTCCAGACAAGGAGAAGTTATTGATTTCCCTTTACTACTACGAAGAGCTCACCATGAAGGAAATCGGCCAGATCATGGGTTATACCGAGTCCCGCATTTCACAGTTGCACTCGCAGGCGATGTGCCGCCTCCGGTACAAACTTCGCCAGTATTCCCGGGAGTTGGAGCATTGAGCGGCGTGTATGACTCCGGAGCTGTCGGGCATCTTTCGAGTTCTCCAGGTAATGGGGGTTAAAGGAGCATTTCCCATGTTTTTCTCATCTTTGGCTCTAATGGTTGGAATTCTGGGCGCCATTATGCTCCTGGTGGTAATCTTTAGTCTGCTGACTATGGCGCAGCGGGCCGACGCCCAGGCCGAGAAGTTGTTCAGAATGGGCTGGGAAGAAGGCCAGTGGGAAGACGGTCAGACCATGGTGGAAAAAGGTCGGACCAAGCAGAAGCCTTTTGAAGTGGTGGTAAGAATACTCCGGATGTCGCGTCCAGGACTGCCTCATTAACCTAACGCCAGGAAATTCCTGAATCTCCTTAGGCGTCAATTTTGACCGGCGTCCCCGGCGCCCCCACCCAGGCAAATCTCGAAATCCAGCTGCCCCCAAACTCACCATTGCGTCTGCTCCGGTTTTTCACTAAACTGGCCTCAACGGTAGGTTGGGGCCAGCTGTTTGCCAAAGACCGCGATTTTTTGCAGCAGGCTGACGCCGGAGGGGCGCTTGGGTCCGGACCTGACGATATTAGGAAGAGTTTAAAGCATGGATGAGGAAAGACTGCAACGGCGGCTGCGGGTGGCCCGGGGGGACGCCCCGGCGGATCTGGTGTTGGCCGGCGGCCTGGTAGCCAACGTCTATACCGGACAGTGGCAGAAAATTGACGTAGCCCTGTTTGACGGGATCATTGCCGGACTGGGAGATTACGCGGGTCCCAGAATGGAGCTCCAGGGCGGCTATCTCATGCCCGGTTTCATCGACGGCCACCTGCACCTGGAGAGCAGTATGCTCACGCCCCGGGAGCTGGCCCGGGCCCTGCTGCCCTTGGGGACCACCACGGTGGTGGCCGACCCTCATGAAATCGCCAATGTTTGGGGGGCCGCGGGTCTGGACTATCTGCTGGCCGCGAGCCGCGGGCTGCCCCTGGACTTTTTTTTCATGCTGCCTTCCTGTGTCCCCGCCTCTCCCCTGGAGACCGCCGGGGCCGATCTTACCGCGGCGGACCTGGCCGGATACCGCCGGCACCCCCGGGTCCTGGGCCTGGCCGAGGTCATGAATTTTCCCGGGGTAGTCGGCGGTGAGGCGGGACTCCTCCAAAAGCTCGCCCTGTTCCCCCAAGGGCCGGTGGACGGCCATGCGCCGCTCTTGTCCGGCCGGGGACTCAATGCTTACCGGCTGGCCGGGATCGGCTCCGACCACGAATGCACCCATTTGGCCGAGGCCCGGGAAAAGCTGGCCCTGGGTTTTTACCTGATGCTCAGAGAAGGGAGCCTGGCAAAGAACCTGGCGGACCTCTTGCCTGCAGTGACTCCCGCCAGTCTGCGGCGCACCATGCTGGTCACCGACGATTGTCACCCGGAGGATTTACTTGAGTCCGGCCATCTGAACGCCCTGCTCAAAAAGGCGGTTGCCCTGGGGCTCGACCCCCTGCAAGCCATAATTATGGCGACCCTGAACCCGGCGGAATACTTTCGCCTGCGGGATCGGGGGGCGGTGGCGCCTGGCCTTAAAGCCGACCTGGTGGTGGCGGCCGACCTCCAAGAATTTCGGGTCCATAAAGTCTTTAAAGACGGCAAACTGATGGTGGACGGCGGCCGGCTGCTGGCCGAGCCGCCTGCTCCAGAGGCGCCGGTTCCTGCCACTGCCTTCCGGGTGAAGGAGTTCCCGCTGGAGGCCCTGTCGCCGGTCGCGGCGGGAGATCTCGTTAAGGTCATCGGCCTCATTCCCGGACAGTTGCTCACCGAAAAGCGGGTTTTGCCCGCGCCCATCCGGGCCGGCCGCCTGGCGACCGACCCGGCTCAAGACCTCCTGAAGCTGGCGGTGGTGGAGCGGCATCGCGGCACCGGCAACCTGGGGCTGGGCCTGGTGCAGGGCTTCGGCTTGCGCCGGGGCGCGTGCGCCTCCTCGGTGGCCCATGATTCCCACAATATCGTGGTGGTGGGGGCCGAGGAGGCCGATATGCTCCGGGCAGTGCGGCACCTGGCGGCTCTGGGCGGCGGCCTGGCGGTGGTGGCCGACGGCCGGGTCCTGGCGGACCTGCCCCTGCCCATCGTCGGTTTGATAAGCCCCCGGCCCCTCAATGAAGTGGCCGCGGCTTACAGCCGGTTGAAGGCGGCATACCGGGCCTTGGGAGGCACCTTACCAGACCCCTTCATGGCCCTGTCATTCCTGGCCCTGCCGGTGATCCCGGAGCTAAAGCTCACCGACCTGGGCCTGGTGGACGTGGGCCGATTTGAGGTGGTGCCGCTGTTTGGAGAAGATTAGAAAGTGTAGGGCGGGAAAGCGCAGCGCATCCCGCCTATAGACTTTCACCACGCCGTTTGAAGGAGGGAGAACTAGGCATTCAGCGCTGCGTGGAACGCGGCATTTATGACTTGAATGGGAGGCAGATGGAAACGTTCGCAGTCTGGAGATGGAATAATGCCATTGGCGGGATGCGCTGCGCTTTCCCGCCCTACGGGCTCGAACTTTGAACCTTGAACTTGCCACAGGGAGGATATGATGAGCCTGGTGCTGACCGGTTCCGAGGTGATGCAGGTGTTGGACATGGACCTGGCCCTGGCTGCGGCGGAGGATGCCTTCCGGGCCTACGGCGAAGGCCGGGTGAACATGCCGCCCAAGTCTTACCTGACCCTGGCCCACGGCGACTTCCGGGCCATGTACGGCGAGATTTTTCTGCCGCAGGCCCACATCTGCGGCCTCAAATGGGTCAACGTCCATCCCGGCAACCCGGCCAGGGGGCTGCTCACGGTGATGGCCAAGATCCTCCTCAACGAGCCGGACACCGGGTTGGAGTTTGCCGATCTGGACGGCACCCACGTCACCGATTTCCGCACCGGCGCCGCCGGGGGCCTGGCGGCCAAATACCTGGCTAATCCCTCCGCCTCTCGTCTTGGGCTCATCGGCGCCGGAGCCCAGGCCCGCACCCAGGTGGCGGCAATTTTGCAAGTCAGGCCCATCGAGGAAATCGTGGTCTATAATCGGCATCTGGACCACGCCCGGGCCTTTGCCGAGAAGCTCGCCGCCGCCTACGGGGTGAAGGCCCGGCCCGTGGCCACGGCGATGGCGGCGGTGCAGGGCATGGATATCGTGGTCACCACCACACCGAGCACCAGCCCGGTGGTGCTCCAAGAGTGGGTCTCGCCGGGGACCCATATCAACGCCATCGGCGCCGACGCCGCCGGCAAGCAGGAACTGGAGCCGGCCATCCTGCGAGCCGCCAAGGTGGTGGTGGACGACTGGGCCCAGGCCAGCCACTCCGGCGAAATCAACGTAGCCCTGGCCCAAGGAGAAATCACCCAGGCGGACATTTATGGTACGCTGGGGGAAATCGTGGCGGGCAGGAAACCGGGCCGCCAGAGCCCGGAGGAGATTACGGTGTTCGACTCCACCGGCCTCATCATCCAGGATTTGGCCCTGGGCTACGCTGTCTATCTTCGGGCCAAGGAACGCGGTTTAGGGGAGGAGAAGGATTTTTTAAAGTGAATCTGACCGATGAAGCGCATTTTGATTTGGATGGGCCAAGATTTTCCATCCGAGCGTTAGTCAGATATAGGAGATTATTATGTTTAAGATGTCAGTATCGGATGAAATTTATACTCATGAGTATTTATGGCGTACAGCTAATTTGATGTTAGAAGAATCTTTAAAAGAAGAAAATTTAAAAAAAATTAAATCTTTTTATTTTCGTTTATCTGCTCTTCTTACATCATATTTGGCATTCGAAGCTTTTATCAATTTCTCAGGATATGTTCTACTACCACAAATATGGGAAGACGAGAAAAATCATTTTAAAGGAAAAGGTGATACAATAGAAGCAAAGATTCATAAGTTAAATGAGGTTCTGACTGATTTCGAATGGAAAAGAGGAGAAAGACCTTACCAAAATATCAAGAAATTAAAAGATTTCAGAGACATGGTTGTCCATGGGAAAGTCAATGCTTCTAATTATGAGGTTCTCTCGAAACATGATGGAAGCGATATTAAATGGGAACATGATTGGGACACATTTACAACAATAGAAAAAGTTAAAACCTTTATGCATGACATAAAGTCTTTTTGCCAGTCATTATTAGAATCTATGCGGAAAAAATCTAATCACACACACTTAATATTTGATGCTTTTGAAGGTCCTTTAGGTTTTAGCACAGGCGAGTCAATAAATAATTAAGAATTAGGTGGTACGGTCCGCTCGGCAAAAATTCATTGGGGCGGATTTAAAAACCGCCCCTAATATTCCAGTTTTGCGGTTTGTAGAGGCGCCCCTGCCGGATAGCCCCTGCGGCACAGGCGAGGCGCCTATGCCACATTTTTATTCCAGGCTCAAAAAGGTTTTGATTTTTTGCAGGATTTCCTCCCGGGCGGCGGGGTCGAACTCCCACATGGTGGTTTGCTGGGGGGCGTCCTTGTCGTCGTCCATACAGTCGCCGAAGCCGCAGACCGCCGGGGCGGACCTGGGCGGTCCCAGGATTTGAGCCAGCAGATCGGAGACCTGGGCCAACTCGCCCCTGACCGGCCAGACGCTCAAGACCAGGTGGTCCCGGGCCACCCGGAGGTGGAGGTTGAGGGCCCCTTCCGGGTCCGGGTGCCCGGCCTCGACGCCCTCGAAGTTTATCCCCCGCCGGTCTTCCGTCACCGTGAAGTCGAAGGGTATAGGCAGCATAATTTCTTCCTTAAGGCAAAGCAGCCGCAGGCTTTAGCCATGAACGCCACGGCGCTGCCTTGTCTAACATTATAGCAAAGCTCCGGTTTTTTTCCAGCATTCCCAAGATATTAAGCGATCCGTCCGGGGTCCGCGGGGCCGTCGGGTTGACAATTATGAATTTTCCTTTTGAATTTTCTCATATTTACGGTATGTAAATATAGTACCTCTATGGAAAAATCAGGAAATTTTGCCAAATAGAAACAGATAAGGAGAAGGGCGACATGGCTAAGCAAGCAGTAAAGACGGCCACCAAACGTTATTGCTATGCCTTCGAGGAAGGTGACGGCACCAATAAGAAGCTGCTGGGAGGCAAGGGCGCCGGCCTGTGCACCATGACCCAGATCGGACTGCCGGTGCCGCCGGGATTTTCTATCACCACCGAGGCCAACGTGGCTTTCATAGAAGCGGGCAACCAGTTCCCGGAAGGCCTCATGGATGAAGTCCATGAATACATGGAGGCCCTGGAGAAGAAGACCGGCAAGGGGTTCGGTGACCCCGCCAAACCCTTATTAGTGTCGGTGCGCTCCGGTTCCGCCCTGTCCATGCCGGGAATGATGGACACCATCCTCAACCTGGGGCTTAATGACGAAACCGCCAAAGGCATGCTCGCCCTGACCAAGAATGAACGCTTTGTCCAGGACGTCTACCGGCGCTTCCTCCAGCTCTTCGGCAAAATCGGCCTGGGAATTGAGCCGGATCCTGTAACTAAGGAAGACAAATTTGATAAGATTTTTGACGAGGTCAAAGAAAAGTATAACGCCCACGTGGATACCGAACTCTCCGCGGAGGCCCTGGCTGAGGTAGTGCAGAAATTTAAGGATTTGATCAAGCGCGTGACCGGCAAACCCTTTCCCCAGGACCCCTGGGCCCAGCTTTTCCTGGCCATGGAGGGCGTCTTTAAATCCTGGATGGGCAAACGGGCCGTGGATTACCGCCGCCAGTTCAACATTACGCAGGACCTGGCCTACGGCACCGCGGTGAACATCTGCACCATGGTGTTCGGCAACATGGGCAACGACTGCGCCACCGGCGTCGGCTTCACCCGGGACCCGGGCACCGGCGAAAATAAACTCTACGGCGACTATCTCATCAACGCCCAGGGCGAAGACGTGGTCGCGGGCGTCCGCACCCCCCGGCCCCTGAAGGAACTGCGCACCGACATGCCCGCCATCTTTAAAGAACTGGAAATAATGCACAATACCCTGGAAAAACACTACCGGGAAGTCCAGGACTTCGAGTTCACCATCGAGCAAAATAAGCTCTACATGCTCCAGACCCGCAACGGCAAGATGAACGCCTGGGCCCTGGTCAAGACCTCGGTGGATATGGTCAAGGAAGGTCTGATCTCCGAGGAGGAGGCCCTGCTCCGGATCGAACCGGACATGCTGGAGCAGTTCCTGCACCGGCGCATCGACCCGGACTTCAAACAAGAGCCCCTGGCCGTGGGCATCTCCGCCTCCCCCGGGGTCGCCGTGGGTAAGGTGGTGTTCGATGCGGATCGGGCGGAGAGGTTGGGAAATGAAGGAGAGAAAATCATCCTGACCCGCATTGAAACCAAGCCGGAAGATATTCACGGTTTCTTTGCGGCCCAGGGTATCCTCACCAGCCGGGGCGGCAAGACCTCCCACGCCGCCGTGGTGGGCCGGGGCATGGGCAAACCCTGCGTCTCCGGCGCCGAGGGCCTGGATATTAACTATGACCTGAAGGAAGCCCGGTTGGGCGGCGTAGTCATCAAGGAAGGGGAGATTGTCACCATCGACGGCACCACCGGTTCGGTTTACCTGGGCACGGTGCCCATGCTGGACCCGGAGCTCCCCAAGGACCTGGCGGTCCTGATGGAGTGGGCCGACAAGATGGCCAAGATCGAGGTGTGGGCCAACGCCGACACCCCGGATATGGCCGCCAAGGCCAGGCATCACGGGGCCAAAGGCATCGGCCTGGTCCGCACCGAGCGCATGTTCAATGAAGGGGACCGCTTGCCCCAGATGCGCAACCTGATCCTGGCGGACACCCCGGAAGAGCGCAAAAAATGGGCCGACAAGCTCATGCCCATGCAACGCGATGATTTCGTGGAGATCTTCCGGGCCATGGAAGGGCTGCCCGTCACTATCCGCCTGCTGGACCCGCCGCTGCATGAGTTTCTGCCCAGCATCGAAGAGCTGCTCAATGAAACCAGCCGCCTTAAGGAGTTCAGCCAGATCATCAACGCCCTGGAGCAACTGCCCGGCACCGTGAGCTTGATAGGTCCGGATCTTTACCAGCACGTCCCTTCCATTGAGACGGTGACCCGGGAGCTTAGCGAGTTCAAAGCCAAGGGCCTGGACAAAAAACTCTTGAAGGAAAGAGAACGGGTGCTGCGCCGGGTCCGGGTGCTCCAAGAATATAATCCCATGCTGGGCAACCGGGGGGTGCGCTGCGGCATCTCCTTCCCGGAAATCTATGATATGCAGATCCAGGCGATCTTTGAGGCCGCGGCCATGGCGCTGCGGGACAAGATCGACGTCCGTCCGGAGATTATGATCCCCAATGTCTGCACCCGCATGGAGTTGGTCTGGGTGCAGCCCCGGGTGCAAAAGATCCACCAGGAAGTGGAAAAAAGCTTCAACGTCAAAATTAAATATAAGTTCGGCACCATGGTGGAAATCGCCCGGGCCTGCGTCCGGGCCGGAAGGCTGGCGGAAACCGCCGAGTTCTTCTCCTTCGGCACCAACGACCTCACCCAGGGGACCTTTTCCTTCTCCCGGGAGGACGCGGAGAACAAGTTCCTGCCCATCTACAACACCGTGGGCATCCTCCGGCACAACCCCTTTGAGATCCTGGATGAGCTGGGGGTGGGCTGGCTCATGCAGCTCGCCGTGACCGAAGGTCGCAAGACCCGTCCCGACCTGAAGATCGGCATCTGCGGCGAACACGGCGGCCAGCCCCAGGCCGTCGAGTTCTGCCACCGCATCGGCTTGAACTACGTTTCCTGCTCGCCCATGCGCATCCCCATCGCCCGCATGGCCGCGGCCCACGCCGCAGTCAAGGAAAAGAAGGGCCAGGCGACGCGGTCCAAGTCGCTGTAAGGCCTTAAGAAAGCATGGGGGAAGGGGCCAGGGGCCGAGGGCCCCTGCCCCTTCCCCCAAACCCCCATCCCCAACCCCATAAGTAGGGGCGACCCGTTGGGTCGCCCCTATTTGATTGCTTGAGGGAGGGACGGGTGACATAGTCCCCCCAAGAGGGTTGCTTCTATTGGTAAACCTGAACTTCCTGTGCGATCTTGTCTCCTAAGCGATCTTTGGCCACGTCCAGATCATAGTCAAGCTGCAATCCGAGCCAGAAATCTGCCGAAGTCCCAAAGTAGCGGCTCAGCCTAAGGGCGGTATCGGCGGTGACGCTGCGCTTGCCGTGGACGATTTCATTGATGCGCCGCGGTGAGACTCCCAGAGCGCGGGCCAACCGGGTTTGACTGAGCCCCAAAGGCCTCATAAATTCTTCCAGCAAGATTTCTCCAGGATGCACCGGAGCTAATTTTCTTTTGGTTGGCATAACCTTATCCTCTAATGATAGTCAACTATCTCGACTTCGTAGACATCCCCTTGTTCCCAAACAAAACAGATTCGCCAGCGGTCGTTGATTCTGATACTATAGTGGCCCAGGCGGTCTCCCTTCAGGGCTTCCAGTCGGTTTCCCGGCGGAACTCGCAGATCATCGAGGGTTATCGCCCGGTTCAGCATGCGAAGTTTGCGCAAGCCGATTCGCTGGATTTCCGGCGGCAATTTTCGTGACGGTTCGCGGTAAAAGAGCCTTTCCGCCTCTTTATCCTTGAAACCTTTAATCATAAACAAATTATATAACGAATAACGTTATAAGGCAAGATTAATTATAAATTGTTAACCAAACGCCTTCACCGGATTTTGGTGGAAAAAGAGGCCTGGGATTACGATACCACCCGGCGCATTCTGGCGCGCTTGCCGGGAGTGCCGGTGGAGGTCATCCCGGATCGCCGGAGCTTGCCCGCCCCGGACCACGAGCGGGCCCGCTGGCTGCCGGAGGCCAAGCGCACCCTGCTGCTGGCGGTGCAGAAGGGGCCTTTCCGGCGGCCCTGCCCCGGCACTAAGGATTATCTCTGCTGCGGCTACCAGGTGCTGCAGGTGGCCCTCAACTGCCCCATGGACTGCAGCTACTGCGT
>Ga0315282_10007567_pt1 | contig 17784 bp, 15 predicted proteins | sample YL17G07_20_MG_FD_203693 | JGI IMG/M metagenome (GOLD analysis project Ga0315282, IMG submission 203693) | Sediment microbial communities from Yellowstone Lake, YNP, Wyoming, USA - YL17G07_20 | ecosystem: Environmental > Aquatic > Freshwater > Lake > Sediment | place: USA: Wyoming | collected... | reverse complement strand
TAGATCCTGTCGTGGCAGAAAGGGTAAGAATATCGCGTATTTTAAATGCTAATCAAACCATTCAAATCGCTATTCCTTTCAAAGTTCGAGAAGATGCCGATCCTGACTTCAGTAGAGTAATTCTCGCCTTGGCTTTAAGGGATAAGGATTTCGAAGGCGTGACCAGGTACGCTGTTATGGATAGGGCAGATGCTTTCGCTGTAAAAGCCGCAATCTTTCCCACACCCATTATTTCGATTGTTTCATCCTGGGTACAATTTACGGTTTTGTATCCTTTCATCTCGATTTCCACGATAGCTATGATATCGCTGGCCGTCTCTGTCGGCTTACTAAGAAAGAGGGCATTCAGAAAGCATTATGTCCTCTTATCTACAATCCAGAAAGTAGAAACTGAGCTTGCTTCGAACGAGAGGTACATTAAGCTACCCACGTACTTAAGACCAACGGTTGCTGTAATGGTGGCCAAGTCAATATTATCTTTCCAAGATTTATTCGCTAATGGTTTTACGGATGTAGCGAGTAAAAGCGATGAAATTTACAGGAACAGTACCGGTTTGAAAGGAACATACACTGCCTATCAGATGCCCTTAGAATTGGCAATGAATACAGTCAATTCAGTATTCACTTTCGTTCGTGACGAGGTAAATATTCGTATCGAAGAACCGTTCGGTGAAAAGGTGAGGTGGCCTTGGGAGACTCTTCGGGAAGGGGGAGACTGTGATTGCAAGACTGTCCTGCTTGGATCAATGCTCGTCCACCTCGGCTTTGAAGTAGAGATTGCCGTTATACCAAGAGTGGATGAATTAAAAGCTGCTCATTGTTATACAACAGTCCGCCTTTTGGATGATGGAAAAACCCAATGGATCAGCTTAGATCCTTCTGACCAACGCTGTGCCATTGGAGAGATTTCTCCTGTCTACGAGGTTTATAAAGATCAAGAAATCAGACTATCCTTACTGCAGATGGCAATCAATATCGGGCTACAGAAAGGCTAACCAGTACGTTTTCTAAGCGACTGAATGCCTGATTCCATCTGTTTTTCATCGAATCCATAAACCTCATTAGATTGAAGCCCAGCAGAACTTGCCTCCTCATCTGTCAGTGTCCTTACTTTTATTCCAGGTACTCCTTTTATACATCTCTCGTATTCCTTGTAAATGTGGTTAACAAATTCCTCTGAAAAGGGAGGGATATCGAGGCCATCTGTATAATACGATTCAAACGCCTGAAGTTGTATCTCAAGCATATTGTGAGCCTCGTCATAAGGTACGAATCCTCTTTTTTCAAGTCGAGCCTGAAACGTAGTTATTGCTTCATCGATCATGTATTCTGTAATTTTTCTTAGGGTCTTCATCCTTATCTATAGTAACCTAAGATTTAAGTTCTTTTCGGATGTAAGTAGCAGTTCCGAAAGTAAACTCCACTTCTTATGAGATTATGAAAAAAAGAATCAATGCTTGAACATGCTCAGCAGCCTTGCTATCAGCCCATTTATTATTTACTCCAGTTTCGTGAATTACGTCAGCTTTTGCAGCTTGGAAAAAGATTAGAGAGAATAAGATGGATGAAATGAAAAAGTGACGCCCCTTTATAAGGCAATATATCTCAATGCCTTCAAAATGGGCTCTTTTGGTCAGTGATAACATTATACTCACCTTAGAGTTATATTATACTTTAAGTAAAACTAAAAGGCATAATGAGATGATTAGAAGAAGAATGTATATTCCTCGTAAGGTATTCATGTGCCACACTCAATTGGATAAGGCTACATGTGATAGATTCGATAATGCAGTAGCTAGGGTTGGAATTGATGCATTTCGGTCTGAGTATGAAAATCTTGCTGTTCCTGCTTGGAAGACAATAAGTAAAGAAATTAAGCAGTCTATGGCATTATTTCTATTAGTAGGTCCTGAGTTAGTTAACGCACAATCACTATTACAGAAGGATTGGGTCTATACACAGAATTGGATTAGTTACGAAATAGGATTGGCTAGTGCTATGAATAAGGACATATGGGTTATTTGTGACAACGTAGATACTAACTTTCCTATCCCACACCTAAACAATTATGCTCATATAGGGCAAGTAGATACGGTGGCAGGGGGCTTCATGACCTTCGTCTTGGAAAATTACCAGAAGGGATTAACATTTCCTTTAGGCTATAGAAAGAGAAATATAATGTGCCCAAATAATAAATGTGGAGCCCAGTATAATCTTCATACCAATGTAAATTTAGGTTCTAGTATTACCTGCCCATCATGTCTATCGGCAATGACATTTCAAAATGGTTGGACCCCTCAATAGCTAAAGTCTAAACTCTTCCATAGAAATCTGTAGAAATCTGTATATATAGAAGTTTATCTACTGTGACAAACATGACATTACCTACTTTAGAACAGTGGTTGGATATCGGTTGGCTTATTTTGACTTTCTTAATTTATGCATCAGGAAGTGGAAAAGCAATGAGAGAAGGTAAGAAATTAGACTTTACTGACAACTTATTGTTATTGATCGTCTCCCTTTCTTTTTCCTCCAATTTTATTTGGGGCTTTATACCTTCTATGTATTTTGCCATATTTGCGGAATTACCACCTTTCTTTATCGGTTCTACCCGAATTATTGGTGGTATGATGATTGTTGGCTCGATGGCTTTCCTGTATGGTTTAAATTTAAGCATACGGCGAATAACTACAAAAAACAACAAGGATTAGAATCGGAATGCTGACCAACACAATTGCCAACCAAGACCTATTGGGCAGACTCCTCAATTATCACCAGCCTTGTTTCCTATGACAATCATGCCTAGCCTTAATCTACTATCCCTATTGATCTTGTATTCTGTCTTGCGTCTGTGAGATGGGTGATGTGTGTGATGTTTGATATGTGTGCGTGAGATGTGAGTGATGTGAGCGGTGAGATATCCAAGTAGTAGAGAGAAGGAAGGAAGGGAAGAGGGGGAGAGAGTAGGGGTAGGTAAGCAATGGTGTGTGTGGGATTAAAGTTTAATTCTTCAGATATTTTAGTCGTTGATTGGTGGTTTTTTACTTTCGGAACTACATTTTAAGAGTTCATCAAGTTCCTTGGAATATGAGAATGCCATGGGGATGGGTTCCTTCTCAAGTCTTTCTACGAGTAACTTTGCGGATTCAGCTTTTAGTACCAGCAATGCTGGAACCTCTTCATTTTTCAACAATACCACGCGGTCACCCGATTTTACTCCTAGGAGATCTAGGCATTCGCTTGGAATTGTGATGCATTTGCTACCACCATGCGGGTTAACCGTCCGTATGTCTTCAAATTTCCAAGAGAACTCCTTTTGCGGATGCATGACTTCAAGAGTCGAATGTTTATATTTAAGCATTCGTACAACTTATTCGACTCATTACACTGGGTAATGATTTTAGCCCTCTATACCTCTTAGTGGATGATGGAAGTGAAGGGCGTGACGATACAAGCCATAACCCAACAGTTGTCGGTACTGGCGACTGAATTAAGTTTACTAGGTTGGTCTCTGTTGGGATTGACATGGATTATTGGCAGCATCATCAAGGGCTCTCCCATACCCATTCGTGAAGTGAAGGAATACGGGCAGGGGTTAATGTATGATGCGTTGAAAGCTGCCTTTTGGTTAAGCATATGGAGCACAGTCGCAGCTCTCATATCTTGGATAGCGAGCCTTCTGGCCTCGGGGGTGTGATGATGATAGGAGAATTTCTCGCCCTCGGACACACCCTTGCCTGGCTGACATATGTCTTCGGAATCCTGTTCCAAACTCTGCCAATTCCAAGGAAAAGTATCAAGTCGTGGGGACCAGCGATGATGGTTGACGCGGTCATAGCCGAACTCGCGCTGGCTACCATCGGAGTGGCAGAACCGCTAATAGCGTGGGCGTCAAGTCTTGTTCAGTCGTCAATAGGTTCCCCTAATCCAGCCACCTTCGGGCTAATAGTAGCCGAGCTGGCAACTATAGATGGCCTCTTGCTGACGATCATAACCTTGACATCATCCGCAGCAAATCTCCTCCCTCTCCTACAGGCAGTCACGAACCTGCTTACCCCAGCTCTAACCATCGTCACCTCGGCCCTCATACTCTGGATAATAGTCCAGTTCCTTGCTTCCTTCCTACCAAGCGTCTGGTTCTCAGCATATGTTCTCGGCCTAGTCTTCTATGCCATTCCTTTCAGGATCGGAAGGAGGCTGGGCTCCTACTTCATATCCTCATCGATAATCCTGACAATAGCGATACCTTTGATGCCTTCCCTGGCCCTAAGCCTCCAAGGCATTCTCGGATACCAGCTGATATTGAATCCTCTAGAGGAAGCGGTCTCAACCCTTCAAACCAATCCGCTAGCGCTCTTCAGCATCATCTTCACCCTCTCGACCATAATCCCCAGGTTGCTGGCCGCCGTAGTGATATCTCTTGTAATCTTCCCCCCTGTCTACTTCTTCATCGCCTCAGCCGTCATGAGAGGTGTTGCGAACGCGATCGGAGGAACGAGCGGTCCCACAGTAGAGTCCTTCACACTGGTTCCTGCATACGAACTTGGAGGTGCGATAACGAGATGAACCCCAACAGGGTCTTCGTCATCATAGCCGTGACCTCATTCCTGGTTTCAGTAATTTCTCTATTCAGCAAGCTAGGTGAGCTTCAAGGCTTCCTATTTGTAGTCATCGTATCTCTTACTCTACTCACTGCCCTCCTCCTGTTGACGAGAAAATATTGGAGAGGGGCAAGGAGCGTGCGCTAGATGAGGAACATCTTCATTCTGGCAATGGCCATGGCCTTGGTCTCCATCACGATAGCCATCCTCCAGCAGCGTCCCGAGCTCCTCACCAGGGAGAACATCGCTATCTTCATCGTCATCTCATCTGCAGTTTCGCTTGCGTGCTTGGCCTTCACCCTCAGATCTAGGATAAGCTATGCCTTCATCAACAAAAAGGAGCTTGGAGTTTCTGAGATAGCGAACCTCCTGGGCATTCGGTCAATGACCCCGAACGGAAACTACGTGATCGTCCAAGGCACCAAGCTGATCGGCCACTCGTACGTCGCCGTTACAAAAGTGCCATACTTCATAGAGGACATGGAGAAGGAGAAAAAGCTGTGGTTCATACAGAACTTCGCCCGGGTTCTCCAGACCATCTCCTTCCCATTCGAGATGATCGTAAGGGGCTTTCCCCTCTCGGCCGAGAGCGAGATCAAGAGGGTTCAGCGCGAGATAGACGATGTCAGGATGAGGCTCTACGTCGAAAAGGGAATGGAGAACCCAGGAGCGCAAGCCAAGTTAAAGAGACTGGAAAGGGAGCATGAAAGGCTTCTTAGCGGCGAGGGGATAAGGGCTGTGAGCTTTCTTGTCCACCTCCTAGTGCAAGGGGACAACACCGAGAAGATCGCCAACGAGCTCGATTCGAACACCAAGACCTTGACCGTTACCCTCGAATCTACCCTTGGGGTCAGGGTCTCCAGGCTTTCAGGTTCTGATATGCTCAGGGCTCTGAAGGAATTTTTTCGAGCCTCAGCCGTAGTCGTGCCCAAGAAGATCTGGAAGGCTTTCACATGGGATTTAAGCTATCTGATTCCCTTCACTCAGCCCAAGCTCCCCTCGCTTGACCAACTCCTACATGGCGTTTATCTGGGAAGGACGACTGGAAACATACCGGTTGGCATAGACCTCAGTAAGCAGAACAATCCGCACCTGTGCCTACTAGGCATAACTGGAAGCGGAAAGAGCGTGACCGCTAAATCACTGATAACGAGATACCATGACAAGTACCAGAGCAAGATCTTGGTCATAGATTATGCAGGTGAGTATGCGCCTTGGGTGACGAGCAGGTCTGGAACTATTGTAGACATGTCAAAGAACAGCATCAACCCGTTCGAGCTCGGTCCAGAGCCACTGTTAGTTAAGATCCAGCAAGTTGTTGAGACCTTCGAAGTGATCTGCGAGCTAAATCTGATTCAAACAAACGCCTTCCACAACTATGTCGAAAGGGCTTACGAGTCCAGGGGCTTCAAGCTCCACGACGAATCGACTTGGAAGGGAAAGGCGCCCGATCTGGCCGAGATAATCGAGACGATGGAAAAGCGAGTGCTGAGCCTCTCCGGTCCCGAGCAGGCGACGGTCCAAAGCCTCCTCAGAAGGCTGAGGCCATTGGTGCAAGGGCCGTTTGGAGTGTTTAGAAAATCCTCCCTTTCGCTTGCTAACCTAACACAGGGCTTCGTCTGCTTGGACCTTTCCAAACTGGCTAGCAACTCCCTGAAGGATGTGGTTGCCTGGTCTGTTTTTCAGTATATCGATAGTACGATGAGACTCAAAGGGCAGAGGAGCGAAATCAGTTTGATAATCTGCATAGAGGAGGCCTACCGAATCTGTATGGACCCCAGAGCCATTCCTGTGACCCTAATCAAGGAGGGCAGGAAGTACGGTTACGCGGTTATTGTGATAGCCCAGGACCTTCTAGACCTTGCTCCACAGATTGTAGCAAATGTCGGAACCATCATAGTTCACAGGATCACTCACCCCAGATACGTAAGATTCCTAGAGAAGCAATTGGGCTTAGCTCAAAACGAGGTCGAAAGACTAAGGAATCTAGACAGAGGAGAAGCATTGGTCAAGCTGAGCACGGATGCAAAGCCATTTTTTGTCAGAGTTGACATGGAGAAAGTCGAAGAACTTCCGATAATCGAACCAATAAGCCAAGATTCAAATCTTTATGATAAATTAGGCGAGAAGCAAGCTCCTTTGGAATCCTTAGAGGTAATTAGGGCTCCCCTGACCAACGTTAATAACAAGGGCAAAATTTCAGAGAATGCTCAGAAGCTACTAGAAACCATAAGAGAAGGACCAGGACTTAGGATTACTGAATACTACAAGAAGCTCGGGTTCAACAGCTTCAGAGGCAACAAGGCAAAGGAAGAACTGGCTAAGCTAGGGCTAGTAGAAGCAAGAGAATTGCCAAGAGTAACCGGCAAGGGTAGATATGGGAAGATACTCAGCCTTACCGAGAAGGCACAACCTCTTCAAGAAGAGACCAAGAGGTTCGGTGGGGAGCTTCACAGGCATCTCGTCCATCTACTATCGTCCAAGTTGAGCGAGAAGGGCCTTGATGTCGAGGTTGAAGCGCCTTTAGGTTCAGGGAAGCTTGCCGACATAGTGGTTAATCGCAAGATAGCCTTCGAGGTTGAGACTAGAGAGTTCAAAGAGGAGAACATTACTAAGAATCTAGATGCTGGTCTGGAGAAAGTTGTGATAGTGTGTCAGACTCAGAAATTGGTTGAAAGGATGAAGGCAAAGCTGGCCGAGAAAGGTTTAGTCTCGAATGTTGTTGTGGTCGATCTATCGTCTTTGATTAGGAATCTTGAGCATTACCTTGATCGATTAGGGTTGGAGGTGAAAAAGGTTGAGTTACGGACAAGAAATAGGTGAGAGCGAAGTAAAGGTAGCTCAGAGCGAGTACGTAGCCAAGAAGCCTAGGTATGTTGGAATAGAAGGAGTGGGAACTTTCGCGACTCAGATCTCAGCCAAGATAGTCGAATCCGTCTACGAGTTCGGCGCGACCAAGTTCTTCCAACATGCTCTGGCTCTTGACAACAATTTGGACAGCGTGAACAGAGCAATAGCAGCCACATCCAAGCTCAAGCCAGGCTTAAGGCTGTTCAAACCCAAGGATTCTTTCAAGGGCTTCTTCGTGGACCTCCCGGGGTCTAGAGGGAAGATAGGGTTCAACAGAAGCCTTGAGCAAAGCACGCTTTCGATGCCAAGATATTATGGCACGATCAGGAGAAGCGTAAAAAATATCGAGGAACATGATAGGAAGTGCGGAACTCAGCTTTCCATGCAGATAAGGCCGACAAGCCTCTCAGGCGGTCATGCTGGCTCTCCCCAGTGGCTTTTGAACTCTGAGCTGAGGTCTCAAAGGTTTGACGCATTCAAGATAGGATTAGCTACTATACCCAACGATTTAGTTTCGATCCAGGTTTTCAAGAAAATCTTTCCCCTCATGAATGCCATGAAGAACTATGGTTTGGACGGTTTGATTATCTGGGACAATTCCATGGTTAGGCCTGATAGAAGTGTTGCTGAACAAGACGAGATTGTCATAAGAGGCCTTCTAGCAACTTTTACAGCCTTTTCCCACGATCCCTCATTGCCAGGACCCGGGGACATATGGAATGCCTTGGATAGCGAGTCGCGTTACATAGGCGTTGCGGGAACGAAGGAACCGCTATCGATAGCTAAGAAGATCTTGGGAAGGGTTTCTGATAGAGAGGTTGCAATAGAAGCTGTCAGGAGAGGGATGCTGAAGGTCTTGGAAGACGGGAAGAGCATGCTCATAGATGCGAAGCATGAAAAGAACTCAACTCAATTAATAGCAGTCAGTGGAAACATGGGATTCAGCGAATACTATGAGGCTGTGAGCGAAGTCCTCAAGCCAAGAAGCGCGACGACGATATTCGCACCATCATCTGATGAGAACGTAACCGTTACGAGGTTCTTCCCGCTCAAGTCTTACGTCAAATCGATAAACAGGATATTCCAGATCGGAAGGACAAGACCTGGCAAAGGACTTCTGGTTCCGTCCGAGATTGTAGATGAAGCAATAGAGGGCGTTTGGGTTTACGTGGAGAAGACGGCTGACTTCGCAGGGGTTGAGCCCGAGGAACTACTCGAATGACTAGGGGGTCACGATTGGTCATTACGGCTCTTGATATACAAAATGTACTGGAAAATGAGCTCGAGGTGCTTAAGCGTAAGCTATGTATTGGTTATGAATTAAAGGTAAGATGGACTCATAGCAATAACCCAAAGCTTTCCGGTGAGGTCAAGGGAGAGACCATCTATGTATACGATAAGGAAGAGGAACTGGCCATGGAGACCCTAAAGCACGAGTTCATCGACTATGCCGTAAGCAAGATCATCGAGCCATATAAGGAAGTGACCAACAAGCTCATCGCCCTCATTAACGAGGACGCGTATAGAAGAAAGGAATGGCTCGTTGAGGCTCTAAGTCGGGTTATCAGCTAACAGGGTTTAAATTGGTCAGTACAGTCCTAAAACTTCATAAAATACTTGAAAATGAGCTTAAAAGGCTTAAAAATAACTTATATACCTTTTTATGCTAAATACTGTCTCAACTTGGATTGTCTTTTTCATTTTGATCCTCATACCCCTGAGCAATGAGTATAGACGATTTGGATGACGATGACGAACCAGCATTAGATGACTTCTTAATCTAACAGTATCATAAAGATCTATCCGACTATACTACCATCCTCTAGCCTTATGATGCTTTGTACTTCTTCCTCGAGGCCCCCGACATGGCTGATTATGAATATCTGCCTAAAGTTTTCGGATAAGTCGGAACTGAGGAGCTCCATTATCCCACTTCGCCTGATTTCGTCGGAGCTGCTAAGAGGTTCGTCCAGAAAGAGGAATTCGGGATGTCTTCCTTTAACCTCAGGTAGGAGGGCAAGGGCAAACGCAAGCCTCATGGATAGGAGGAATTGGTCCTCAGTACCTCCCGAGAATACCTCCTTGGCCCTATACTCCCCAGCTTCAGGATCGTAGGCCTCGAGATTATATTGTTCGTCGAGCCTTACCGCCTTGTACCTGTTCGACGTTATAGTTGGCAAGATCATGCCCATGTACCGCTCCACATTGGGCTTGACTCGCGTCCTCAATGCTTTAGCCGTCTCTTCTATGCCTTTCAAAGCTTCCGTCACAATCGAGAGACGGTGGTTAAGGTCTGCTAAGGTTTTCTCCTGGTCCGAATATCTCCTTTCTACGTCCTTATGCTCTCGTATATACTCAGTTAACGCTTGAATTCGCTTTCCGTTTTCATCCAAGAGGGTGGTTAGACTTGAATGCTTCCTATTCAATGTGTCTCTTTTGTCCCTCACTTCCTTCAGAAGGCCCTTAGAAAATCCTATACCCGATGGGAGATCTGGAAACTTTATCTCTCCTATCGCTTTTCTCAAACCTTCCGTCTTCACCTCTTCGCCTTTCAGTTGTTTCTCAATACCAATTCTTTTCGATAGGTCTTTTGATAGGTCTGTTAATCGATTCTCTAGCCTTTCCTTATTTAGCTCATCTTTTCTTAACTGGTCGAGCATGAGCTGGCCAACCACCCTCGCCCCATAAGCGGCGTTTTCAGAGTAAATCCCCGAATACCGTCCAATTGATTGACATATTCGGTTAATGTCTTGCTCGGCAGTAGATGCTTGCTCAGCTAGTTCCTTCAGTCCCACCTCAGCTTTGGAAATGTCCATACGAAGTGACGTTACTACTTGCTGTTCCGATATGTAAGTATCATACTTTCCCTGCAGATTGACGAACTTACTCACTCTAGAGAGCACCCTCGCGAGAAGCAGGAAAAGGATGAGATCTAAAATCACCAAGGGAAGGATCCAAAGTATATTCGTGATGAGTATGTAAGAAACGATAGTTGCAATAACACAAACTCCTGTCCCAATGGCATAGGGTCGAATAGATGGCCTTTTCCTCCTCAGTTCATCCAGCTCTCTCAGCTCTTGCTCCGTATCCAATCCACGAGGTATTAACTTTTCATGGCTCTCTACCTCTGCTTCTTTTTGTTTCATCTGTCCCGCCAAAGCTTCTTTCTGGATTTCCAGGCTCTTCAGAGACTCCAGCATCTTTGCGACATTACTCAGTTCCCGAGATGTTCCATCCATCCCAGCATACTCCACAAGTGCATTTGTTGTCTTTTCCAGTTCTTCCTGTTTCAAGTTGAGTTCAGCCAGCTGTTTTTTCATATTCTCTTTGAGTTCCTCCTCCCCTTTGATTTCAGTCGTTAACTTTTCCTTTTCTATGAGAGCATTATCATATACTGTAAGGTTCTGAAAAAGGAATTCCGTATCACTCCGTTCCTTGCTAAGATCAGTTAAATCAACCTTGAGCCCTTCGGACTCTTGAGTTTTACGCGAAAGCTCCTCTTTATTCTTATTGAATTCATCTAACTCTCTCTTGATTTGAGAGAGCTTATCTCGCTCAATTGTTATGCGACCGGGGCGAGTTTGCGTCCCCCCCAATTCTTTCCTCTCTTCACCAAGTTTTTCGAGAACCTTATTAAAACTCTCAAGATTTAAGAACACGTTAATGACCTTCTTCCTGTCCGATCCACTCTGCTCGACCAAGTGGTTAAGATCCTTTTGAGCGACCACGTTGCTGGCCACAATCTCGTCAAACGTTATTCCCCCAAGCAACTTCTCTATCTCTGAGGTAACCGATCGATGACCGCTCGCTAAGAGTTTCTGGACACCATCAGAGAAGACCTCGACCAGCCCTGCCTTGTTGGGACTCTTCCTAAAGATCTCCCTCTTGACCTCGAATGTCCTATCCTCTATGCTGAACCTCAAAATAACAGTGGACTTATCTGTCCCATAAGCGAGAATGTCGTCGTTACTTGGCATGGCCCTAGGACGGATCATCCTGCCGAATAGCGCGTATAGTATCGCGTCTAGCAGTGTAGACTTTCCGCTTTCATTCAGTCCGGAGATCAGAATTATGCCTTCAGGAAACGAGATGGGTTTGATGATCTTCAACTTCTTGAAGTTATTGGCGTAAAGGCTGATTAGCCTCACCAGGCACCCTCCTCCTCAAGCATTTTTTCGCTGAGCCTAAGGGCCTCATCCAATTGCTGCTTCTTTTCCTCCGTTGCTGCCTCACCTATTGCTGCTGTGTAATACCTTCGGAGTTCCTGAAGGGGCGTGGTCCTGGGTAGAGCCTCGATGGGGCCACCGGTCGAGACATCCATGGATTTATCATCGATCCACAAATAGAAAAACTTGCCAGCAAAGTCCGAGAGCAATGCAGGCCGTCGGTACGTGGTCAGAAGATCGGCATCGATGCTTCCCAAAAGCCTTACGCGAAGGATGAGTTCAGGGTCTACGAAACGCTCAAGCTGGCCCTTTAGGATCTCGGACACATTGCCCTTATCGGGAAGGTTGAAGTCGCAGCTCTCCATCTTTCGGGCTGGGGTCTTGATGAACTCATCATAAAGAACGCCTGTCTCATCCAGCTCGAGCCAGACGAATCCCTTTTCCTCGCCTTCTTCGAGGAACGACTTGCGTTCGGTGCTTCCGGGATATATGGCGTCTCCGTTCTGGATCTTCCTTTTTTGGTGTTGGTGAAGGTGCCCAGCTGCGATTAGCTGAAAGCCTGTAGGAACAGAGGTGGCGCGAACTTGGGGTTCGTAACCGAAGAATCCCCTGAATCCCTCGATCGGATAGTGAAGCATGAAGATGTTAATGTCCCCTTCAGGCTTTTGAGACAACTTTTCTAAAGGATCGGCTCCAGGAGGAAGGTCCGGGTTGTAGCTAACCCCAGCGATGAAGACGCGCTTCCCAGAAACGTCTACTATTGCTTTTCCCGGCTCGACCGTACTTTGGAAGAACGTTGCATACCCTGAATTACCGTATACGGCTAAGGGAGAGCTACCGTGTTCAACGCTTCTAGGAGTATCGTGATGACCACCAATCAAAAACACCCGAATCCCCTTATCATGCAGTTCTCGGAAATGGCTGACCATCAACGCCCTGGGCGGATTTCTAGGCAGCACGGAGTCGTGCAAATCGCCTGAAACTAAGAACAGGTCTGGCTTGTTCTCCAATGCGTAATTGAAGGCAACATCGAAACACTTCAGGTAGTCGGCTTTCCTCTCCATCCTCTTAGGACCAAACTGGAGCACTGTGGGATCCAGATGATTGTCCGCTGTAAGCAACACCTGAATGCTCAAGCTCTAAACCTCGGAGAACGCCCCCTTGTAGGGGACTTTCTTCTCCTCTTCCGCCTTAGTGAATTCCTCAGCTCCCAGCTCCCGCAGTTCCTCCTTGAGCTTGCCCACAACATCGATATCGGCACCACCTTCCATCGTCAACCTATGGCGAACCTTGACCATCACTGGGGCCCTAGTTACCTCCCCCACGATGACCGCTTCGCCGGGGTTAAGGCCCGGCAGGTCGGAAAGGAGGTCTTGACTCAGTCGCTCGGAGCTCTCTCCCACAGCCTCTTGATCTCGGGGATTAGTGATCTTCATGATGATCTGAGAGTTACATTGGCTCAGACTATCCGGATTTATCTTAGAAGGCCTTTGGCTTATCAATACCATGAACACTCCGAACTTCCTCCCTTCGGCTGCGATTCTATTGACAATTGAAGCTGAAAAAGTTGGATGCTCAGGTGGTGGAGGAATGAATCTATGGGCCTCTTCTATGACAACGAAAACCGGAAAACTAAACTGACCAGTAGAGACTGCATTGTAGACGTCTTCCAGTATCCTAAAGGTAACGTAGTCCATGCTCCTGTCGTTTAAACCTGAGAGATCAACAATGGAAGCATGAACGGGCTTCAGGATCTCTGACACAGGAGTTGTGGAAACACCAAATACTTTTAGATGTCTTAGCGATTTTATATACTTTAAAGCGGAGGCAGCGCCTTCAATGGATTCACCGAGCTTCTCGAGTTTAGAGACAAGGTCATCGATAGAATAATGCCTTTCCTCCTTTTTCAGTTCTTCCAAGGATTGGGTTATCGCTTGTCTTATGTTAGCCCAACGCGGACTTATTCTCGCGACATGGCACACTTCATCGATGGTCAGGTCTCTGAAGGCGATCTGGTAGGGTCTGAGATTGTCCACCTTTCTCTCCGCATACCTACCGGTGCTGGCCGGATTACGAAAAACCGTAATTCTATCGGAAAGACGATGCTTCTGTCCATTTTGATTCAGAGACAGAAACACGTAGTCAGCGTGCGGATCTACCACCACGATCGTCGCACCCTTTTCAAGGAGCTCCTCGATCAGGATCCCGGCACAGTAACTTTTACCAGCACCGGTCTGAGCGATGATGGCAAGATGCCTCCTGAAACCAGATATGGAGATATACACTGGCACATCCGGGCGGGATATCAGCTCCCCTATGTGCATCCCCTCGTCCGGATGATAGGAGTAAAACTCGGCGAGTAATTCGCCAGGAGCGATGTAGATCGGATTGCCGGGGATGACGGCCCTCCTTGGGAGCAAGATGCTCGATCGGCCCTCCTGATCCTCTAACATATACCCTAGGATTCGAGCCTGTCCCCAAGTCCTGATGTCCTCGAGCTCGGCGGCCTTGATCCTACGCAGAGCTTCGATATCCGCTCCCAAGCTAAGGGCTTGGCTAGCAGACACGATCTTCTCCACCTGCGCTAGGACGGCAACCTCTTTCAGCTGACCCGAGATGAGCTCCCGCGAAAAGACTACAAGGTATTCCCACTTGGGAGGGTAATCCTCGACCTCAGAGGCGAAGTAGAACTCTGCGGATGTGGCTTCCCCCACGATTATGCCCGCTTCTTTCAGGCCTTCACGGATACTTGACACGCCTATACCCCCTTGTGTGTACCAACGTCAAACCCAGAATCTTCTCCAGAGCTGACGTGTATAGTTCATCCATGGTCTTTCTATTAAGCTTCACTTCCTCATCGGCCCTCTTAAGGAAGATATTATAATTCCTTAATCCGCCATACCCTCCCTGTAAGATTTTAACGAGTTCCTTCGGGTCGACGTCCGGTACCGAATAGCCTTTGACGCTCGAGAAGGAATGGTCTAGGCCGAAAAGCCAGGAGGGCACATCCACTCGCAATGGCGTGTCCCTTTGATCTAGTAGGACATAGAACGAAATTATCGTAGGAAAGGATTGTATTCTCGTCAGCACATCCACGGCTTGATCCAGGAATTTGGCCTCATCCTTCGACTCGGCTGCAGCCTGTCTAAAGTTATGCTCCGCGTAGTGTATTGGATCCTCTTGGATTTCATTCAGTCGCCTTACATAGCGGGAATATGGTCCGAGTTCGAGCGGCTGGGAATGCCCTGGTTCTTTTATGAAGTTTTTTATTAATTGTATGTCTGGCCTGCAAGCCAAGGCTTCGTCTAACATTACCTGGATTCTATCTAGCTTATCTCTGTATTTTTGTTTAAGCCTTCTTAATTGCCGTTTATATTGGAGTGGACTATCAAGTAAATTTTCAAATATATCATGAATTGTCTGTTTAGCTTCGGGCTCTATTTCGTCAGTTATGTTGTCCAATTCAGCAGAGAACATCATTGATAGGAAGTGATTCCTAAGTATACTGACTTTACTGTCTTTGCTTATTCCAATTAAGACCATGTTCCTTGATCGGCATGTTTCAATGAAATCTAAGTAAGTTTGGAAATATCGTAGAATGTAGTCCCTTTGTCCTTCTGCTGGTCCATCGGCGGGAAGATGAACCATCCTGCCATAGAGAGAGCCGTCTATAAGAAGAGGCGTATCATGTAGATCGAATTCTAGGATTGCCCTTTGGGCAACCTTCGTCTCAATCCACTCCATCTTTCTTGTGACGAAATTGTTAATGTCGCTTGTCCTCGACCGTGAGAAGAAAGAATCAATTTCAAGTTCACGAAGTCTCTTTCGACCTTTAATTGCCAGAGACCTAACGATATACAAGGAACAGCCACTAGCGAAAGATCGAAGGGCTTGGCTGCCATCTACTGCAACAGATTCGATAACTTCTTGAGAATTTCTCTCCAAGGGAGTCCAGCTATTGGTCATAAGACCGCTCAGCTCTTCATCGAGGACCCCCTCTCGACCACGAACTAGTTGCTGAGAGAATCTGTCTCTCTTAGACCTTACCTGGCTTACAAACTCATCAAGAAATTCTGGCATAACTTTGCACCTGTCAAGCTTATGATATACTTAAGTATCTTTGGAAGATCGATCATTTTCCATAACTCCACCGCAGTTCACCACACGTGCATTGGACCAACTCCCTTCCGGTCTGGTCCGCCAACCATATCGGGTCACCGCATGACCGACATCGGAATCGACCCAGTGCCTTCTCGCAGGCTTCGATGAGTTTCTCGGCTTCGCCCGCGGTCAACATTCCTCCGTGAGATGCGGGATCACCCCAGGCGATTATGAGGCCCTTCGTTTCCTCCCAGTCACGAATCGGATCGGCGTAGGGTCGCCATTCATCACCCTCTTTCTTCTTGAGCCTCTTTGGTGCTTCGCCTATGATCCTGTTCAGGAAATCTACACAAGTCCTGCGGTCATTGGCGTCCCCTCTTAAATATGGCATGGAGACTTTTAGCCTTTCAGCCGCTATGGCGAGTTCTACGTCCATCATTGCACGAGCCCGGTTGCCACCAGCCTCTGCATTTGAGGCGATTAGTGTGCGCGCTTCGTCAAGGGTGTAGGCTCTTCTTGACCATTGGATGCCGATGCTTGGGTTTTCCCAAGGTCGTAAGACCATGAATTCCCATTGAGCGGAAGGGAGCCTGGCGCGGAGCTCCGTATACCATTCGCGATCATGCGTGAGGACAATGACCTGACGATCGGCTAGATCCTCAGTTATCAGGTCGACGAGCATCCCCCTGTGTCCGCGATCCAAGCTCGAGACGATATCGTCAAGTACGATCGGATGGTCAGTTTCAGCCCTAAGCCGTGTCAGCGCTAGGAAGATACAAAGGCCAAGACAGTTACGTTGGCCTTCGGAGAGCGTGAGGCGGGGTGAAGCCTGATCTACCCCGTAGAACTTCAAGCCAATGTCAATGGCCTTGTCCGGCTCACTGGGCATGTATAGTTGGACGCCCTCAATCCCCTCGCCCGGATGGACCTTTGACCATAGGCGTTGAATCTCGGCGGAGATCCGCTTGATGGTCTCCTCCGTTCTGGCCCTAATCTCATCCCTCACTAGCCTTTCCCCATTCTCCATGGCCGTAATGAGAGTTTCGATCCGCATAACATGGCGCCGCAAGGAGTGAATTCCAGGGACCATTCTACCTACGTTGGCTGCCTCTTGATCCTCGATTAGCTCTTTGGTAGATGGGGTCGCCTTGGCGATCTCCTTAGACAGTAATTGCGTTAGTTTCGGGACATTGTCATTAAAAGTTTTCAGATCGTCCTCAGCCCAATACTCACCCCGTCTCGTAGGCCTTATACTGGATAATTCCGTGATGGCATCATTAATTTCTCTCTGATCGGGGAGCCCTAACCACGATGTAACAGCAGGATGTTTTACTTTCCCTAACACCTGTTCAAAAGCGGCTGTGAAGTTATCGCGCGCAGTCTCCGCGGCATCTCTGAGTGATCTTGCTTCTTTCTGATTCTGTATCTCCCCTTTCACGTGATCGACCAGATCGGCCGCTCTGATCATCTGACCGCAAGATGGGCATTCGACGTCCTCATCTAAGTTTTTCAGCTCGTTGGTAAACCTTGATGTTGATTCAAGAACTGCAATCCGGCAATCCAGTATAGTCTGAACTACGGAACTCGCCCTTTCTCTTGCCGAAATCATATCTTTGAGTTTGACGTCGAGGTCCTCCTGCGACATTTGACTCAACAGGATATAACGGTCATATTCCGGTTTTAGCCGATCTATCCTTCTCTCTATCTCTTGCTCGAGCATTATGGCTATGGCCTTGACATCTCGCAGTGGCGGTTCTCCTACGTACTTTCGGTATAATTCACAGAGCCTGTCAAGCACATCTTGACATTCGATGGAAGGAAAGTGTTTGTTCGCCTTCGCGGTCAGTTCTCTTATCTTGGCCTTGACCATCTCGATCTTGGATTTATCGGTGACGCAGTGAGCAAGTTCCTTGAGATTCTCGGCGGCATACTCAAGGCTGCCCAGGCCAAGCAGGGGGAGTAGTACTGAGTACTTGGCGCCTTTAGTTTTTTCAATGAAATCCGATACTTCATCTTGACGCAACACGTGATTCTCCAATGACCAAGCGTGTACCCTTGTCGCGAGA
>Ga0315282_10007566_pt1 | contig 17784 bp, 14 predicted proteins | sample YL17G07_20_MG_FD_203693 | JGI IMG/M metagenome (GOLD analysis project Ga0315282, IMG submission 203693) | Sediment microbial communities from Yellowstone Lake, YNP, Wyoming, USA - YL17G07_20 | ecosystem: Environmental > Aquatic > Freshwater > Lake > Sediment | place: USA: Wyoming | collected... | reverse complement strand
AGGCTGAAAACTCCGGCAAATAAAAATCCTGGAAATATCAAAATATGAAAAAACGCATTTACCATTACTTTAGTTTCCCGGAATTTTAAATTTTTTGTTTAAATCTGAAAGATCAATTCCACACTTTCGATACCACTCTATACTGTATGAACGTAGCGCAGGCCAAGTCATAATATTTTTAGCCCTATTATTGGTGTCTCTAACGCCTATCAATCTGTCAGTGCAGGAAAAGCAGGGGTCTATCGCAGCTATCACGATTGGCATATCGGCGAGATACCTGTCTTTAAGCATATGAGCGACTGCCTGGATATTTGCCAGGGTAGGGGCTCGTATCTTTACACGCTCAGGTTTTTCCGTGCCGTTTGATTTGACATAATGGACGTCTTCGCCTCGAGGCGCTTCATAACGGCTAAGTGCCTGGCCGGCCGGAATTTTTCTGGGAGCTTTAACGGCTAAGGGACCATCAGGCAGATTTGCGAGGATTTGCCGAATCATTTTATACGATTCCATAAGCTCACCGACTCGCACAAGTGTTCTACCATAGACGTCGCAGTGCTTGTCCGTGATTACATTGAATGTAAGTTCTCCGTAAGCTGCGTAAGGGTCAGCCCGTCTGGTATCTCTTTCGACACCTGATGCACGGGCAGTTGGACCTACTGCTCCCAATCTTACGGCGTCATCATAGGAAAGAAGGCCAACGCCGGAAAAGCGTTTTATAATGGTTGTTTCCTCTGTTGCGACTTGAGCATAATATTTTGTTCGTTCTTCGAGCGTATCTATTGCTTTTAAAACCTGCGGTATTTGCTCAGCAGTGATATCGCGTCTGACACCGCCGATGGTATTTATACTGTAGTTGACGCGGTTGCCGGTCAGCATTGCAAGAACATCCATCACAACCTCCCTGTCCCGCCAGGTGTACATCAGAAGGGTATCAAAGCCTATTTCGTGGCCGGCAACACCGAGCCATAAGAGGTGGCTATGGATTCTTTCCAGTTCTGCAATCAGCGTGCGGATATAAAGCGCCCGCTTTGGGATTTCCAGAGCAGCTATTTCTTCAACAGCCTGAACGAAACAAGTAGCGTGTGAATGCGAACAAATGCCGCAGACTCGTTCGATAAGATAAAGGTCCTGGATATATGTTTGTGCTTCACAAGCTTTTTCTATGCCGCGGTGGTTGTAACCCAATCTTACGCTCATACCCTCGATTTTTTCACCATTCAGCATCAGACTGAAACTCTCGGGCTCCTTCAACGCAGGATGCTGTGGACCTATCGGAACTTTAAAATCATATCTATGCATTTTTGTCTGCCTCCTTTTTGTCGAGCATTTCGACATTCCAGTCTTTGCGGAGAGGAAACTGATTTGCAGGCCAATCGTCGGGCAGAGGATAGCGATCGCCTTCGGGCAAACCTGTAACTTGTGCGCCGAATAAATCGACAAGTTCCCTTTCGTAAGCATCTGCGGAGGGAAAATACGCGGTAACTGTTTTAATTACCGGCTTATCTTTAGGAGCATTTGTATACAAATTCAGTACTATACCGTTTTCACGGGCCAAATGATAAATAAAGCCGAGAGTTGTGCCTTCGTCAAGGCCGGTTATAGTAGTGAGAATCGAAAAGTTTAACTGTTTTACCGCATAATCGAATATTTCAGGAAAGTTGGCCAATGGTATATCAGCAAATATTCGCCTCGGTCTTTGAACGGTTATTTTATCGCTTAGAAACCCAAACTTTTCGATTAGCTGCTGCTTAATATTATTTTCTTCGGACATATTATAAATCCTTCGTTTCCACAGTTTTTTTAGGGGTTGAGTTTTGTTGTTTCAGACTTTCGAGCAGTTTTACCACGCCGTCAATAATTGCTTTTGGACTTGCCGGACAGCCTGGAATATAGACTGAAACAGGTATGGCAGAATCAATGCCGCCCCCTACATTGTAGCAGTTTTTGAAAACCCCACCTGAGCAGGCACAGGTGCCAACCGCCACTACAAATTTCGGTTCAGGCATTTGTTCATAAATTCTGACGAGTCTATCCTTGACCTGGCGGGTAACCGGGCCTGAGCAAACCAGGATGTCGGCGTGCCGGGGTGTACCTTTCAACAATATGCCAAAACGCTCCACGTCGTAGCGGGGGGTCAGCGAAGCGATAATTTCAATATCGCAGGCATTGCAGGCTCCAGTATTGAAATGGAGTATCCAGGGAGATTTGATTCTCGCCCAGTTTATAATTTTACTTAATAAAGCTATTTTGGCTTATCTCCTGTACAAAACTGTTAATCCAATAATTGCGCCAAAGATGTAAATCACCGCTATAACAAGCGTTTCAAGTGTTTCTACCGGCACCAAGGCGACCATAAGGGCGACTACATGCAGGATGGTAAAATAAAACGCGAAGGGGAAAAACTGGGTATAATCCGGCTGAATCATATGGCTGGCGATGTCTTCTCCGCAGGCGTACGGTTTGGTCAGGCCGGCAACCAGCCTTTTAGGCTTAAATGCCAGCTTTGACAGTATATTCGACAGGCTGATAACTATAAGCAAAACAATGATGAAAACTATCGGCGGCGAAAGTAATAAATTTGTTGCCATTTATTCTTAACCCTTAATATTTCTGAGCAGTTTGACATCAATCGTTTTGTTGTGTCTGAATACACACAGCACAACACCAACTGCAACTGCAATAACAACAACCTCGATAACTATAAGTGTTATGGCAAGAGCCTGTGCCAGACCTGTCCGGCCGGTAACATATCCTGCAAGTATTAGAAATAACGTTACTGCTTTAGTCAGCAGGTCCATTCCTATAATTGCTCTTATCAGATTAAATGTAACCAGTATGCAATAAAACCCTGTAATAAACACCAGAATGGCGCCGATACTGCACATCCAGAATAACTGCGACATATCGTTAATCATTTTTCCATTCCTTGAACAATATCACTACTCCGAAGGCTCCTGTTAGCAGAATCACAATCTGCCCCAGCAAATCCAGATGTCTGAGATTCCATAATATAATTTTTACATTATTTTCCTCTGTTTGTGCGGGTAAATTAAAGGCCATCTGAAAATGAACCTGGCTCAAAGCGGCTGCTACCAGAACAATGATTATGGGCAAAAGCCAGAACTTGCGCAGGCGTTCCTTTTTTCTGATAATGAGTCTTTCAGCTGAAACCCGCTGAGTTACGGTAATACTGCTTATGAATATTGCGAATATCAACCCCGCACAAACCGACAATTCAAAAACAGCCGCTATCGGCGAGGCAAGCCGGAATATAAGTATTGAAAGAATAGCGCTTGTGATTGCCAGGCCTACGGCAGAGTGAAGCAGCCTGGTTGTCATTGCCGTCCAAAGGGCGGATATAATCAATGCTATAAGAAGAATTATATTTATAACCATATCAACACTTCAAGATTATTTGAGGAAGCTACTTATAGGCATTATAAAACTATTAAAAAGTAGCGGAAAGAATAAGCCGACTCCGACTATTATCGCTGCAAGTATTAGCTCCGGAAATACCAATCCAAAACTAACCTCCTTTACCTCTTTATATTCTTCTACTATCTTGCCAAAGAAGACTCTCCTTTGCATAGAAAGAAGATACGCAAGTGTAATAATACTCGTCAGCACTGCGATTGTGGCATACGCATGGTATCCTGACATCCAAAGGGCTATCACAATAATGAGCTTGCTCCAAAATCCTGCGAGCGGCGGCACCCCCGCAGCAGAGAGACTGGCTAAAACCGAAGTAAGACCTGTCAACGGCATTCTTGATGCAAGACCTCCCATTTTGTTCATATCTCTTGTGCCTGTTCTTGACTCTACTGCCGCTGCATTCACGAATAAAAGCGATTTAAAAACCGAATGATTAAACATATGAAATACCGCACCAGCCATGCCAAGCGCTGTCCCGCATCCAAAACCTAATACGATATACCCCATGTTGCTGATGCTTGAATAAGCAAGCATTCTTTTAAAATCACGCTGTCCTAGCGCACCCAGGGCGCCAAAGATAATCGAAATCGTGCCCACCACCATAAGTATATATGCAACAGAATTTGTATAACCAAATACTGAAGTGACCAATCGTATTATGGTATAGGCACCTAATGTCTTTATCTGCACGCCTGATAAAAGCACTGACACTGCCGTAGGCGCTGCAGAATGAGCATCGGGCAGCCACGCATGGAAAGGCACAAGCCCACCTTTTATGAAGAATCCGCATATAAGTGCCCCTATGGCCGAGATAACGATGATATTTTTGCTGTTGTTTTTGACTGCTTCGCTGACAGAAGCAAAGGAAGTATCGCCGGAGAAAAGCAATAATGAAGCAATGGCTCCAAGCATCAGCACTGTTGCCAGCGATGAAAGTATTATATATTTAAATGCACCTTCAAGAGCGTTTAAATCTCGCTGAAAAGCTATAAGGATAAAAGAGGAAATGCTGGTAATTTCAATAAAAACGTAAAGTGAGAAAATATCTGCGAGCAGAACGGTGCCATTCATTCCAATCAGAGATATAAGTACCAGGCTTACAAAATTCAGCCGCTGCTTTGGTTCGGTGATTTTATGCCAGGCGACAAGAACAGCGATGAATACTACAATCCCAATTGAAAGAAGCAGCACAAGAGTCAGATTGTCTACGTAAAGCCTCAATTCGAAGAATCGCCCCCAGACGTCCGGCCTGTTCCAAAAACCGTCAGGATGAAACAAAACAACAATTACCTGGCTTACAGACAGCAACAAAACATACAATAATGCAACTGACTGCATTTTAATTTTAATCGGCAAATTCAGGATTATTATGCCAAGCAATGGTAATAACAAAAATAATGAAAGCATATTATTTTAAACCTTTTACCATGAGCCAAGACCCTTGAGCATTACAATCAATATTATTATGCTTCCTAGCAGCGACCAGAGAAGATACAGCGAATAATTGCCGGTGTGCGCTCTTCTTATCTCATTGGAGAACAGACAGACCAATCGCACAGATAAGCCGTCATAAAGCCAGTTAATCCACCTGTCTATAGACAAGAGAATTTTCGAGATTTTATTAATTGCCCGCAGGCTTATATCATAAGGGTCGAAATATCTTTTTTCTGCCCTATCGTAGATATTGCTTAAAATAGGGGCATTACGGATGTGGTCTGATGCTTTATTGCCGCCTCCCATCACACCTGCGGCAAATAGATGATGCAATAAGGCGCCAGCCAGTACCAAGGCAGTAAGCACAATTAGTGTTGTATTTTCGGTAAGGTGCTCAACAGGTTTTTGTCCTCCGAGTACAGGCTCGATAAATTTGCCGAGCGGAAAGCGATTATATACTCCGAAAATAACACAGACTGAAGCAATAACTATCATTGGCATAAGCATAGGCCAGGAAGCCTCTTTGATATTTTCATTTGCCCGATTTCTTTTTCCCAGAAATACGGAATGACCGAGCTTTAAAAATGAGGCTGCTGTGAAGAAAGCCCCGAGTACTGCTGCGAGGTAGAATATTAAACCTCTCTCCATCGCACCGGCATACACCATTTCCTTGGAGAAAAAGCCGTTAAAAGGCGGCACGCCGCTGATAGAAGCTGCTGCAATGAGAAAACAGACGAAGGTTACAGGCATTTTTGACCATAATCCGCCAAGCTTATTCAGATTTGTGGTGCCGGTTTGCTTTTCGACCGAACCTGCGGTAAGAAATAAGCAGCTTTTGTATAACGCATTATTAATCATATGAAACAGCCCGCCTATAATTCCCACCGGCAGGCAGGTGCCAATCCCCAAAATCATATACCCAACCTGACTGATGGCATGATAGGAAAGCAGCTTTTTATAGTCTTTCTGAATCAATGCCATCATTACCGCCAGCACAATGGTAATTGCACCAATGCTCATAAGCAAAACGCTCAACCACGAACCGGCAGTAAGCTTGAACATATCTAAAGAAATTCTGGCAAGCAGATAAATTCCCAGCAGTTTCTCCAGACTGGCTGGTAGAAATGCCATAAATGGAACCGAAGCATCGACCGCAGCATCTGGAATCCAGCTATGAAAGGGCATCGAGCCTCCTTTTGAAATTGCGCCAATCATCAGGAGTATAAAAGCCGTGCTTCCAAGTGCGTTCAAGGGCACGGTGATTTTAGATATCGTTAGTGTCCCCGTCAGGTACCAGACGATTCCTATGCCTATCATCAGGCACAGGTCAGAAACTCCGACAATGATAAATGCCTTGGTTGCAGTTTTAAAGGCTTCCCTGCCGCCTATTGCAATCAGTCCGAACAAGGATACCAATAAGCCCTCCCAGAAGAAAAGCAGCAGGACAAGATTGTCAGCCAAAACAGCGCCATTTGCCATCGCCACAGATATCAGCAAATAAGAATAGAACTGATTCAGATAATTCTTGCCTTGCATAAATGAGCAGCAATAAAGCACAATCAGAAATGCAAATACCGTTATTGCCAGAAGTATAAATGCACTGAAGTGATAAAGACGGAAAATAAATTCCATTCCGAAACCGGCCCAGGGGAGAGAATAAGTCAATTCCTGTTTAAACAGGGCGATTGCTATAAGGAGAATCGAGCCTGTCGCCAGCAGCGAAATGATTTCTCGCAGGCCGCCCAGTCGCTGTCTTATTGCCAATATTAAAATCCCGGCAAGCAGAGGTATGATTACAGGTAATAATAGTATATTTTCGCTCATCGGTATATTTCCTGCAGTTGTTGGACAGTTAATTGTAAAAATTGGGAAGGATAATAAATTAAAACACCGCCTGCCAATGAAAGTGCTGCCAAAAGAGCAACGCTAATTAACATTACAGCAGAGCCTTCTTTTACAGGCTGAGTTTTTGCCTGCCCCATAAATACAAGATTAAAAACTCTTAGAAGATATATGATTGTCATAACAGCGCCGGCCAGAAAGATAAATGAAATCCACAATCGGCCGCTTTGAGTTGCTGCCGTTATGACCATATATTTGCTGAAGAAACCTCCGAATGGTGGTATCCCCATCACAGAGAATGAACAAAGTAAAAATGACACTGCGGTAATCGGCATCGTTCTGATTAGACCACCTAGCTGTGTTATATCTTTTGTTTTGCTGTTTTGCTCGACTATGCCGGCACAGAGGAATAATCCGCCCTTTGCCAGACCGTGCATCATAATATATAGTAAAGCCCCCACAACACCTATTTCGTTGCCAATGGCCAGCCCCAGGAAGATAAAGCCTATCTGGCTTACCGTACTATATGCAATAATTCGCTTCAGGTCCGTCTCAATCATTGCTGCTCCTGCCGAGACTAGGGCGCTGATGCCTGCGATTACAGGTATAACAATATGCCAGTATTCATCGATTACAAAATCGGTGGCGATAAATAATCTTGCAAAGACATAGACTCCGATTTTTACCAGCAGTGCAGCATGAAGCAGGGCTGTAACAGGCGATGGCGCAACGCCCGCATCAGGAAGCCAGGTATGCAGCGGAAGGGTTGCGGATTTGGAAAGTATGCCGGCAAGAATTAATACAACAGCTATATTGGATATGTGACTATTTTTTAATACCGCTAAATCAAACGAACCATTTTGCTGGTAAATGCTGATAAACCCGATAAGCATCAGTGTCGAACCGAACAACGTTACCAGAAAAGCCTTGTCGGCCCGCAGTACATGCAGCTTTTCGCGGAAAAAACCGATTAATCGCCAGCTGGTTATGGCCGTAATTTCCCAGAACAGATACAGGAATATAAGGTTGCCTGAAAAAACCAATCCCATCATTGCGCCGAAAAACAGCACAACCATCAGGTAATATTCAGTCTGGTTTTCATAATGGCTGATATAGCTGAAAGAATAAAAGATAATTATGGCACTTATGGATGCCGATACCAAAGCCATAAATACCGCCAATCCATCGGCGTAAAAGGTTAAATTATATGCATTGCTAAAGAACGCGCGTGCAATTATTGTTTGGCCGCTAAAAACAACTGGTAAAATCACAATTGTTAGTACAAAGGATGTGAGCACAAAACCCAGTGCGCAAAAGTTTCTTAGCTTGACGGACAGCCAGCTTATCAGAGGCAGAGTGAATGCCCCTATAGTTGGAAGAAAGATAATCAAAAGTAATATCAATTGTTTTCCCATTTGGGGAAAATAACACAAGCTCCTGTTTCTGTCAAGTCAAGAGACAAAGGAACGGATTAATCCGAGCCGTCGATTTGCAACAGAATTTGCAACAGACCTGCACATTTAGGCTTCTGTTGGGCTTCGGTTGCGATTCGGTCAGCATCATAAGTCTTTATTTGACAAGTATAAACCGTTTATTCACAAACACTTACAAAACCTCATTTCGAACCCATAACCCGGAGGTCGCAGGTTCGAATCCTGCCCCCGCTATTGAGACCTGGAGATAAGACCCAGAATTCTACCTTCTATATTCTCGCTTTCTTCCCCGTTCCACCGTATAATTACCTCAATTCTCAATAAGCGATTTCTCCGCCTGCTTGTCCGCTGAAGCTTTAGCGAAGGCGGATGGCATTTTGCTTTTTGCACTTTGATTTTCTTTTCTCTGCGTTCTCTGTGGCTAAGATTTTTTTTGAATTTTTTATTTCGGTCATTTGAATTTGTTTAGGACTTAGGGTTTAGTATTTAGGATTTTCTTCTGTCTTTTACGCCTTTTCGTAGTTAAAATTGTTCATCTGACACGCTGCATTGTCGCTTTTTAGAGGGACTTATATGAAAAACTTCTTCTATAAAAATAAAGTCCACATAACTATTATCGTTGCCGCATTTTTAATTGCCGCCTCAATCTGGCTGTCAAAAAGGCCGGCCCCGCTGCAACTATCTAAAACCGCTCTGCCGTCGCAAGATTCCGCCAAACGCATCGATTACACCGAAGCGCCGAATCACGTGGGAGAATATGCTTGCGTCTCTGGCAAAATAGACCATGTTTATACTTCTAAAAAAGGCACTATATTTCTGAATTTCTGTCCCGATTACAAAACCTGTCCGTTTGGCATTGTAATTTTTGGTTCGGACGCATCCAAATTTCCCAATCCAAAACAATACGAAGGACAAACTTTGGAAATCACCGGCTTGATAAAATCTTATCAAGGCCGGCCGGAAATTGTTCTTAATGCCCCGGACCAAATCAAAATCCCTCCACCTCCCAAACCGCCTTCATCTGCTAAAGAAGCCCCGCCTGTTTACACCGTTGTGGAAGTAATTGACGGCGACACAATCAAAGTCGATATCGGAGAAAAAATTGTAACTGTCCGGCTGATTGGAATCGATACCCCTGAAGTCGCAAACCCTCATAATCCGCAGAATGATTATTTCGGCCCCGAAGCCGCCCAATATACTAAGCATCTCCTGGAAAACCAGTTGGTCTATTTAATCCCGGACCCGATGCAGTCAAATAGAGATAAATACGACCGGCTTCTAAGATACGTCTTTTTGGAAGATGGCACTCTAATCAACGCCAAGCTCATCGCAGATGGCTTCGCTTATAATTATATATATGAGCCGTTCCAGTTTATGAAACAGTTCGATTACTTGGAGAAGCAGGCAAAAGAAAAACAGTTGGGGCTCTGGAGCGGCAAAAAAAACTAAAAACTCTCTGCGGCGAGAGCTTGCTTTCAGAGCAGAGCTTACTGAGAACACAAACTTGTCATGAGCAAGGTCGATGGAGCTGACTAAAACTCTGCGCTCTCAGCGTTCTCTGCGGTAAAATAAATCTGTGTCCATTCGTGTGAATTCGTCCTGAGCGAAGTCGAATGGATTCGTGGTTAATTTTTCTTTGCCTGTCCGGCGTAGTCTCCATGTCTTATATCGGGACGAAGTCGGATGTTTTTTGTGCCTTTTTGTGGCTATATTTTTCTGTGCAATCAGCGAAAGCTGCGTCTAATTTTCTTCGTGTCTTACTGCCTTCGTGGCCAATTTCTCTTCGTGTTTTTTTGTTCGAGTATCCAGCATCGAGCATCAAGTATCCAGCATCGGCCTGCCCCCGATGACTCATGGAGAGAATTTCAATCAAATGCGCATATAGGTCAAAAATTGTCGAATATTTGGGTATAGTTTCTATATAGTTTGGGTATGATTTTCATAAGTTTGGGTATAGTTTTCCAAAGTTTTCAAACGTTTCAACACACGAACTTGCGCGTTTGATGCGAATTTTCAACTTGCCCAATTACCCCATTTTTACGATTTTTAACCAACCTCACCCTTACCAGTTCGCCTTTTTGCGGATTTTCCCCTGTTTTTTCGAGATAGACCATAAAATACCTTTCGCTTCGGCCTTTACACCACCCATCGCTGTTTTCCACCAAAATTTCAGCCGTTTCGCCGACAAATTGCTGCCGAAATTTATAGCCCAGTTCGACGTCCAAATCCCGCAATATCTGGGAGCGCTCCTTTATAACTCTATTATTTACAGTACCTTGCAGGCCTGCCGCGGCCGTGCCAGCCCGTTTCGAAAAACTAAAAATATGCATTTTTGCAAACCCTGTTTCCTTTGCCAGTTCAACCGTCTCCTCGAAATCCGCCTCCGTTTCGCCCGGAAAACCAACAATGATATCAGTAGTGATAGCAGGCCTGTCTAACCGCCTCCTTATTAACGCAATCTTTTCTTTAAATTCGTTGGCGCTGTATTGTCTGCACATCTTTTTTAAGACTGCGTTTGAACCTGACTGTAGTGACAAGTGCAGATGTGGCATAATCTTGCGATTGTTAAAGAAAGTATCGAGTAATCGCGATGTTACATCGCCCGGCTCCAGCGAACTTACTCTTATTCTTGCGAGATTTGGTATTTCTCCCATTTTATCTAACAAATCTGCTAATTTGTCGTTTTGCTGGTTAGCCCAGTTTTTTCGCCGGACGCTTTTTTGGCCGTAAGCGCCAGCAAATATGCCTGTTACGACGATTTCCTTATGACCTGCTTCAACGAGGGCTTGTGCCTCCTGGAGGACCGCCTCAGCCGGCTTACTGTGAACAAATGGGCGGGCTTTAGGTACGATACAATAGCTGCAATATCCGTCGCAGCCGTCCTGAATCTTTAAAAAAGCTCTCTTATGGCCCTTAAATGATGTTAACTGGGTAAGTTTCGGCAGCTCAGCCGATTTATTTTTAAGCTTGATTTTAGAACCGTTTTCTGTAATTATAGTGTTTTGGTCTGATTGAAAGTTTTGGGATATCGAGGCAACGGCTTTGCCATTGACTATTTGGCTTAAAGTCGCAGCTATGGTTTCTCGATGGCTAATCAGATGGATATTTTTGCCAGGGTTGTTTAGTTCGCCTGTTTGTGCCGTTGGTAAGCAGCCGCAAACAACTATAATAGCATCAGGACTTAGCTTTTGGGCTTTTCGGATGCGTTGTCGGCTTTTTGCAGAGGCGGTTAGAGTTACGCAACAGGTATTGATAACAACCAGGTCGGGCTCACTTTTGGACGTTTCGACCTGGTCGAGTCCGAGCCGTTCGAGCAGCTCCCGAATCTGCTGGCTTTCGTATTGATTGACTTTACAGCCAATAGTATTTATGGCAAAAGTTTTCATAGTATGTTATAATATATAATTGTTGAGGCGAGCTTACAACACCGTTCAAATCATGTTTGGACCATAATAGTGAGGGTTTGGTTATGGCGTTAGAATACAGTTCGGTTTGGGCGATAGATATAGGCAATAATTCCCTGAAAGCATTGCGATTAAGGAGCGCAGGGGGCGTTGTTGAAGTAATCGGCTTCGACAATATCCAGCACGGCAAAGTTCTTACCGGCAGTGGTATAAAACCGGAAGAAAGGGATGAACTGATTGCGTTAAGTTTGCGCCAGTTTGTGAAGCAGAACGATTTGGGCAAGGATGATATAGTTGTTTCTGTGCCGAGCCAGAACAGTTTTGCACGATTTGTGAAACTGCCGCCTGTTGAGCCGAAGCGCATTCCTGAAATCGTTAAGTTCGAAGCGGCTCAGCAGATTCCTTTTGATATCAACGATGTGCAGTGGGACTGGCAGTTGATGACGGAAACCGGCAGTCCTGAAACAAAGGTGGGTATTTTTGCGGTTAAGAGCGAGGTGGTCAGTTCGGTATTGGAGCATTTTGCCAGAGAAAATGTGACGGTTAGCTATGTTCAGATGGCGCCGATGGCTTTGTATAATTACGCATTGTACGACTACAGTGATTTGGGTAAGTCCGACAATCAAGCCACCGTTATTCTTGACATAGGTGCGGAAAATAGCGATTTGGTTGTCTGTACGCAATCAACAGTTTGGCAAAGAAGTGTTCCTATGGGAGGTAATGCTTTTACAAGGGCGATAGCGGATGCGTTTAAACTCAATTTTGAAAAAGCTGAAAAACTAAAACGCACCGCTCCAATGAGCAAATATGCCCGGCAGGTATTCCAGGCGATGAAGCCGGTTTTTACAGATTTAGCTTCTGAAATCCAACGGTCACTGGGCTTTTACAGCAGTTCTAATCCAAACACTAAGTTGTCGAAGATTATTGCCTTGGGCGGCGGAACGAGGATGCGCGGCCTGCTCAAATACTTACGGCAAACGCTGCAGATACCTGTTGAAATGCCGGATTCGTTTAAGAGACTTACGATAAGTTCAGCTGTCTCAGCAGCGAAATTTCATGAGAGTGTTTGTGATTTTGGTATTGTTTATGGCCTTGCTTTGCAAGGTTTAGGATTGGCCAGGATAGAAAGTAACCTGTTGCCCCGCAGTATCGCAAGGTCAATGGCTTGGGCAGGTAAAACCAGATACTTTACTGCTGCAGCGTGTGCGGTATTGCTGGTTTCGCTTATGTGTTTCGCGAGGACCGCTCTGGATAGAGTTAATTATGCGAATAACAATCAGGTTCGACAAAGGGTCGACAATATCATTAATGCCGCCGAGCAGGCCGGCAACAAGCTCAAAGCCGAGGAAAGCAAGGGGCTGCAATCCGAAGCGATAATAGAAAAAGAACTTAAATCTTTTGACTATCGTAACGTGGTTCCACTATTGTATCAAACCATAATATCAGTCTTGCCGAACGAAAAAAATAATCCTGAACAAAAAGAGCTTTATGAGGCCTTTGCCAGGGGCGATGTAAGGGGAGTAAAGAACTTTGAACGCCAGAAACGCAAGCAGATATTTGTAACGGGTATGTCAGTTTACTTTACAGGTGATATTGCTTCTGCACAATTTGGTGCCGCAGATTTCACGGAGCGGGGTGGTAGAGGGAGGACGGGCGGAACCAAAGCTGGTCCGGGTGATTTAGAAGGGTATGTGCCGGAGGGCTATGGCTCGAGTGGAGCAGCGTCTAAGTATGGTCGAAAGGCGTATTCTAAGAAGAGCAAAAAAGATTCCTCGGCGGCGGAGGAAAAAGATGTTGAAAGCGGCCCCGGATTTGTGGTAACTATAACCGGGTATAGTCCCTATAGGGACATAGGTGAACTGATGGACCCTGTCGGAGTGGAAGGCGATCCGAATAAATGGGGAGTTGTTACTCGACTGCTGCATCTTGATGATATTGTTAACTGGAAAAATCCATTTGAACTGTACAGAAAAGCCAAGATTGAGCATTTCAAGTTGGAAACAGGTGAAGTAGCTTTGGAAGCTAAAATGCCTGTAGGGATAGGCCTTGAAGATATCAAATTTGAAAAAGCAAAAAAGGTTGAGCGTGGAGATAGTGATGAGCGGATTTTGATTGACCCCATGACAAAGGAGATTATCAGTAAGGTCGCCGAGCTGGACGAGAAGGGAAAAAAGAAAACCGACAGGTCCGGCAAAGTTGTTTATAAAGGCAATGACCACTGGTTCAAATTAGATGTTAAATTTATCTGGAAAGATGCACCGAAGGAGATTAAGGAAACTGAGAAGATTAAGAGGACTGAGGAAACTAAGAAGACGGAGGGGACGGGGAAAACGCCGAGGGAGCAAAGAGATTAGTTTAGATTAGTTTCTGAGGTTATAAAGGCATTTTGGCCGGAGAAACGACGCAGTAGAGGATCCAAAAAGCAGATATAGATTGGTGAGTTGAAATGGATATCTCCAAATTTAAAGACCTTATACAGAGATTAAGTTTTCTTGGGAATTATTCATCGCTGATACTGCCGGTTATTATAATTCTGGTTGCAGTGCTTCTTTTTATACCTACCCAATTGATGAGCAGTAAGCTCAAGAAACGGGTAGAAAATGAAAGTATTTCTATAGGCAAAAGAGTTCAATCCCTAAGCGAAAGTACCGTTTCCCGTAACCAATGGGAGGTTGAGCAAGAGTATCAGCAGGCTTACGAGAGAGATGCTAATCAGACAGCACTTTTAGCCAAGCAAAGCAGCCAAAGGCAGTTATTAAGTTATAAAATATTTCCTAAGCCGAAGGATACCTCCACGTTGATTTTCAAGGAATTTGGCCAGCGGTTTCGCGGCGGGATAGACAAACTAATTGCCCAGGCAAATGCACTTGATTGTCCCACGGATGCCGAACTGCAGAGAGGTTTGCAGGGCTCCAGTTTACCATCTTCTCGTCGGGGTCTGGATTGGAGCATGGAAAAGGGAAGGTTGAGCGAGGTTGACTCTACGATAACGGAGGTTCTTTGCCGAGAAAAAGCAGAGCATGCGTTTGTTTATGCTAATCCGGCGGAATTAAGCGGATACGAATTCTGGGAAGAATATGAATATACCGGGATGGACACGGCGGTTGAGGATTGCTGGTATTGGCAGTTAGCTTATTGGATCATCGAAGACATTTTTGATACGATAGATGCTCTGAATTCCGGGTCGAATAGCGTTTTCACATCGCCGGTGAAACGGCTTCTGGATGTAAGTTTTGCCGCGAGCGACAAGGGGACCGGTGGAAAAGCGGCTGTAAGGCCCAGTTATGTTCTTTCGATTAAAGAGGTGCTTACAGAGCCTCACACAGGAAGATTTTGCAATGATGATATTGATGTCGTGCATTTTAATGTTGTTGTTGTGGTTAGTACGAAGGCGGTTTTGCCGTTTATGCAGCAACTTTGTAGTGCCAAGCAGCATAAGTTCAGAGGATTTTCCGGTGAGGAGCAAGAACAAGTTTTCAAGCATAATCAAATAACGGTTTTAGAGAATAATATTAAGTCGATTGACCGGGAGGATACAACTCATAATCTCTACCGCTACGGCGAGGATGCTGTGGTAGAATTGGATTTAATTTGCGAATATATTTTTAACAAAAACGGCTACGATGAGATTAAACCAGAATCGGTCAAAGAATTGCTGAAGAAGATGAAAGAATAAGCGGAAAGGCACGTTATGCGGGATACGAGGCATGAGTAAAAAAGACAGCAACTTTTTTGAAGAACATATTGAGAAGATAGTTTTGGCTGTTGTTGGGCTCGGGTGTTTGTGGCTTTTTATTACCCGTGTTTTGTTCAGTCCTAATTATATCGAATATGACAACGATAAGTTTGACTCCGGTGCTATTGATAATTACATAAGCAAGCAGGCTGCAGTTTTGGAGAACAAACTGAATCGTAAGCCTGAGCCAAAGCAGCCATACCAGCCGCGGGTTGATGATTTTATTGCTCGGTTCGACTCAGCTATAAGTGACATTAACATTGGCCTCGGTCTGCCACAGCCTATTATTAGTTCAAAGGGCATAAGTGATAACAGAGTGTATCGTATTCCGCTGATCGGTGAAGTCAACGAGGTATTGGCTGAGCATATCAGAACGGTGGCTTATGTGCCTAATGGAGAGGTTGGTGAGAAAAATGTTTATGGCCCAGATAATAGTGAGCCAAATGATGTTGATTTTGTTACTGTGGAAGCGAAGTTTGATGTTTCGGGATTATATAAAAGGTTTAATACAAGTTTTGCCGGTGAGGATATTCAGCAGGATTGGCGTGACCCGTGCCTTGCAAAACCGGTTTTTGCATCTGTGCAATTACAAAGACAGAAATTGCTTTCCGATGGCAGTTGGAGCGATTGGCAAACCGTGCCTCGAAGCAAGATAGACCGTCACAAAAGGATGTTTGAGATTATAGAAGATGTGAATGATTTACCGGCTGGCGGGATAAAAGTGCGTCTGCTTCAATTTGATGATGCGGAAATGAGAATGGACCTGTTGCAGCCGGAGGCTTATCAGATTGCCTCTGCAAAAGAAGAGTGGTTTCCTCCTTCATTACACGGGAAATATGTGGAGTATCAAAAAGAGATAGATGTAATAGCAAGGCGTGAAGCTGCTGCGGGAAGAAGGCAAGAGCGTGGAGGAGAACGCCCAGAGCGGCGCAGCAAACAAGCGGCGGCAAAAACACGCCCGACAACAGAAGGAATTGGAGGTCCGTCGGGGGAGGGAATGGAAGGGTATGTTCCAAGTACGCCTGCGACTAAAACACCACCGAGAGGAAGCCAGCCTGAGCGCAAAAGTGAGAAGGAACGTCCGCAAAAAAGTAAGGAGGCTTCAAAGACAATAGATGATGTTTATAAAGAATTAGATGAGATTTCGATTACCGGCAGTACAGACATCGCCAGGATGGACAAACCATTACTGTTCTGGGCGTATGATGATACTGTTGAACCCGGGAAGTACCGGTACAGAATTCGGTTGGGTGTTTTTAATCCTATAGCGGGGACAAATCAGTTCAGCGAGCAGGACAAATCGTGGAAGAACAAAGTTATTTTATGGAGCGAGTTTTCTGACGCAACGGAGACTGTGGATATTCCGAGAAAGTTATATTTCTTCCCGCGTGAGATACAGGAAGCCACAAAAGCTGTAACAGTGCAGGTCTCCAGGTATGTGTTAGGTTATTGGTACAGTAAGGACTTTACGGTCAAGCAGGGAGAACTTATAGGCAAGGTTGGTGAATACAAGATTACGGAGGAGGAAGAGAGCAAGAAAGTTACAGTACCACAGACGGTTGATTATACTACCGGCGCAGTTGTGGTCGATATTGTACCTGTAACTGATTGGTCGGGCGGGAATAACCTGCATGTCAATCATTTTTTTGACCTGCTTTATAGTTTCAATGGAAAGGACATAGAGCGTCGGCCTATTAAATCAAGGTATTGGACCGAAGCATTGCAGAACAAGTTTAATGAAATCAAAAGATACGAGAAAGAACCGAAAGAACCTTTGCGAAGTTGGGGCGGCAGAGCGGGTGAACGCGGACGTGTTCTACTGCCAACAGGTGAGGAGGGTAGGGGGGTGGAGGGGACCCGATTTTAATTGGTTTGAAATACCCGTTTAAGTGAGCGTAGCTGCAATACCGGTTCAATCGAAGGGGAAACCCGCCTTGCGGGAACCCAAAGGTGCTGCTCATAGTCGATTGTTATCTCGAACTCATCTGGTGGTATCAAGTCTATAAAATTATCACTGAATTGTGCTGCCACAGAAGTGCTGATTTGCACATCTTTTGCGATTGCGTTTGATTTTAATTTGAGCTTCCATTGCTTGTCAGTTATTCGAGAAAAACCCTTGCTAATTTCTACCTTGGGCCAATCGATATATTTATCGGGCAAGTAGAAGAACAGATTTTCTGCGATTTTTTTGCCGTCTTTGTCTATCACGAGATGCAGACAGGATTTGTCCGGATGGGTGGGGGAGATAATCGTTTTCGGCAGTTTTGGCGGGGTCGATGTACTAAACTGCGCAATCGCAATGGGAATCGCAACCTGGTCAAGCAGGTGTCCGAATAAATCGACCAGTCGGCAATTTAGTGTAGCAGTTATTGGTTGATTGCTGTCGTTTATTACAATAACTCTGAGTGATTGCAACACCGATGGCAGGCCGAACTGTACTTTCTCCGGTTCGGGTACGACCGTAATCAGCAGCTTTGAGAAAAATCTTTTTGCGTAATAGTAA
>Ga0315282_10007564_pt1 | contig 17785 bp, 16 predicted proteins | sample YL17G07_20_MG_FD_203693 | JGI IMG/M metagenome (GOLD analysis project Ga0315282, IMG submission 203693) | Sediment microbial communities from Yellowstone Lake, YNP, Wyoming, USA - YL17G07_20 | ecosystem: Environmental > Aquatic > Freshwater > Lake > Sediment | place: USA: Wyoming | collected... | reverse complement strand
CGACCTGCTTCACATTCGCTACCGCATTATCGGCATCATCGGCAAAGGCGGAATGGGCGCCGTCTACCGCGGCGAGGATTCGGTCCTGCTGGTGCCGGTGGCGATCAAGGAAAACCTAAACCCGCTGCCCCAGGCGGTGAAGCAATTCAAACGGGAGGCGCTGCTGCTGGCTTCGTTGCGCCACCCCAACCTGCCCCGCGTCACCGACCACTTCATCGAAGGCGACCTGCAATACCTGATCATGGATTACGTGCCGGGGGACGACTTAAAGACGATCCTCGAGCAGAAGGGCGCCATTCCGGAAACCCAGGTGATGTCGTGGTGCGCGGAAATTTGCGACGCGCTCACCTACCTGCACACGCAGCACCCGCCGGTGACCCACCGGGATGTCAAGCCGGCCAACATCAAAATCACGCCCGAGGGCAAACCGGTGCTGGTGGATTTCGGGATCGCCAAAGCCACCGAAGCGGGAGGCGTAACCACCACCGGCGCGCGCAGCCTGACCCCCGGATTTGCCCCGCCGGAACAGTACGGCAGCAGCCCGACGGATTCCCGCACCGACCAATACTCGCTGGCCGCCACGCTCTACAACCTGCTCACCGGGCAAATTCCCCCCGACAGCCTTGAACGCACACTGGGGCAAGCGGAGCTCAAGCCCATCCGCGACCTGAACCCATCGATCACCCCGGCGGTGGACCGGGCGATCGTGAAGGCGATGGCACTCAGCCCCTCGGAACGCTTCGGGACTGTGAAGGAATTTCTGGCGGCGATGAAGGGGGAGATCCCGGTCTCCGAAGCAGCTCCCGTCACCACAATCCCGGCATCGCGGGAACCGCGGACGGTCATCCGGCGGACGCCCGAAAAACCCACATTGGAAAAAATTCCCGGCGAGCCCCTTGCCGGAGAGGAACCGCAGGCAGAAAAACGGAGAAGGCTTCCAGTGCCGCTTATGGCGGGGATCGGCGCGCTGCTATGCCTGCTGGCGACGGGGATCGCCGTGGGAGGGTACGCGCTCAGCGGAGGCAAGTCCGTCCTTGCGCCGCAGAATTCCCCCACAGCGACAATCTCAGCGGCATCGACCGGGCACCCGACTTCCACGGTTTCTCCCGCCGCGCTCGCCACAAGCCTCAGCGTCGATACCCCCACATCGGTTATCCGGCCGCCGACCACGGTGACGCGTTCCGCCACCAGCCAGCCCACTGCGATCGGGGGATCCAAGCTGCTGGCCTTCGTGAGCAACCGCAACGGTCAGCGCTATCAGATCTACACCTACAACCTCCTCACCAATGAAGTCCGCCAGCTGACCGCCGACGCGTCCAACAAAGGCCGCATCGCCTGGTCATCCGACGGGTCGAAGATTTACTACGAGGCGCCGGGAGCGGACGGCAAGAAAGACATCTTCTCGATGGACGCCGACGGATCCCATCAGGTCAACCTGACCAACAGCCCCGGCGATGACAGCTATCCGGCCGTTTCCCCCAAAACCGGTCTGGTTGCGTTCAATTCGATTCGAAACACCTGGCTCCATATCTATTCGATGCAGCCCGACGGATCCGGGGTGACCAACATCAGCGCGATGCACAAAAACAAACCCTATTACAGCCCGCAAGAGTGGGATCCGGCCTGGGCTCCGGACGGGTTTACGCTCTACTTCATCCTGAACGTAACCGGACAGACGCGCGTCTACCGCTGGGACAGCCGCCAGCCAAATTCCGATCCGGAGGTGGTGACGATGATGGCCGGGTCTTACAGGGAGGCCGAACCGGCCGTCTCCCCAAACGGGAACTACGTGGCCTACACCCGGTTTCTCGACGGCGGCGGCAGCGATATCTGCATTGCTGCGACCGACCTGAGCAAGCGCGCGCCGTGCAACAGCCCGCTGACGGGTTCGAATGGCAACTCCCAGGCGGCTTGGTCGCCCGACAGCCAGTGGATCGCGTACACCAACCATTACGGCGGAAATATTGACATCTACGTGATCATGATCTCCGGAGCCGGACGAAACAACCTGACCGACGACCCGGCCTACGACATGTATCCGGCCTGGCAACCGATCCCGCCCGCCTTATAGGAATTTCCGATGAAGAAACCATCCCGCTTCCTTCCGTTGCTCCCCTTACCGTTTCTGCTCGCGGGCGACAGGATGGGATTCTTCCTGACGCGGCGGAAATCCGCTTCCGGGAAACCCGCGGCCGCTGGAGGTGCGGGAACATAGAATCCTTGAAAATAACGGCACGCATCGATCGCCGAATTCTTTCCTCATCTTTGCTTCCCAAGGAGACCTCATGAACGGGAAAAAGATTCTATCGCTGGTGATGGTTCTTTCGCTCGGGTTGTCGGCTTTCAGTGTTCCGGCGCAACCCCGCCTCGACACTACACCGAAGATGGTCATTCAATTGTTGACTGTCGTCCACGAGAACGGCTCGGCGAATTTCAGCTATGTCGTAAAACTCAGCAAGACGCTGGTTCAAACATTGCAGAACGTTCCGAACTTCTCCGAAAGCACCATGTGCGAAGACGTCTTCAAGTCGATTGAAACCAGCGTTGTTCAGTTCAAGCAGGAGCAGCACGGGGAAGATATCTGGTGCACATACACCAAGAACTTGGACGACCTGCCGGCGCTGAAGGCCCAATGGACGGATGAATTCGATCACCTGACCGTTCGCCGTTTGGAAATAAAGGGCGGCACCTTCTATCTCGACATTTCGTGGACTTCATTCCCGTGCGCGACGAATGACGCCTCTACCCTGACCTGCGAATGGGCCGTTCAGATGCCCGGAAAGGTCGGCAGCAACAACGCCACCAAGGTGGAAGGTACAACCCTGACCTGGGACATTTCCAGCGCCAGCACTCCGTTTCACTTCACGGCACAAAGCGCCATCGGAGGCGGGTTCCTCGGGATGGACTCGACGACGATCGCTATCCTTGCGTTCCTGATGTGCCTCTGCTGTCTGGTGATCCTGCTCGCCGGAGGCGGAATCGCCGCATACCTTATCCTGCGCAGGCGGAAATCGGCGCAGGCTGCATCCAAACCGGCTGCCGTCACCGTTTCGGTCGGACCGCCGGGATCCTCGCCGCAACCCTGAAGACCACCGTCCGGAATTAACGGGGAGCGGACGGTGGAACACCGGATCAATATTTCCACGGGCCGGAAATTGTCTCCGGCCCGTGGGTTTTGCAACCGGCGCACGAGCCCCCGGATCGACCTATCCTGTTGGAACAAAATTTTCCGAAATTCCCAAAATTAATTTCCGCCCGGAGGAATTCCGATGGCGGCCCACCCGCTCTCACCCGCTGAGCATCCGCCGGGATTACCGGCCATGCTATAATCTGCGAGTTTCCATCAGCCCAAACCAATTGAACCCGGAAGGAGCTCCATGATCGAACCAACCATTGTCCCGCCCGCTGACGGCGAACGCATTGCGTTTCGGAACGGCCGGCTGCACGTGCCCGAGCGGCCGATCATCCCGTTTATCGAAGGCGACGGCACCGGGAGGGACATCTGGCGCGCTTCGGTGCGGGTGCTGGATGCGGCCGTGGCCAAAGCCTACGGCGAAAGACGGAAGCTCGTCTGGGTGGAAGTGTTTGCCGGTGAAAAGGCATTCAAACAATTCGGCACCTGGCTGCCCGAGAGCACGGTCAGCGCCTTCCGCGAATATTTGGTGGGAATCAAGGGGCCGCTGACCACCCCGGTGGGGGGCGGGATCCGCTCGCTGAACGTGGCCCTGCGCAAACTGCTCGACCTGTACGTTTGCCTGCGCCCGGTGCGTTATATCCCGGGTGTCCCCTCGCCGGTGCTGCATCCGGAAAAGGTGAATATGGTGATCTTCCGCGAAAATACGGAAGATATTTACACCGGGATCGAATTCGAAGAAGGCACGGCCGATGCGCGCCGCTTCCTCGAACTCCTGCGCGAAAACTTTCCGAAGGAATACGCCAAGATCCGCTTTCCCGCCTCGGCCGGCGTGGGGATTAAACCGATCTCGCGCGAAGGAACCGAGCGGCTGGTGCGGGCCGCCATCCAATACGCCCTCGACAACCGACGGCGCTCCGTCACCCTGATGCACAAAGGCAACATCATGAAGTTCACCGAAGGGGCATTCCGCAACTGGGGCTACGCCGTGGCCGAGCGCGAATTCGGCGAGCGGGTGTATACGTGGTCGCAATGGGAACGCGCCAAATCCGCGCGCGGCGAGGCGCTGGCGAACGCCGAACAGAAGGCAGCTCTGGAGGCGGGCAAGCTGCTGGTTAAAGACGCCATCGCCGACATTACCTTCCAGCAGACGATCACCCGCGCTGACGAATTCGACGTGATCGCGAGCCCCAACCTGAACGGGGATTACCTATCCGACGCGCTCGCGGCGCAGGTGGGCGGAATCGGCATCGCCCCGGGCGGAAATATCAACTACGCCACCGGACACGCCGTGTTTGAAGCCACCCACGGCACGGCGCCCAAGTACGCCAACCAGGACAAAGTCAATCCCGGCTCGTTGATCCTCTCGGGTGAGATGATGCTGCGATACCTGGGATGGCGCGAGGCGGCGGATCGGATCCTGCATGGAATGGAAGGGGCGATCGCGATGAAAACCGTCACCTACGATTTCGCACGCCTGATGAAGGGCGCCAGAGAGGTGAAGTGTTCCGAGTTCGCTGACGCGGTGATCGATTGGATGGACCGCAAACCGAGGGCGAAAAAAGCCGCCTCTGCGACGAAGGCGCCCGCACCGAACAAAACCGCGCGGAAAGCGGGGACTCGCGTGAAAGGGAAGAGGAAGTAGGCGGCGGTCAGCGGGAGGTTGTTCGTCATGCCCGCGCCTGCCCTTGCGGAATATTCCAACTCCCGTGAATTTCGGGAGCTGGAATGGTAATAAAGCGAGGGTGTTCGTTGCGGGCATCCAGGAACAAATGGTGCGCTTCCCGTATCGTATGCCCTGGATCCCCGATTGGAACACTCGGGGATGACATCAGCCTTTATATTCGTTATGCCTTTGGTACGACATTGTTAGGAAGTAATATCCTGCCGCTCAAAGACCGCCAGCACCAATCCTGTCAATCCCACCGCCCAAATCACGAGCACCGCCAAGGAAAAAGCTAAGTCCGGCCCGATGGAAGAATTTTCGAACGGAAGCCGGACTGCGGCCCCCGTGCGGAACCAGGATTGGGCGTTATCGATATTGCCTCCCGGCAGGAAGCGGTATAGGTTGACGATGCCGGGAACGGAGAATATTCTCGCCAGCAGTATCAGAACATACATAGACAGCGAATCCACCACCGAAAAACCGAATACGACCAGCAAGCCGCCGAGCACGGACCGGGTAAGGACGGCCGCCAGCGCGGCTACCGCCGCCAGGATGGTTAAAACCAAAATTCCAAGCAGGATCGTCTGCGCGTAATGAATGCCGAACGATGAAATCGCATCCGCGGTCAGAGCCGGCCCGTATTCCCACCCAACCAGGCGGCGTCCCAAGCCCTGCCCGGCGACGATGACGGCCGACGTCGCCACAAGCGCCAGCACCATCAGCACAACCACCACAACCATCTTGGCGAGGATCAATAATGCCCGCCGGTTGCGCGGGATCAGGTTCTTCCACATCCCCGACGGATACTCGCCGGCGAACACCGCGGCCATGAACGCAAGCGGCAGCATCCGCGAAAGAATGGTGAAGGGGAAAGCCAGAATCATCCCCCACGCCCCCAAGGCGTCCTCGGTCCACGCGCCGGATCCGACCTTCAGCATGCCGTACATCCACTCGCGGGAAAACGCTCCCCCGATCAGCATGACCAGGTAAAAGCCCAGCACTCCCACCGGAAATGCCCAGACCAGAAATCCGGTCAGCGGGTAATTCCAAATTGTTTTTTTCCATTCGGCCCGAAGCAGGTTAATCATGCGCCACCCCCGAAACCCCGCCGGGGTGTTCGCTCGTTGCGGCAAGGAAGTAACTTTCCAGCGTCGGACGCTGGATGACCACCTGATGCACGCGGATGCCTTGTTGAACCAGCAATTCAACGACCTGAGAGCTTTCCCGCGGTGGCGCCCCGACGACCAGCCACGGGTACCGCTCCTGCGGGGTGGTTTCACGGGAGGTCTCCCAGCGTTTCCGCAGCGCCCGCTCGGCCTTCTCCACCGGCTCAGCCTGGACCCTCAGCTTCGAGGCGTTCTCCGCGAGCAACCGGGCCACGGATCCCTCGCGGATCATTTCCCCTTTATGGATGATGGCCACGCGATCGCAGGTCTGCTCGACTTCATTAAGCAGGTGGCTGGACAGGAAAACCGTCTTGCCGCGGTCCTTGGCAAGGCTGCGGATGAAGCCGCGCATTTCCAGGATGCCGGCCGGATCGAGACCGTTGGTCGGCTCGTCAAGGATCACCAAATCCGGATCGCCCAGCAGCGCGGCCGCGACTCCAAGCCGCTGTTTCATCCCCATCGAGTAGCCGCTGACCGGCTGGCCGGCGCGGGTTGCCAATCCCACCTGTTCCAGAAGCTCCCGGATCCGCTGTGGACGGTAATCGTCCGCCGTGCGTGCCAGCACCTCCAAATTATTCCGGCCGGATAAATATCCATAGAACGCCGGCCCCTCCACCAATCCGCCCACACGCTGGAGGGCGCCCGCCGCGCCCACGCTCCGCCCGAAGATTTTCGCCCTTCCCCCACTCGGCCGGATCAGGTCCATCAACATGCGGATCGTGGTGGTTTTTCCCGCCCCGTTCGGTCCGAGAAATCCGAAAACCTGGCCGGTTTCCACCTCCAGATTCAAATGTTTCACAGCCGGGACGCTTTTCGATCCGCGCCCGTAGGTTTTGGAGAGATCTTCCATTTGTATGGCCGGCGGGGCAGACATGAGAAGAGTTTATTCCTTTCCATCGTTCATTCCGGGCCGGTGGAACGCGCAGGATTCGTTCGTCAACGATTCTGGGTTTTCATTCTCTGGCGGGAGATTTCATACAGCAGAATCCCGCCCGCCACCGCGGCGTTGAGGGATTCGATCTTCCCAAACATGGGGATGTGCACCGAACCGGCGGCCAGCGAGCGGGCCTGCTCGCCGTGGCCCGCCGCCTCCCCGCCGAGGATCAGCGCCGCGTGTCCGCTCCAATCCACGGCCTCGACGGGCTTTCCTTCGCGCGCTTCCGCCAGCCAGATGTGGAACCCTTCCAGCAATGCTCCAATTTCGCGCCAATCTAAAATGCGGACGGGAAGACGCAGGTGCGCGCCCATCCCCCCGCGCACGACCTTGGGATTAAACGCATCCACACAACCCGGCGCCAGGATCAGCGCCTGGACGCCGAAAGCTTCCGCGGCTCGCATCAGGCTTCCGAGATTGCCGGGATTGGAGATACCGTCCGCGATCACCGCCCATTCCAGCGGCTGAGGCAGCGCCAACTCCGGCCATGCCAAAACAGCCATCAGCCCCGCCGGCGTGAGGGTATCGCTGCAGGAACGCAACACGTCGGCGGTGGTTTCCAGCACCTCACCCCCTCCGGCGGCAAGCCGATTGACCGCTGAGCGTTCGCGGGGTCCCAACCGGCCATCGTGGAGGATCATGCGCGCCCGCGCCCCGGCCGCGGCCGCCTCTTCCACCAGGCGCGCGCCTTCGACCACGTACAGTTTCTCCCGCTCCCGCGCTTTGCGCTGCTCCTGGAGCGATCGCACGAGCCGGATCTTTTCATTGGCTTTGCTGGTGATTATTTCCACGCGTGGTCGAATTCCTTTTGGAACGCTTCGAGCGTCGGATGATCGAAGATGATCACACGGACTTCGCGCAGGCTGGAGTTCGGATGCGTCCGTGCGTAGTTCTCGATCGCCTGGAAGATCACGCGCGCGCCGCGCTCTTTGGGAAAGCCGAATATTCCGGTGCTGATCGCCGGCAACGCGATCGACGCAAACCCGCGCTCCTCCGCAGCGGCGAGCGAGCCCAAAATGGCGGAGCGCAGCTTGGCATCCTCGTCCCCCTCGCCCCACATCGGCCCCACCGCGTGGATGACCGCCTTGCAGGGCAGCCGCCCGGCGCCGGTGACCGCCGGCCGCTCGTGCGGAACCGCTCCGTGCGCGCGCACCCAGGCGTCGCTCTCGGTTTGGATCTCATATCCTCCCCGGCGGACGATCGCCCCGGCCACACCGCCGCCGTGCTGCAGACGGTTGTTGGCCGCGTTGACGATGACATCCACTTGTTCTTCGGTGATGTCGCCCTGGACCAGCAGGCAACACCGGTGAGGATCAAAATCATGCCGGGCAATAATTTGATTCACAATCTGCTGCTCCGCCGCGAGTATAGCACGTTCCAAATTGCGCGATCCATCATAAAGTCGGCGTGGCGATCACGGCGCGGGGGGCATGGCGAGGTTTCGCGCGGGGCATCGTCCGCGCGGGGATAATGGCGAGGTATTGCGCTGGGCATCGTCCGCGCGGGGATAAATCCCCGCGCTATGTAATACGATGCCCCTTCGGGGCAGAACCCGGCGCAGGAAATAGCCCACGAAGTGGGCTTTGTAGACAAGCGCCGTCATTCATGACGGCGCGGCGATCGCGTCGCGGAAACCGCCATGCGCGAACATTACGCCGCGTCCATCGCGGTGCGGGGATCGCAATGCAGGAACCGTGGCGCGGCGAACACCGCGCGGATTGGTCATCACGCCGCAGTTCGCCCGGTTTCAGTATCGTCGTATAATCAGATTAATAAAACGGTTCCATAAGGGGGATAAAATGCCAAAAAGCTGGCTGTTCTATCATTTCATTTGGTCCACAAAATATCGACAACCACTTATCGATGAGAAAAACCGCGAAATAATAATTAAATCCATCGTCGCAAAATCAGCCGAGCTGGGAGCTGCCGTTTTGGCCATCAACGGGGTGGACGACCACATGCATCTTCTGGTGTCGGTTTCACCGACCGTGTCACCTTCCGTTCTGATTGGACAGGTAAAAGGAGTTTCATCGCATTTGGTAAGGCGGTTGGGGTGGAAGGATTTTAAATGGCAGACAGAATACGCGGTGAAAGCTGTCCCGGAATCAAAACTGCCCGTTGTCATCCGGTATATTAAAAACCAACAAGCCCATCACGCAAAGAGATAATTTTCTTTCACTGATTTCGGTGGTGAATCCCCGCGCTACATGATACGATGCCCCTTCGGGGCTGACCCCTGCGCAGGATACAGCCTGCGAAGCAGGCTTCGTATCCAAGCGCTGCGATTTATCGCAGCGCGGCGATCGCGTCGCGGAAACCGCCATGCGCGAACATTACGCCGCGTCCATCGCGGTGCGGGGGGCATGGCGAGGTTTCGCGCGGGGGATCGTCCGCGCGGGGATGAATCCCCGCGCTACATGATACGATGCCCCTTCGGGGCTGACCCCTGCGCAGGATACAGCCTGCGAAGCAGGCTTTGTAAACGAGCGCTGCGACCTGTCCCGAGCGAATTTTGCGAGGGATCAATCGCAGCGCGGGGAACACGGTGCGATCATTACGCCGCTTCCATCGCAGCGCAACGATCGCCGCGCGACTATTGCGCCAGAATCGCGCTACCATAAATGAAAACGGCCCGGTGAACACCGGGCCGTTGGGTTTTGCGCGGGTGAATTATTTCTTCGCCGCCAGGACCACCTGGCCGAATCCCTTCGGGTCGCGCACCGCCAGGTCGGCCAGCATCTTGCGGTTGAGCAGGATGCCGCTCGTCCGCAGTGCGGCGATCAGCCGGCTGTAGGTGGTGCCGTTGAGCCGCGCGGCCGCGTTAATCCGCACGATCCACAATTTGCGCAGGTCGCGTTTGCGGGTGCGCCGGTCGCGGTAGGCGTACCACAGGCTCTTGAGCATGGCCTCGTTGGCGCGTCGGAATAGGCGGTGCCGCGTGCCGAACTGGCCCTTGCCCATGCGGATGATTTTCTTGTGGCGGAGGTGGGGTTTGAACCCCCCTTTAACTCTGGTCATGCCGTTCGCTCCTGCCTTCTCCCTGCGCGCCGGGCCGCCGCTCCCCTTCCGGGGCTGCGGCAACCCCGTTGCTAGCGCGCAACGAGGGCAACTATGGGCGGTAGTCCGAACCGCCCGGCGGCCCGCCTAGCCCCGCTTTCGCCAAGATTGCATGGCGAACGCGGGGTTACCGCGGCGGGTTGGCTTTGTACCGCTTCAGGTAAGGCGCCAGACGCTTGACCCGCTTGATGGTGTTCCCTCCCTGCACGGGAACCATTTCGGCAAAGAGCGCCCTGGTCCGTTCGGATTTGCGGCGCCGCAGGTGGCTTTTGCCGCCCTTGGTCCGCATTACCTTGCCGCTGCCGGTGATACGAAAGCGCTTGGCGGTGGCCTTGTGCGTCTTGAGCTTGGTCTTCCCTTTTTTCACTTTGCGAGGCATCGTTTCCCGCTCCTGGTTTCACGTTCCGGCGAAATCGCGCCGGGCTTGTCCCGAGCAAAGCGAGGGATCGGCCCGGCGCGTCGGTTTGCATTTTCGGAGGGAACCCTGCGCGTTATTTCTTCCGCGCCGGGCCCAGCACCATCAGCATCGTGCGCCCTTCCATATCCGGTTGCTGCTCCACCACCGCGATGTCTTCCAGCTCTTTGGCGATTTGCGCCAGGTCCTCGCGCGCGATCTCCGGGTAGGTGATCTCGCGGCCGCGGAAGCGGATGCGCACTTTCACTTTCATCCCGTCCCCCAGCCACTTGCGCGCGTCGCGGATTTTAAAGGACCGGTGGTGGTCGGTTGTCTTCGGCCGCAGGCGGATTTCCTTGACCTCGATTTTGGTCTGGGACTTTCGCGCCAGCCGATCTTTCTTTTCTTTTTCGTAGAGGAACTTCCCCAGGTTCAGCACCCGGCACACCGGCGGCTCGGTCCCCGGCGAGACTTCCACCAAGTCGAGGTTTGCTTCGCGGGCCAAGCGCAGCGCTTCCTGGAGGCTGACCACGCCCACGTTTGCTCCGTCCGCACCAATCAGGCGGACCTCGCGGGAACGGATCTGTTCATTGACTCGATATTCCGATGCGCTGATGGGGCTTCCTCCTCTTTCAAAACGGCCGCCGCCTGTTGCCGATCAGGCGGCTTGCTTCGGAGCGGCAGTGTACCATGGGCGGCCCGAAGCCGTCAACCGGATTCCGGCTTTTCGGCGTCCGCGGCTGCCTTGGGAATTATCGTAACCTTGCGCGACCGGCCCACCCCGACGCTCTCGGTGGTCACGCCGGGATGCTCGCGCAGTTCGAGGTGGATGATCCGGCGCTCGTTGGCGGGCATCGGTTCGAGCTCCACGGTCCGCGCGCGCTCCACCGCCTGTTCGGCCGCGCGGCGCGCCATGCGCCGCAGCTGCTGCTCGCGCCTCCTCCGGTATCCCTCCACGTCCACGATCACCGGCAGCGGCCGGCCGAGCTTGCGCGCCGTGATCATCCGCGCCAGGTACTGCATTGCCGAGAGCGCCTCGCCCCGCCGACTCACCATGATTCCGAGGTCCTGGCCGTGGATTTCCACCAGCGCGTGGCGTTCCTCGCGGCTGTCCTCCGGTTCGGTCCACTCCGCGCTCGTGCTGGCGCGCATGCGCATCCGCTGCAAGAGCTCTTCCACCACTTCGCGCGCCGCCTCCAGATCGGGATCCACTTCCACGTCCGCTTCGGGCGCGGTCAGGCGCACCCGCGCCGGGATTCCCCCGCCGGGCGAGATCGCCGGACGCCCCTCCTCCAGCACCACGATCTCCACCTGGTCCCGTTTCAACCCGAGCCGGGCCAGGCCGCGTTCCACCGCCTCCGCCACGGAAGGGGCCGTGATTTCCATGCTGTGCCTGTGTTCCATTGTCATGCGTGCGCCTCTGGGGAAAGGCGGACGGACTCTATTTGGTCGCCGGGGCGCCGGAGGAGAAGCTGTATACCTGGCGCCAGGCCACCTTTCCCATCATCATGTACTGCAGGATGGTGATCAGATTCGTCACCACGAAATACACCGAAAGACCCGAGGGCAGGCTCAGCGAGATGTTGGTGATGAGCAGCACCATGAAGATGTTCATGATCAGGTTGGTCTGAGCCCCCGACCCGTCGGTCGTCATCATCGGGATGATCCGCTGCGAAACCCAGCTGGTGATCAGCACCAGAATCGCCAGGACCGGAATGGGGAACGGCAGTCCCGGGATGGTGAGATGCTCGGGTTGTGCCAAATTCATCCACAGAAACGTTTTTGACAGCGGGATCAGGGCCACCGGAAAGAAGGCGTAGATCCGCTGCGAGAAGCTGTAGAGCTGCAGCGGCGTGGAAGGGATGACGTTGCCGATGGACTGGTACAGGCCGATCAGGATCGGCAGCTGGATCAGCATCGGCAGGCAGCCGCCCATCGGGTTGGCGCCTGAGGACTGGAGCAGCTTCATCTGCTCGGCCTGCAGTTTTTCCTTGTCCTTGGCGTACTTCTTGGCCAGGTCCTTCCATTCCTTCGATCCCTGCAGCTCCTGCATCTTCTTCATGCTCTTTTGCGAGGTAGCCATGAGCGGGTAGGTGATCAGGCGGATGAGGATGGTGAAGACGATGATCGCCAGGCCGAAGCTCCCGCCGAAAAGCCGGTACAGGAAAAGCAGCGCGTTGATCAACGGGTTGATGATGATGGTATCCCACATGGCGTTTATCCCATCAGCAGTTCCCGCGCGTCCATTCCGGCGCGCGGGCGCTGCGAATTTATACGGGTTCGACGTACGTCCAGACGATGGAGCCGGTGTCGGGCGCGAGCGCGGCGAGTTGGTACTTGCTGCCGTTGACGGGGATGAGGAGCTTCCCCGCGTACACCCGCAGCGTGCCGAATACTCCGCCCTCGATCGTTTGCTGCCATTTCTGGCTCCCATCCTTGGCGGAGTAGGCGCGCACCGTTCCACCGGTGGTCGTGCCGATAAACACAGTCCCGCCGTCGACGGCCGGCGCGGCCTGGATCGGGGCGTCGAGCTTGACGTTCCAGAGCGGCACGCCATCCTTCGCCGCGAGCGCGTGCAGCGTGCCGCCCAGGTCGGTGGCCAGGAGCGAATCCCCCGCCGCCACCGGCGCCTGCCAGACCCAGCCGTCGGTTTTCGTTTCCCACAGTTTGTTCCCGGTCTGCGGATCCAGCGCGATCACTTTTCCGGCGAACGTCCCCAGGAACAGCTTGCCGTCGGCGAGGGTCACCCCGCCGGCGATCGACGCGCCCGCGTCGAACGTCCAGTCCGGCTTCCCGCTCTGGAAGTTGATAGCGTACACCTTGTGCTCGATCGTGGCCAGGTAGATCCGCTGCGCATCGACGGCCATCGCGCCCCAGGCGGTGGCCTTGCCGAGGTGAATCTTGGTTTTAAGCGTCCCCGTGGCTGGATCAAACACCAGCAGGTCGCCGGTTTCGCTTGAGGCGTAATAATTTCCGTCCGGCCCTTCCACCAGCGGGGCGATGATCTTCGATCCATCGCCGTCGTACTTCCACTTCAACGTGCCGGCGGCCGGATCCAGCTTGATAACCGACCCGTCGTAGGCGGCGGCGACCAGGTCGCCCTTGGAATCCAGGAGCGGATCGCCGTAGAGCAGGAGCTTCGTATCCGCCTTCGTGGGATACTGCCACGTCTTCTGGCCGGTGGAGAGATTGATCGCGCTGATAAAGTGATTGTGGGCCATGTACGCCACGTCACCGTTCAGCGCGAGGCCGGGCCAGGATTGGTTGGCGGCGCCCGCGGAACAGGATACAAGCAACGCCGTCAGCAACCCGAGGACCGCGACGGCGGGGAGGCGCGAACTTATGGGAAAAAGATTCTTCCTCTTCGATAAAATTTCAAACATCGTCTGAACCACTCCATGCGGCCTGAGGACCGCGCAAATTTCAGGGAACCGGATCATAGCCGCCCGTAGCCAGCGGCTGGCAGCGCAACAGGCGCCAGACAGCCAGCCGTCCACCCTTCCAGAGCCCGTATTTATATACGGCTTGGTAGGCGTAATGAGAGCAGGTCGGCCAAAACCGGCAGGTATCCGGGGCGATCAGCCGCGCAAGCGTGAGCTGGTAGGCCCGGATGGCCAAGAGCAGCGGCCATCTCAGCAGGGTACCCGGATTTAAAGGAAGCGACCGCAGCGGAGGATCAACCTCCGGAGCGGGCGGGTTTTGCGTCATCTCCAGCAAGGACTCCGGCTTTCTGAAGAAGCGAGCGGACCGCGCCGGTCAGATCCGCGAAATCGGCCGTGGCCGCACCGGCGCGGGCCACCACGAGCAGGTCCCATCCCTCCGAAATCGAAGCGACGAGCGGCCGTACCGCTTCGCGCAATCTCCTTTTGGCGCGGTTGCGCTGCACCGCCCCGCCGAGCCGCTTGCCAACCGAGAAGGCCACCCGTTTGGCGGGCGTCTCGTTGCGGGCAACCACGAGAACGAGCAGCGGGTGGGCATACGACTTGCCTGTGCGCCGCACCCGCTGGATGTCGCTGGAGCGATGAAGGCGGAAGGGTCGCTGCATGCGCGCCTCCCCGGCTAGGAAGGCTTGAGGAAATCCGGATCACCTTCCGTTCCAATCGGATTTTTTTACGTGACGCGGCTGGACCGCGAGGCGGGCGCGCCCCTTGGCGCGCCGCGCGGCCAGCACCTTGCGGCCGCCGCGGGTGGTCATGCGCTGGCGGAACCCGTGCACGCGCGCGCGGCGGCGAATCTTCGGCTGATACGTACGTTTGGGCATGAGTTTTCCTTTATCTACCGGCTTTCAGTGCGGGCGGATTATACCAGCCGCCTTTCCGGGCGGTCAAGCAGCGGCCCTCATCCGCCCTTCGGGCACCTCCCGTCGCTTCGCTCCGGGACGGGTTCTCCCAGCGCTTTATATCTTTCTTTAACAGGGTGCGGAAAGGGTCGGGATTTGCCATTGCGAGGAGCGAAGCGACGAAGCAATCTCGGGTTTCCGACGAGAAAAACGAGATTGCTTCGCTCCCTTCGGTCGCTCGCAATGACATCGACCTTTTTTCCGCACCCTGTTAAAGTAGAGGGCGCTGGGAGAAGGCTGGGATGAGGGCCTATTTCGAAAAGCCAACCCAGAGCGAATCCTCCGAGTAGCTGGGTATCCATTTGACGCTTTCCAGCCGCGAATCAGCCGGGATCGTAAAGGAGACCCATCCCTGAAGCGAGGAATCCGGCTGGATGTCGCCCGGCGGAATGTTGCCTTCCCGTCCGAAGAATTCAACCATATAGACGAAGCCGTTCGTGTCCACCAGGCCGATGTGAAAATCCTCGTAGGCAATCGCGGACGCGCCGATGTTGGCGATCTTGATCTCCACCGCCACAAACCGGGTTCCCTCGGCCGGCTTGTATAGATGCGGAGAATTGGTTTTCGACGGGTCTTCTACCCGCAGCGCCCGCAGGGTGTATCCTGCGGCCTTTGCGTCCCCGCCAAGTTTGGGCAGCGTCGGCGGCGTGCGGGAAGTGTCCACGCTCAAAGGCGAATGGCCCGCGGGGGGAGGAGTGAGGCTCAAGCGGACATATTGCTTTTGGGCAATGTCGACCGTGTATTTCAACACGGCGGGCTGCGCGTTCTCCGGGATGACGTACGGGATCCAACCCTGCATCCGTTCGCCCGGGTCGAGGTACATAGTGCCGATTTCCGCGCCCCGGAGCATCACGCCGCCGATTGCACTATAGCTCTTGCCGTCGGAATCGAGCAGCTTGGCGTCCGTATCGATGAAAAGGAATCGTTCCCGGCTCTGATTGCCGACGATGAACTTCACCGCCACGTACTTCATTCCGGGTTTCACGATTGCGCCGGGGTCTACTGCCGCCGGATTCTGGACTTCCAGCGCTGCGAAGAAGCAGCCGTTCAGCGCCACGTAATCGCCCAGATAGTTTTCTCCGCCGGCCGCGCCGTCAGTGGGAACCGACCCGTTATCCGCCTGCCCTCGCGAAGCGGGGGTCGGCTGAACTTCGCTCGGAGTTGGTCGCGCGGTGGGGCTGGCCGCCTTGCCGGCCGGAGTGCCGGTGATGAGGGTGCACGCCAGCGACGCCAGAAGCAGGCTGTTTAGAAAAATATACATTGCGAGCTTGGATTTTCTTCTCATGATATCCTCCCTGTGAGTATGGATTTTTTGAGATAACAAATCAAAGTATACACCATACTGGATTCTTTTAAAAAGAAGCGGAGCTGAATAAGCGATCCATTTTTCCTCCCATTTAAATTACATATCATTGAAAAGAACACGGCCCGTTTCGGGGCCGTGTCAGGCATATAGTTTATAGATATCCCTTATTTATAAGCATGATTATTGCGAACCGTCCCAGCACCCGTCCTTCTCCTGAAAATTACAGGGAGATGTGAGAATAATATAACTATTAAATGAATTTGCGTCTACTGATGCATAATAATCGGTATCTTGAGAATATGGACCGAACCAAAAGCTATTATCCGGTCCGTTGCTGATCCAAGTCGGATGTTCTGTAATAGTAGTAGAATTTCTAGTAGGCGGACTATTATATGCATCGTAATATTGAAATGAAGCTGGCAGCATCTGGACCATTACTCCGATATACCATAATCCAGGTACATCCAAGGGTATATTATTTAATGTAATAGTTTCGATGGGGGGATTAATGTCTTTTTGATAATCGACGGGGAAGGGACATTGCCGGGGCATTTTTGCGTTATCATACATTGTGTTGCAATCGATATATATTGTACTATCTATCGGAGCGTTGATATTCACAAATGGATTTTGAGGAAAAGTCCCTTATAGGCCCAAGGAAGTAACACCATCCCCCAGAGGACCAGGAACCTGCGTTAATACTCCGGATAGAAATGCGTTATACCTATCGCCGGATCCGGCAAGGAAATTGTATCCTTGCATCTGACTGAGCCAGCCTTGATAAAATTCGTCGTTCATTCCAGTATATGTCCCTTGCGTGGTAAATCCGCCGCTGTTCCAATTACCCACCATCCATTGCTCCGGATAGATGTAATTTAAGCCAAAACGCCCATCGCCAGTGATCGGAATCGATCCCAACCAATCGCTAGTTGCCTTGGATGGTATTAGCCAAATTCGTACGTCTCTTACAAGACGATAGGCCGGGTACCCTGTATGGGGAACACATACATACTTTGTACTCCAATAATACCATTGGTACGGTTTGGATGTTCCACAAGTCGATTTTTTGGGGTCGGGAGAATATGTATCATATGGGCCGTCGCAATATGCTTCTAATTCATTCGTATCAAATTCCAATTGGCCGGGAACGGAAGTTATGGTTACCTTGATGCTAACCCCCGTTTTCTCTGGATCTTGTCCGATCACAACCACATAATTTGGCCCAGTTTTTTCTGCGGTAATTTTTACTGCGCTATAGGGCTTTAATGTATAACCATTTTCAGCTATTAATTCGCTCACATAACCGGGCGTACAGACATGATCCAACGCCTTCGCGCGATTAATTGGATTACAAAAACTAATAATTACTATCGCTGCAATAGCAACTATTCTTATTTTTGTCATTGTATCCTCCTCTATATATCCCAATATATTAATTTCATGCTCATCTGGATTTTCTCACATTCCCCCACGAGTCATTTCATTGATGATATCCAAATGATCGACCTGAGAGGCCATATCCGAAGTCATATCAAGAAATATTTCCGTAAATATTGCTGATGCTGTGTTATCGTGAATATGCAGTTTTTTTCCAAATTCAAACCCCGGATAATGATTCATATATTTTTGCATTACATCAATAATTTTATTATTTTTATCATAGAAGATAACATAATACTCGACACTTGTAGCAACTCCCATTATTGGTAATGCTGGGACATTAAGGTCAAAATCATAAGCGACACTATAATCCTTAATTTGGAAAGTAACATTCTCAGCCTTGGTATGAT
>Ga0315282_10007563_pt1 | contig 17786 bp, 14 predicted proteins | sample YL17G07_20_MG_FD_203693 | JGI IMG/M metagenome (GOLD analysis project Ga0315282, IMG submission 203693) | Sediment microbial communities from Yellowstone Lake, YNP, Wyoming, USA - YL17G07_20 | ecosystem: Environmental > Aquatic > Freshwater > Lake > Sediment | place: USA: Wyoming | collected... | reverse complement strand
TTCTTGTGCGCGGAGACTTTGGAGGGCACAGATTTGGATCCAAATATGTTTCAGCCCCTGTCGACTAAAATTTGTGCCTTCAGTGAAATAAGGAGTATTCTAAGGCGTTTAGGTTGGCTTTGGCTATGTCTTTTACGTGGATGAAGTCGCGTGTTTGGTTTCCGTCTTCGAAAATGTAGGGTGGTTTATCGTTAAGTATGCGGCTTGTGAATGCGCGCGCGCATTTGAGCTGAAAACAATGTCTATACTTAATGCGGTGATGCTGAAGAGAATTAAGAATAGAATAAGGATTAAATGGCTCCGCCTCATTTTTATGTCAACATGATCCATGGGATTCTCATCCTTTAGTTTAGCGATTGTGAATTTTAATTCTGTAATTTCTTCTAGTCCACTAAACCCTTCTGTTGTCAGGGTTCAAATAATAGTTGGCTTGATCTCTTATTATGTCTCTGAGGTCTCTTTTAGTTTTGAATCCTAAACCTTGAACCTTCCTTGTGTCGCTCATCAGTATTGGTACTTCAGCTGGCCTAAACCTTGTAGGATCAAACTCGACAATCACATCGCCTTTACTCGTTTTAATCCTTAGCCCCTTATCTTCCAGGCCATATTCAAGTTCGCCTTTAAGCATTAACTCGTCAACTTTGGTCTTCCCGAACTTAACGTTAAAAAAGTCTTCGTTGCTTATTTTAGCTGGATATTTAACCCTCTTGTTACCATTCAAGGTTTCGACTTCTTTAACTTCGTAGCCTAGATGCTGAAGTGTAAGTAGAATATATGTTAAAACAGAGTTTGTTCTCATGGAGCCTTGAACATATACGTCTCCAGGCTTGCCGTTCTCAGCTAGCAGGATATAGCCTTGAACTATGTCTTCAACATGGCTCCAGTCCCTGAAAACGTTCACATTGCCTATCATAATTCTATCTGTTTCGCAGAATTTTAAACTAATGCACTCTCTAACAATCGTGGATGTTACAAATTCATGTCCTCTGCCGGCTCCCTCGTGGTTAAAGGCCCTAGAAACGACTGTCTTTAATCCATAAGCATGATAATAGTTTCTCATGAGGAAGTCTCCGTGAACCTTGCTAACAGCGTAAGGGCTCATAGGCCTCAAAGGATTACGCTCATTCACCGGGAGCTCAGGAATCCTCTCAGGCTCAGGAAAAACTATTCCGTAATCTTTTAATGCCCTTTTATAATGTTCTTCTGATGCGATTTGTAATCCATATTCTTCACTACTACCTGCGAAGATTATTTTGCAATCTAAGTCCTTAATCCGCATAGCCTCTAACAGATTTTGAGTTCCCAAGCTATTTACTCTAAATGTTTCTAAAGGATTTAAAAAACTGTTTGGAATGAATGAATGAGCAGCCAGATGAAATATTACATCTGGTTGACTTTCTTCCAAAGCGAAAAGTAGACTAGTTAAGTTAGAAATGTCACCTTCCACTAGGTGAATTTCATTAAGGATGCTCTTTTCAAGCAGATGTTTAGGATTGCTACCATCAGCTCTTCGTCTGGCTAGACCAAATACCTCGAAACCTAAATCTAAAAGCTTCTTGGCTAAATATGATCCCACAAAGCCTGTTACACCTGTAATAAGGACTCTTCTGTTCATGTTACATCACTCTTTCCTTTATAAAATTTTTTATAACATTGACAAAGAACTCTCTTTCGTTTTCTCCTATTGCACAATGGTTTCCAATAAAGAATGAGTTCCGCATTATTAGGCGAGAGTTTGGCAAGTCGCCAACTTTTTTATATTTAAACAATTTCATTGCAGGTTGTTCATCCATATTTCCGGCAGTTATAGGTCGCGTCTCTATACCCTTCGTTTCCAAATAGTTAACTAACTCTTTTTGTTTAAAAGGCGCATTTGGTTTGACCGTTATAGGATATCCAAACCAAACAGCCCTAGAACTTTCTTTTTCATCGTGAATTATGAAATAGTCAGAATACTTGCTTAATTGTTCATTCCAATACTTGGCGTTTTCTCTCCTGATTTTTATGAAACCTTCTAATTTTTTTATTTGATGCATTCCGAATGCTCCTTGTATTTCAGTTGGGCGAACATTAAATCCTATGTTTATGAATAAGAATCTTGAGTCGATTTCGGGATAATTTTTCGCAATTTGATCTTTATGCTTTAGATCACGTGCCCATCCATGCGCCCGTAAAACCCTAGCTAATTCACCATACTGTTCATTGTTTGTAGTGATCATTCCGCCCTCTATAGTTGTTATATGATGAGAAAAGAAGAAACTAAACGTTCCCATGTCACCAAACGTGCCAACTTTTTTCCCATTCCATTCTGCACCATGCGCTTCACAAGAATCCTCAATCACATATAATTTGTGTTTATTAGCAACACTTATGATTTTACTCATGTTACATGGAAAGCCAAGTAAATGCACTGGCATGAGCGCTTTTGTCTTATTCGTTATGCTTCTTTCAATTTCTTCCTCTTTAATTGAGAAAGTCTCTAAATCTACATCGACTAGTACTGGAATGGCATTGATGTTTAATATTGGAAATATTGAAGTCGACCATGTAACAGCTGGAACTATTACTTCATCACCAGGCTTTATTGCATCATCACCTAAAGCAGGATTTGAGAGAATGCTTAGAGCAATAAGATTTGCTGAAGAGCCTGAGTTAACCATTATAGCCTCTTTTGAGCCAACGTACTCTGCGAACAGATTTTCAAACCTCTTAACCTTCTCTCCCATCGTTACATATGTTGTAAGAAGAGAATCCACAGCCTCAGCTACTTCTTCCCAACCAAATGATGGAACACTTAATGGAATTTTATATTTCCCTTTTGCAGGCTTAATTACCTGTTTAGTTTCAAAATAACGTCTAACTAAATTCCTTATTTGACTTTCTATAGACATGAGTAGTACCCCTTTAAATATAGAAATTTATTTTGAAATTTTAATCCTGAATTCAAGAGCTGACCATAAGTATTTGAACGTATCGGCTTGGAAAGTTTTGCCTTTAGGATATGATAGCCCATAGCTTCATAAGTTCTTTAGCAGTATTTTTAAATGTTAGCTTTGTCACTACGTATTGTTGAGCATTAGTTCCAATTCTTTTCCGTAAATTTTCATTTTTGATTAACTGTAAGATTGCTTCCTTTAAACTTAGAATACGTTTAGGAGGGAATAAGATAGCTACAGAATCGTTCAAAACCTCGCTAACTCCAGTTCCAGTAGACACTATAGCAGGTTTTCCAAATAACATTGCTTCCAGCGGAGCCAACCCCCATGTTTGCTCATCGCAGGGAAAAATGAAAATATCTGTTTTATAGTACATGTATGCCAGTTCCTCATCTGAGAGAGGCCCCAAGAAGTAAACGTGGTCACTGCACCTAAGCTTCTTTACTAGGTTCACTAAGTAATTGACGTATGATATATCCCAGTCTAATGCTCCACTAATGTATAGAACAACATCTGGTTCAATTTTTATAACGTCGTTAAGAGCTAATATTAGATCTTCTACTCTTCTTTTAGGAAATAAAATGCCGTGAAAGAAAAGTTTTATGCTGTTTTTACCTTTTTTTAGAGCGTATTGCAATGTCTCAGGCATAGGTAAAGTACCACTCATTATCTTATGCTGCAACGCAATTAGTGATGAGGAGACTCCCACTCTCGTTATAAAGACCTTATTGGTACTCAGTGATTCATGAACTGATTTAGCCATTCTTTTATCAAGAACTAAAATTGTATCTATAACACCCAGTTTTAAAAGATATGTAAACAACCATTTGACAGGCTTTAATTGCGAATATGAGTCGAGTAAACGTAGAGGTTCAATATCGTAAATGAAACAATAGATTTTTATTTTCCAAGGAAATAACATCTTCAACACACTTGCTAACATCGCTGAATAAAAATTATGTGTTACGTTAATTATTTTCTGTCTTTTTAATCTGAGCATAAGCGCAATCAAAATAATTATTTCTTCTATGAAATGTATGACGCTTAGCTTTTCATGACCTGCCCTTAAAATGTAACTTTTCCCCGATAGCTCATATGTTAAACTTGGAACATAACTATCTGTAACAATTAGCAATTTTTCCTCGAAAAACATACTAAGTTCTGAAACAACCCGCGAGATGCCATCTTTACGCTTTAAAGAAGCGCCAACAGTGATGATTTTATAACTAGATCGCGATGTTAACTTGAGATTCGTGTTATGCATGCATGACACTCTTTTCGATTTAGCTATTCTAAGAGTTAATAAAGCGCTTTCTTTTTGGGCACATAGCATAGCTTTCCAATAGGCTATGGTGCTAAATATCTTGTAATAGCGCAGAGTTATCAGCTCTCGCGTTCGCTTTAAGAATAAATTGAACTGCAGGCAAGTTTGGAAACAACCTCGTTATGCGATATTCTAAATTTCTCCCCATTTTATATTTCTTAATTTAAACAGCGGGATCCAAGGCGTATAGTCCATTAATTTTATGCTAAATCCTGCATCCTCCATCAGCTTAACAGCAGCGCGCGTATGGGTGAGTGGTCTGAGCCTTGTTCCGTATCCGCCGTGGAGAATTATTCCTTTCATGAAGGACTCACCTATGATGGGTTGTTTTAATAGTTGCCATATGAAGGTTTTCTGAGTTGTTGGCGTTTGTGGTTGAATTTGGTTGCTTTTGATTGTTTTTGTTGTTACAACGCATGTGGGTTAATACCCCTTTCTCAGCATTTCTTTTATGTGTGGCTTTCTTATAATGCCCATCTTTATCAATTGTTCATCGGACACTACTCTCATGGCTTGTGTAATGCGTCTCTTTAGCAAGATCTTTCTAGCATTTTGTGCAACCCACAGCAGAGCTTTAACGAAGGCTTTAAAGTATTCTGATTTGTTTTCTGTGAAGAATGTTATCGCGAAGAGTAGACTTACGTTTACCGGTAAGAATCGTATGAGGTTTCTTGTGTCGTAATTTTTCAGTAGAGAGATGATTCGGTTTCTCCTCGATAAAAACAGATTCGTGTAGCTTCCGCTCTTAGATCGCAACGCTCCGCTTTTGTGGAATACAACCGCCTGTGGTATGTATAGAACTTTATGTCCTGCAATCCATATTCTCCAGCACAGGTCGTCTTCTTCGAACAACATGAAAAAGTCTTCATCAAATCCGCCCAGCTTTTTGAAGATATCTCTTCTAATTATGAGAGCTGCCCCAGTTGCCCCGAACACCTCTGTTATTCTACTATATTGGCCTCGATCTTCCTCCGCATGCCCCTGCACATAGGCTATGCCAAACCAGTCCATGTAGTGGCCTGCGCTGTCTATAAGTTTTGGATTATCCATTAACAGAAGCTTACACTGCGCAGCCCCTGCTGAAGGATAGGTGTCCATCACACTGACCAGTTCGGTTAACCAGTTTGAATCGACAGCCGTGTCGATATTTAGAAATACCAAATACTTGCCGTTTGCTTGCCTTGCTCCAATATTGTTGCCTAAAGCGAAACCATAGTTTTTGTCATTTATAACTAGTTTAAGATTAGAGTGAGAGCTGAATTTCTTCTTAACATATTCTAGGCTTCCATCTGAAGATCTATTGTCCACGAAAATGACTTCAAAATCGGAATAGGCGGAACTCAAAACTGACTCGAGACAGCGGTCAGCAAATTCCATACCATTATAGTTGAGAATTATGATCGAAACTTCCATGCTTGAAATTCCTCTATATGTTGTTAACAATTAAGCTAGGCGCGCGCATTTTTGTCGGCATACTCTTTCTCTTCTCAAAATAAGTGTCTGCAATACCGATAATTATGGTCCCCAAGAAAGCCAAGAGCCCTAACCAGATAATGACAAGGTATTGCTGGCCTTCGTACTTAATGCTAATAAAAGAATTACCTGTATCGTTAAGATAAAATCCGTTCAAGAATGAATACGCGTAAAAATGCGGTAATTGCCTGCCGTTCGTATAAGCACTCCACCCATCACTGTAAGCTTCACTTAGCATAATGAAGACAGGTTTGGCGCCGCTCTGAATATTGATTGCATATTCCGAATTACCTGAATTCCCAACACTATACGCTATCGATTGATCAGTAACATCTTTGAGATCTTCAGTGGAAATTGCGAGCAGTTCGAGAAGTTGCAGATGCGGGAGCATTATAGTAATGTTATGATATCCACTTGAAAGATATGTGGTTGAGCTTTCCGTCCAGTTTTCTGAAAAGGATTCGGTTGGTAAGACTGTATTATCGATTGACAGAACAGAGTCAGCTATTGATGTGGCGGAAAAACAACCTATGCTATAATTCGTCGCTATAGGCAGGTACACGGTAGTCGATAAGATACTTTCCATTTTGACTAATTCAATGTGATTGAGCTCTATACTGACATTTTCGTTTGGATACCCTGCTAAAGCATGTATCTGAATTCCATCAACATAACTGAAATTACTTCCACTCAATGGGATTGTAAGCTCGCTCCATTGCCCAGGTTGGGTATCAAAACTCCAATAGTTGATGATGTCGTTACTTGTCACATTCGTATAAAGCCATACCTGAGTAAGATTTGACGAGGTTTTTACCCATAGACGCAAATAGTCCCATCCACTCAAGCTCCGGTTCTGCGAAGGAAAAACATAACCAAGAACTTGACGAGGCGAAGACGATTCCGCTGGACCAAAGTTAATGACGCTGTATGGTGCCACATCGCCATCTTGAATTACAGAAAGGTTTCCCCAAGAGTAACCTTTACGGTATTGAGCGAGGTCATAAGACATAAGCGATGAATTGGAAATTTCTATCGTGGATGTTTCCACGTTATGGCTCGCTGTATTGAAGACGTATAGTAGTTGCTTAGTTCCCAAGACTTGTGATAAGTTATGCATCGCCTGCTCCATGTCAGTCTCTGGAACGATGCCAAGTTCGTTCACAGCATTGTACCCGCCACTGTTTAGAATTCCAAGAGTGTGAGTGCCTCGACCTAGTTTAAAAGCACCAAGATTTATCCACTCGAATCCCTCGAAGACTCGGCTAGAAGTCTGAATTGACAAGTTGACGGCTTGACCGTCGAGAAGAAACCGTAAATTACCAGTTGAAACTGGTGCGTACAATGCACATAGCCATATTTGGTATTCTCCATCCGTCTGAACTGAGAAATTTGCGTTAACCACGCTGTTACCGGTGGTCTCAATAAAACCTGCTGTTGACGTAAGCAGGCCGCTAGTTGGTATCCCCTGTGTGGTAATATAGTTCTGCTCGGCTGTTGCTTGAACCCAAGAGGTGCCGATTAGTCCACTTTCAGAGCTTCCATAATCTATGAGCGATATCGCATATTTTTCGGCGATGCTATTCATGAGCAAATTCTGAACGTCCCTGTTATCGAATACCACGCTGGTAGCGTAGTTTAGCGCGTCTAGTGAATTTGGCTGATCAGAGAATGCTAATAGTGTATCATTTATTTGAAAGGCAGGATAGTTGCCCAACGTATTGATCGCGTCCAAGTCGCCCACAACATAGGCAAGCGAAGAGAAAATTGACACCTGCGGAAGATAATCGAGGTTCTCATATATTAGGTAGTTCGATGCGTTAATGAGCAACCTCAGATCCTTTTGCGTGCCCAACAATTCTATGTAATCTTCGTAACTGCCACATGGTCTAGAATTTGCTTGTATGCTTGGCTCACCTTGGGCCATCCAAGCAGTTGCCCCGTTTCCGAGATTTGTCTCAGTGGTATTCCAAACCACAAAGATGTACTTCACGCCAGCAGGTGCCAATAGCCTGCCCCATTGATCAGTCTGTCCCGACAGAAGAGTGCTAATGCTGTAGTAGACATACTGATTCGTCAAAGGCGAACCTTGAGCTGGAGCAAATTGATACGGGTACCAGTTCGGTAAAGCAAGGCTTGAACTGAACGGGGATGGAAGGAGCATATACCGAAATGAGCCCGCTACTCCTTTTTCTTCCATCCAGTTAACTATTAGACTATAAACAGGTGGTACCTCTACAAGAGTGTTATTCGGAGAATTCGCGTAACCCTGGCCATTGACATGTTCTTCTTGTAAGAAGGCTGGCACATATGCGAAGAAACTAATTAAAATGAGCGATACTAAGGTCACGCTCAGCGCTTTCTTTTTTAACTTCCAGTTGACAGTAAACTTGGCATTAAGAAACCATTCCATTAGCTCATTGACAGTTAACGCAGTCAATGTGACTATCAAAAACGAAGTTATAAATAGGACACCGGTTGGTCCTCGTAGCACTTTTATAAGCACAAAATTGTTATAGAGCCAAACAAACATGGGAGACTTCTGAATCACCATTACAACAAACAATAATACCACCACAAAGACTGACGAAAAACCTAAGGCCAGCTTGCGAGACTGTCGCCTTCGAGCTATGACAAGAGCCATAAATGCCATTATAGGTAACAAGCATCCTAGAAAAGGAACTAAAGATTGCACAAGACCATAAGATTCTGTGAACCAGCCTAAGAAAGGAACCGACCCATAATTTGAGTAGAATTGACTTACAGATACAACAGAACCGAGGCTAGCTGCGTTTCCTTGCGCAGGCAATAACGAGGGAATGGGAAGAAACGACATCACCGTCAAGAGAAAAGGAGGGTCAGATACTGCGAAGAGGACTAGTCCTAGTATAGTAAACTTTAGCGTGTTCTTAAGGTAAGCGATTTTGCTTTCAAATTCTCGCAAATTAAGCAGTAGGAAGATGAAGAAAATGATTGGCAAGAAGACAAAAAGATCGAGACCGTATCCAGTCATAAAGTCAAGAGACAAAGCCAGAAACGCGGAGTCTCTAAGGCGAGGCTTTGAGCTCAAAATATTGAACACGAAATTGAGAACAATAGGAAATAAGGCAAGTTGCCAGACATTACCAGTGCCAAAATTCACAGTTGCTGGCCCATAGGCATAAATTAATGCTCCCATGAAGGCTACAGGGCGTAATTTTGTGATGTGATTGACAAGGAAAACATACATAAAGATGCTCGCAAAAAATACTCCCATGAGCATGAACTTCTGAGCCAGAAGTAGGCAACCCCCCGAGATTAACGCAAAAAAACCGTTTAACAACGCGGCATATGTACTCCACCCAATACCATATGGAGAACCTAAACTGGCTCCAGCCCACGCGGTGTAGGCACCGTTCCACGGAATGAGCGGCGTTGGTGATGGAATCTGGAAGTCTACACCTGTGATAACATATGGAGCAAAAAGAACATCCCTGTAAATTATTGCGTAACTGATCAACAGTGCAAGAATCGCCACTAAATCCCATTTGTGTTTCATTAGCCAAGATTTCACTGCAGAAGAGCAAGGTTTTCTTACTTCAATCATGCGCAGAACAAGCCCCCAAACGATTCTTTTTGATCTGCTTATGCGCACATAGGAAATTTCCGTTAATAGGCTTTAGAAAAATAACTAAATTAAAAGGGTGAACACACCAGATGCTAATGCATTTTTGAAAGCAGTTTTGCAAGTATCTTGGGCCATCCTTTGAAGACAAGAACATTAGACGCTTATAAATGATAAGTCTATTTTGAGACAAACTTTGCAAGAAGTCTTATGAAGAATACCAAAAACACACCTGGTGCATAGTAAACATTTTTACGCATAGATTGAAAAAGCGAATAAAAAATTGAAGTTCTATTAACGACTGGAACAATTTGTTTGCTCCATTTTTTCGCTAACACCTTTTCTCCTATCGCAAAAAGTGACGACTTGTAAACCATCCATCGCAAGTTTACACTCTGATCATGAAGACCAATCGAGTTGATTGGAATTAGTTTGTATCCTGCAGATCTAAATTTTAGCGCAAAATCTTTATCCTCAACATAAGGGATAGTCTCATCTTGACCCCCTAAGGCAAGGTAGACTGAACGTTTATAAAAATTAGGAAACTGCTCAGTTTTCGAGCCCTGCCAATGTAATGAATAAAAAACACATTTAGCTAAATAGCCTCTAGAAGGCGGAATGTCTTTCACAGGAATTCCAACAGCATCATAGCCTTTCGCGACTTTCTTTGTGCTTTCCTCAACTAACGTATTAGAATAATACATATCGCTATCAAGAGTAAGCAACCATTCGCCATGAGCTACCTTGGCCCCAAAATTTCTTTTAGCCGCCTGCAATTTCTTTTGAATATTATAATACCTAAATCTTTCAGGGAACCGCGTGCACCACTTCAACGAGATATCTCTAGTGCTGTCTGTACTGGAACTGTCAATCAAAAGAACTTCGATGTTTCGATAACTTTGACTGTTAATTGCGTCTAAACACTTTTCCAACGTTCTACCTGAATTATAGAGGGGAACTATGACACTAACCAGAGGTTGAGCATTTGACGAGGCAACAGAGGTCATTTGAACAGCTTCCAGGGCACAGGCCCGAATGCTTTAACGTCAAGTGGTAATAATTTAATATACATTTTCTAAGAACCGCCAAATTTTTGGATTACTATGACGTTTTCGTAGGTAGCACTTTTTAATAGACGTGAAGGCAGCGGCTTCATATTGACGACGTGATGCCCTCGAGATTTTAAGTAGCAACAAATGTTATGAGGATTTACCGCATAAAGGGCATCCAAATCATTAAGCTGCAATTTTTTTTCAGGAGTTAACAGAACTAGTGGAGGAACATTAACACGGAAAGGACAACGCAAACCTGCAACCAAGTCGATTTCATCTCTAATCCGCATTAAGACCTTTTTTGTAATTGACACAAAGGACCGCACAAAAACCTTGAAAGTAATAGAAGAAACTAACTTGAAATTCCTTACTGCTTGAGAGCTTTCAAGCATCACCCAATCTTTACTAAAAATAACTCTATGAATCAATTGAGGAGAAGAAATAATCACCCTACCACTGGGCTTGCATACCCGAAGCCACTCGGAAATAGCAGGCTCAGGATGACACAGATGCTCTAATATATCAACAGAAAAAACAAGATCAAATTGTGAAGACTTAAAGGGCAAAATATCTGCTGAAGCCAAACTAGTCGGATATGGTCGCGCCATTTTAACAGCAGCTTTTGATGTATCCACGCCTGTCCACTCTTGAAAATAAGGAGCCAACTTTCCAGCGCCACATCCAACCTCCAATATTCGACTATCACTTTTGATGTCAAACCATTTCGCAATAAGGGAAAGTCGCTCTGCAGCATGAGATGTAGCATGTGACGCAGCAGCTAACACATAATTAATGTCAGAAAAATATTCAAATGATTGTTTATCAACACTTTCAACCATAAGTTTACCCTACTTGATTTGAAGAACTTGATTCACTCGCGTTGCTACCGCCATTTGTGTCTCCCAATGATTCTTGCAGGGTTTCCACAAGACTCTTAGCGCATCGACTTATCGTAAAATTCCTAGAATACCTCTTTGCTTCGTTACCAATACTCATCCTTAGGTCATCATCTGTACACATCTGATACATTCGTAAACTCAGAGTATTAACATCACCAACAGCTACGACAAAACCAGAAAGGTTGTCATTTATCAACTCAGGCAAACTTCCAGAGCCAAACGCTATCGATGGCTTCCCAAACATAGCAGCTTCAATAACAGGAAGACAAAAACCCTCACTCATCGATGGAACAACTAGCGCTGTACACGAAGCATAAAGACGCTTCAACTCTTCATGAGGAACATATTCATATACCTCAGCATCAACACCAAGAGACTTTGCTTGCTGCACGTGAACTGCACTTCCTCTAGTTATCACTACTTTAGCTTTCACACCATATTTGTCCGTTAATATTTTCATTGCACTTAATAAGAAATCAGTACCCTTTCGAGCTCCTCCAGCCACATGAAGGAAAGTAGGTATTTCAGGATCAGAGGCAGCGTAACCAACTGCGAAGTTGTCAGGTATGCCTTCGTATAACAGATTAATCTTAGCTAATGGAACATCATAGTTAGCTGTTAAATGATTAATTGTATCCTTTGAACTTGCGAGTATTAAATCAGACTGGGAACAAGATGCTTTATCAGATTTAATTAGTGCAGTATAATAAACCCATTTTTTGAAGCTGACGCCTAAACCAGCATTTTCTTTTGACATTTTACTACGCGCATATTCCATTACCATAGAATCCATAGCGTAATAAACTAGCAGTGGGAGTCTTTTCTTTGATTTCTTAATCTTGTGGAAGATGTACCCGGGGAAAGTACCGGCGCCAAGTGCGATTACAGCGTCAAAATTGAAGTCATTTACTAATTGAATGCAGCGTTTTGAACATTTCCGACGAAAAACAAGAGCACTAAGATACGGGATAGAAGTAATTTGAAGCCCATGTAAAACCACTTGGACGGACTTTATTGGTGATGGTTCTACAAGGCTTTCTTCATCGCCGTAGACTAAATCAACTTCGTGACCTTGTTTTGCCAATTCGAAAGACATACTCCGTGCGAGAATTTCAGTACCCGCTAAAGCTGTAAATGGATTTCCTCTTGATATTATGATGAATTTCAACGTTCCCACCAAACTATAATGCGCCAAACTGATAGCTTTTTATGAGAGCCCATCAGATACAGAGGGAATCTAATTTTTAACCTTTTATGAGTTTAACTCTGGATAGCTCTTTAGCAGCTACTGCGGTCCATTCATATTTACGGATAAAGTCTTTTCCAGATTGCCCGACCCTATTCGCTATTTCAGGATGATCTAAGAGATAGATAACTTTTCCGATCATTGCATCAATATCACCTACGGGGGTAATAATCAGTTTGTCCCCAAAAACATCGGGGTAAATTGGCAGATTATATGCAACAACGGGTAAGCCAGCAGCCATGGCCTCAGCGATACTTATTCCCCATGATTCCAAATAGCTAGGAAATAGGAATATCTTTGAATTAGCCACTATAATAGATTTTTCAGTCCCAAAAACGAAACCAAAAAAAGTGACGTTCTTTTCTAGCCCCATCTTTATTACTAGCATGGCTAACTGCTCTTTTTCTGGACCATCACCCAGTATTGCAAGCTTAGCGGTTGGTCGTTTTTTGCACACACCTCCCCAAATAGAAATTAGATCGAATACACCCTTGCTCTTAAACCGTGGTGAGAACAGACCAGTAAAGTAATAATTCATGCTTGGGGATGGGACAAAAAAATTAACTCCCATAAATGGTGCATCTTGAAAAAGAATGTTTCTGTAAATTACTATAAAAGCCACTAGAAACAATGCACAAGCTACTATATCATTAAGTTCGTTTCTCAGCCTAACCATTATGCGCACCAAAAGGTCATATACTTCTTTCGAGATCTGCTTCGCGGCTATCAATTATGCTCTGGATCTATTTCCAAATTCAGGGTTTCTAAGAACTCCATAGCGACCTTACTGGTTCTGATCGGATTTGCTCGATTAGTGCAACTCCAGTTTTTCGATAAGTTGCAGACTACCGCCGGTTGATCCGTCATCAACTATAATTACTTCATAACTTGAATAATCTGTATTGAGCACTGATTCTGGGGAATGGCGAAGGAATTTTTTGTTATTGCAAGAACCGATTATCATCGAGAATAAGGGAAATTTAGCCTCATATTCATTCAACGCTTGTAACACCAAACCCGAAATGCGTAACAGAAATCAGCAAACCCAACTTTGATAAGCATCGCATCCAACCGGTATAGGGATTCAAGAACTTTAAAAGCGAAGTCTGAAACGATGTTCAACTTTAGATTAAGATAGCGTAACGTGAAATATGATATTTCAATTAATGGTTTAAATAGCAAACCGCTTCTTTGAACTTTAAGATTCTGGAAACCACATGAGACAAGTAGCTTCTTCAAATCCCTAAAGCTGTACTTAAGAACCGGAGGAATTTTACCGTTAGGACCTACATCAGACCTATGTTCTAGAAATCTCCTGGGTATAAGCGGTGACAGCCCAAAGAAGAATAGATGGAGGGGACTATCTAAGTATGCATGATCGTATGTGTACAGCGTCCCAGCTCTTTTGAGAACTCTGTGGAAATCTCGGAGACATGCGAAGCTGCTCAAGTGGTGAAGCACGTTAATTGCAGTCAAAACATCAAATATCGAAGCTCTAAATGGTAATGCAGCTACATCCGCGCAGACGAAATCAACGTTAGATTTATTGGTTTTCGCTCTATTTTTTGCAACGTTAAGCTGCCCAACAGACACATCCACGCCTACTGCATAGCACTTTGGATTCGCCATGCATAGTTGAAATAATGTTGATCCGTCTCCACTACCCACATCCAAGATTAAGTTTTTTCTCGGTGCTAGCCTTAAGAGGTCCACATGAATGGGATCATAATGTTTAGAAATAAAATCAAGAAGCGACCCCCCAAATGCTTGTCCTTTTTTAACTTCAGCAGATTCATTGAAGAACTCCCTTTGGGCTTTTTTCCATTTTATTTCTCCTCTGTCTTTCGCATGATCAGAATCATTTACACATGAGCTATACCGCATAGGCCGTCAAATCTCTACCGCTCATTTACAAGGTCAATTATTGCGGATAGCTCCTGTTCAGCCACGCGATTCCAATCATACCTTTTGACAAATTCTCTTCCTTTCTCCCCTATCTTCTTTGCAACATCAGGGTTTTCTAAAAAGAAGATAACCTGTTTAGCCATCGCATTCACATCTCCCAAGGGGACAGTGACTAATTTATCCTCAAAAACCTCTTTGTACACGGGCAGATTATAGGCAACCACAGGCAAGCCACACACCATAGCCTCGGCAATGCTTATTCCCCAAGACTCTAAATAGCTGGGAAAGACAAATGCTTCTGAGCTTCTTAGTAGATTATATTTTTCATCTCCAAAAACAAAGCCAAGTAAAATAATATTTTTCTCAAGTCCTGTTTTTACTACGAGCTTACTTATTAGTCCTTTTTCGGGGCCATCACCAAGGATTGCCAACCTAGCACTCGGTCTCGTACTGCAAACTTGCTTCCAAATAGAAAGGAGATCAAATATACCCTTGCTTTTAACAAGCCTACCCAAGAAACAGGCGTCAAAGACTTTTTCCCTCTTTAAGCCAACAATTTCCTTGGTTTCAATTCCATTAGTAGTGACGACTACCCTTTCGCTTTCGACGCCTTGATGAAGAAGATACTTTCTTGTAGGGGAATTGATAACAAAAATTAAATGAGCGCATCTTACACAAAGGAGAAGACCCAAAATGTTATACATTGTTGAGATTAGGCTTCTGAGCATCTTATCTGCAGGTATCGAGATTCCATGAAGATACACTACTAATTTGGACTTGGGATTTTTCAAGTGAAAGAACACCGCAAGAATAACATCATAAGGGTAATGAGAGGACGCTATGATGACATCAAATTGATCCCCTATATCAAAGAACAATGCCCTCCATGTACGTATGATGTATAGAATAATAGTTTTGACCACTCCATCTGCATGGTTTTCTAGTGGTGTATTGTATACAAATACTTTACCAACTAAAAGTTTACGAAGGTAATCATACCCTAGCCTAGGTACCAAGAAACACACATTATTCGTTCTGGACCAGTGCTGAGCAACCTTTATCATGTGGTAGTCTCCCCCACTCATCTTCACGGTAAATCCATTATCTATCAGCAACATCTTCATATTTTTATGACCACTTGGTAGAATCAACCAGATCAAGATAATTGGTTATGAGTAGCTTCTTGATGGCATTATTCTTTCAGCGATAATCCTTACCCGTTGTTCCGAAGTATGGGCTTGATAGACCTTCCAGTGAACAGTCATTGCCCTCCTTATCACGAGCTTTCAATTTATTCCTTTCCTCCAAGGTTTTACAGTCAAGAATCCAATTGCCGTTGCAAAATACCTAACAAATTGATAGATGATGAAACCTACGGCTAATACAGGATTCCTCAAAAATTGAGACTTGTACCTGAAGTAACTTAGTCTCACAGGACTTAGTTGTCTTTTAGCCCTCTGCGGATTTTTCTTAATATAATTTCGGATGGTCTTACCATAATAATAGTGCTTTCTAGCAATTTCCCCCAAAGTCTTTGGCTCTCCTATATGAACTTCTTGCGCTCTAATTCGCCCAACTTTAAACCCTCTTTCCAAAAGTTTATTATGTAAATCATAATCCTCAGCAGCAACCAGAGTCTCATTAAACCCTCCAACAGCTTCAAACACTTCTCTCTTAAGGAATCTCGCCCCGATATTGAACTCATCATCCCTATAGCAGTCTCTTTCAAGTTTTCTAACTTTTGACCAAAAACTAACGGTTGGGTCAGAGGTATTATGAACAGCAACCGCATCGTAACCCTGCGTCTCACATTTAGTAACTGCTTCTTCAACAACTGAAGCTTCAAGGACAAAATCAGAATCAACCCTATAGACATACTTTCCTTTAGCCTTTCTCACGCCAAAATTAACTTGAGAAGACCTCTCGGGTCCCTTCAAATAAATTCTAGCACCATGTTTCTGCGCGATTTCTCTAGTATTATCCCTGGAATAGTTATCAACCAGAATTATCTCAATGTTTGGATAAGTCTGATTTCTAATAGACCTTAAGCATTTTTCAATGGTTGCTTCCGAATTTTTTGTTGGAATAATTACAGAGACTAACAGATTCTCAGTCATCAACTTACACGCTGTACAACCTTTAGGAAGGCCTCAGCAGACTCATCCCAACTAAACCGCCTGGAATAGTCCAAAGCGTTCTTGCTCAACCTTTCCCTCAACGTATCATCCTTCAAAACCATAACAAGCTTGTCAGCAAGATCCTCAACACTTCCAGCTTCAGCTAGCAATCCAGTTTCATCATTATTAACAGAATCCCTCAATCCAGCCACGTCATAAGCAACGCATGGTGTGCCAAGAGCATTTGCCTCAACAACGTTTAATCCAAAACCCTCCCTCACACTAGGATTAACCAAAACCCAAGCCCTCTTCACCAACTCCCTCCTTTCCCCATCAGACAAACCACAAAAGAACTTCACTCCCTCGGTTGCAATCTTCTCCAAATCCTTTCTAAAGTATCCGTCCCCAATAATCCAAAGCTCAGACTCTGGAATCTTCTCCCTAACAATCTTAAAAGCCTTAACAGCATGGTCAGGCCTCTTGGCTCTTTTTAATCTGCCAACATAAGCAACAACCGGATAGCTTTCCTTCTCTGGAACCTCCTTCAGAGGCTTAAAGTTCAATCCTTCAGGAACAACAGAAACTTGCTTAAATCCTAAATCCGTCAAATCCTGCCTCGTGCTTTCAGAAACGGTAACCGTGGGAACGTCGACATAATTCCTTAACCATCTTTTTTCAAGAAAATAATAACCAATGTAACTTATTGGGAAAGGCGTCTCATAAAACCAGTATTCCCTAGCCAACTGATGAATCAAAGCAACAATCTTCTCTCCATTCATCACAAACTTCGGCGTAAGAAAAGGCCTAGTGTTAATCTCATCAATAACAACGTCGTAACCCTCTTTTGAAAAACGTTTCCTATAATATGCTTTAGCCTTCCAATAAACCGAATATTTCCCACCAGCCCTAACAACTCTAACCCCATCCACAACCTCCTCCCTCCTACAATTCGGAAACTCAGAAGCAAACAACGTAACCTCATGACCAGCCCTAACCCAACGCCTAGCAACCTCCCTAGTAAAAACCTCAGCCCCACCCATAGCGGGATTAAGCCAGCAACGCCAATTAAACAGAAGAATTTTAAGAGTTTCCATTTTTAACAGTCACACATAACCGAAATGAAATTATGTATCTACCAATTTCTCCTAGAAAAAGCATCCCAATCCAAAAAATGTGTCCGCAACTCTCAGCAATCCTTGAATAAATCTTTTTTAAAGCGAAAGCCAGCCCGCC
>Ga0315282_10007562_pt1 | contig 17788 bp, 9 predicted proteins | sample YL17G07_20_MG_FD_203693 | JGI IMG/M metagenome (GOLD analysis project Ga0315282, IMG submission 203693) | Sediment microbial communities from Yellowstone Lake, YNP, Wyoming, USA - YL17G07_20 | ecosystem: Environmental > Aquatic > Freshwater > Lake > Sediment | place: USA: Wyoming | collected... | reverse complement strand
GCCCGGTCGATGCCCTTTCCTTCGGGGAGATGCTCGTCTGCGACCGCGAGGCCTGCATACGGTGCTTCTGCTGCGCGGAGGTCTGCCCGAGTGGTGCCTTGACGAAGAAGCTCGAACTCGGCGCCGGGTAGAGGGCCTTTGGCTGAACAATAGCCCCGGCGGTCAGGCGCTGATGCTTTCCAAACGGAGTACTTTTGGATGGAAATGGAAGGTGCATGTTGAAAAGGAGGAGCTCAAGATGAAGAAAGAGGCTCGGGCCGTGGGAATGGCGGCTTCCTTGGGGATGGCGGCATGGGCAGTCTACAGCTATATGAAGATGAACAAGCCCATTCCCCCACGAGAGGATATCGATGCCTATGCCAGGTCACTCGCGGAAATCGTCGGCCAGGATTACGATTCCTGGAGGGAGGAGATACGGGAGGAGGTACTGCCGGTAGACGGCAGGGAGCTGCACCTCTACTTCTTCGATGCCCAACCGGAGGACCCCGTGGTGGTCATGGTTCCCGGCATGAGTATGTACGCGATTCTGTACACGGAGCTCATGTCCGGGTTGAGCCGGGAGGGCTTCAACGTCGTGGGTTATGACCCGCGGGGCCACGGCTTGAGCAGCGGGAAGCGGGGCAGCTATACCCTTGGGGAACTGGTGGAGGACGCCAGGGCGGTGATCGGTCATGTCGTGGGCATTTACGGTGAAAGGGTGGCCGTGGCCGGATCCAGCCAGGGCGGCATGACCGCCTTTTACTGTGCGGCGGCGGAGCCCCGCCTCAAGGCGGCCGTATGCCACAACCTCGTCGCCCCCGATGAGCCGGACAACTACCGCATGACCCGCTGGCCCGGCCTGTACCGCATGATCATGTCGCTGTCGCCCTTGATGGAGCTGCCCCTGGTGAGGCTGATGCTTGGGGAGTTAAGGATTCCCATTCCCGCTTACCTGCCTGTCAAGGCCATGGCCAGCCGCCTTATCCCGGACGTCGGCAAGTTTTTCAGGGAGGACCCGCTGTTGGTGACCGCCGTAAGCCTCTCCGCCCTCAACTCACTGGCGACCACGCCCCTGGCCAGGAAGGTGGAGGAGATAGAGACGCCGATCATGGTCATCCATTCGGAGAAGGATGAAATCTTCCCCGAGGATTACGTGCGCCGGGTTTACGACCGCCTGAACTGCGAGAAAGAGTTCCTTTATATCCCGGATTGCACTCACTTCGTGACAATCGATCGTGTGGATGGCATCATCCCGCCGATATCCCGGTGGCTGAAGAAATATATGAAAGAGGACAACGCCCACAAAATCCCCCAAAAGGGATAATCGGACCAGCGGTGCTGTCGGTTCCATTTCTTCCGAAATCTCCTTCTGCGCATACTTCGAGAAGAAGAGCCCACTATAATTGCAATTATGGAAGCGACTCATGATTGGTGGAATTCAGCGAGCGCCTGGAAGAACTCGTTCTTGCACAAAAGGAGTGCATCCGGGGTGATGGCGGGGGCGACCTCATGAGGAGGGAGCTCATTACCATCCTCCTCTGCACCTCCTGCGGGGAGGGAAGCCTGACCCTTGCGTGGATCGGGGAGGAGGGGACAGAGATTAGGGAAGGCGTGATTGCCTGCGAAACCTGCGGCCGGGAGTACGCAATTCGGGAGGGGGTGCTCGACCTCCTGGTAAACCCCTCGCCCGATGTGGAGAGAGAAATAGAGGCGTGGAGCTCCTTCTGCGAGGACCGGAATTTTAGCGAAGAGGATAGGGAGGGCGCCCGTGAATGGCTGCTCGGCCTCCCCATGCTGGAGGGAAAAAAAGGGCCGCGGGCGGAACTGGATACCTGGCGCCGGCACGGGCGCGCCGTTTTTGGGCTTTGCGCCGGGATGGATTGGGAGGGGCGCCGCGTCCTCGAGCTGGGCGCGGGCAGGTGCTGGCTCTCCGCCCACCTGGCCCGCCGGGGAGCCCGGGTGGTGGCGGTAGATATCCTGGAGGCGGACGAATTGGGCCTGGGCTGCGCCGAGGCCTTTTTGGGTGAGGGCGTCCTCTTCGACCGGGTGCTCTGCGATATGCACCACCTCCCCTTCCGGACGGGTTCCTTCGATGCCGTGGTCGCCACGGCCACCCTCCACCACTCCCCCAACCCAGTCGCCCTGCTTGAGGAGGTCAGGAGGGTTACGCGCCCGGACGGTCTTCTTGTCGCAGCCAACGAGCCCCTCTATGTGCCGTACAGGGTGACCCCCGAGGAGGAAAAGCGGGGGGCCTGCGAGGGGGCTTATACCCTCGCCGCCTGGATGCGCTTCCTGCGCCAGGCCGGCTGGAGGGAGGAGCATCTAGAGGTAGGAATGGAGGCGGCCCTGCATTTTAAGGCCATGCCCGCGGGATGCGGCGGTTCCCTGCCCCTGCCGCAGCGGGTTGCGGCCAACGCCCGCTACGCCGCCATCCTTGCCCTGGCCTTACCCCGCAGAACCCTAAGGATGGTGCGGGACCTCAAGGCGGGAAGGCCCATGCGCCCCCTTCCCGCGGACAAGATGGGTTACCTCAGAGCGCGGATGGGGCTAAGCAGGATCAATACCACAGCCCTTGCCGCGGATGAGGCTAATTGGGGCCCCGGCTGGTATCCCCCGGAGAGAGGGGACGAGCCCTTCCGGTGGTCGGGGCCGCGTTCCCGTTTCCTGCTTCCGCCGCGGGGAGGGAAGGGCATCCTGGCCCTGGAGCTGGCCACTTTCCGCCCTTCCCCCCAAACCGATCCGGTGGTCATCGACGTGAGCGTGGCGGGACAAAAGGCGGGTACCATACGCATCGATCGCCACGGCTGGAAAATCTACAGCCTGGAATCCCCGCCCGTTTTCGGAGTACGCCCCGTCTCGATCACCCTGCGGGTAAAGAGCGGCTACTTCATCCCCGGCGATATGGGACTCGGGAACGACCTGCGGCTGCTGGGGGTAGCCTGTCGCGGCGCCCGCTGGGAAAATTAGATGGGGTCAGGTCTTGAATCTTGAATTATATCCCAGATTATGGATGGGTATTCAAGATTCAAGACCTGACCCCGTTTGGACGTTTGGATGGAGAGTGAGATTTACTATATAATCCCTTGGGGAGCTTCCGGCTGCTCCCCGGCAGTGACGATCGGAGCAATGCCTGCGGATGAGGTAAGCGACATTGCAGGGAGGAAGAAACAAGGCAGGTGAGGATTTTGCTGTACGAGCTGGACGAGGAAAAGAAGCTTTTTCGCAGGTCGGTCAGGGATTTCTCCGAGCAGGTCATCCGCCCCCAGGTAGACCACATGTGGGAGACGGGCGAGTTTCCCTACGACATCGTGAAGCAGATGGGCGAGCTGGGCTTATTGGGCATCCCCTTCCCGGAGGGGTACGGCGGCGCGGGAGGGGATTACCTGGCCTACGCCATAGCCGTGGAGGAGATCGCCCGGGTGGACGGCTCCTGCGCCATCACCGTGGAGGCGCATACTTCCCTGGGAGCTTCCGCCTTTTACCATTACGGCACCGAGGAGCAGAAACGGGAGTGGCTGGTTCCCCTGGCCCAGGGGAGGATGCTGGGGGCCTTTGGGCTGACCGAACCGGAGGCAGGTTCCGACGCCGGGAATACCCAGACCAAGGCGGAGCTTCAAAACGGCGAATGGGTGATCAACGGCACCAAGTGTTTCATCACCAGCGCCGGCACGGACATCAGCGGCGTGGTCACCATCACGGCGGTGACCGGGACCAGCCCCGAGGGGCGCAAGGAGATCTCTACCATCTTCATCCCCAAGGGCACCCCCGGCTATAACATAGCGCCGAAGTACAAGAAGATGGGCTGGCACGCCTCGGACACGCGCGAGCTCAACTTCGACGACTGCCGGGTGCCGGAGAAAAACCTCGTCGGGAAAAAAGGTGAGGGGTTCAGGCAATTCATGGGCCTCCTCGACGGGGGGCGCATCGCCATAGCCGCCCTGGCCGTGGGCACCGCCCAGGGCGCCTTCGAGGAAAGCCTGAATTACGCCAAGGAACGGGTCCAGTTCGGACGGCCCATCGGGCAGTTCCAGGCCATCCAGTTCAAGCTTGCGGACATGGCCACCCATATCGAGCTGGCCCGGAGCCTGACCTACAAGGCGGCGGCCATGCGCGACGCCGGCGTTCCCCATACCAAGGAGGCGTCCATGGCCAAGCTCTTCGCCTCCGAGATGTGCATGCAGGGAACCACCCAGGCGGTACAGATCTTCGGGGGGTACGGCTACATGGAAGAGTACCCCGTCTCCCGCTACTTCCGGGACGCCAAGATCCTGGAGATCGGCGAGGGTACCTCCGAGGTGCAGCGGATGGTTATATCCCGCGAGCTCGGGCTGAGATAATATAACGGTTGGGTTGCGAAGTTCCAAAAGAACCACGGCGGGGAGGAATGAGATGAAGAAAACGGTAATTGTCAGCTCCGCGAGGACCGCCTTCGGCAGACTGAGCGGCGCGCTCAAGGACTTCTCGGCGCAGGACCTGGGCGGGTTGGCCATAGCCGAGGCATTAAAGAGGTCCGGGATCGATCCTGCCATCGTGGAGTGCGTGATCGTGGGCCAGGTGCTGACCGGGGGACAGGGCCAGATACCCGCCCGCCAGGCCGCTGTCAAGGGCGGCATCCCCAAGGAGACGTGGTGCCTGAACGTGAATAAAGTCTGCATCTCCTCCATGTCCGCCCTGGAGATGGCCGACCAGATGATCAAGCTGGGCGAGGCCGGGGTGATCGTGGTAGGCGGACAGGAGTCCATGACCAACGCCCCCTATTTCGTACCCAAGGCCCGCCTGGGGTACCGCATGGGCAACGGGGTGCTGGTGGACGGGATGATCCAAGACGGCCTCTGGGACGCCTTCGAGGATGTGCACATGGGCAAGGGATCCGACATCTGGGCAAAGAAGTACGGCATAACCCGGGAACAGATGGACATGCTGAGCGCCCGCAGCCACCATAAGGCCGCCGAGGCCATGGAGAAGGGCATCCTCGCGGAGGAGATCGTTCCCGTGGAGATACCCCAGAAGAAGGGGGCCCCCGTCATCTTCGATAGGGACGAGGGAGTCAGGCCCGACACCACGGTGGAGAAGCTGGCGGCGCTGCGGCCGGCATTCGACAAGGAGGGGGCCATAACCGCGGGCAACGCCTCCCAGATCAACGACGGGGCCTGTGCCGCCGTGGTCATGAGCGCGGATAAGGCGAAGGAACTGGGGTTGGAACCCCTGTGCGCCGTGGTCTCCTACGGCTGCAGCGCCGGCGAGTACGCCGACCTCCACCCCCACCCGGCCAAGGCCATCCTCGGCGCCCTGAAGAAGGCCGGGCTGGAGGTAAAGGACCTGAAGCTCCTGGAGATCAACGAGGCCTTCGCCAGCGTGGTCTGGCGAACCGTTGACCTCCTGGGCCTGGACCCGGAGAAGATGGAGAACGTGAACGTCAACGGCGGGGCCATCGCCTTCGGCCATCCCATCGGGGTCAGCGGCATACGTATCATCACCACCATGGCCTACGAGCTGCGCAGGCGGGGCGGAGGTTACGGCGCCGCGGGCATCTGCGGGGGCGGCGGGCAGGGAGACGGCATGGTCATCGAGGTGGGATAAGTTACACGACCGGCCGGCAAACAGAAGAGGGGTCAGGTCTTGAATCTTGAATTTTTAGGCATAATTTGTAAGAGATAGCAATAACTGCTAGAAAATTCAAGATCCAAGACCTGACCTCGAGCGCGACGAGCGCGATACGGAGTCTTAGGAGGGAAAGATGTATGAACTAACCGAAGAACAGAAGATGCTCCAGCAGACGGTGAGGCAACTGGCGAAGGAGAAGGTGGAGCCGAGGGCCGCGGAGATCGACGCCAGCGGCGAGTATCCCTGGGACATGTTCGAGCTCCTGCGCGACAACGACCTCCTGGCCCTCTGCTTCCCGGAGGAACTGGACGGGGCGGGAGCGGACCTCCTGGCCATATGCATCGCCATCGAGGAGCTGTCCAAGGTGTGCACCAACACCGGCCTCATCCTGGGGGTCTGCAAGCTGGGGTCCCAGCCCATCATGCTGGCGGCCAACGACGAGCAGCTCAAGAAGTACATACCCCCCTTGGCCCGGGGCGAGAAGCAGTGCGCCTTCGGCCTGACCGAGCCCGGCGCGGGGTCCGACGCGGCCGCCATGTCCACCCGGGCGGTAAAGCAGGGCGACGTATACGTAATGAACGGCCAGAAGTGCTTCATCACCAACGGGGGGATAGCCGATACCTACTCCATCTTCGCCAAAACCGACGAGAGCTCGGGGGTTAAGGGCATCTCCGCCTTTATCGTGGAGAAGGATTTCCCCGGCTTCGAGGTGGGGAAGATCGAGCACAAGATGGGCATCAGGGGATCCCAGACCTGCGAACTGGTCTTCACCGACATGGAGGTCCCGGCGGAGAATCTACTGGGCAAGGAGGGCGAGGGCTTCAAGATCGCCATGATGACCCTGGACCGCACCCGCCCCTCCATCGGCGCCCAGGCGGTGGGGATCGCCGCGGGAGCCCTGGAGCACGCTGTCTCCTACTCCAAGGAGAGGGTGCAGTTCGGGGGGCCCATCGCCCGACTGCAGGGCATCCAGTTCATGCTGGCGGACATGGCCATGCAGGTGGAGGCGGCACGGCAACTGGTCTATTACTCTGCCGCCCTGGTGGAGCGGGCGGGGCGGGAGGCCTCGGCGGTGTCCGCCATGGCCAAGTGCTTCGCCAGCGACGTGGCCATGAAGGTTACCGTGGACGCCATACAGGTGCTGGGCGGTTACGGTTACATGATAGAGTACCCGTTGGAGCGCATGATGCGCGACGCCAAGATCACCCAGATCTACGAGGGAACCAACCAGGTGCAGCGGGTGGTCATCGCCCGCCACTTGCTCAGTTAGCAAATAGGCCACAAGGCCGTAAACCGCGTTTTCGAGGGGTACGGATATCCGTGCCCCTTTCCAGTGCACCGGGACTCGAGACACTGGACTTCAAATCCCCCATAGGCGTGATACAAGGGGTAATCACCCATTTGTAGGCGGCTAATCAAACTCCGGCCTTATACGTAACCACCTCGCTCCCGTCGAGTCCATAGTTGTATGGAAGACGGGAAGTGATAATAAATGGCCGTCACGCTAAGGATGCAAATTGTAAAGCCGGCTATCGTGGCGGCCGCTTGTATTACCCTTATACTTCTGGGGGCGCCTCCTTGGGGCGCCGGACCTGCGGCGGGGGCCGCAACAGGCAATAACCAGGCAAAGAGATTTCTTATAGCCTGGGAAGAGGGGAGGGCGGACCTGGAGCGCGTCGTCTCCCTGGCCGCAGAAAACTCCCATATCAGGGACCTCCTGGGCGAGATGGCGGGCATGATGGAGACTCTTGAAGGTGGCGAATGGCCCGCCCCGGACATCCAGGCGGTGAGCTTGCCGGCTGGTACGCCGGTCTCCAGGGCTCAGGAACTGCTCTCCTCCCTGCCGGGCGTGCGTTACGTGGAAGAGGACGCCGAGGTCAGCGTGGATGTATCCCCCCAGGACCCATATTATTCCAAGCAGTGGTTTCTGCCCCACATCGGAGCCGATAAGGCATGGGAGGCGGAGAAGGGAAGCGGCGACGTGGTGGTGGCGGTACTGGACACCGGCGTGGACCGCTCCCATCCCGATTTGGCGGGCAGGGTACTGGCGGGATACGATTTCGTGGGCAATGATTCAAACACCGCCGATAACCACGGACACGGTACCCACGTGGCCGGGATCATCGCCGCTTCGGGGGAGGACGGCGCCGGGGTGGCCGGGGTGGCCTGGAGGGTTAAGGTCCTCCCGGTCAAGGTCCTGGACGACAGCGGCGGCGGCAAATACTCCGATGTCATAGCCGGCGTCCGCTATGCCGCCGATAACGGCGCCGCGGTGGTCAACCTCAGCCTGGGGGGCGGCACCCGTTCCCAGGCCCTCCAGGAGGCCGTGGATTACGCCCGCTCCCGGGGGGCGATAGTGGTGGCGGCGGCGGGAAACGACGCCCTAACTTCCCTCTCCTACCCCGCGGCCTGCGATGGGGTAATCGGGGTGGGAGCGGCGGATGAGGAGGACCGCCCGGCCTCCTTCTCCAACCGGGGGGAGGGGCTGGACCTGGTGGCCCCGGGAGTCTCCATCTACTCCGACTCCCCCGGCGGGGGTTATGAGTATATGAGTGGCACCTCCATGGCCGCTCCCCAGGTGTCGGGCGCCTTTGCGCTTCTTTTCTCCCACGAGCCCGGGTTAGCCGTGGCGGCGGCGGAGAAAAGAATGCTCTCCGCCGCCCTCGACCTGGGACCCGAGGGCTATGACCTGGATCACGGGTGGGGTCTGCTCCGGGTGGACAAGGCCCTTGGCCTGGAGGATACGGAACCCGACGGAAGGGGATACGCGGGAGGCGATTGGTACTTCGCCGAGGGCTACACCGGGCCGGGCTTCGATACCTACCTCCTCCTGGAGAACCCGGGCCTGCAGGCTTCACCGGCCCGCCTGGACCTCTCCGGTACCCAGGGGCCGTCCGCCTCCTTGAACCTGGAGGTGGCGCCCCAGGCGCGCCTGACCCTCCGCCTCAACGACCTGGTCCCGCCGGGGGACGTGGCGGCGCGCATATCCCTTCCCGAGGGCTCGGAGGTAGTAGCGCAGCGCTCCATGTACTTCGACTACCACGGCATCAAGGGAGGGCATACCTCGCGGGGGTGCCCGGCCTCGAGCGAGTGGTACTTCGCCGAGGGCTACACCGGGCCGGGCTTCGATACCTACCTCCTGGTCTTCAACCCCCAGGGCGAGGCGGCGAAGGCGAGCCTGAGCTTGATGACCACAAGCGGCGTGGTCAACCATAATCTGGAAATACCGCCCCTGGCCCGGCGTACCTTGAAGCTCAACGATATCATGCCCGGCACGGAGCTGGCCGTGGCGTTGTCGGCGGACCTGCCGGTGGTGGCGGAGCGAGCCATGTACTTCGACTCGGGGGGAAGGCGGGGCGGATCGGATGCCGCCGGAGCTCCCGCCCTGTCGCGGGAATGGTACTTCGCGGAGGGGTACACGGGCGGGGATTTCGATGAGTGGCTGCTCCTGGCCAACCCCTCGGACCGGGAGGTTGCGGCGACCGCCACCTTTCAGCGCAGCGATGGGATCACGGTGGAAAGCGAGCTGGTGCTGCGCCCCTTTTCCCGCGCCACCCTGCACGTGGACGAGATCGCCGGCCTGGAGGACGCCGAGGTATCCGCCGCCGTGAAGGCCTCGGCCCCCGGGTTGGTGGCCGAGAGGGCCATGTACTTCGACTATGAGGGCTGCATGGGAACGGTTGACGGCGGCCATGCCGCGGGGGGCGCCACCGCCCCCTCATCCCACTGGCTGATACCCGAGGGCTACACCGGTCCGGGCTTCGAGAGCTGGCTGCTGGTGTCCAACCTGGAGGACGAGGGGGTGACGGTGGGGGTGGATATTTACGGCGAAAGCGGCACCCACGTGCGCGGGGATTTACGCGTTGAGGCCCACTCCCGTCTCACCGTGAAAGAGAACGACCTCCTGCCCGGCGAGGGGGTCAGCGCCGAGGTCAGCGCGCCCGATGGGACCCGCCTGGTGGTGGAGGGGGCCTTCTATTTCCGCTACCAGGGGGAGATCGACGACGGCAGCACCTAGGCGACCCGTAGGCCACGGGGCATAAAATACTGAATGCTGGGGCTAAAAGGTCGAGACCGCATCCACGCTCCTGCGTTGTCGCAAAGAGGAAGTCTGTCAAGCGACAATCAGAATTCCTGGCCCCTGTTGCCTCATCAAGAAATGTTACCATTGGATTCGTCCGCTTTTCGCTGGAACAAAGCCCCATCAAACGCGGAATATGTTAATCACAGGCAACCAACGGAAGGAGCCGTTGGCGAGTGGAGTTTACCGGCAAGCAAGGAGGCTAAAATAGGGCCACCGATACAGAGGGAAAAGGCATAGGACTTGACGGCGCATCGTTCCCGTAATATTATATCGACCGGGCGTTCGGTCGATTTTTTATCAGGGAATGGCTGCCAATGGGAAAGCGCGAGAACCCGGTAAAGGAGCTACGGGAAAAACAGATAAAAGATGCCGCGCTCAAGCTCTTCTCCGACAAGGGGTTCCACGACACCACCATAACCCGGATAGCCGAGGCGGCGGGGTTGGGCAAGGGGACCATTTACTGGTACTGGAAGTCCAAGGAAGAGCTGGCCTTTTCCCTGGTGGAGGACATGCTCTCGGCCTTCCTGGACTTAATAGAGAAGTCCAGGGAAGGGGAGGGCGATTTCCTCACCAAGCTGGAAAAACTGGTGCAGGACGTTGCCAACCTGTACGTCGAGGAGAAGGAGCACTGCCGGCTGCTGTGGAAATTCCGTGCCGACCGCCATTATATCTTCGAACCCGCCTACACCCACGCGGTCACCGACTACTATGACCGCATGCGCCGGGCGCTGGCGGGGCTGATACGGCAGGGCATAGACGGGGGAGAGATCATGGAGGTCGACCCCCGGTTCATGTCCTTCATGCTCCTGGGGATCGTCGAGGGCCTGGAGATCGAGTGGCTGGAGAACGAGGAGGAGTTCGACCTGCGCGAAGGCCTGGAGATGGCCTACACCGTTTTTATAAAGAACCTCGGGAAATGAGCGGATCCGACTATCTGAATTCAGGAAAGGAGTGGGCGAGATGAAGGTGATCGCTTTAGGCGGGGCCGGGGCCATGGGGAGGTTGTCCGTTAAGGACCTGGCCTCCTGCGACCTGGTGGAAGAACTAATGATAGCCGACTATAACGTGGCGGAAGCGGATGCCCTGGCCAGGGAGCTGGGCGACAAGTGCAAGGCGAGGCAACTGGATGCCAACAACCATGCCGAGATGGTGGAGGCGGTGCGCGGATTCGATGTCGCGCTGGGGGCCATAGGCCCGTTCTACAAGTACGAGGTCAAGATGGCCAGGGCCGTTATAGAGGCGGGGGTCAACTACGTCAGCATCTGCGACGACTACGATGCCTGCGCCGGCATACTGGAGCTGGACGGCGAGGCACAGAAGGCGGGAATCCTCGCCATCACCGGCGTGGGCTGGACTCCCGGGGTAACCAACGTCATGGCCCGCAAGGCGGCGGACCAGCTGGACGAGGTGGACGAGATCGCCACCTCCTGGGCGAGCCATGCCGCCGACACGGCGGGGAAGGCGGTGACCCTCCACTACATCCACGCCGTGACCGGGATGGTCCCCACCTACATCAATGGCAGGATCACCTGGGTGCCGGCTGGCTCGGGGCTGGAGAGGATCCGTTTCCCGGAGCCGGTGGGCGCGTTGAACGTCTTCCACGCCGGCCACCCCGAGCCCATCACCATCCCCCGCTACATAAACGCGCGCACGGTGTCCTTAAAGGGCGGGTTGGTGGAGGGATACCTGGTAGCCCTTGCCAACCTGCTGGTCAAGCTGCGCCTTACGGACACGGAGAAGAAGAAGGACATGCTTGGCAACTTCTTCAACCGCGTCCTTCCCTATATGGAGAACGTGGGGAGGCCGCCGGAGACCGGATCGGCCTGCCGGACCGACGTCACGGGCAAGAAGAAGGGGAAGTGGGTGCATATCGTATACGGTGCCGCAGCCCACATGGACCTCATCACCGGGCTCCCCGCCTCGGTCGCCGTGCAGATGATCGGGGAGGGAAAGGTCAAGGGCAAGGGAGTCGTGGCCCCCGAGGCCTGCCTGCCGCCGGACGAGTTCCTCAAGCGGCTGGATAAAGGAGGCATAAGGCTTTACGAGGGCGACGAGATGGTCACACCGATGAAACTGTAGGCCAAGTTTGAGTGGGGTCAGGTCTTCGATTGTGGAATAAATACCATAATATCCCATAAAATCCACAATCGAAGACCTGACCCCACAGAATCAATATCCCACCACGTCGTGTCCGCCCTGGCAGGTGCCGAAGGATCCCATATAGTTGAAGTACATGGCCCTTTCCGCCAGGAGGCTGGGCGATCCGTCCTTGGAGGTTACCCGGATGGAGAACTCCAGGTTATCCTGGCCCAATACCTGGTTGGCGAAGACGGTGGTCCGGGAGCGGGGGGCCAGGTCGATCTCCTGGCTGACGATCTGCCCGCTCGTGAGGATGTAGTCCACCCGGGCCGTCTTTACTTCGCCGGAGGTGTTCTGGATGAGTACCCAGGTCTCGAACTGGGAGCCGGGGTTGCCGGTATACCCCTCCGCGAAGTACAGCTCCGAGGATGGAGCCGGGGCGCCCAGGCAGTTGTGCCCGCCTTTCCAATGGTTGCGGTAGTTGAAATACATGGCCCGCTCCACCACTACCGGCAGGTCGGCGTGGATATGGGCGCTGATCATCTGTCCCTGGCCCACGTCCGCGTCGGCGCTCACGGTGAGGCGGCCGTGGGCGGCGGCGGTATAGGCGAAGTCCCTGGTGCTCCCGTCCGGGAACATATAGGTCACGGTGACGGCGGCGGGCGTGTCGTTCTCGTTGGCAACCAGGATGTACTCGTCGAACTGGCTTCCCGCCCAACCGGTATAGCCCTCGGCGAGATACCAGTCGTTGCGGGTCCCGGTGGATGCCATGCCGGTATGCCCGCCCGGCCATACGTTGTTATAGACGAAGTACATGGACCTTTCCGCCACCACCGGCAGTTGGGAGCGAATGCGCGCGCTGACCTCCCTGCCCTCTCCGACCTCCCGGTCGACGTTTATGCTCAGGCGCCGGCGGCCGGGCACCGAGTACTGCAAGCTCCGGGTTTCCCCTCCCGGGAAGAGGTAGTCGATGGTGACGCCGGAGGTGTCGGGGTTGGGGTTGAGCAGAAGGATCCATTCCTCGAAGGGGCTTCCCGGGGTACCGGTGAACCCTTCCGCAAAGAAGAGGTCGATTGAGGGGGCGTTAGCCCCGATCACGTCATCGCCTCCCCCGATGCCGTTGTGCTGGTAATACATGGAACGCTCGCAGATCAGGCCGTCGGCCCCATGCACGATCGCCGCCACCCCCGTCTCTGAGGGCATCTCGGCGTTGACGTAGATGGTGCGGCGGGTGTGGGCGGGGACCAGGTGGTCGAAGGATTTTTCCACGCCCCCTTCAGTGAGATAGGTGATAGCGGCGGTCATGTCGCCGTCGCTCATGTTGGAGAGGAGGATGTACTCGTCGAACCCCGGCTGGGTGCTCCCCTCGGCGAAGTACCAGGTCGCGGGGAGGTCCGCTGCGGAGTCGTTCACACAACTGGCCTCCACCGGCGCCAACCCCTCCGCCTCCGCCGTGGCCACGTTGCGTACCGAGGCGCCCAACGGCAGGTCGTTCCCTATCTGCACCATGAAAGTCACCACCGCCTCCTCGCCGGGGGCGATTACCCCGGGGGCCTCGACGGGTGAGTTCACGGCCATGCCCGCGACCAGGGGGGTGGTGCCTCCCGCATCGGGAATCAGCTCCCCGTTGAGGGTGGTGGTATGGCTGATATAGCCGGTGCAGGCGGGGATGGCGTCGGTGATCCTGGCCCCGGAGGTCGCCTGGTCCCCGTCGTTTTCCATGCGCAGGGTATAGGCGAGCACCTCGCCCCGGGTAACCGTTCCCGCGGGGTAGGATGTCTTATCCAGGGCGAGGCCGAGGTCCCCGACGAGAAGGGTGAACGCCTTGAAGTCGGCCTGGATGCCGTCGCCAGCCTCGATACTGAAGGCGTAGTTCCCGCTGTGGGTTGGAGTGCCGGAGAGCACCCCGTCCGCGGAGAGGGCCAAACCGGGCGGCAGGTCGCCCGCATAGAGGAACCAGTTGTACGGTGCGGTCCCGCCGGTGGCGGCCAGGTTAACCGAATAGGCGGTGCCCTTCGCCCCCGCCGCCAGGGGCGAGGCGGTAATGATCTGGATGGGCGTAAACGGAGGAGTGCCGGCGTAGGGAACGTCCAGGTAAGGCCTGAACCCCAGGTTGCCGGAGAAGCCCTCCCCGTAGGAGATCCCGTCGTGGCTCGGGCCATGGGCGCTGTCCCAGTAGCACCAGCTCGCGTCGATGGCGTTCGGGGACTGGTTCGTGATCCCGTAGTTGGTATTATTCTCCAGGTTGTTGAACTGGAGGCTGGAGGCCCCTCCCGTGGAGGTGATCGATATTCCCACGCCGCACTGGCCCAGGGTATTGCCGGTTAAGGGGTTGGCGCCGGGATAGAGCATCTTGATGCCGGCCACGCTCGCCCCGCTGATATCGTTACCCTCGATGGCGGTGGGGCTGTACTCACCCCCCCAGATATCCCAGGTATCCACACCGTATTCGCAGCCACCGGTGGTTACATCGATGGTGTTGTCTCTCAAGGTGACCCCCGCCACGTTCCCCTGGACGCCGATACCCGAGTCCTTGTCGCTGGGGGAGGAGACGTCGTGGATGTTGTTGTCGTGCACGTTGATGCCGGTGGCCAGGGCGCTCGCGTCACCGCCCCAGATGGAGATAGCCTGGGCCCAGGTGTCGCCGGTGTGGCCGTGCTTTATATCGTAGATCTCGTTGTGGTCCACCTCCACATCGTGGCACTGGCCGAGGTTTATCCCCACCGTCCCGTAGACGACGGGGGAGCGGGTGGGGGTGCCGATATCGTGCACGATGCAATTGGCGATGCGCACGTCGGAGATGGCCGGCGACTCGGTGACGATGATGCCGGAGGCGTCCGACCCGCCCGTGTACTCCGGGTTGGTCACGGTGAAGCCGTCGAAGACCACGCCGCCGGTCTGTATATTTACCACGTAGGGGTCACCGTCCAGCCCGTCGATGGTGGTGCCGGAGGCTCCGGAGACCGACCGGATGGTAAGCGACTTGTCGATGAGCAGGCTCTCGTTGTAGATCCCGGGATCCACCTCGATGATGTCCCCGGGGAAGGCGTTGTTAACGGCGGACTTGATGGTGGTGTATTTCCTGGTGGGTCCCACCGGTATGATGCTGGTCCTCTCCGCGTAGCCTACGGCATAGTTCTCCGCGGGGGTATCGGTCCTTCCCGAGTACCACATCTTCAGCAGGGTCGCCCCGCCGTGGCCGTCGAATTGCGTGGAGCTGTAGAGCACGGAGGGGGTATAGGTTCTGACGTCGCGCCAGGGTATCCCGTCGTGTTTCGATAAGGCGGGATTGTAAGGATCCCTGGTCCAGGTGATGCCGTCGGGGGAGGTGGCGTAGCCGATGCCCTCGTTGCCGCCTCCCGAGGGACCGCTCCCCGAATACCACATGTGCCATTCGCCGTTGACGTTCGGTATAACCGTTCCGTTGGTCACGTAGTCGCTGTCCCAGGATCCCGGCGCGCCGAGGCCCAGGACCGGCGCATTTTCATAAGGAGCGACATGGTAACGGGTCCAGAAGTTGCCGTCGGCGCTGTATGCCAGGCCGATGACCTCCACCCCTCCCGTGGTCCCGTCGTAGTACATGGTGAAGGTATAGTTGAAGGGGTTGGTCCCTGTGTTGGTGGCCGAGGGGTTGTAAAGCATGGACACCGGCCCGTAGGAACCGCGGTTCCAGTCGGGCGAGCGGCTGGTAACCAATTTTTTTAACCAATTGGGGTCGAGGGGGTCGGTGGTGGGGTCCTGGCCGAGGACCTGGTCGTTGACCCAGTTTACCCCGTCGGCGGAGTCGGCGGTACGGAGGTCGTTTATGGCGTAGGTCATGTTTCCGGTCCAGTACCACATCTTGTAATAATAAGGACCGGCGCCGTAGCCGCCGGATACATGAACGATCTTGGCATGGTATCCGGTTGAGAGAAGGCCCTGCATCTCCACCGGGGCGCTCCAGTTGACGCCGTCGTCGGAGTAGGTCATCGCCTCGTTGCCGTTGGCTCCAGCGTAGCCACCGTACCACATCTTGTAGTAATACGATGCGCCGTGGCCGGAGAACTGGTCCGGGTCGTACAGGACGCAGGGATAATAGGCCCGGTGGCCGGCGGGGTCATATACGGGATTGGAGGTGTATTCCCTCCATTTCACCTCCGATGCCGAAGCCTTCCCGGTGGGGAGGATAACCATGGATCCCGCCAGAAAAAGGACGGCGGCGGCGATAAGGGCCCTTTTCCAAACGCTAAAACGTGACAATTGCATACCTCCTGTGCGCGGAGACCACGACTTTTATACACGAATGTATTTTCGGCTCATCCCCAACGAATGTGGTTAATTACCAGAAGGGAAGCAAGCCCGTAGCAGGCTTGCTTCCCCCTAACTGCCATTATGCATATTGAGCCTGCGTTGACGCTTCATCGTTATCCACATTTCAGGGAGAAGAACCGCATTTTCTAATATATTTGTCGAAGAACCCGACCTTTTCAGGCAAATTATCCGGGCAACGGCGTCATATTGATGGGCAACGGCGGTTTTAGGGGTCGAATGGACGTCCGAAAACTTTATATATGAGGAACCGTATGGGGAACCGATGGCGGAAACCGCCTGCCCTTCGTCACCGGGTGGGGATATATTAAGCGGTAGAGTTCGGTCCTGTGGGGAAAACGGCGGCCGCGGTCCGGGTAAGAGCGATGCCCGGCACGGTTCCCGAGTGATTGTATGGAGGGAAATGACATGGAGGGAAAGGGTTTGAGGAGGATAATCGCTGTCACGGCCCTCTTGATCATGGTCTCTCTCCTGCTGCCGGTGCCGGGTGGCGCGGCCACGGCGGCGCAGCCCACCCCGCCCCAGACCTGGTATTTCGCCGAGGGCACCACCCGGGATGGGTTTTTCGAGTACATCTCCCTCCAGAACCCGGGCACTGACCCGGCCGAGGTGAAAATAACCTATATGACCAACCAGGGCCAGAGGGGCCCCTTCGTCCAGAGCATCCCCCCGGTTTCGCGAGGGACGGTTTTCGTCAACGCTTACCTGGATCCCGGCCTGGATGTATCCACCAAGGTGGAGTGCGCAAAAGGCCTGGTGGCGGAGCGCCCCATGTATTTCTCCTACAAGGGAGCCTGGGAAGGGGGGAGCGTGGTTAAAGGGGTCACGGAGGCGAGCAAACAGTGGTACTTCGCCGAGGGCACCACCCGGCCCGGCTTCGAGGAGTGGCTGTGCATCCAGAACCCCCAGGATGTCGAGCTGCCGGTGGCGGTTAATTATTACACCACCAGCGAGGTCCAGGTGGAGACGTACACGGTACCCGCCAAGCATCGCTATACCATCGACGTAAACATGGAGGTGGCGCGGCTGTGGCCGAAGGAGCCCGACCAGGACGTCAGCATCAAGGTGGAGGCGGACCAGGGCATTATCGCCGAGCGGCCCATGTATTACGCCTACATGTCCGATTGGGAGGGAGGCGACACCGCGGTGGGGGAGACTACGCCCGGCAGGCAGTGGTACCTGGCTGAGGGCTACTGCCGGTGGAACTTCGATACCTGGCTTTGCTTCCTGAACCCCGGATTTCCGACCGCCAGGGTCACCATCAATTACCTCCGGGGGGACGGGGTGTCCCTCCCGGCCCAGATCATGGAGATCCCGGGCCATTCCAGGCAGACCATATACGTGAACGGCGTGGTAGGGCAGGGTGAGTTCTCCTTCCACGTAACCTCCGACCAGGACATCGTGGTTGAGAGGCCCATGTACTTCAACTACAAGTATGCCTGGGCCGGAGGCCACGACAACACGGCCATGGCCAGGACCTCCGGGGAGTGGTATCTCGCCGAGGGGTCGACCAGGCACGGTCTTGAAACCTACCTGTGCATACTCAACCCCCTTCCCGTCGGTCAGGGCGTGACCGTCGAGTATCTCATGGAAAACGGCGGATACGAAGCGGTAGAATTTACCATCCCGCCACATTCCCGCTACACCCGCAACGTCAACGCCGATGTGGGCGAGGGCCACGACGTCTCCTTCCGGGTGAAGGCCTTTAAAAATACCGATCCCATTGAGCCGGGG